>Ga0070739_10007515_pt1 | contig 11534 bp, 9 predicted proteins | sample Coa_R1_7_FD_66445 | JGI IMG/M metagenome (GOLD analysis project Ga0070739, IMG submission 66445) | Surface soil microbial communities from Centralia Pennsylvania, which are recovering from an underground coalmine fire - Coalmine... | ecosystem: Environmental > Terrestrial > Soil > Unclassified ... | reverse complement strand
GATGCCGAGCGCGTCCAGCCGCCGCACGAACCGGCGGGCGCCATAGAGCAGATTGAACTGATCCTTGTCGCCGCAGTCGATGTAGAGCGCCTTCAGCTTGCGGAGATTGTCCGCCTGAGCATCGAGGGCGACGACAGGATCGTGCCGCAACCAATTCGCCCAGCGTTCCTCGATGATCTCGCAGGTGTCGAACGTGACCGGCAGCCGGATCCCGAGAAACTGCGTCGGATCGGGATCGTAGCTGGCCGCCATTGCCAGCGCGTTGATCACCTTGCCGGAGCCCTCCGGATGCTTTTGCGCGGCTTCGAGCTGTTGCCACCAGCGTTCGATCGAGTTTTCGACGCGGGCGAGCGCGCGCAGAACCGCCGGCATGTCGGGCAGGTAGCACAGCTCGAAACCCATATCGCCGGAGTGACAGGCCGCGGCCGCCCAGATGTCGGAGTGGCGCAGCGCGTGCGTCAACGCGCCATACCCGCCGGAGCTCTTGCCGAACACGCCGCGGCGCCCGGCGCCGCCGCAGCGGAAGCGCTCTTCGATCGCCGGCAGCATTTCGTACAGCAGAAAGTCCTCCCAGGCCCCCATCGCCGCCGAGTTGACGTATTGATTGCCGCCGAGCCGGGTGAAGCAGTCGGGAAAGGCGACGACGAGCGGGGGCATATGCTGTTCTCCGATCAGCCGGTCGAGCCGTTCCGGCACGTTCTCGCGGAACCCGACCCAATTCGTGTGGGACAGACCGCTGCCGGTGAAGCCGACGAGATCCACGAGCAGGGGCAGCCCCTGTCCGTCATGCCCGGCCGGGACGTACACATCTACGGCGCGCGCCGCCGGATCGCCCAGCATGTTGCTCGCGAGAGCCCGGCTCTCGATCGTGAGGCGGCTGACGGAACCCGTCGGCCCGAAGAACCTGCGCATATGCCTTCCCCCTGGCTTCTGCCGACAATATCAGCGAACATCGTGAGCGTCGCCGGCATTCCGGGGCGAGCATTGCGCAAAATTCAGGGAGAGTCCGCAATGCAGATCATCGACGCGCAGATTCACCTGTGGGGCAGCGGCTTGCCGAGCAACCCCTCGCATCGCCAGGTGACGGCCTTCACCCCCGAGGAGGCCGTCGCTCTGATGGACGAAGGCGGCGTCGATGCCGCCATCATCCATCCGCCGGGCTGGGACCCGGGTTCGACCGAAATGGCCTTTGCCGCCGTGCGGAACTATCCCGGCCGCTTCGCGATCATGGGTTCGCTGCCGCTCGATCGACCGGACTCGCGCGCCCGCATCGCCACGTGGCGAGAGCAGCCGGGGATGCTCGGCTTGCGCTATACATTCCTTTCCGATCCGGCGCGGCGGTGGTTGCACGAGGGCGCCCTCGATTGGCTGTGGGCGGCTGCCGAAGCGGCCGGCGTTCCGATCGCCGTGCTGGCGACGGATTCGCTGACGGAACTCGGCCGGATCGCCGAGCGCCACCCCGGACTGCGCCTGACGATCGATCACCTGGGCGGCAGAGGCGGCACGACCACGCTGAAAGATAGAGCGGCCATGACTCACATGCCGCAGCTCCTGGCCTTGGCGAAATTCCCCAATATGGCGGTCAAGGCGACCGGCGTGCCGCATTATTCCAGCGAAGCCTACCCGTTCCCGGCATTGCACGCCTATCTGCGCCAGGTCTACGACGCATTCGGTCCGCAGCGCATGTTCTGGGGCACGGACATCACCAAGATGCCCTGCTCCTGGCGGCAATGCGTGACGATGTTCACCGAGGAACTGCCGTGGCTCAAAGGCCGCGACCTCGAACTGGTCATGGGCGAGGCAGTCTGCGCCTGGTGGGGCTGGGATCGAAAGGGTTAGCGTAGAGCCACGCTGCTCCCGTGAATGCCGCAGGCTAAAGAGAAAGGTTTCCCCATGAACCAAACCCGAGAGAACGCCAAAGGCAAGCCGGTCTGCGTCGTGATCGGCGCCACCTCCAAATGGCAGGCCGACGGCCGCAATACCCTCTTGGCGCACGGCCACGCGGTGGACGACAGCGATCTGCCGGCCGGCGTGCGCTGGGGCGTCGGCGGCGCCGTCGCGCAGAAATTCGCGAGCGAAGGTTTCTTTACCGTATTGACGACCCGCAGAGAGGCCAACGCCGCGGCGCTGGCGCAGGCCATCCGCGAGCAGGGCGGCGAGAGCATGATCGTCGAACTGGATCTCGTCTCCCAGGATTCGATCGCATCGGCCTTCGCCGCGATCCGTCGCGAAGCCGGCGACCCGGATGTGCTGATCTACAATGCGGGCTACCTCGAAGGCCGCGATCTGCCGCCCGACAAGGAACTGCTCGAACACGTACCGGTCGAGATCCTGGACACCGCGCTGCACATCGCCTGCCGCGGGCCGTTTCTCGTCGCCAAAGAAGTCTTGCCGGCAATGCGCCGGAAGGGCGCGGGATCGTTCTTCTTCTCCAACAACGCCAATTCGCTGCGCGGGCGCAAGCGCTATACCGGACAGTCATTGTACTATCCCCGGGTCATGATGCGCGCGCTGGCGCAGGCGCTGACCGAGGAATATTCCGAGCACGGCGTGCACGTCGCCAACATCGTGATCGACGGCACGATCGACTCGCCGGGCACCCGCGCCTTGCCGCGCAACCAGAACCGCCGCGACCAGATCATCAACCCGGTCAAGATCGCCGAGGCGTTCTGGTACCTGCACACCCAGGACCGCTCGTGCTGGACGCACGAGCTCCAGTTGACGCCGTTTGCCAGCAAGCCGAGCTACTGACGAGGAGCCTGCCATGGACGTAACGCCCGCATCTCCCGGCTGCCTCTCCGGCATTCGGGTGCTCGATCTGACGCAATTCGAGGCCGGCACGACCTGCACCGAAGCGCTGGCCTGGATGGGCGCCGACGTCGCCAAGGTGGAAAACCCGAAGGGCGGCGAAGCCGGCCGCACCGGCTTTGGCGACGCCTATTACTTCATGATGTACAACGCCAACAAACGGTCGGTCACGATCAACCTGAAATCGGAGCGCGGCCTGGCGCTGGTCAAGGAGATGGTGAAAAAGGCCGACGTCTTCGCCGAGAACTTCGCGCCCGGCGCGGTCGAGCGATTGGGGCTCGGCTACGACGTCGTCAGCGCGATCAATCCGAGCATCGTCTATGCCCAGGTCAAGGGCTTCGGAGACGGCAGCCCGTACGAGAAGGGTCTGGCGTTCGATCCGATCGCGCAGGCCGCGGGCGGCGCGATGAGCATCACCGGCGAGCGCGACGGCAGACCGGTCAAGCCCGGTCCGACGATCGGCGACACCGGCACCGGCATGCTGATGGCGTTCAGCATCGTCAGCGCCTTGTTCGATCGCGCGCGCACCGGCAAGGGCCGGCGGCTGCAGGTGGCGATGCAGGACGCGGTCATGCATTACAGCCGCGGCATGTTCATCACGCAGGCGCGCACCGGCGCACCGGCGCCGCGGCGGCCGCCCAGCAACAACCCGCCCGGCGGCATCTATCCGTGCAAGCCCGGCGGCCCCAACGACTACGTCTACCTGCTGACCAGCCGCGCCAACCCCGAACATTGGCCGCGCCTCCTGAAGCTGATCGGGCGCGAGGATCTGATCGGCGACAAGCGCTACGACACTTCCGAGGCGCGCCTGCAGCGCGAGGCCGAGGTCGACGAGATCGTCGCCGCTTGGACGCGGACGCGCACCAAGCACGAGGCGATGGCGCAGTTGAGCGCCGCCGGCGTTCCCGCCGGCGCCGTCCTCGACTCGATGGAGCTGACCAACGAGCCGAGCTTCCGGCAACGCGGCATCCTGCAGACGATGGTGCACGGCGAGCGCAGCATGACCATGCCGACCTGGCCGGTGCGCTTCGACGGGGTCCCGACCGCGGTCAAACCGGCGCCGCTGCTCGGCGAGCATACCGCCGAAGTGCTGGCCGAGTGGCTCGGCCTCGACGCCGCCGCGGTCGCGGAGTTGCGCCGGGACGGCGTTCTCTGAGCAAGCGCGGTTATCCCGAGGCGGCGCCGGCGCCGCCTCGGGTTTGACCCTGACGGGCGAGGGGCTGGCGAGCGCCGCATCGATCTCTTCGATCGAGCGGCCCCTGATCTCGATGCGCGCGATCGGGCCGCCGGGGTTGCATGCCGGGTGGCTCGGAGGTACCTATCGCATTTCCGATCCCACCGACCGCAGCGGATACCAGCGCATTGGCAGTAATCGTCACGCACTTTGCGCATGCTCCTTCGGTCCTGTCTCGGCCGCCGGGGCGCGCGCGCCGGTGAAAGTTCCGCTCGCCTGGCATATCCTGGTGCACGAAAAGGGCCGCACCGCGCTCGCCCTGTTGGGCATCTTCATGGCGGTGGTGCTCGTCTTCACCGAGCTCGGCTTTTTCCTCGCGGTGCCGCGCGGCGGCTTGCTGCTGTACGACAATTTACGCTTCGACCTGATGCTCGTTTCGAACCAGTACGAATATCAGGTACAGCCCGGCGTCTTGCCGCGCCGGGACATCGACCGGCTGCGCCGCGCGCCGGAAGTGGCGGCGATTGCGCCGCTTTACTTCGCGGACGCGAAATGGCAGGCGGGCGACGGGATCTGGCCCGACACCTTCGTGATCGGCCTGCCAATCGGCCCGCCCCGGGGGATGACGATTTTCACGAAGGACGAGATCGACCGCGCGCTCGGCGTGCTCGCCCGGCCGGACACGATCCTCGTCGACCAACAGACGCGGGCGATGTTCGGGCCGCTGAGGACGGGCCGCGAGATCAGGCTCAACGGACATCGGGAGACGATCGGCGGGACCTACCGGATGGGGACCGGGTTCATGGGGCTCGGCGTCGCGCTGATCAGCGAGGAGAATTTCGCCCGGCTCTTTCCGCGCCGCGGCCTCGCCTTTGCCAATCTCGGTCTGATCCGGTTGAAGCCGGGCGTCGAGCCGGCGCGCGCCGCGGCCGATCTCGAAAAGCGCCTCGGGGATGCGACGCGCATCTTCACCCGCAATGCGCTCGAAGCCCACGAGGTCGCCTATTGGACGACCCGGACGTCGGTCGGCATCATTTTCGGCTCGGGGCTCGTCATCGCGATCGTCGTCGGCATCATGACCATCTATCAGAGCCTGGCAAGCCAGATCAGCCGCCAATTGCCGCAATTTGCGACCCTGAAGGCGATCGGCTACAGGAACCGCACCCTGAGCGCCACCGTCCTCGCAATGGCGCTGCTGCTGTTGCTGGCCGCCTTCGTCCCGGCGTTTCTGGCGGCGGTCGGGCTCTATTCGGTCATCCGGCAAGAGACGCTGCTGCCGGTGGCGATGACCGGAACGCGGCTTGCCGCGGTGTTTGCCGCGAGCCTCGTGATGGCGGCGGTCTCGGCCTTGCTGTCGATCGCGGGGCTCCGCCGGGCGGCGCCTGCCGATGTCTTCTGATCGCGCCGCGCCGCTCTCCTTCCGCCGCGCAAGACTTGTCGCCGGCGGCGCCGTTCCGCTCGCCTGGTACAATCTCGTGGCCAAAAAGCCGCGTCTGATCCGCGCCAGCGCCGGGATCGGCTTTGCGGTCCTGTTGATGGTGATGCAGCTCGGTTTCGAAGCGGCGTTCTTCAACAGCTCGTTCCAGATCATCCGCGCGCTCGATGCCGACCTCGTCATCGCGAGCGTGCACAAATACAGCTTTGTGACGCAGCAGCCTTTCGCTCCGGATCTGGTCGACAAGGCGGGCGCCGTGCCGGGAGTCGCCAGCGCGTCCCCGCTCTACGCCCACTGGTTCGACACCTATTGGAAGAACCCCTCCGACGGCAAGGTCCTGCTCGTGCGGGCCTTCGCTTTCGACCCGGACCGGCCGGTGTTCCGGTTTCCGGAAGTCAGAGCGCAAGCGCACGAGCTGAAGGCGGCGGACGGCGTTCTCGTCGACCGCCGCGCCCGTCCCTTTCTCGGCATGGACCCGCCGCCTCCTTCGTCCGAGATCAACGGCAGAAGGATGCGGGTCGTCGGCAGCTTTGCGCTCGGTCCCGATTTCCAGAGCGACGGCACCGTGATGATGAGCGCGCAAACCATGCGGCAGCTCTTTCCCGAAACCGGCGTCGAGGCCGGGATCATCAAGCTCGCGCCCGGCGCCGATCGCAATTCCGTCATCAAGAGGCTCAGAGCCGCGCTGCCGCCCGACATCGCCGTCTTGACCAAGGCGCAACTGCTCGATCTGGAAAGGAAATTCCAGGCTACCTTGTCCTCGGCCGGGCCGATCTTCGCGATGGGCACGATCGTCGGCTTTGTCGTCGGCATGCTGATCTCGTATCAGGTGATCTATGCCGACCTGTCCGAGCAACTGCCGCAATACGCAACTCTGAAGGCGATGGGGTATCGGCGCTTCTATCTGATCCGCACCGTTCTCGAACAGGCTGCGCTCTCTGCGCTGGCCGGCTGGCTTCCGGCCTTTGTCCTGTCGCTCGGGCTCTATCGCCTGATCGCCGAATTGGCGCTGATACCGCTCGCGATGAGCGCCGGCATCGCCCTCGTGAGCCTCTTTTTGACCCTCGGGATGTGCCTCGTTTCGGCGGCGCTCGCGGTTCGCCGCGTGCTCGCGACCGACCCCGCGGAGGTGTTCTGATGGCTGCCGTCGCGGTCGAGAATCTCGACCATTTCTACGGCGAAGGGGCGTCGAAGAGCCAGGTGCTCTTTGCCAATACGATCGCTGTCGAGGCCGGCGAACTCGTCGTCATGACCGGCCCCTCCGGCGCCGGCAAGACGACGTTTCTGACTCTGATCGGCGCGCTGCGCACGGTGCAGGCGGGACGGGTCGAAGTGCTGGGGCAAGATCTGTCGCGGCAGGGGGAAGGCGATCTCGCCGCGGTGCGGCGCAACATCGGCTTCATCTTTCAGATGCACAACCTGTTCGAGTCGCTCTCCGCCTACAACAATGTCCGCATGGCGATGCAGCTCGGCGGCTGCCCTCCCGGCGAGATGCGCCGGCGCGGCACCGAGATCCTGGAACGCCTCGGGCTCGGGCGTCGGATCGACGCCAAGCCGAAGGCGCTCTCGGGCGGACAATGCCAGCGGGTCGCGATTGCCCGCGCGCTCGTCAACAGGCCGCGGCTGATCCTGGCGGACGAGCCGACCGCCGCGCTCGATCGCGAGTCCGCCGGTCGCGTCATCGATCTCCTCAAAGAGACGACCGAGGCGTACGGCGCGACCGTACTGATGGTCACCCACGACCACCGCATCATCGAGAAGGCCGACCGCCTGGTGCACATGGTCGACGGACGGATCGCCTCCAACGTCGTCCTGCACGACGCGCTGCGGATCTGCGAATTCCTGCGCACGGTCGAATTGTTCCGCGCCCTGACGCCGCACCAGCTCAGCAATGTCGCCGAAAAAATGACGAAACGCCATTACGTCGCCGGCGAGACGATCATCCGCGAAGGCGAGCGGGGCGAAGAGTTCTTCCTGATCTCGGACGGCACGGTCGAGGTGATCCGCGGCGACCGCGAGGTCGCAAACCTCGGCCAGGGCGAGTTCTTCGGCGAGGTTGCGCTGTTGAGCGGCGAGCCGCGCAACGCCACCGTCGTCGCCACCGAGCCGCTCGAGACCTACGTCCTCGCCGGCGCAGATTTCCGCACCGCGCTCGAACAGAGCGCCAGCTTCCGCGACCAGCTCTACCGGGTTTATTTCGTACGGCATTGAGGAATGCGGCCGGGCGAAATCATCGGGTTCGAGCGGCTTGCGGGCCGCATTGTCCCGGGCAGGACTGGCCGCCGCGTTTTCGCCCGCCACCGGAAGAGGGGCATGTCGCGAAAAGTGGAGATGCCGATGATGCGGCTGCTGCCGACCGCGGCAGCGATCTTGCTGATGCACGGACGACCGGCAATGGCCTCGCTCCTGTGGCATTGGAGCTACAGCGGCGCCGGAGTTTCTGCTTCGGGCACCTTTACGACGAACGCGGCGCCGGATGCGGTCGGATTTTATCGGATCGTCGGGATCACCGGCAGCGACAACGGGGTGACGATCACCGGCCTCCAGCCGACGGGCACCGCGATCCCGGGGAATGAGCCGTATGCAGTCGATAACCTGGTGAGCGCCGGCAAACCGCGGTTGACCGGGCACGGGTTTGGCTTTTCGCTGGCGAACGGCGACTACGCCAATCCGTTCTTCTCCGGGTCGAGCTACTACGAGTACCTTTCGGTGCCGCCCTACGCGATCGGTGCGGGCCCCGAGAGGCCGGTGTCGTTCTCGGCCGCCATTGTGCCGGAGCCGAGCACAGCCTCGCTGCTGCTTGCGGGACTCGTCGGTCTCGTCGGCTTCGGCCGAGGCTTTCGCTCCCGACGCGCTTGAACCGAAATCGCAATGTCCGACGATGGTGATCCCGCTGCTGACGCGGCCCGACCCGATGCCGCATGTCGGGCGACATGAAATACTGCACCCGCATTGATCCGCGCCGTAGCCGGCTTTCAACAGATCGAGTGGGCTTGTGTCGAGACCGCAGGCTTCGAGCAGATCCCGGGGCGCGACACCGGCCGCGAGCACGCGCTCCATCGCGAACAAACGAAACGGCGCGTCCTCTCCGTCGGGCAGTCTCGGCAAGCCGCTATGCGCGAGGTGAATACGGGCGAGCACGTCCTCGCCGCGGCTCCAGGACGCGGAGGCGCGGCGGATGTTGTCGAGAACACGGGGATCGATCGCTCTGCGGTAAGCTATAGCGAACAAGGCCAGAATTCGCTCTTGCGTGCCATCGAGCGCGAGTTCCGGCGCTCCCGCGGGATTGGTTCGCTTCTCGGCGAGAACGGTTCCGGCACCGAGCACCAGACCGCCCTCGGTCAGGTCCATCACCGGATGCAGCGGGCGCAAGCAGGCACGCTCGCGCCATTCTTGGCGTAGGAGGTCGGCAGAGAGCATCGGATACCCTTCGGTAGAGTCGATATCATATATTAAATAATTCTGGTTGTCAAGAACAAGTCAGGAACGGTTCTATCTCGACTTGAAATTGCCGCCACAAGCGACGTGATTTGACCGATTGGCCACCCGCTCGCATTGTGCCCGTCTCCTGTAATCGGCGAGCGCGGACCAAACGGAGGGCTGGATTGCATCGGTTAGCGACAGTCCGCGATGCGGCGTTCATCAGCCGAACGGTTGTCAGCTCGTGGCGGGATGCATACCGCGATTTCCTGCCCCGGTCCTTGCTAGCCTCGCTCGACCAAAATCCCCATCACGATCGCCAGGCATGGGAGGCGAGAATTAAAGAACCGGACTCCGTGACCTGGATCATTTCCGACGCGCACAGCGACGTGGGCGTGCTGCGGATAACGACCGGTGCGTCCTCTATTCCCGGAACCGACAGTCAACTGACCACTCTCTATTTGCTGCAGCAGGCGCGGGGATGCGGGCTTGGCTCTGAAGCTCTGATGCTCGCGCGGGCCGAAGCAGCGCGTCGGGGCGCGCCTGTTCTCGGCGTTTGCGTGCTGGCGGGCAACGAGCAGGGCAGGCGTTTTTATGAACGACGAGGAGCGCGCCTGATAGGCGAGCGGGTCGCCTTTCGACTGGATGAAAAACCGATTGTCGATGTCCTGTACCGTTTCGATCCGGCAGTCGTTTCCTCGGTGGTTTCAAACCGGGAGCTTTCACTTTGAGCGAAGAAGACGGCGGAATGCGCTGCGAGGCTGGGCAAGAATTCGGATAGAGACGGAAATTGGCGAGTTCCCTCACCGCCGTCCCGGCGAGCCCCGGCGTACGCCGGGCGGGACCCATTTCTCCACTGCTCGGAATTTTCAAGCAAAGGCAAATGATTTGTGCAACCTGTCGTCAGCTCGTGCCGCGGAGAAGGGGTGGCGTTGGGATTCTTGCCCAGCCTCTGCGTTTTTCCGCCCTACAGCGGATCGTGAGATTGCTTACCGGAGCGGCTCACGCCGCGCGCCGTCGGCTCCTGACGCGGGTATCGGCGCCGCGCTCTTCTTCGAACAGTTCGGCCAACTTTTCGAGCATGACGCCGCCCAGTTGTTCGGCGTCGACGATCGTCACGGCGCGGCGATAGTAGCGGGTCACGTCGTGGCCGATGCCGATCGCGATCAGTTCGACCTCGCCCAAACGTTCGATGTCGCGGATCACGTCGCGCAGATGCCGTTCGAGGTAGTTGCCCGGATTGACCGACAGCGTCGAATCATCGACCGGCGCGCCATCCGAGATCACCATCAGGATGCGCCGCTCTTCGGTGCGTTCGAGCAGGCGGTTGTGCGCCCACAATAGGGCTTCGCCGTCGATGTTCTCTTTGAGGATGCCTTCGCGCAGCATCAGCCCGAGGCTCTTCCTGGCGCGGCGCCAGGGCGCGTCGGCTCCCTTGTAGACGATGTGGCGCAGATCGTTGAGCCGGCCGGGGTTCGGCGGCTTGCCGGCGGCGATCCAGCGCTCGCGCGACTGGCCGCCCTTCCAGGCGCGGGTCGTGAAGCCCAGGATCTCGACCTTGACGCCGCAGCGCTCCAGGGTGCGGGCAAGGATGTCGGCGCTCATCGCCGCGACCGTGATCGGGCGCCCGCGCATCGAGCCGGAATTGTCGATCAGCAGGGTCACGACGGTGTCGCGGAAATCGGTTTCGCGCTCGCGCTTGTAGGCCAAGGGCAGGATCGGGTTGGCGACGATGCGGGCGAGGCGGGCGGCGTCCAACAGACCTTCGTCGATATCGAATTCCCAGGCCCGCGTCTGTTTGGCGAGCAGTTTTCTCTGCAGGCGGTTGGCGAGCCGCGCGATGACGCTCTGCAAATGCGAGAGCTGCTGGTCCAACAGATGCCGCAGCCGCGCGAGTTCGTCCGGATCGCACAATTTCTCGGCTTCGACGACCTCGTCCGCGTGCGTGCTGAAGGCGCGATAGCGCGAGGCGTCGTCGCTGTTGACGCGCGGCTGCATGCCCGGCCGGCCGGGACGGCCGGGATCGTCGTCGCTCGCCCCCGGCATCATCTCGCCGTCGCCTTCCTCGGCGCTGTCCTGCGCATCGGCGGCGGCGCTGTCGGCGGGCGAGCTTTCGGCCGAAGGCTGAGCCCCGGCGGCCTCGCCTTCGCCCTCGCTCTGATTGTCGCCCTCGCCCTCTTCGCCGCCCTCTTCGGTCTGGTCGGGCTCCGCCTCTTCGACCTCGCCAAGATCGATTTCGAGGTCCTGCAGCAGCTTCCTGGCGGCGCGGGCGTAGGCGTCCTGGTCGAGGATAGTGCGGTCGAGTTCGGCGAAATCCTTGCCGATGCGCGCTTCGATCCACGGCCGCCACAATTCGACGACGCGCCGCGCCGCGGGCGGCGGCCGCTCGCGGGTCAGCGCCTCGCGGGTCAACAGGCGCACCGCCTCGGCCAATGTGCCCTCGCTGCGCTCGGTGATCCGCTCGAAGCCCTGCCGGCGATACTGCTCGTCGAGCATTGCCGCGAGATTGGCGGAAACGCCGGCCATGCGGCGCGCGCCCAGAGCCTCGACCCGGGCCTGTTCGACCGCCTCGAAGACCTGGCGGGCGAGCTTGCCGCCGGGCATCAATCTTCCGTGCAATTGGGCGTCGTGATAGCGCAGCCGCAAGGCCATGCTGTCGGCCGCGCCGCGGATCTGCGCCGCCTCCTCGGCCGGCAG
>Ga0070739_10007508_pt1 | contig 11539 bp, 9 predicted proteins | sample Coa_R1_7_FD_66445 | JGI IMG/M metagenome (GOLD analysis project Ga0070739, IMG submission 66445) | Surface soil microbial communities from Centralia Pennsylvania, which are recovering from an underground coalmine fire - Coalmine... | ecosystem: Environmental > Terrestrial > Soil > Unclassified ... | reverse complement strand
GCGCCCGTCACGCTGCGCGGTGAGCGCGGCGGCGATGCCGCGCTCGGGGCCGAAGCTCATCGTGAGCCAGCGGTACCACTTGGGCCCCTGCCACCAGCGCGGTCCCCACGAGCGGTCGCGGAGCCCGCAGCCGTCGATCTCCCACGTCATGTCGTCGACCGTCACCCGTCCGACGGCGCGGCCGTGCTGCTCGAGATGCCCGCGCGCGAACTCCTGGCCCGCCTGCTCGTGCCGCACGCTCACCCAGCCGCCGTCGCGCCAGACCCGGGGCTCGCCCCCGGCGACCGGCGAGAGCGCGGTGTAGGTGAGCGCGATCCCGGCCGGGCGGTGGGGGTTGGCGGCGAAGGCGGCGCGCGGATCGAGGAGGTCGAGCGGGCGCGAGAGGAGACAGACGGTGCCCGCGTAGGCGATGCGGTGCTCGCGCATCGGCGCCACCACCTCGAGGCGGAGCCCACCGGCGTCGAAGCCCGCGTTGTTCGCGATCGGCGGGCGCGCGAACATGAAGCCCACCCGTCCATCGGGCAGGTAGAGGCAGACCGTCATCTCGGCGTAGCCCTCGTTCGGGCGGTTGCCGAGGCGCACGAAGCCGCCCAGCCGGCGCGCGGGATCGTAGAAGTTGAAGTACGCGCTCTCGTTGTAGTTGGGCTCGCCCGAGTTCTCGTGCGGAAGGTCGTCCTCGTCGAGGCACACGAGACGCGGCGTCGGCATCGGCCCACGATGCCCCAGCGCGCGCCGCAGCGTCAACGCCCATGGTGGGGGTCGGCCCCTCCCGGCACGGCAGACGCGGGGCGGGCAACCTGCTACACGGATGGCCATGACGTACGAGACGGCGACCATCGCGACCCCCTTGGGCCCGGCCCGCGCGCTCGCGCGCGCCGGCCGGCTCTGCGCGCTCGAACTGGAACGCGCCCGACCGCGCACTCTCCACCCGGGGGCGCGCGTGGTCCGCGACCCCGCCGGCGTCGCGACCGCGCTCGCGGCCTACTTCCGCGGCGAGCTCGGGGCGCTCGCCGCGGTCGCCGTCGATCCCGAGGGCACGCCCTTCCAGCGCCGCGTGTGGGCGGCGCTCCGGACGATCCCGCCCGGCGCGACTCGCACCTACGGCGAGATCGCGCACCTCATCGGCGCGCCCACGGCCGCCCGCGCCGTCGGCGCCGCCTGCCGGGCAAACCCGATCTGGCTCGTCGTGCCGTGCCACCGCGTGATCGGCGCCTCCGGCAAGCTCACCGGCTATGCCGCGGGGCTCGACACGAAGCGCTGGCTCCTCGCGCACGAGGCGGTGCACGCGCGCGCCGCCTGGGCCGCGGATGTGCGGGCCTAGCGCGGGAACGCCTCGGGGACGCCGCCGTCGACGGGCAGGGTGGCGCCGGTCGTGGGGGTGAGGTTCGAGGCGAAGAAGACGACCGCGTTGCCGACGTGCTCGGGGGTAATGGCGAGCTTCAGCAGGTTCCGCTGCCGGTAGTAGTCCTGCAGCGCGGCCGGCTCGAGGCCGCGGGAGCGCGCGCGCGCCGGCCCGACCTCCTGCCAGAGCCCCGAGGGGCGGCGGGCGTCGCCGAAGACGGCGTCCGCGTTGATCATGTTGACGCGCACCCCCACGGCCGCCAGCTCGAGCGCCGCCACCTTGCCGAGCTGGTGCGCCGCCGCCTTCGACGCGCTGTAGGCGCCGAACTCGGCCCCGGGGCCGAAGACGTTCTTCGACGAGTTCACCACGACGTTGCCGCCCGTGCCCTGGCGGGCGAACAGCCGGGCCGCCTCGCGCAGCACGAGGAAGGAGCCGTGCGCGTTCACGTCCATCACGCGACGGAACGCCGCCGCGTCCATCGTCTCGATGCGGCTCACGTGCGCCACGCCGGCGTTCAGCACGAGCACGTCGAGCCCGCCGTAGAGCCGGCACACCTCGGCCAAGCCGCGCGCGACCGACGCCTCGTCGGTGACGTCCATCACGACGCCGGCCGCCAGCCCCCGCCGCCGGGGATCGAGCTCGGCGACGGCCGCCTCGACGCGCGCCGCATCGAGGTCGGCGACCACGACGTGGGCGCCGGCCGCGACGAGCTGGCGGGCGATGCCGAAGCCGATGGCCCCGGCGCCCCCGGTCACCAGCGCCACCTGGCCCGCGAGCGGCGCGTCCTTCGCCTTGCCGAGCTTCGCCTGCTCGAGGCTCCAGTACTCCATGTCGAAGAGGTCCGGATCGGCGAGCGCGGTGTAGCGGCCGATGTCGTTTGCCGCGGCCTTGGCGACCACCGTGTGCTCCGCGATGTCGGCGGCGATGCGCGCGTCGGCCTTGGTGCGTCCGGCCGCGAGCACGCCCACGCCGGGGACCAGCACGACCCGCGGGTAGGGGTCGAGCTTCTTGAGCGGCGTGCGCGCGCGGGCCTGGTTGGCGGCGAAGTAGGCATCGTAGCGCGCGACGTAGTCGCGCACGGCCGCCGCCAGCGCCGCGCGCAGCCTGGGCTCGTCGTCGAGCGGCAGGTCGCGGAGAAACAGCGCCGGGCCCTTGGTGCGGATCACGTGGTCGGGCGTGAGCGGGCCGGCGAGCGCGAGCGCCGCGGCGTCGGGGCGGGCGAGCGCGGCGAGCACGGCGGGGCTCGCCCGGTGCTCGAGCACGACGCGGCGCCACGGCCGGTCGGGGTCGCCGGTGGGCTCGGCGAGCGCACCGCGCAGCGCCGGACCGAGGCGCGCCGCGCCCGCCGCGGGCTCGAGGTCGGCGCCGGGGACGATCGGGGCCGCAGCCCGCCGGCGCGCGCTAACGAAGCGCTCGGCGCGGTCGACGCCGGCGATCATGCGCTCGTAGGCCGTGCGCGCGTCGTCGGCGAAGGTGAACAGCCCGTGGTTCATCAGGACGAGGCCCTCCACCGTCGGGTCGCGCTCGAACACCTCGGCGGCGAGCTTGGCGAGCGCGAAGCCCGGCATCACGTACGGCACGATCGCCCAGCGCGGACCGAACGCCTCGCGCACCATCGCCTCGCCCTCGCCGCGCGGCTGGTTGGTGAGGACGAGCGCCACGTCGGCGTGCGTGTGGTCGATGAAGCGATGCGGAAGGAAAGCGTGCAGCAGGGTCTCGACGGAGGGGTTGGGCGCAGAGGCGTCGAAGAGGTGGGTGCGGAGCTGGTTCACCATCTCCTCGTCGGAGAGCGCCGGGAGGGTGCGCAGCCGGCGGAGGTGGGCGAGGTCGACGGCGGGCAGCCCCGGCGGCTCGATCGAGTCGAGGTCCCAGCCGCTGCCCTTGACGAACAGCGCCTCTACGCGATCGCCGAGCAGCGTGGTCACCGTGCCCTTGAGCGAGGTGTTGCCGCCGCCGTGCATCACGAGGTCGGGGTCGCGCCCGATCAGCCGCGAGGTGTACACCCGCAGCGCCAGATCCTCGCCCCACGTGGGCGCGAAGCGCTCGACGTACTCGGCCGCTTCGCGGTCCGACCACCGGCTCTCCATGCGGGCGGGGAGAGTAGGCGCCCTTGCGACGGGTTTTCAAGCTGCGCTAGGGTCCGCGGCGCAGGAGGGATTCCGTGGCCCAGCTCAGCGCCGAAGACCGGCTCGCGATCGGCGAAGTTCTCGCCGCGTACTGCCAGCACCTCGACCTCGGGGAGTGGGACGCGTTCTGCGCGCTGTTCACCGACGATGCCCGGCTCGACTTCGGCCCGGTCATGGGCGTGCACGAGGGCCGCGCGGGCATCCGGGCCTTCACCGAGACGATGCGCGCGCTTGGGCTCTTCATGCGGCACTACGTCGCCAACGTGGTCGTCACCGGCGAGGGGAGCCACGCCCGCGCGCGCTCCTACGTGCTGGCGCTCACCGGCCAGCCGGGCGAGCAGAGCCAGACCACCGGCCGCTACGAGGACGAGCTGGTCAAGGTGAACGGTCGCTGGCTGCTGCGGGTGCGCCGGGCGCTCCTCGACGTGCCGCAGGCCTAGAGCGCCCGCATGAGGCCGATCGAGCGCCGGCCGGGCCGCGACGTCCGGCTGCTCGCGGCCGCGGTCGTGATCGGCGTGCTCGGCGCACTCGGGGCCCTCGCGTTCCGCGAGGCCATCGCCGGGGCAAGCTGGCTCTTCCGCGGGCTCTTGGCGCCGCTCGGCCGCCGGGCGCTGCCGCTCGCGCTCCTCGCGGGCGGGGTCGCGCTCCTCGCGCTCGACCGCGTCTTTCCCGGCGAGGTGCTCGGCTACGGGTTCCCTGCCTTCCTCGAGATGCTGCACCTGCGCGGTGCGCGCGTGAAGCGGCGCTGGGTGGTGGTGAAGACGCTCGCCTCGGCGGTCTCGCTCGGCGCGGGCGCCGCCGTCGGCCGCGAGGGCCCGAGCGCGCAGATCGGGGGCACGCTCGGCGGCACGATCGCCTGGTCGGCCGGCTTTCCCACGCCGCAGCGCAAGACGCTCATCGCCTGCGGCGCGGCGGCGGCGATCGCCACCACGTTCAACGCACCCATCGGCGCGCTCATGTTCGCGCAGGAGATCGTGCTCCTCGGCGAAACGGAGCTCGCGAACCTGAGCCTGATCGTGATCGCGACGGTGGCCGCGGTCGTGGTCTCGCAGGGCTTCCTCGGCTACGAGTCCGTCTTCCGCGTGAAGCCGTTCGTGCTCACGAGCCCGTGGGAGTGTCTCACCTACGCTGCGCTCGGCGCCGGGCTCGGCGGGCTCGCCGTTGTCTACGTGCGCTTCTTCCACGCCACCGCCCGCGCGCTCCGCCAGCTTCCGTGGCCGCCGGCGGCCGTGCTGCTCGCCGGGCTCCTGGTAGTCGGGCTGCTCGACGTGCTGCTGCCCGGCAACGTCTCCGACGGCTACCCGGTCATCAACCAGGCGCTCGCCGGCCAGCTCGCCCCCGCGTCGATGGCGGCGCTCGGTGCGGCCAAGATCGTCGCCAGCGCGCTTTCCCTCGGCTGCGGCGCGCCGGGCGGCGTGTTCGGACCGATCTTCTTCATCGGTGCGATGGCCGGCGGGAGCTTTCGGGCGCTCTCGGCGCTGCTGCTCCCGCACCTCACCGGTCCGCCCGGCTCGTACGCGGTCGTCGGGCTCGCGGCATTCCTCGGCGCGACCACGCACGCTCCCCTGACGGCGGTCTTCCTGCTCTTCGAGATGACGCACGACTACAGCGTCGCGCTCCCCGCGCTGATCGCGACGGGCGTCGCGCTCCTGGTCGCGATCCGCCTCGAGCCCGAGTCGATCGACACGCTCGGGCTGAGCGCCGAGGGGAAGAGCCTGCACCCTGCGCAGCGAGACCGGCTCGGGATCGAGCGCCTGCCGGTCGCCGACGTCTACCGACCGACGACCGAGGCCATTCCCGAGCAGGCGCACCTGCCGGCGATCCTGCGCACGATCAGCGAGAGCCCGCGCAGCACGTTTCCGGTGGTGGACGCCGACGGCCGGCTCGTCGGCCTGCTCTCGATGGAGGCGCTGCGCACGGCGCTCGCCGAGGAGTCGCTGCGTCCGCTGGTCGTCGCCCGCGACCTCTGCGATCCCAACGTGCCGACGCTCACGCCCGAGGCGACGCTCGGCCAGGCGGCGCGCCTGCTCGAGAGCGAGAGCGTCGAGGACCTCCCCGTGGTCGATCCCGGGGACCACCGGCGCATCCTCGGGGTGCTTTCGCGGGCGGACCTGATCGCGGCTTACAACCGCGCCGTCGCGTCGCTCGGCGCCACTTCGGCCTCCGTCACCGCCGAGCCCGACCGGCTTGCGGGCCAGCGGGTGCTCGACCTCGAGGTGCCGCGAGCTTGGGTGGGGCGCTCGCTGCGCGACCTCGACTGCCGAACCCGCTACGGGATCACGGTGCTCGCGCGGCGGCCGGCCGGCGAGGACGCGGACGCCTACGAGGTGCCGGATCCCGGCCGCCCGCTCGCCGCGGGCGACGTCCTCGTCGTCGTGGGCCCGCCCGAGGCGCTCGAGCAGGTGCGCAAGGCGGGGTCGTAGCTAGGACACGGCGATCGGCCCGGCCTCCACGACCTCGATCGCGCCGAGCGCGCGGTGCACGGCGAGCACGCCCGCGAGCGGCCCGACGACGTCGCCGGCGACGCGGTAGGCGTAGCGGTGCACGGGCGCGTAGAGCTCGACGCCCTCCACCTCGGGATGCTCCTCCTCGGTTTCCTTCCGCCCTTCGATCCGCACCCCCGGCGGCAGGCGCGCGAGCACGGCGCGGATCTCCGCCGCGATCTCGCGCGAGAACGCCTCGGCGGCGAAGTGGAAGGCGGCACGGTGCACGGGCCGGGCGTGCTCGAGCCGCAGCCCGGCTGCCGCGCCCTGCTGCGCCAGGGCCTCGCCGAGCGGGCGCAGCAGCGCGTCGGTCACGAACACCACCGCGTGCGAGCCGCCGCGGACGAGGGCCCGCAGCCGGTCGACCACGGTGGGGTGGGCGAGCGGCACGTCGGCGCCCACGAGGACGCTCCCCGGCTCCGCGCCGCGGCCGGCCACGAAGCCCGCCACGAACGCGCGCACCGCCTGCTCGGCGCCGTGCGCCGGCCCTTCGATCACCAGCTCGTGCCAGGCGTCCATCGTACGCTCCTATCCCCCGAAGAACACCCAGGTCGCCAGGGCGAAGATCGGGACGAAGATCGGCAGCGCGTAGCGCAGGACATAGCCGAAGAACGAGGGCATGCGCACGCCCGCCTCCTCGGCGATCGCCTTCACCATGAAGTTGGGCGCGTTGGCGACGTAGGTGTTGGCGCCCATGAAGACGGCCCCGACGGCGATCGCCCGGAGATAGACGTCGTGCTCGCCGATCAGGCGCAGAACGGCCTCGCGCTCCTCCACGCCGGGATGGAGGCGGCCGAGCGCCGTCGAGAGGAAGGTGAGGTAGGTCGGCGCATTGTCGAGGACCGAGGAGAGCGTGCCCGTCGCCCAGAAGAAGTGCGCCGGCGTGCGCACCGTCCCGACGAGCCACGCGAGCGGGCCCGCCTCGCCCGCGCGCAGCATCGCGAGCGCAGGGATCATCGTCGCGAAGATGCCGGCAAAGAGGATCGCCACTTCGCGCATGGGCGCCCAGGAATAGCCGTTGGCCTCGCGCACGGCCCGCGACGTGGTGAGCCACGAGACGACGAGCGCCGCCACGAGGATCCCGTCGCGCACGACGCCCATCGCCTCGTGCGCGCCCGCGGCCCCGACGGCCCCCGAGGCCACGACCGCCGCCAGCACGACCGCGAGGAGCACGAGGTTGTGCGCGCCTTCGAGGCCGAGCGGCTCGCGCGGGCCGGGCGGCGGCTCGCGCAGCGCCGGGTCCTCCCGGCGCCAGAAGTACAGCTCGTGGCCGAGGTAGGCCGCGAGCAGGCATCCCCCGACGAGCAGCGTCTCGGGCCAGAGGCCGAGCGTCCAGGCGAACGGCACCCCGTGGAGAAACCCCAGGAAGAGCGGCGGGTCGCCGAGCGGCGTGAGCGCGCCGCCCACGTTGGCGACGAGCGCGATGAAGAAGACGACCGTGTGCGCGCGGTGGCGCCGAGCGCGGTTGGCGCGCAGGAGCGGCCGAACCAGCAGCATCGCGGCGCCCGTCGTCCCCACCCAGGACGCGAGCAGCGTGCCGGTCGCGAGCAGCGCCGCGTTCACGGCAGGCCGCCCGTGCAGCGTGCCGCGCAGCCGGATCCCGCCGGCGATCGTGTACAGCGCGGCGAGGAGCACCACGAAGGGGAGATAGTCGAGGAGCGCCACGTGCACGAGCGCGCGCACCGCCTGGCGACCCCGGGCGACGACGAACGGCAGCACGAAGACGCCGGTCCATGCCGCGGTGATCTTGGGGTAGTGGCGATGCCAGAGGGCGGGGGCCGCAACCGGCAGGAGCGCGATCGAGAGGAGCAGGCCGGCAAACGGCAGCGCGCTCGCGACGGGCAGCGTCTCGAGGCCGCGCACTGCTCAGCGGCTCTCGCCGACCGTGACGGCGTCGCGGATCCGGTCGAGCTCGTGCTCGGTCAAGATGCCGCGCTCGACGAGATCCTCGGGCCGCCGGTAGGGTCGCCCCTCGACGATCTTCTTCGCCATGCTCGGCGTGATGCCCCGCAGCCGCTCGATCTGCCGCAGCGGCGCACGGTTGAGGTCGAGCGGCGCGCCGGCGCCCGGGGGCTGCCGCCGCGGGAGGAACCGGCAGCCGGCCGCGCCGCAGAGCGCGAGTGCGAGCGGCACGGCCACCAGCGCGGCCCGAAGCACGGTCGGCGGGCGCATCGCGTCACTCTCCCATAGGCAGCCCGGCGGCGGAGGGTCAAGCGCGCCCGCGGGATGCCTTGAGTCGGCGCGGCGGGCCCTGATAAGCAACGCGCTCGTGAACCTCAAGTTCAGCGCCGAGTACGAGCAGTTCCGCAGCGAGGTGCGTCGCTTCCTCGACGAGCACTGGACGGCGGAGGACCGCGCCCGCAGCCCCGACCTCGACGGCGCGGGCATGCTGAGCCTCGCGCACGCCGACGCGCGCACGATCGCGTTCCGCCGCGAGGCCATCGCCCGGGGCTACCTCTACCGCCACGTCCCGCGGCGCTGGGGCGGCTCGGAGCAGCCCCCCGACCCGCTCAAGGCGGCGATCGTCGCCGAGGAGTTCCGCCGTGCGAAGGCGCCCGGCGAGGTGATCGGGCAGGGGGCGAGCATGCTCGTGCCGACGCTCCTCGAGCACGGCACCGACGCCCAGAAGCAGCGCTTCATCGAGCCCACGCTGCTCGGCGAGATCCTCTGGTGCCAGGGCTACAGCGAGCCCGGCGCCGGCAGCGACTTGGCCTCGCTGCGCACCCGCGGCGTGCTCGAGGGCGATCACTTCGTGGTGAACGGCCACAAGATCTGGACGTCGACGGCCACGCAGGCCGACTGGATGTTCTGTCTCGTGCGCACCGAGCCCGACGCCCCCAAGCACGACGGCATCAGCTACCTCTTGATCGACATGAAGACGCCCGGCATCGAGGTGCGTCCGCTGCGACAGATGACCGGCGACGCGGACTTCAGCGAGGTGTTCCTCGAGAACGTGCGCGTGCCGGTCGAGAACCTCGTCGGCCGGCGCGGGCAGGGCTGGATCGTGAGCCGCTCGACCCTCAAGCACGAGCGCGCGCTCATCGGCAACGCGAGCCTCACGCGGCGCACGTTCGACGGCCTCCTGATGCTCGCCCGCGCCCTCGAGCTGCGCGGGCGGCCGGCGATCGCGGATCCGGCGATTCGCGACCGGCTGGCGGCGCTCGAGGCGCGGCTGCTCGCGAGCGAGTACCACGGCTACCGGCTGCTCACGATGAGCGCGCGCGGCGAGGAACCCGGCCTGGCGGCGCTCGTGACGAAGCTCTACGGGACCACGCTCGGCTACGACATCGCCAAGCTCGCCATGGACGTCCTCGGCGACCGCGGCCTGCTCGCGCCGGGGGAGCCGAACGCGCCCGCCATGGGGATGTTCGGCACCGCCTACATGTGGTCGCTCGGCGTGCTCATCGCCGGCGGCACCGCCAACATCCAACGCAACATCATCGCCGAGCGCGGCTTGGGGCTGCCGCGCGACGCACGCCGCTAGGACGCGCCATGGACTTCGGCCTCTCCGAGGACCAGCTCCTCCTCAAGGACACGATCCGCCGCTGGGCGGAGAGCGAGTGCCCCACCACCCGGGTGCGGGCGATCATGGAGAGCGAGACCGGGCACGACCCCGTGCTCTGGCGCGCGCTGGCGGACCTCGGCGTGCCGGGGCTCGCGATTCCCGCCGCGCACGGCGGCGCGGGGCTCGAGCTGCTCGATCTCGCCCTCGCGGCCGAGGAGCTGGGTGCCGCCTGCACGCCCGGTCCGTTCCTCGCCTGCGCGATGGCGAGCGCGGCGCTGGTCGCGAGCGACGACGCGGCGGCCCAGGCGCGCTGGCTTCCCCGCATCGCCCGCGGCGAGGCCGTCGCCACCGTCGGCTTCGGCGAGGACGGCAGCGAGTGGGAGCTGGAGCGATTCGCGACGCGCGCCCGGCACGGCGAGCTCACCGGACGCAAGGCGCTCGTCCCCTACGGGGCGATCGCCGACGTGCTCGTGGTCGCCGCACACGACGACGACGGCCCCGGGCTCTGGCTCGTCGAGCGCGGCGCGCGGGGGCTCACGGTCGCTCCGCTCAAGGGGACCGACATGACCCGGCGGGTCGCCGCCGTCGAGCTCGCGGGCACGCCGGGCACGAAGATCGCCGCGGGCCGGGCGGCCTACGCGCGCAGCCGCGACGCGGGGCTCGTGCTGCTCGCCGCCGACGCGTACGGCGGCGCGCGCCGCTGCCTCGACATGACGGTGCGCTATGTGCTCGGGCGCGAGCAGTTCGGCCAGCCGATCGCCGCCTTCCAGGGCGTCAAGCATCAGCTCGCCGACCTTGCCGCGGACCTCGAGCCGGCGCTCTCGCTGTGGTGGTACGCCGCGCACGCCCACGACCACATCCGCGAGCAGGCCGAGCGCCACGCCGCGCTCGCCAAGGCGCTGCTCACCGACCTCTTCGACCGCGCGGCCCGCGTCGCCACCGAGCTGCACGGCGGCATCGGGTTCACCTGGGAGTACGACCTCCACCTCTGGTTCCGCCGCGCGATCTTCGACCGCGCCTTCCTCGGCGAGGCGGCCTACCACCGCCAGCGCGCCGCCGACCTCGCCGGCTGGTAGCCCGCCGCACCCCGCCGCGCGGTGGATTCAACCCGCGCGGCCCGCTATGCGATCGACGACCCGATGATGTGGCTCGTGCGCATGGCGCTGCGGCGTCCGCTTTCGGTCGCCGTGATGGCGCTCCTCATGCTGGTGCTCGGCGCGCTCTCCTTCACCTTCATGAACGCCGACATCTTCCCCTCGATCGACCTCCCGGTGGTCATGGTGGTCTGGAGCTATCCCGGGCTCTCCGCGATCGACGTCGAGCGGCGCATGGTGATCATCAGCGAGCGCGCCTACTCGACGACGGTGAACGACATCGAGCACATCGAGTCCGAGTCGATCGCCGGCCTCGGCATCCTCAAGGTCTACTTCCACCCCGGCGCCGACGTGGGCGGCGCCATCGCGCAGATCAACGCCGTCTCCGAGACGATCCTCACGATCCTTCCCCGGGGCACGCAGCCCCCGCAGATCATCTCCTACAACGCCTCCAACGTCCCGGTGGCGCAGCTCAACGTCTTCAGCGACACGCTCTCGACCGGCCAGCTCTTCGACTACGGCCTCAACTTCATCCGCGTGCAGCTCTTCACGATCCCGGGCTTCTCGACGCCCGCCCCCCTCGGCGGCGTGAGCCGCGCGGTGATGGTGAACCTCGACCCGACGGCGCTCTGGGCGAACGGCCTCTCGCCCCAGGACGTGGGCACCGCGCTCGCCGCCGAGAACGTCGTGATCCCCTCGGGGCAGGCGAAGCTCGGCGACTACCAGTACAACGTCGACATCAACATGAGCCCGGCGACGGTCGCCGAGTTCAATCAGGTTCCGCTCAAGGTGACGGGCGGCGCGCCGGTGTTCTTGGGGGACGTCGCCCCGGTGAGCGACACGCACCAACCGCCCACCAACGTCGTGCGCATCGACGGGCGGCCGGCGACCTACCTCATGGTCATCAAGCACGCCGCGGCCTCGACGCTCGCGGTGGTCGACGCCGTGAAGGCCAAGCTCCCCGAGATCCTCGCGACGGCGCCGAAGGG
>Ga0070739_10007505_pt1 | contig 11541 bp, 7 predicted proteins | sample Coa_R1_7_FD_66445 | JGI IMG/M metagenome (GOLD analysis project Ga0070739, IMG submission 66445) | Surface soil microbial communities from Centralia Pennsylvania, which are recovering from an underground coalmine fire - Coalmine... | ecosystem: Environmental > Terrestrial > Soil > Unclassified ... | reverse complement strand
CGCGGCGATCTGGTCGGTGTTGAACAGGTTGACCTGCGCGCTGCCCTTTCCGGTGGCGGGGCCCGGATCGGCGCCGAGGTACCAGAAGTCAGTGTCCGGGGCCGTGCACGGGGTCGACGCGATGCCGTGGGTGCTCGTCGTAGTGCCGTTGGAGAGCGTGTCGCTGAGGGTGAAGCCGGGGGCGTATCCGCCTGTTGCCTGCCCGATGACAGGGGTCGAAGGCTGATTGAGGTTCGGCGGGTTGCCGGATAGGCCGGTGTTCACTGAGAGCGTGCCGGTTTTGGTAAGGGTGGCGATCGGTGCCTTACCGCCGAGGGCGGTGACCGTGGCTTTGTCGCCGCTCGCTGGGGTAAGGCCGCCTGCCGCGTTGGCCGGTGTGATCGCGTTGACGGTCGCGTCGTTGGTTCCGATGACGTCAGGGCACGCGAGCGTCGCGGTACGCACCGGAGTCGACTTCGCCGCGGCGACGGTTGGTGCCTTGCCAGCCGCGGGTGAAGCAGCGTACGCATAGCCGACGCCGACGCCGAGGGCCACGAAGACCGCGATCGCGACCTGGAGACGGCGGCCGGTGCCTGCGCCCGCCTGTGCGGCACGGCCGAGGGCGGCCCGGTTGAGATTGGGCCGGGCGAGGTGCGCCTTGCCGAGTGCGTCACGTGCGGCCGACGCGCGGCCCTGGGCGGGGCGCTCGGCGGCGGGACGGGGCTCCCGGGTCGGGTTCTCGTCGCTCATGCTTACCGGGTCCATCCGTCCTGCTCGCCGCGGCCGTAGCCGTCGGGGTCGTACTCGTGCCCGTACTGCTGCTGGGCTCCTTGGTGTTGCGCCGGCTCGTCCGCCTGCCGCGGCTCGGGCACGCCGTACTGGTAGGGCGCGGGATCGGCGTACTGGTCGCCGTATTGGCCATACGCGCCTTGTTCGTACGGGGCTTGCTCGTACTCTGCCTGACCGTATTGGGCCTGGCCGTACTGGGCTTGCTGGTACTGGCCGCTGTCGTACTCGCCTTGGCCGTAGTGGCCCTGCGTGTACTGGCCTTGGGCGTATTGGCCGCTGTCGTACTCGTAGCCCTCTTGCTGGTAGGGCTGCTCGTACGAACCCTGCTGCGGATAGGTGTAGGGCTCCTCGGCGTACGGATCCGCGTTGTTCATCGGGTACTGCTCGTACGAGGTCTCACCGCCGACGGGGTACTCGCCGGAGCCGTAGCTGGATGCCTGGTACTCGCCGGTGCGGTACTGGCCGCTTTGGTACTCGGCTTCCTGGTATCCGGTTTCTTGGTAACCGGCTTCCTGGTAACCCGCCTCCTGATAGCGGCCGTCTTCGTACTCGGCCTTCTGGTATTCGTCCGCCTGGTACTGGCCGGCCGGCACGCGGACCGGGTCCTGGTAAGGCTCGGGCTCCCGATAGGGCTCCGGTTCCCGGTACGGTTCCGGCTCGCGATACGGCTCGGGCTCCCGGTAGGGCGAAGGCTCTTGGTAGGGCACAGGCTCTTGGTAGGGCTCGGGCTCCTCACGCCGTGCCGCTGCGGGCTCAGGCTCGGGCTCGGGTTCGGGCTCAAGCGGATCGGCGGGCCGGGAGGCGGCGTCGAGCTCGGCGGCCTCCTCGCCTTCGATCTCCTCGTCGGGTCGGCGGCCGAAGGGCAGGGCCATGATGGTCGCCGCGATCGCCGTGAAGCCACCCACGATGAGCCAGACCGTGTGCTTCATCGAGTGGTAGCCGATGGTGATCGTGCCGCCGTTTGCGGGCACCCGCCACGTCTGCAGGCCGCCGTCGATCGGCGTTGCCGCGTCCAGCTGCTGGCCGCCCATGGACGCCGTCCAGCCGGGCAGCGCGTCCTCCGCGAGCACGAGCATCCGCCCGGAAGACCCGGACGGCACGGTGACGGTCGCTCCGGTGTCCTGTGCGCACACCATCGCACTGCCGGGCTTCACCGGTGGGTTGTTGCTGCACTGATATGCCACCGGGAGCGCGTTGCCGTTCTGGTCCTGGAGCATGACGCGGCCGATGTTGCCGTTAACCGACCACAGACCGTACGCCTTGCCGCCGCCCTGAGACGTCGAACGCTGCGTGAGACCGGCGACGCCGCTCAACGCCTGGGTGACGGACGCCGGGGCGTTGGAGCCGACCATGATGTAGCCGACGTCCATCGCAGCAAGCTGCTGCGCAGCGTCGCCGCCGTTACCCGAGAGCAGCTGGCCGACGACGGCGTCCAGCTTGCTCGTCTGGGTGGCGGACATGCGAATGTCAGCAGCGCCGAGGGTCGGACCGCCGTCGCGCACGATGCTGTAGCCCACTGCGCCTGACGAGCCGCCAGTGAGCATCAGGGTGCGCGGACGCGCGGCCGTCTGCCCTTCCGCCGCCACGTAAGGCGGCAGGATCTGGGCCGAGACCCGCGCCACCGGGTTGTCCGCGCCGCGCAGCAGCCACCAGCTTCCGGCGGCGGCGGGGGCGAGCACGGCGGCGCTGGTGACCAGCACGGTGAGCGGCTGGCGCCAGCCGAACGCGGCGGAGGCGATGCGTTCCTTCGCCCCCTCAGCGCCGACCACGGTCGCGGTGATCAGCCCGAGGCCGAGCATCGCGGTGGACACGCCCGGCCACGGGATGACGCTCTGGTTCGCGCCGGGCGGAGTGACAGTGAGGCCCGCGATGACCACCGCGGAGCCGAAGCCGACGAGGGCCAGCGCCCACGCGGAGATCACGACGCGCCGCCGGGTGCCGCGCAGCAGGGCGGCGAGCGCGGCCAGCAGCAGGCCGACGCCGAACCAGGACGGGTACGTCCCGGGGCCGCCCGGGTTGCCCAGCAGCAGGCCGAGCGGGGTCGGGGCCGGGCGCTCCAGGTTCACCCCCGGCAGCCCGATCTCCAGGAAGAAGGAGCTGGGGTGCCGCAGCAGGGAGAGCGACCACGGCACGAGGACGACCAGCGGCGTGCCGAGCACGATGCCCATCCGGATGATGGTCATCGCGATGTTGGAGCGGGTGCGCCAGGCGACCGTGAGCGTCGCCAGCACGCCGAATACCAGCGCGAGCACCCAGGTGACCGGCGCGAACGCGGTGGCGATGGTCAGCAGGAAGGCGCAGGTCCAGGCGGAGCGGGTCGAGCCGCTGCGGCCGGGACCGCCGATCGCCTGGGTCGCCGTGGTGACCACCAGCGGCAGGACCGCGACGGCCACCGCGGTGCCCAGTCGTCCGGTGGCGATCGCGCCGGTGGCCACGGCCAGCAGTGCGTAGGCGTAACCGGCCCAGATCCGCAGCGGAGCCGAGGACGTTATCCGGCGGAAGGCGTAGGAGGCGCTCAGACCGGCGAGCGGAACCGAGCCGATGAGCAGCACCGCGACGGCCCACGAGGCCTTGCCGAACAGCAGCGTCGCGAGGACCGCCAGCAGGCCGAGATAGGGCGGCGAGTAGGCGGTGGTGCCGAGGCCGACGCCGTGCCAGCCCGACAGGTACGCGGACCACAGGTCGGACGCGCCGGCCGGGGTCGGCAGCAGCGCGCCGCCGGCCAGGGTGCCGCCGACCAGGATGGCGCGCGCGGCGATCAGCGCGACCAGGGTCAGGCCGCCGCCGACGGCGATGATCGGGTTGCGCAGCAGCCGCTTGATCAGCGCGGTCGAGTCGGTCTCCAGCGCCTCGGCCTCCTCGGAGACCGGGCCGGTCTCCACCGAGCGGTGCCGGGAGCTGTCCTGGGCGGAATCGGCGCGCTCGCCGCGCAGCTGGGTCCAGATGTTGTCGAAGGCGTTGCGGGCCAGCGCACCGCGCGGCGGGAAGAACTGCTCGATGTCCTCGCCGCCTGGTGCGCGCAGCTTGCGCCGAACGGCGCGGCCGCGCAGGATCCGGTCGGGCCGGGCGGCGAAGGTGAGCAGCGCGAGCAGTTCGTCCGAGGCGGTGCCGGGCTGCTTGGCGATCACGAAGCCAAGGGCGCGGAAGAAGGAGCCGACGATCAGCCGCAGCCAGAGCGCGGGCCAGAACCTGCTCTCCCGGTTGACCGCGACGGTGTAGAGCGCGTGGCTGCGGTCGAGCAGGTGCGGGCGGTTGGGGCCGGCGCTGATCTTGCGGCGCTCGCGGGCGGCGGCCTCGGCGTGGTGCATGACCGCGTCGGGGGCGACCACGACCTTGTATCCGGCGGCGTTGACCCGCCAGCAGAAGTCGAGGTCGTCGCGGAAGATCGAGATGCCGCGGTCGAAGCCGCGCAGCCGGTCCCAGACTTCGCGCTTGACCAGCATGCCGGCGGAGCTGACCGAGAGGACCGGGCGGGTCTCGTCGTGCTGGCCCTGGTCGTGCTCGTTGCGTTCCAGACCGGTCCAGCGGCGGCCGTTGGCGGCGACGGTGGCGCCGACCTCGAGCAGCTGCTTCTTGTCGTACCAGCCGCGGATCTTGGGGCCGAGCACGGCGGCGTCCGGCTCGTCCTCGGCGGTCAGCAGCAGCTGGCCGAGGGCGTCGGGCGCGGGGGCCGAGTCGTCGTGCAGCAGCCAGATCCACTCGACCGGCGGGTGCGGGCTGTCGTAGCCGAACTCGTCGTAGCCGACCGGGGGCGAGGACTTCAGGCCGAAGGCGACCGCCGCGCCGTAGCCGGTGGAGCGCTTGCGTTCGAGCACCTGGTCGGCGCCGAGGGCGGCTTCGAGCAGGTCGACGGAGTTGTCCCGGGAGCCGGTGTCCACCGCGATGATCCGCTGGACCGGGCGACGCTGGTTCAGCAGCGCGTCGAGGACGGGGCCGAGCCAGCGCGCGCCGTCGTGGCTGACGAGCACGGCGGTGACGACGTGGTGGCGCAGGGCCTCGAGCGGATTGGCGCCCGCCGCGCGCGGATCGGCGGCTCGCGGATCAGGTCCGTGAGCCGAGGGACGCGCGGGTGGTGCGTACTGTGTCATGCGAAACGACGACCCGGATCTCGACGGCAGGGGCTCTGTTGCTGGGGCCGTGCCTTACCGCCGCGCGGGTCGATCAGACGGCGCGCGGGCAGCGGCACGGTTGACCCACCCTACGCGACGCGGAAGAGAGCCGGGGAGGTTGCCGAGAACTTGTCCGGCTTTGTCCGTTTTTAGGGCGGCGTAAGGAAATCCACGACGTCGGGATCTCAGGTCCCGGTCCTCGCCGGGAACGCCTCGCTGACTTAGGGCCGCACGGTTGTTACGCGGGTCGCTGCGTCAAGCGGGATCGCCGTCAGGCGTTGATTTGATCGGCGCGGTCCGGGTTCAGGCGCTCTTGCGCTTGAGCTTGCGGCGCTCGCGCTCGGACAGGCCGCCCCAGATGCCGAAGCGTTCGTCGTGGGCGAGGGCGTACTCGAGGCATTCGGCCTTGACCTCGCAGACCAGGCAGACCCGCTTGGCCTCGCGGGTCGAGCCGCCCTTCTCCGGGAAGAAGGACTCGGGATCGGTCTGCGCGCACAGCGCCCGCTCCTGCCAGGTCAGCTCCTCATCGAAGCCACCGAGCAGCGGGAAGACCTCGTCCATCGGTACGTCTCCCGTCTCTTGTTCCCGGCACGCTCGCGATCGACTTGAGATCACTGACTCGGCGTCAGGAACCCTGGGCGACCTGCTTGAAATTACACGCGCGTCATTCCCGGCCCGTCAAGCCGCGATCTGCTAGCGGCGGGTTGATTCACTCGTAGAGAGCAGTGTTCGACGATGCCTTCAAGCAGTACCGCGACCCATGCGACGTGCACCCCCTTCGACGGCCCGGAGCTGCGGATCCGTTCCGCCGTCAGACAGACTCCGCCCTTTCGGGCAGTGGTAATCACACGAGCGGGTGAATAGCTTCACTTCGAACTTAGCGAGCGCGGTTCCCAACACCCCGTCGATGTGAGGTAGCCTTTCCGCATCATGTCAGCGCGCGCCGGTATTTTCGCCAAGCGGGCGATTTCGGTCGGATTCTCCGCCGAGTCGCACCGCGTCGGCGGCGCGCTCTGTTGTTGTCGCTGTTGCTGTAGCTGACCCTTTTTCGCCCCGGTTCATCCCGGGCCGTCCGCAGTCAGCACTCGCCGAGCCCGGCCCCTTTGCGCCCGGGTCTCCCCTTCCGTGATCACGGAGCCGGGCTGCCGCGCCTGTCGCGATCGGTGGCCCTAGCGAAGACAGCACACAGGACAGGACTCGCCCGCCATGCCTCTCACGGTCCTTCAGCCCTCGGCCGCGCAGATCCCGCCGGACGTCGCGGCGGTGCTCGGCCACGCGCCGATTCACCCCGAGCTGCTGCTGCGCGCGCCGAGCCGGCCCGTGCTGCCGACGGCCGCGACGCTGACCAAGGCCGCGCTGACGTTCGCGAGCCTCGTGGCCATGGAGCTCGGCGACCACGTCGACCCGCTGCCACTGGGCGCGCGGGGGATCATCCACTCCGTCGATGAGGGCGGTGTTCTGCACCTGGAGCCGTCGAGCGGTGAGCGGGCGGTGAGCCTAGTGCGCGGCGCGCTCGCACAGCACGGCTCGCAGCGTGCGCCGCTGCGGCCGGGCGCGGTACGGCTGGTGCCCGCCGGTCACGCGTTGACGCTCGCCGATCTCACCGGGGAGGGCGCGCTGGCCGTGGAGGTGCTCGTTTAGGGCTCACACCGGCGGGTCTTGACGCGGATCACGCGCGACGTGCGCGAGGGCCGGTCCGGATAGGCTCCCTTCTGTGACAAGCACAGGCGTGACTAGCACAGGTATCAGGATCACAGCCGTGGCCGGCGGGGTCGGTGGCGCGCGCTTCCTGCGCGGGCTGCTGGCGGCGGCCCCGGATGCGGACGTCACCGTGATCGGGAATGTCGGGGACGACATCACGCTGCACGGACTGCGCGTATGCCCGGACCTTGACACGGTGATGTACACCCTGGGCGGCGGGATCCACGAGGGCCAGGGCTGGGGACGCTCCGGTGAGACGTTCTCGGTCGCGGACGAGCTGGCCGAGTACGGGGTCGGGCCGGACTGGTTCACCCTCGGCGACCGCGACATCGCGACACACCTGGTGCGCACGCAGATGCTCGACGCCGGATATCCGCTTTCCGCGGTAACTGAGGCGCTGTGCGCGCGCTGGAAGCCCGGTGTGCGGCTGTTGCCTGCGACGGATGATCGCGCCGAGACGCATGTGGTGCTGCGCGACGAGGAGGGCAAGCGGCGGGCCGTGCACTTCCAGGAGTACTGGGTGCGCATGCACGCTCCGGACGCCGAGTCGATCGTGTTCGTGGGCGCGGAGAATGCGCAGCCGGCGCCCGGAGTGCTGGAGGCGATCGTGCAGGCGGACGTGGTGGTGTTCCCACCCTCGAACCCGGTGGTGTCGATCGGGGCGGTGCTCGCGGTACCGGGCATACGCGAGGCGCTGATCGCGGGCAACGCTCCGGTGGTGGGGCTTTCTCCGATCATCGGATCGGCCCCGGTGCGTGGGATGGCGGACAAGGTGCTCGCGGCGGTGGGCGTCGAGGAAACGAGCGCGGCGGCGGTCGCCGAGTACTACGGCGCGCAGCTGCTGGACGGCTGGCTGATCGACGAGAGCGACGCGAAGCAGGCGGAGCGGATCGAGGCGGCCGGGATCCGCTGCCGCGCGGTGCCGCTGTTGATGCGGGATGTCGACGCGACGGCGGCCATGGCGCGGGCCGCGCTCGACCTGGCGGCGGAGCTGCGCTCATGACGGAACGTCAGACGCCGAGCAGCTACTCGGTATTCGGGCTCGCCGGACTGCCGGAGATCGAGCCCGGCTCGGACCTGGCCAGCTTGATCGCGGCCGCGGCGGCGGCGAGCGGGGCAGCGCCCGATGAAGGCACCGCCCTCGCGGACGGCGACATTCTCGTCGTGACCTCGAAGATCGTCTCGAAGGCGGAGGGGCGCGTCGTCGCGGCGGCCGATCGCGAGGCCGCGATCGACGCGGAGACCGTGCGCGTCGTCGCGCGGCGCGGGCCGCTGCGGATTGTCGAGAACCGGCAAGGGCTGGTGATGGCCGCCGCGGGCGTCGATGCGTCGAACACGGCCAAGGGCACGGTTCTGCTCCTGCCGGAGGATCCTGACCGCTCGGCGCGTGAGATCGCCGACGGCGTGCGTACGCGGCTCGGCGTGTCCGTGGGCGTTATCGTCTCGGACACCTTCGGGCGGGTGTGGCGCAACGGGCTCGTGGATCAGGCGATCGGCGCGGCCTACGTCGCGCCGGTCGAAGACCTGAGAGGCCGTCAGGACAGCCACGGCAATCCGCTGGCGGTAACAGTTACCGCGCTCGCCGATGAGCTGGCCTCGGCTGGTGAGCTGGTAAAGGGCAAGCTCGGCGGGGTACCGGTCGCGGTGGTGCGCGGTTTCGGGCACCTGGTCGGCGAGGAGCCCGGCCCCGGCGCGCGGGTGTTGTTGCGTCCCGCGGAGGAGGACTTGTTCTCCCTCGGCACGGCGGAAGCGCGAGCGTCCGCGGTAGCGAATCGCCGGACGATCCGGGGGTTCACCGACGCCGACGTGTCACCCGAAGCGATCCGGCGTGCGGTCGCCGCTGCGATCACCGCGCCGGCGCCGCATCACACGACGCCGTGGCGTTTCGTCGAGGTGCGTTCCGAGGGGGCGCGCAAGGCGCTGCTCGACGCGATGCTCGCGGCGTGGGTGCAGGACTTGCGCGGCGACGGCTTCAGCGAGCAGTCGATCGCGCGGCGGGTGCGGCGTGGCGACGTGCTGCGTGGCGCGCCGGTGCTGGTGGTCCCCTGCCTGGAGATGACGGGTTCGCACACGTATCCGGATGCGCGGCGCAATGCGGCCGAGCGGGAGATGTTCCTGGTCGCTACCGGGGCCGGCGTCGAGAATCTGCTGATCGCACTGGCGGCGGAGGGGCTGGGCTCGGCCTGGGTGTCCTCGACGATGTTCTGCCGCGAGGTCGTGCGCTCGGTGCTGGACCTGCCGGAGAGCTGGGATCCGATGGGGGCGGTGGCAGTCGGGCACCCGGCGGAGCCGCCGCGCGACCGGCCCCCGCGCTCGCCGGATGCCTTTCTCGTCGTCAGATAACGCTGCCTCGTCGTCAGATACGCCGCCTGGTGGTCAGATAACGCCGCCTGATCGGCGGTTGAGGCAGCCGCGCCGGCTCAATGCCAGCGATGGTCCTGGATGCGGGCACGCGGGGTGTGGCGCGGCTGGCCTGGCCCGGTGAGCAGGATCAGGCGCGCCGCCCGATAGCGATGCGGCCGGAAGGGTTCAAGCAGTTCGATCATGCGCGCGTCGTCGGCGTCGCGTTCGCCGGTCAGCGCGTATCCGATGTGCTTGGACAGATGTAGGTCACCGACTGACAGTGCGTCAGCGTGCCCGTGCGAGCGTTGCGTTGTCTCGGCGGCGGTCCAGATGCCAATGCCGGGAATCGTGCACAGGCGTCGTACCGCTTCCTCGCCGCTCATCGTGCCGGTGCGTTCCAGTCCGTTCGCGACGCGTACCGCGCGCATGATCGTCGACGATCGTTGTCCATCGACACCGTGCCTGTGCCACTCCCACGATGGGATACGTGCCCACACCTCCGGTGGCGGCGGGACGCGGAGTTCCTGCGGTGCCGGGCCGGGAGCGGGCGAACCGTGCCGCTCGACGATGCGGCGCCAGGCGCGGAAAGCCTCCTTGGTCGTCACCCGCTGCTCCAGGATCGCCGGGATCAGCGACTGCACGACCAGGCCGGTTCGGACAAGCCGCAGCCGACGCAGCCGCCGATGGGCCTCCGCGAGCAGCGGATGCCCGGCGACCAGGTTCGCGAACTCACCGAGCTGGTCGTCCGCGCCGATCATCGCGGGACCTCGATCCACCAGCCAGCGCGCCCCCTCGCCCCAGGCCGCGATCTCCACGTGCTCGCCATTGCGGCGGACGCGGACAGAGCCTGGGCCGTGCGGTGTCAGGCAGGCACGCCAGATCGCTCCGTCAGGTGCCATGCGGTACGTCGGATCCCCCGGCCCCCGGCGCAGCACACCGAGGGAGAGCGGGAGATCGACGTCGCAGAGCACGGTGGTGATGGCGTCCGGCATCGCTCGCGGATCCTGCGCCTCCTGCCGTGGCTGCGGGACCGCGAGCGAGCGTCTGTTTTCCTCGTCTGTCTCAGGACTCATCGGCGGAGAAGCGTACTGCTCCGTCGCCAAGGACCACATCGCACCAGACTCGTGCGCCGCCGCGCAGCTCGTTGCGAGCGCCGACCCGCGCGCCGTCGCCGATGACGACCCCGTCGAGCACCGTGCCCGCGCCGACCGAGGCTCCGCGCCCCACGATCGAGTCGCGCACCACGGCCCCGGCCTCGATGTGCGCGCCCTCGCCGATGACCGAACCGGTGACCTCCGCGCCGGAGGCGATGCGAGCCCGCGCTCCGACGGTGCTGCCGCCGCCGACCTTCACGTCGATGTCGAGGTCGGCCCCCGGCAGCACCAGCGCGTCGGCCAGGTCGGCGCGCGTGGTGGCCGGGATCGCCGCGGACTCGATCGCCCCGAGCACGAGGTCGGCCGAGCCGTGCACGAACGCCTCGGGCGTGCCCAGGTCCCGCCAGTAGGACTGCTCGACCACGCCGAGCAGGTTCGCGCCCGCTTCGAGTAGGCCGGGGAAGGTCTCGCGTTCCACCGAGACGGGGCGGTCGGCGGGGATGCCGTCGATGATCGAGCGGCGGAAGACGTAGCAGCCGGCGTTGATCTGGTCGGTGACGATGTCCTCGGCGCGCTGCGGCTTCTCCCGGAACGCGGTGACCCAGCCGTCGGCGTCGGTCGGCACCAGGCCGAACGCGCTCAGTTTCTCCCGGGCGACGCAGGTCAGGTGCAGTGTCACGTCGGCCTGCCGGGCGCGATGCGCCTCGACGAGCGCGACCAGGTCGACCCCGGAGAGGATGTCGCCGTTGAAGATCAGCACCGGTTCGTCCGGCGCGGTGCGCAGCCGGTCGGCCACGTTGCGGATCGCGCCGCCGGTGCCCATCGGCTCGGTCTCGGTGACGTAGTCGAGTTCGAGCCCGAACGCGGAGCCGTCGCCGAAGTAGGCCTCGAAGACCTCGGGCCGGTACGCGGTGGCGAACACGATCCGGTCGATCCCGGCGGCCTTGGCCCGGACCAGCTGGTGGCTAAGGAAAGGCACCCCGGCGACCTCAAGCATCGGCTTGGGCGTGTGGACGGTCAGCGGCCGCAGCCGGGTCCCCTTGCCCCCCACGAGGAGGATCGCTTCAGCCACTGTTCCTGTTCTCCTGACCGGCTCTGGTGAGAGGCGCTGCCGCGCCGTGACTGTCGGTAATAGGCGCAGGTCCTTGGTGATACACATAGACCTTTGCCTGGTTGAAGACAAGCTGGTAGCCATTCTCGCGCAGCCAATCGCCACGCCTGACCGCCGAAAGGATGTCATTGAGCGGGTACGACGGCTGGGCTGTCTGCAGCACCACCCACGGACAGCCCCGCGGCACCTGATCGAGCAGGATCACCTGATCCCGGCTGCTCAGATGGGTCGCGATGTCGTCGTCCGCCTCCACGCAGACGCCGCTGGGGATCACCGCGGTTGCCGCGGCCTCGGCTGTGGTGAGGCTGTCTGAGGCCCACTGATCGGCGTTGAACACGCTGCGGATCGGGAACGTGTGCGTGATCACCACCGCGAACAGCAGGATGAGCGCTGGCCAGGCCACCGCGACCCATGG
>Ga0070739_10007501_pt1 | contig 11549 bp, 10 predicted proteins | sample Coa_R1_7_FD_66445 | JGI IMG/M metagenome (GOLD analysis project Ga0070739, IMG submission 66445) | Surface soil microbial communities from Centralia Pennsylvania, which are recovering from an underground coalmine fire - Coalmine... | ecosystem: Environmental > Terrestrial > Soil > Unclassified ... | reverse complement strand
AACTTTTTCGAGAGGTCGCTATCGATGAGCCGCTCGATTTCGAGTTCCACGTCATCGGAGAGCTTGTACCCGTCCGGGCCGAACAGTTTGATGCCATTGTCGTCGTAGGGATTATGGGAGGCCGAAATCATGACGCCGAGGTCAGCGCGCATGGAACGCGTCAGCATCGCGACGGCCGGGGTCGGCATGGGGCCAAGCAGCAACGCATCCATGCCGACCGAGGTAAAGCCCGCCACCAGCGCGTTCTCGATCATGTAGCCGGAGAGCCGGGTATCCTTGCCGATCACCACGCGGTGGCGGTGGTCGCCGCGGTGAAACACAAGGCCGGCAGCCTGACCGACCCGCAGCGCCAGATCGGCCGTGATGACGCCGTTGGCGCGCCCTCGAATTCCATCGGTGCCAAAATACTTTCGAGACATTATTCGCGTCCTCAGCCGTTCGGGACCACTCCCCCTGGTAGAACGTCTACCCAGGATTTTGCAGGCGCGAAAGCGTTAAAAAATTGTTTAAGGCGCCCGACGCCGGATTGCTCGTTTCCCGGCGATGAGGGCAGAAACGCGCGGCAAATGGTCAGCCGGATGGCCGTATATTCGCCCCTCTTACCATGCCGGCAATCATGGAAACAGTAGCCCGGATTGAGCCGCCGGATCCCCATAGGCGCCAGCTTAAGCGGTGGCTGAGCCACTTGCGACTCCCTCCCCCTTGTGGGGAGGGATGGGGTGGGGGTCGTGCCCTGGTGCAAGGCGTGCCAACTGGCTCGACCCCCACCCCCGACCCCTCCCCACAAGGGGGAGGGGAGGAGTCCATGCCAACGTTCGACCTTAACCTAACGCCTATGGGGCGGACCCGTTGAGAGGCTCTGCGAAATCCGACCGCCGGAGCCTTGCGGCAACCCGCCCCCGAGGTTTCGCTTGCGCTCAGCCCGGAGACGCAGGATCACGGTTTCCCAACGACGATGACGTGCAATTTGCGCGGGCCGTGAGCGCCCAGAATGAGGGTTTGCTCGATATCCGCCGAGCGCGATGGGCCGGTGATCATGTTCACGGCGCGCGGCATGACGCCGGCGCCAAAACGGCTGCGCAGGCGCGCCATTGCGCTCTCAAAATCGGACACGACATCGCACGCGTCGACGACCACAATGTGAACATCAGGCAGGAAATTGAGGGTCGTGGGGTTGTCGGCGCCGGAGGTGAGAACCAGCGTGCCGGTCTCAGCGACTGCCGCGAAAGCGTGAGACACGGCGGCAAGATCGGCGCCGTCGGACGCGCCCTGGCGGATTTCCAGCGTGCCGGCCAGTTTCCACGGCGCCGAGGAGAGCAGGGGGTCGCCGCCATGGCGGATGGCGAGCGGAAGATTGTGGCCGCGCAGGAAAGCCGCGACCGCGGCCGGAATTTCGGCCATATCGGCCACGCGTTCCACCGTGCCGGCAGCGGCCTTCACCATCCGGGCGAACAGATCGAGCCGCCCAGCGGGCTCGAGCTGTCCGCGTTCGGGAACAACGCCTGGCGGATGACCGGCAAGGCGCGCCGCCACCTCTGACCGGCGCGTCGCCTCGGCGCCGGTGACCCCAAGCGAGCGGCGAACCGTCGCCAGAACGAGTTCGCGGGGCGTCATGGCCGCCTCCATCAGCCTCGTCCTGAGGAACGCGCGCTTGCGCGCGCGGCTTCCTCAGAAGGATGAGGTCTGAGGGTGCGGACTCGATTGTTCGATACGACTGGTTTCATAGATTTGGTCCATCAGCCTGCCCCACCGGGCGGGCAAGCCGCCCGCGCTGCCGGTTCCATTGCGCCTGGAAGGTTCCGCCCTGCGGGGCCGGAAAGTCTCGATGGCGGGTCCAGCCGGACGCGAGGGGCAGCCAGGAAAAGCGCCCTCGCGTCCGTCCGGCGAGCGCCAGCAACCGCGCCGCCAAGGCAGTGGCGACGCCGTAGAGCCACGGCCGCTTGGCGAAGAAGCCCCAGAAGGCAAGGCCCGAACGCACGGTCGCGGGCGACAGATGCTGCTCGAACTCGCGCTCCCGCCATGAGCGCATCATCCGCGGCAGCGGGATGCGCACCGGACACACTTCCTCGCAGCGCCCGCAAAACGTCGAGGCGTTCGGCAAATGCCCCGCCTTGTCAATGCCGATCAGGCTTGGCGTGAGCACGGCGCCCATCGGTCCCGGATAAACCCAGCCATACGCGTGGCCGCCGACCGCGTGATAGATCGGGCAGTGATTCATGCAGGCGCCGCAGCGGATACAGCGCAACATGTCGCGAAACTCGCCGGCCAGCATTGATGAGCGGCCGTTGTCCAGCAGCACGACGTGGTATTCGCCGGGCCCGTCGGGATCGTCGGGCCGGCGCGGCCCGGTCGAGAGCGTTGTATAGACCGACATGTCCTGCCCCGTCGCCGACCGCGCCAGCACGCGCAGGAGCTGGGACAGGTCCTCAAGCGTCGGCACCAGCTTTTCGATCGACGCCAGCACGATGTGGGCCTTGGGCAGAGTCTGCGTGAGGTCGCCATTGCCCTCATTAGTAATGATGACTGAGCTGCCGGTCTCGGCAACCAGAAAGTTCGCGCCCGTGATGCCCACATCGGCGGCGAGGAACTTTTCGCGCAGCACGGCGCGGGCTTCCGTCAGCAGGCTCGTCGGCTCGACAAGGTTGCGGCCTGCCGGCAGGTGAGCGTGAACGCGCCGAAAGTCGCTTTCGATCTGCGCCTTGGTGAGGTGCACGGCCGGCGCAATGATGTGAGACGGCATCTCATGGCGAAGCTGGATGATGTATTCGCCAAGATCGGTTTCAATCGGGGTGATGCCCTGCGCCGCCAGGAAGTCGTTGAGCCCGATTTCCTCCGCGACCATCGACTTGCCCTTCGTCACCGTGCGGGCGCCAAGCTTACGGCAGATGTCGAGGATGATCTGCCGCGCATCTTCCCCGGTGACCGCGTAGTGCACGTGGCCGCCGCGCTCCACCACGCGGTTCTCGTAGGCTTCGAGATAGAGATCGAGGTGCGCGAGCGTGTGGTCCTTGATGTCGCGGGCGCTGTCGCGCAGCGCGTCGAATTCGGGAAGCCTTTCGGCTGCCTCGCGGCGGCGCGCGATGAAATTCACCTCCACGAATTTCAGCGCATTCTGCAAATCCGCATCGGCAAGCGCGGACTTCGCATTATCCTTGAACCGCGGCGAGGTCGCCGCATGCGTGGCAACGTCAGTCATCGCTTCACCTCCCCCTCCCTGCTCTCCGCCGCGTGCGGCGGAGAGCAGGGAGGGGGCCCCGCCGGCATCCCGATTGCGGGCTCCTGCGTCATTCCGGCGAGAACTTCGGCGACGTGGCGGACCGCAATATTGGCGCCGTCGCGCTGCAGCTTGCCGGCCATGTTCATGAGGCAGCCGAGATCGCCGGCAAGCAGCAGATCAGCGCCGGTCGCCGCGATGGCAGCGGCCTTTTTGCTGACGATGGCATTGGAAATCTCCGGATACTTCACGCAGAACGCGCCGCCGAAGCCGCAGCAGACATCGGCATCGCGCATCTCAGTGAGCCGCAGGCCCTGGACGGTGGCGAGCAGGCGACGCGGCTGATCGCGCACGCCAAGCTCGCGCAGGCTTGAGCATGAGTCGTGATAGGTCGCAACGGCTTCGACCCGCGCCGCCACCCGGTCTACGCGGCACACATCGACCAGGAACGACACGAGCTCATAGGTCTTTTCAGCAAACGCGTCGGCGCGCGGCTGCCAGTTCGGATCGCCGCGGAACAATTCCGGATAGTGGACCTTGAGCATGCCGGCGCATGAGCCCGAGGGCACGACGACGTACTCATACGGCGCAAACGCTTCGATGACCTGCCGGGCGATTTCCCGTGCGGCAGTCCGGTCGCCGGAATTGAACGCGGGCTGGCCGCAACAGCTTTGGCGCGGCACCTCAACGATGCAACCTGCGTCTTCCATGAGCTTCGCGGTCGCGAACCCCACCGACGGCCGGATCAGGTCGACGAGGCAGGTGACCAGAAGCCCAATGCGCCTGACCATTGGTTGGCTCCTGTTCGGTGACGGAGATCCGCCGTTGCAGCCACCACCACAAGGGTCGCCCACATGCCCCGACACTTAGCAAGTCGGACCACACCGGCAAGCGGGACCGACGGTCGCGGAACAATCAGACCACGCTGCTCACAAGACGTGGATGGCCGGGACCAGCCCAGGGCGGATGCCGGCCATTCACCCCTCCCCAATCTGTCATTTTAGGCGGCATCAGCGCCACCTGAGGAGTCCAAAAATGATTGAGTTCAACGTCTATGTACGCAGCCCTTTGGCGCCCAGAATCTTCGTCAACGACCTCGACGGCATCTATCGCCTTGACGGCGGTATTATGCAAATCACGTTCGTGCAGCCCGCGCATGATTGGCACCGCTATAGGAAAATGCTTCATCGGCCGCAGCAAGGCAGCAAGACAGACATCGCGCGGGGACGTTTAATCGCGCGGATGGGCTGCAATGCAGGCCGCACTACTGTAAGCACCACGACCCTTCTGCCGATTGCAAGCGCGGTTGGCAGCGGGGCGGAATTGGCCTACCGGAGGGGGGACAAGCAACATGTCCAAGGCTAAAGTTCTGGTGGATCGCATAATTGCTCAAATAGAATCTGGCGGCACGTATGACTGGAGGCGAGTACGGGAGGAAATTCACGAAGCGCATGACGCGGCTGAAACAGAGGCCGATCGGGTTCTTTGTCTCAACATGCGTAATTCTCGCGTGACCGATCGAGAGCTATGCGCTACGTCGCCGCCGCCATTGGTTTTGCACGGACGTTAGCGCCTCGTGGAATTTCTTCCTGCGTTCGGGGCTATGCCTCGTTATGAACCAGAACGCCGCCAGGAGAACAGCAATCTCACCGTCGCGCACCCACATGAGGATTTTGGGCGGCTTGCGGCGTTCTGGCAGCGTCGTTGGCATCTCGGGACTTCCTCGTGTTTGCGGGCCTCGCCCGGCTCAGGGCGGGGCGTCGCATGGGATTGTTAGCCCGAGCCTATAGCTGATAGCCGGCGGCTGTCCACCCAGGCCACGGGAGGGCCGATCGAGCGCCATAGGACCGGTTGACCTGCCGATTTTCATGGGAGGCTGCGGCGAGATTGGCGGCCGCCCTAAAAAGCCCGGCCAAGCGGCTGGTCGCACATAGGGCACAAGGCAAAGAGGCGCCCTCCGGCGCGCGCTTTAACTCTATTCCCACATAAGCCGGAACGCGCACGTGCTTTCGCCAGTTGTTGGAGGCGCGCGGCCTGCATTGGAGCACAGCCCGCGAAACCTGCTCGCCCTGGCCGTGCGGAGCCGCTGGACTTGCTTTTCGCACGCTGGCGCCGAGGTCGCGGTCGCCAGTCCCTGGCCGCGACACCGGGAGCGACGCGCCGGCGGGCCTCCTGCGGGACAGCGGTTATGGATGGAAAAAATCGCCTTTGCTGAGCCGGGAGGCAACCCATGATATTAACGGAGCGGCAAGCCAAACGGTCGATGTGGTGCCCGATGGTCCGCATCAGATGGATGAACGTATGGCAGGCCAGCAACCGCTCAAACCCGGGGCGGTGGAATCGGGTGAAAAACGCGCTCTTCAGGACCTTTTTCCCGCGCATCCACTGGCTGGCTCGGGCAAAGTTTTTCAGATGCTGGGGCTCAGGATGCATGATGTGGCGGTGGGCCGACCGAGATGCGAGGACAGGATTTTGCGGGCTCGCCGGCAATCCGTTGCAGCACCTGTTTTCCGACTAACTCTGCCCCTCAGCCGGCGGAGAGTCTGATTGTGCTGGCGCGCCGAAAACCTGCACAGGAGCGGAAGAACCGGGACGCGGCCGATCGACGCCAGCCCATTGGGCAATAAACGATTATTGAAGACTCGCCGCAGGCAATCGCCGGGCGGTTGGACGACGTGAGGCCCGAGGAGACCGGCGGAAACAAGGCCCAGCTAGAATCTCGCCGGGACCAATTCAGCGTCTGCTCTAATCAGTTCATGCGCATTCTGCCGCCTGATCGCACGACTCGGCGGGTCCTATAACAAGCGCATGCTTAGCAACCCCACCGCATACCCGACCAACCCAACGGCTTTCGCAAAAAGCTGGAACATCCTTCAGCAAGTCGTTCGGGCTCGATTAACCTTTACGTCGTCGACGGATCGAAGCCAAAGCGAGCGGTGCGACTGCGAGCGCCATGCGAGCGATCGGTCGTTCGCCGCATTGCTGCCGATCATGGCCGCGGTATTGATCGCTGTCCTGATCATCGGCGTCGCGCCGCCGGTATTGCCGCTGCATGTGCACCACGGACTTGGCCTCAGCGCCTTCGTGGTCGGTCTCGTGACTGGCAGTCAGTTCGCTGCGTCGCTCATTTCGCGCGTTTGGGCGGGCCACTATGCTGACTCTCCCCACCGCGGCAGCTAAGCGGGTCCGGGGCCGTACGGGCCGGTCGCGCGCTCTGATGAACGCAGTTGAGATCGCAAAGAAAACCGAGTTTGAAGTACCGGGCAGGTCCTGCGCGGTCACGAAACGTGAAGACGGGCCGCAAGCGTTGGTAACGTTGATAACGGGTCCGCCGGGCTAAGGCTCGCCCGCAACCGGGCCAAATCCCTTCGGCGGCCGCCGGTGCCTGGTGCCTGCTTCGTAGGCTGAAGCGATTTCGAACAACAGCGCCTCATCGAACGGCCGCCCGAGGAATTCCATTGCCACGGGAATTTGATCGGGTTTCGGTCCGTCTAAGCGGCTGCCGTTCGGATCGCTCGGGTCCGGCACGCGATCATAAACCACGCGTGTGAAGCCCGCCGGCACGACGATCGCCGGGAAGCCGCTCACCGGGCTCAGATTCACCGCGAAGCTGCCGCCGGCGCTGCGCCAGGTATCAAGATCGGTTTTGAGACTTGGCTCACCCGGCACGAGATTGGGATCGGACATCTTCGTTCCCGCCTTGAGCACGCGCGGCTCGACGCGGGCGTCGTACACAGCGGCGACCCGGCTCGGATAGACGAGCGGCGCGGGAATCGTGGTGTAAACATAGACGAGGGCGGCGAGATCGTTGTCCGCCATTACCTTGTAAAGAATGCGCTGCAGGTTCGCGATGCGCAGCGTGTGACTGATCGCGTCCGGCGTGGCAAGCGTCTCCGCTCTGGCGCCGAGCGCAAATCGCAACCAGTCGTTCTCGCCGGCAAAAGACTTCGTGTTATACAGATCTTCGACGCTGCGAAATTTCTTGTCGCCGCGCTCCTTGAGGTAGATGTCGAGCGCATATCTGGCTTCAATGCGCGGGTTGAAGGCCGCGAGCATGCGCAGATTGACGCCGCGCGCGCCGCGCGGCAGCAGCTTCGGATCGCTGGCCATCGCCGCCAGGTGGTCAATCGGTTTTGCTCCGGCAGGAATTGCGGTCGGGAAGGTCTGGGTGAAGAAGCTCGGCTCATAGGCGGTCATGACCTCGGCAATGGCGCCGCTGAAATCGACCGGATCCACAAGGGTCGCGCCGAGGCTCTTCATATCGGCGAGCGCCTCGTTGCCGATGCGGATGTTTTCGCGGTCGGCGATCGTCGCCTCGATCATGAAGTCGCGCACGACGCCCAGCCGCTTGCCGGCGAGCGAATGGCGGCCAGTGTAATTCGAATAGATGACCGGCTGCCGCCCGTGCGCAACGGCAGTGATGGCGTCGCGCGGATCATCGCCGGTGAGCACTTCGAGTACCGCCGCCGTGTCCTCCACGGTGCGGCACATCGGGCCGCCCCGGTCGCGTGAGAACGTCAGCGGCACAATGCCGGCGCGGCTCACCAGCCCCTGCGTCGCCACCATTCCGACCAGCGCATTGAGCGACGACGGATAGCGCACCGACCCAGAGGTATCGGTGCCGAGCGCACAAATCGCGAGGTTCGCGGCAACGGCCGCTGCCGAGCCGGCGCTGGACCCGCCGGTGATACGCTTGGTGTCATAGGGATTGCAGGTCTGGCCGCCGAGTGTGCTGCGGCCGATGCCGGCCGGCGCATATTCGTCGAGATTGGTCTTGCCGAGGATGATCGCGCCGGCCGCGCGCAGTTTCGCCACCATGGTGGCGTCCTTCGGCGGCTTGTCGTTGGCATAATCGGCGAGGGCGCCAGCCGTCGTGCGCATGTCGATGGTGTCGTAGTTGTCTTTTACGGCGATTGGGATGCCGTGCAGAGGCCCGACGAAATTTCCTGTCCGGGCAAAATACTCGTCCTGCCCCCGCGCTGTTTCGAGGGCGTCGAGCATCTTCGGGTCATTGTCGGCTGGGTCGGTCTTCGAGCGCTTGCCGCGGATGTTGAGCGTGATGTAGGCGTTCACCTGACCGGCGTTCTCGATCGGGGTTATTTCTCCGAGCATGAGGCCGGTTGCCGGATCGACTTCGCCTTTAACGCAGGCGCCGTTATAAGCCTCAATGCGCTTGAAATAGAGTTGGACGAGTTGCTCCGCAGTGATCTCTTTAGCCCGGATCGCACGGTGCACGTCGGCAATCGTCGCTTCCTCAAGGTGGAAACGCGGCGCAGAGGCGGCTTTCGACACAAGCGCGAGCTGCGCTGCGTGCAGCACCGCCGCACCGATGCCGAGCATGGAGATGGTCAAGCGAAGGCTTCGTGGACGCATGGCGCTCCCACCCAGAAATGAGATTTTTCGTATGGTATGCTGACGGCATTCCGAGTCAATTCGCATTCCGGTCGGCGATTTGCGTTCGGAAACCTACGGCGGTTCCTGGTTAGGACAGCGGCAACAACAACTGCTTCACTTCATCCGCCAACCAGAAGACAACCGAAAGTGGACAAAACTCCAGATGGCCCTATAATAGATATGGTTTCCATTATCAGGGGAGACGATATCACAGCACGCAATAACAGCAGATTTTCAAAACTCCGAAATTCCCTGTTATTTTCCCTGTTCTCAGGGAAAATGGTATTTTAGTAGGGCGCTGCCGATCTTTGAACGATTGGCGGTGAAGGTGTCGTTTTAGCCACGATGCCAAATGCAGATACGACAACCGTGTCGTTGCGATAACCACGATCGCCGGTTCGCGGTCTGGGAAATGGCTCAGTTAATGTTGCCGCTTTCCTTATGATGCGTGCCGGATGATGCGTGTCGCCGCCTTGGCAGGCAAACAAGCTACAACGGCTCCCGGCCGCACGGAAGCATCGGTCGGGTGGGCAAAGGAAGCGTGCTCACCCGCCCTCGAAAGGCCGAGCGCCGGTGGGCGCGACGCGCCGAAGTCGGGCTTGTCCGACTTCTGCAGTCAATCGTACCAAAATCGGCAACAGCCGATTTCGGCTGCGCCCTTGCCCGCCCTACAAGTGATCCCAGTTATCCGGCGCGCACTCTTTGCGCCCAGATCGGCCGCACACGGCTGCCTCAGACAGCTGCCGCCTTGATACGTCGCGCGAGCAGGCTTGCTGCGCCGCGACTTCCAGCGCATCAGGCATCGCCGGATCGTCATCCACCGGATCGGTCATGCTTCGTGCTTTTCTAGGATCAAACCCCAGCTTTTCTCTTTTGGCGGGTCTCAGATTCAAAGTCATCAAGGCATTAAGTTGGTGCGCATTCTTGATGGGTGTGATCGGTCCCAGCCCGAGCACCCCATCCGGCTGATTGACGCAAGTGCCGTTGTACGCCTTGATGCGACTGAGGTAGAGCTGCACGACCCGCGTCGATGTCAATTCACCCCGCAGGATAGCAGCTTGAATATCCTCAATCGTCGCCTCTTCAATCTGGAATTTTGCGGTCTGTGCCGAGACCGGCGGTGGCGTGAGCATGATGAATGATGCCAGAGCCAGTTGGCGCAGCACGGCATGCCCTCTTTTTCCTTGCGTCACCGCCGCGCCAGAATACCCAGGCCCCATGATATGCTTTAGCCCGTCGCTCAAGCATTTCCCATTGCACACCCTGCGAAGGCCGGCGGTTCTGCAACGAGCAAGGTGACCGGCGGCGCTGGTGGGGCGCCGCATGAGATGATAGCAATTGAAATTGTCCGGCGAAAGGACACGATTTTCGACAGGAGACGATTTTCGACGCGCCGGACGTAGATTGGCGGCGTTCCGGCAGTCAACCGACGGTCCCCATTCATATCTTGGGGCTCTACGGCGGACGCAGCGAATTTCACCCTCACAGCAGCGCGACGTTTCGGGTCCTGTCTTTAAGGCCGCTGCCTTAACTCCCGTTCGCCATGCCGGGCTTGGCGGAAGCCGCGGTCGCAAGATGCTCTACGACAACAAGCCGGTCGACTTCGCCCCTCAGGTAGGCGTTCAGGAACGCAGCATAGTTACGGAAAGATACGCAGCCATTCGACTGACCGCTGGGACCGAGCATGTAAGAGTGCGCAAGTATCCCGTCCCGACCAAACATCTTGCCGTCGTCGACAGGGATGAGACGGATGGCGCGAACGCCGTGAAAAAGTCGCTCGCGTAAGGCGAGATTGTAAACATTGGGCGGCGTCGGCCCTAGTCCCTTCGTGCGGACATAGCGAGGATCGTCCAGGTGGCTGCCCAAGCCGGAATGAGCTTCCAATCTGTGCCCATTGGGCAGATAGACGGTGCGCGCGGCAATATCATAGATCGCAGTGTGACTGTCGGCGTCGAGCGGCAAGCTCAGGCCCCTTAAGGCTTCCGCGGAATTAAGCCGTTCCTCGGGCAGGCTGGCGAGCCTTGATGTGGTCGTCGGGGCGCGCTCCGAGGCCGTCCGTGCAACTGACGGGTTGCGCTTTGCATGCTCCCCAAAATCCAGTTGGCGCAGGGGCATGTCTTCGGCATGCTCCTCCGCCTCCGCAGACTTTCTTGCCGTATTCCCAGGCGAGCCGAAAGCGCTCGCAAAGCGCTCGTCGAAAGAAGCTATTTGCCGGTCGAAGTAAAAGCGCTCATCGAAAGCAGCGCAGGACGCGCTGGCGGCAAACGGCTCTGACGCCCCTTCCGTCTCGGCAGCGGACTCGGCTCGCAAACCCGCAACCGGCACGCTCGAGCCATCCGCGGTTTGCGACCCGACGGAACCGATGAGATTCAAACTTCTTAGCTGGATCGCTGCCCTTCCTGCGGGCTCGGTGCGAGCCGACCAAATCGCGTCCGTGCCCGCCAAGTCGAGGGCAAATCCGATACCCAGCACCGCAATGCCTGCGGCGATCACTCCCGTGTCGACGCGAATGAAACGTTTCGCGCAGCAACTTAGGGTGTTTGTTTTCTCCAGGCATGCTTCCGGCACTCGGTTCCTCCATGTCACGGCGGCACGAAACACAGCAATTGCGGCAAAGAATCGGCCGGGCTATGCTCCCAACCGCACGAGCAAAGCGAACAAGCAATGCGGGCGATGGCCCCGTCGGAGGCCAACGGTCGGGCCTGGTCACGCCCGCAGCCGCGGACTGAAGGTCGGCGCGTAGCCTGGTTGTGAAGTCTCCAGAAGGCGGTCTGACGCTGTTCCCGAATGGTGCTGGGCTCGCCGCGCTGCGCGCTTCTTCGGATTGTTGTTTCGTCTTGGTGCTCGCCAATTTGGTCTACGTGGGAGAGCGTGGGCGCGGAACAAACCTCAACCCACCGAACAGTTGCAGGGCGTGGCCGTAAGACCAGAGCCTCAGCGA
>Ga0070739_10007500_pt1 | contig 11550 bp, 9 predicted proteins | sample Coa_R1_7_FD_66445 | JGI IMG/M metagenome (GOLD analysis project Ga0070739, IMG submission 66445) | Surface soil microbial communities from Centralia Pennsylvania, which are recovering from an underground coalmine fire - Coalmine... | ecosystem: Environmental > Terrestrial > Soil > Unclassified ... | reverse complement strand
TCCGTACCCGACCAGGTCGCCCAGGCAGAGAATCTTGTCGTAGCGGCCCGCCGCATCTGCGAGCACCTGATCCAAAGCCTCGCGATTCGCATGAATGTCGCTGACGATCAGGTAAGGCACAGCGTTGGCGCGCTAGGAGACTTGATCGCCGCCCGCTGCGCGGACCAGGGTGATCGCGGCGACTTCGGGGAGCGCGCCCAGGCGGGCCGGCAGCCCGATCGTGCCGATTCCCCGGGAAACAAAGATGGCGGCATTTGATTTATGATACAGCCCGTCCACATAGGGCGTGAAGAATCGCGCGACGTTGAGATTCTGCCCCAGAATTTCCACCTGCACCTGCCCGCCGTGCGTGTGCCCGGAAAACGTTAACGGAAATCCTTTGCGGGCCGCAGCCGGAAAAACGTCCGGATTGTGCGAAAGCAGCACGTTGAACGCGCCGGGGGCCAGCAACCGCTCCGCGCCGGCCAGATACGGCCTGCTGCGCCGCTGGTAATCGACTCCCGCAAGGTTCAGGCTCGCCGCGCCGAACCGCAGAATCGCCGACTCCTGCCGCAGAAACCGCATGCCCCGCCGGGCGGCCTGCCGCTGCGTGTATTCCTCCGTGCCCGCGTAAATCTCGTGATTGCCCATGCACCCGAACACGCCAGCGTCCGCGCGCAGCCTCGCCATCCGGTCCAGGCAATCATCCAAAGGATCGTTTTCCGTCGTGATCAGGTCGCCCGTGACCAGCATCAGGTGCGGACGGGTCTCATTCGCCATCTCCACCGCGCGCTCCAGGTCGCGAACGCTCAGGAACGGGCTCAGATGAATGTCCGTCAACTGAGTGATCCGCAGCCCGTGTAAATCCGGCGGAAGATTCGGGATTTCGATGCGCTGCTCGCGCAGCGTAAGATTGAAGCGTTGGATGAACGTCCCGTAGCCGACCGCGGCCGCGGGCAGCCCGAGCAGCACGGTTTTCGCGCTCACCAGGAAATGACGGCGCGAAGGGCTGTGCCCCGGCTCGATCCGCGGCAGCAACCGCGATGCCGCGTACGCGGCGATCAGCAGGATCGAGAAAAAAGCCCACATCAGCGTGAGCCCGCGCACCCAGCTTGCGCACCAGTTTGGCAGCCGGTGCGCGATCGCCTCCACTCGCAGCAGAAATCCCATGGCGGCGCTGAGCAGCGAGACTCCGAGCGCCGGAATGAACGCACGGCAGAGGGTAGGGCGGCGCCGCACGGCCGGTTCCCTCCGCAACGCCACCACGGCGCCCGTTTGCAAAAGCGAGGCAAGGGAGAAAACGACCAAATCCGGCAGGTAACGGCTGGAGAGCAGATCAAACACTTCTTTTTCATCTTATCGTGCGGCCCAGCGCAGGCTTCCCGGATCTCTCGCCGGCGCGGATGTTTCGGCGCCCGCGCCAGCGCTTCCGCCGCGGCGCACACCGCAACAACCGCAGACTGCCTCCGCGCCAGCCGCCGCCTGCCAAATTGGCTTTACCAGGGCCGGAATACGAATCGAAAATTCCTGCGCCGGTTCCAAACCTTGCGTGCAACCCGCGCCCTCGGGTAGTACAACATAGAAATGCGAATTCTCTCTTCCGTGTTGGCATTGGCCGTGACGGCGGCGGCCGCCGCCCGCGCTCAGAACCAGGCCCTGCTCGGCGAAGATACCGTCCCGGTGTCCGAGCATGTCTGGGCCATCATGGGTTTTCCGAACATCGGAATCGTCGTGGGCCGAAGCGCGACGCTCGTGGTGGATACCGGCCTGGGGCCGCGCAACGGCGCGACCGTCGCCAAGATCGCCAAGAAGCTGGCGCCGGATAACAAACTGTATTTGACAACCACGCATTTTCACCCGGAACACGCGGCCGGCGAGCCTGGCTTTCCCGCCGGCACCCTCCTGATTCGCGACAAAGTTCAGCAGGATGAAATGGACCAGCACGGCGAGGAGCTCATTCAGACGTTTTCCAGCCGCAACGAGCAGTGGCGCGGACTGCTCGCCAACGTGAAGTTGCGGCGCCCCGATGAAACGTTCGCCACCGAAAAGAAACTGGATCTTGGCGGCGGAGTGGTCGCGCGGCTTCTGTGGTTCGGCGGCGCCCACACGAAGGGAGACGAGCTGATCTTCGTCGATCCCGACAAAACGCTGATCTCCGGAGACGTGGTGCAGAACAAGGTGGTCCCCGGAATCGCCAACGATGGCGGCACGCCCTCGAGCTGGCTTGTCGTGCTGGATCGCGTCGAAGCGCTCGGCGTGCGGCGCGTGCTTCCCGATCACAGCGCCATCGGCGATGGCTCTTTGGTGCAGTCGGAGAAATCTTTCCTCCAGGATGTGCAGCAGCGGGCCCTCGAAATGAAGCGCCAAGGCCTGAGCGCTGGCGACGCGGGCAAAATGCTCACTGCCGAATTCCAGGCCAAATACCCGGATTGGCCGGTCAACAACCTGGCGAATTTGGTGAGGAGCGTTTACGCCGACCCGGACGCGCGGCCGTAGCCGTTTGCCGGCTTAGCTGGCCCGCCTTCGTTTCAGGTGTTTCTCCTAGGCGTGGAACTAGAACAGACGCCGTACCTGGACTAAAAATAGCCTTGCGCATTGCAAACATCCATTCAAAGATTGTTTGTAACGCCCGATCTGTAACGCGTGGCGATGGCGGCTTCCACACAAATCGCGCCCAAGCTGGCTCGCACCTTGCGCAGCCCTGCGCTGCCCGTCTCCGCGCTCTTGGCCGGATTCATGCTCAGCGGCGGGCTGTACATACGCATGAGCCGCGAGCGGAGCCGCTACCACGACGCCGTCCGGGACGGCGTGATCGCCTCCGTGATCACCGATCTCCGGATTCGCCTGACGATTTACGAGAACGCCCTCCACGCCGCGGCCAGCGATCTTGCGATTTCGGACCATCTCACCGGCCAGCAGGACTGGCACGCCTTCGCCGAGGGCCTGGATCTGTACTCGCGCTACGCCGGCACCGAGGCGCTGTACGTCGTCAAGCCGGTGCCAGACGGGAAAATTCGCGATTTTACGGCGGCCCAGCGCCGGAGGAGCGGGCCCGGCTTCGCTATCCGGCCGCTGTTTGGACAATCGCCCAACCCTGCGCTCCGGGAACACTTCGTGGTGGTCTCCGCGGAACCGCCGGAGGTGGCCGCGCACGCCCTGGGAGCCGACCTGGCCGCGGAGCCGAATCGCAAAAACGCGGCGGAATTGGCTCGTGATACCGGCAAACCTGCCTTGACGCGGAAAACCCGTCTCGGAAACGAGACGCCGGATGGCCTGGAGTTGTTCGTCCCGGTTTACCGCAAGGGCGCCAGCACTCAAACCGTGCAGCAACGCCGCGCCGCGTTGACCGCCTGGGTCACCATCGTCGTTTCCGCCGATCCCGTTTTCCGCTCGGCCCTCAGCGGGCGCGATTCGCTGGTCGATCTTACGGTGTTTGATGGCCCGCCCGCCGCCGGGAACGTGCTGTTTACGGCGCGGAAGCGCGCGCAAGCCGCTGGCCCGTTCGAACGCGTTAGCCGGCTGGCCCTGAATGGCGCGGACTGGACGCTGGCCTGGAACCGCGGCCCCGGATTTCCCTCGCTGAGCACCGCCCCGGCCGTTTCCGCCGCCGCCAGTTGCGCGTTTGTGTCTTTGTGTTTGGCGGCGCTGCTGTTCAGCCTGCAATCCACCGCGCGCCGGGCGGAAACCAAATTGGCGATCGAACAAAAAATTTCCCACGACACCCAAGCGTTCCTCGCCTCGATCGTGCAATGCTCGGACGACAGCATCGTCGGCACCGACCTGGACGGGACGATTCTGAGCTGGAACCGCGCGTCCGAGCGGCTGTGGGGATATACCGCCCAGGAGGCCATCGGGAAACATATCACGATGATGTTTTTACCGGACCGCCAGTCCGACTTTGCGGCGGGCATCGAAAAAATCAAGCGCGAGGAGCGGATCGCGCGCTACGAGTCTGTTCGCGTCAAAAAAGACGGTTCGATGATCGAGGTCTCGGTGATTCTCTCGCCGATCAAAAATGCGCAAGGCGGCCTGATGGGCGTCTCCGCCGTATACCGGGATATCAGCGAACGCAAGCGGGCGCAGCAGGAGTTGATCAAGGCAAAGGAGACGGCGGAGGCCGCCAGCAAAGCCAAAAGCCAGTTTCTGGCGAATATGAGTCATGAAATCCGGACGCCGCTGAACGGCGTCATCGGAATGGTGGAGCTCCTCCGGGAAACCCAGGTGAATGCGGAACAGCGCGAATATCTGGAAATTGCCCTGCACTCCGCCGAAAGCCTCCTGGCGATTATCAATGACATTCTCGATTTCTCGAAGATCGATGCCGGCATGCTGGACCTCGAATTCCGCGATTTCGATCTACGGGCTGGCGTCGAGGACTCCATCAAGGCGTTCAAACCGGCTGCCCAGCGAAAGGGAATTGCGCTGGCCTGGAAGGTGGATGAATCCGTCCCCGGCAAAATCGTTGGCGATCCGATGCGGATCCGGCAGGTCCTCACCAATCTCGTCAGCAATGCAGTGAAGTTCACCGGGAGCGGATCCGTCGAAGTCTGCGTAGGCTTGCAGCCGGTGGCGGGCGAATCCGCCGGCGGCGTGACCGGGCGCGATTACGAATTGATTTTCGCCGTCCGCGACACGGGAATCGGCATCTGCCCGGAGAAGCAGCGCGATATCTTTGAATCCTTCACTCAGGCGGACAGTTCCATCACCCGGCAGTACGGCGGGACCGGTCTGGGCTTGACCATATCGAAACGCCTGGTCGAGATGATGGGCGGCCGCATCTTTGTCGAAAGCCAGCCGCAGATCGGCAGCACCTTTTATTTCACGCTCCCGGCGGCGGCTCCCAGGAGCGGCCCGGACATGCGCCGCGCGGACGGGCCTGGGCCGGCTCATCATAAGCAGCCGGCCGGCATCGCATCCTAGGAATCCTGGCACGAACGGGAATTCCCCGGGACCTGTGTGCTCCGCGCGCCCGCCAGCGATGGCGCGCGATCGGCCACCTCCGAAGTCACCGTGGAAGCCGGGAAATAGGCTGCCAGAGCCGCGTCGGATGCGGGCGGCTTTCGCACCCGCGGCTCCCGTATGGAGCGGGCCAGGCTCAGGCTCAGACGTTCTGCAACTCTTCCAGGCGCTCCCCGGTTCCGGCCTCGATCTCCGCGTGCAGGCTGTTGCCGTGCGCGTCCATCGTGACGATGGCCGGAAAATCGTGCACCGAAAGGCGCCACATCGCTTCGGGGATGCCGAATTCGAGCAGATGCACGCCCAGCACCCGGTCGATTTTGCGGGCGTAAAACTGCGCCGCGCCGCCGATCGCGTTGAGATATACCGCGCCGCACTCCTTCAGCGCCGCCAGCGTCTTCTTCCCCATGCCGCCTTTGCCGATCACGGCCCGCACGCCGTAGTTGCGGAGGATGTCGGCCTGATACGGCTCCTCGCGGCTGCTGGTGGTGGGCCCCGCCGCTTTTACCGTCCATTGAGCCTGGGCTCCGTCGCCCTGCTGGAGCATCACCGGACCACAATGATATAGAACCGCTCCGCGCAGATCCACCGGCGGCGCATTCTTCATCAGGTGCGCGTGGACGGCGTCGCGGCCGGTGAACATCTCGCCGTGGATCAGCACCACGTCGCCCACCTTTAGCGCCCGAACCTGTTCTTCCGTTAATGGCGCCCGCAGAACCACTTCCCGCCCGGTCCGCGGAAAACCTTCGCCGCGCGCCATCTTTTCGGCGGGCCGTGCGGGATCGCGATACAGCCAGCGCGTAATCGCGCCCGATGGCGCATCCAGCCGCACGCCCAGGCGCCGGAACGCCCAGCACTCATACGCCACCGAAACGAAGAAGCTCGCCGGCAGCCGGTTCGCGGCCACCATTTTGCACCCGATCAGCGAAACCTGGCCGCCGAAGCCCATCGCGCCGATCCCCAGGCGGTTGGCCTCCTCCACGATCTCCGCTTCGAGCTTCGCCAGCTCGGGCACCGGATTTGTGTCATCCAGCGTGCGGAAAAGCTGGTTTTTCGCAAGCGCATACCCGTGCGCGCGGTCGCTTCCCACGCACACCCCCACCACTCCGGGCGCGCAGCCCTGGCCCTGCGCCTGCCACACCGCGTGCAGCACCGCCTTCCGGACGCCTTCCAGATCGCGCCCGGCTTTGCCCAGATGATCCAGCTCGGCCGGAAGCGAATACTGGATGTTTTTGTTTTCGCAGCCGCCGCCCTTGAGGATCAGCCGGACTTCGATCTCGTCCTCCTCCCACTGCTCGAAATGAATCACGGGAGTCTCGTAGCCCAGGTTGTCGCCGGAATTTTTGCCGGTGAGCGAATCCACTGAGTTGGGCCGCAGCTTGCCCCGCCGCGTCGCCTCGGCCACCGCGTGGCGGATCGCCTTCCTGATCGCGATCTGATTCACGCCCACCGGCGTGTGTACGACGAAGGTGGGCATCCCCGTGTCCTGGCAGATCGGACCTTCCACTTCGGCGGCCATGTCGATGTTGTTGGCGATAATGCCCAGCGCCTGCGAAGATTGCGTTCCGGGCGTTTCGGCGGCCATGGCGATGCCCATGGCCTGGCGCACGTCGGGCGGGAGGTTCGTGGCCGTCTGCGTGATCAGTTGGATGAGGCTCTCTTCGAGAAATTGCATGGCGGGTTAACTTTCGATTCTATCGTGCACTGGCCAAGCCGGCGCAGGAATGCGGGCCATCGTGCGGTAGAATAAAAATCCCCGATGCGAAGGGGACCAAGACGTCACCATTCCAGAGTCAACTCGGAACGACGCGGCGAAGGGGAGCGGGCAACCGTTCCCTTTCTCGCTTTTTTGCGGCCTTTTTCCGCGATCGTCCGGGGCCAGCGCGGTCCCTACGCGGCGCGCCCCCTGTGGCAGACTAAGAAACGATGCATACCCGCCGCATGGCCACGTTTGTACTGGGCGTCTGGATCGGATGCAGCGTGCTGATGGGTTTCATCGCGATCCAGAATCTGCGGATGCCCGCGGGCATCGCCGGCGCGCCGTCGGCCGGGGCTCTGCCCCTGCTTCAGAAACTCACGCCGGAGGAATCGCAACTTTTGCTGCGGTATCAGAGCTCGGAACAGAACCGCAGATATTTGTACATTTGGGAAACGGCGGAAATCGGCCTGGGGCTTGCCCTGGCGGCTTGCCTGTTCTTCGGCACGCAGCGGCGGCTGTTCCCGCAGATCCTGGGCGCGCTGATGCTGATGCTGGTGCTGTTCGAGCACTTCGCGCTCACGCCCGAGATGACCTACCGCGGGCGCGAAGCCGATTTCCCTCCCGGTAATTCCAGCTTCGGAATCCAGGCGCGGATATGGGCGCTGAACGAAGCCTATGTCGCCAGCGAGGGCGCCAAGCTTGTCCTGGGCGGCATTCTCACCAGCTATTTATTCGTCTTTCGCGCCCGGCGGCGCGCGCGCCGGGCGGAAGGCGCCGGCGAGCCCGATCCCACGCACGTGGAAAGCTGACAATGAGCCGATGAGCGCCGCGAAGATCCTTTTCTCCGCCCAGGAGTTCGACCGGCAGAGGCAATGAGGTCTGCCCTCCTGCCCGCCTCTTTTTCAGCCACTCGACGCGCGGTTCGCGTAAAGCTTGGCCATGGCAGCCTCGCCCTGTGGTACGCTGGCAAAGAAAAAGCGAATGACGGACCGGAGGCAACGACTCGCCGAGCTTCGGGCGCAAGTAGCGCAAATCGATCAAAAATATGCCTCGCCACCACCCGCCGAGCGGCCGGATGCGCCCGATTTCCATCCCACGCGCTATATCGAAGACTGGCTGTGCGGCCAGGAGGTCGAAACGCGCCTCGGACGCCATTTCGAAACCGAGAAGCTCTACCAAGCGCACCGGCGGCACGGCAGCGCCGATATCGGCGCCTTGGCCGATCTGCCGCCCGATCTGCTGGCGGCGCTATCGGAGGGGGCGGTTTCCTCCGTGCCTCCGGACGATTGGGCGTTTCTGGATACCGAAACCACAGGCATCTCCAGGAACTTGGGCGCCTGCGCGTTTCTGGTGGGCGTGGGCCGCATCACGCGCGAAGGCTTTCGCGTGCGCCAGTTCTTCATGCGCGACTACGCGGAAGAGGCCAGTTTGCTCGATTCCCTGGGCCGCCACCTCGCCGGTTTTCGCGTGCTGATCACCTACAACGGCCGCGCTTTCGATCAGCCCCTGCTGGAATCCCGCTACCGCTTCCAGCGCTTGCGGCTGCCGTTTGCGCGAATGACGCATCTCGATCTGCTGCACGGCGCGCGGCGCTTATGGAAGCTGCGCTTCGATCGCTGCCGCCTGGTGGACCTGGAATCACAGGTTCTGGGAGTCGAGCGCCAGGGCGACCTTCCCGGCGCGCTGATTCCTTACGTGTACTTCGAGTATCTGCGCACACGCGCCGCCGCCCGGCTGCTGCCGGTGTTTCACCACAACGCGACGGACATTCTGACGCTCGCCTGCCTGACGGGCATCGTGCCGCAGGCGTTCCAGGATCCGGCCCGGTCCGCCCTCCGCCACCCCGCCGAGCTGGTCGGAATCGGCCGGTGGCTCCGTAACGCGGGCCAGATGGAACAGGCTCGCGCATTGTTCCGCCGCGCCATCGATCTGGGTCTCAGCGACGCGCTGCTGTTCCGCACCCTGTGGGAGCTGGCCGCGCTGGAGCGCAAGCTCGGCGGCCGCGAGGCCGCGGAACGGATCTGGGCCGATCTTGCGGCGGCCAGGAATCCTTATCAGGCGCACGCTGTGGAAGCGCTCGCAAAGCGCGGGAACCGCCGCACTAGGCCCCGGCCGGAGCCGGAACGGCGCTCGGCTACGATGAAGTAGCATGTCCGTCTACGAAGACCGTAAAGCCGAGCTGGAAGAGCACGAATTCCGCATGGGCCGGGAGCGCGGGCGCTTGGCCGTGACCATGGACCTGCTTACGGACGCGCTGGTGCTGGTGGGCCAGCACGGCGTCTATTGCCAGAGCGCCCGCCAGCCCGGAAAACCCGCCCTGGACATTCAGATCATCGGCAAATGCCTGGCGGACGCCAAGGAACTGGTCGCGGGCGTCATGGCGGAGTTGAAAGCGAAACGCCGGAACTCCCCGGCCTAACGCCACCCGACGTGCAGCGCGACGGCCCCGCCGGTCATGCGTTCAAACTCGACGCGCGTAAAACCGGCCGCGTACATCTGCCGGGCGAGCTGGTCCGCATCCGGAAATTTTTGAATCGATTCCGGCAGATACGCATATGCGTCGGGCGCCCCGGAAATGAGGCCGCCGGCGCGCGCCAGCACGTGGGCCGAGAAAAAACGGTACAGCGCCCCGAAGGCCGGATTCGTGGGCTGGGAAAATTCGAGGATCGCCGCGACGCCGCCCGGCTTCAGCACCCGCAGCAACTCCTCGAGCCCCCTATCGTAATTCGCGAGATTGCGGAAGCCAAAAGCCATCGTGACCAGGTCCAGCGAGCCCTCGCGCAGCGGCAGATTCAGCGCGTCGGCTTCGAACAGGAGGCCGCGGCGGATTTTGCGGCGCGCCGCCACCAGCATGGGATGGCAGAAGTCACTTCCCAGGACCGTCGCGCAGCCGGTCCCGCCGGCCGCCGCGCGCGATGCGAGCGCGGCCAGAACGTCGCCGGTCCCGCAGCACAGATCCAGCACGCAGGCCCCGGTTCGCGCCAGCGCCGGCGCCACGCGCTCCGCCAGTCGCGCCCTCCAGCGCTTATCCAGATTGAAGGAAAGCAGATGATTCAGCAGGTCGTAACGCGGGGCCACGCGGCCGAACATCTCGCGTACCCAGCGCGCCGACTCCTGCTCGCCCGACACGCCTCGCGGCGCGGCGCCCGTCGCGTTGGTTCCCGTCATGGAAGCGCGGCCTGGATGCATTCGAGCGCCAGCGCCGGGTCCACTCCCGAGACGACATCGGCCTCCCCGATGCGCACCGGCAGCACAAAATGCAGGGCGCCCTGAACCGTTTTCTTGTCGTTGCGCAGCCGCGCCGCCAGATTCTGCGCCACAATCCCGTCCAGCGGAGGAATCGGCCCGTATCTGTCGAGCACGGCGTGAATCGCCGCCGAATCCGCGGGCGCGAGCTTCCCGATCCGCTCCGCCAGCGCCGCCGCCACGCGCATGCCCCAGGCGACGGCTTCGCCGTGCAGCAGGCGCTCGTATTTCGTCTCCGCCTCGAGCGCATGACCGAAGGTGTGCCCGAAATTCAGAATGCGCCGCAGCCCGCTCTCGCGCTCGTCCGCGCTGACCACCTCGGCCTTGATCCGCACGGCGGCGGCGATGATGCGCTCGAGCGTTTCCGGGTCCTGCCTCAGAACCGCAGGCGCGCAGCGATCCAGCGCCTCAAAAAGCCCGGCGTCGCGGATCACGCCACACTTGATGACTTCGTAAAGCCCGGCCCGGTACTCGCGCTCGGGAAGCGTCCGCAGGACGTCCGGATCGATCAACACCGCCAGCGGCTGATGGAAACTCCCCAGCAGATTCTTGCCGCTGGCCAGATTGACCCCCGTCTTTCCGCCTACCGCCGCATCCACCTGCGCGAGCAGCGTGGTCGGAATCTGAATCACCGGAATCCCGCGCATGAAGACCGCCGCCAGAAACCCCGCGACGTCGCCGATGATGCCGCCGCCGAACGCAATCACCACGCTGGACCGATCGCCTCCGGCCTCCACCATGCGTTCGGCCAGAGTCTCCACCTCGGCCAGGCGCTTGCGCGGCTCCCCTCCGGGAAAGAAAATCACTTCAAAGTCGCGTTTGCTCAGAGCGCCGCGCAGCGCCGCCCCGTGCAGTTCCCACACATCCACGGTGGTGGCGACAAACAGCTTGCCCGCTTTCGGTGGCACGAACTCCGCCGCGCGATTCACGCAGCCGCGCTCCACCACGGCGTCGTAAGAGCGCTGCGGCGTCGCCACGCGAAAGGAGGGCATACGTTCGTTGTACCATGGGCCTTACTGCGCACCTGGTGCGCCCCCGATTGATGCTTCTCCCCAAAGCAGCGCCTTTATTTTTCCTGTTCCTTTTCTTCTCCGAAACGCTTCGCCCGGGGAGCCCCGCGGCGCTGCTGTGGACCGCGCCGGCGATCCTGGGCTCGGCGCTCATGATCGCCTGGGCCGCCGAGTCCGCGCAGTTCTTCATCGCCCAGGGTTTCGCGCTGGCCATCCTCGCGCTGCTGCAAACCCTGCCCGAGTTCGCCGTGGAAGCCGCCATCGCGTGGCACCGCGAGACCCATTACCTGCTCGCGAGCCTCACCGGAGCGCTCCGGCTGCTGACCGGCTTCGGCTGGCCGGTGATCTATTTCACCGCGGCCGTGGTGCACCGCCGCCGCACCGGCCGGCCCCTCCGCGGCATCCGGCTCGAGGAGCATCACGCGATCGAGGTCACCGGCCTCGCGGCGCCTCTGCTGTATTTCGCCTTCGTGATCTGGAAGGGATCGCTCGCCATCTATGACTCGGCCGTGCTGCTCGGCATCTATGCCGCGTATCTGCTGATCCTGAGCCGCATGCCGGCCGAAGATCCGGAAAGCATCGACGAACTCGAACGGATCCCGCGCGCGATCGTGACCGCGCCGAAAAGGACCCGCGTAACCACGATCCTGGGACTGTTCG
>Ga0070739_10007492_pt1 | contig 11558 bp, 11 predicted proteins | sample Coa_R1_7_FD_66445 | JGI IMG/M metagenome (GOLD analysis project Ga0070739, IMG submission 66445) | Surface soil microbial communities from Centralia Pennsylvania, which are recovering from an underground coalmine fire - Coalmine... | ecosystem: Environmental > Terrestrial > Soil > Unclassified ... | reverse complement strand
ATTGACGATGCCCATATCCATGCCGGCAGCGATGGCGTGATATAGGAACACTGAATGCATCGCCTCGCGCACCGGTTCGTTGCCACGAAACGAGAACGACAGGTTGGAGACGCCGCCGGAGACATGAGCGTGCGGCAGGTTCTGCCGGATCCAGCGCGCCGCTTCAAGATACGCCACGCCGCAGCCGTTGTGCTCCTCCATGCCGGTGGCGACGGCAAAAATATTCGGATCGAAGATAACGTCCTGCGGCGGGAAGCCGACGCGGTTGACCAAAATGTCATAGGCGCGGGCGCAGATCGCCGCCTTGCGCTCGAACGTGTCGGCTTGGCCCTGTTCGTCGAACGCCATCACAACAACGGCGGCGCCGTAGCGTCGCACCAGGCGGGCATGATGCATAAATGCGTCTTCGCCCTCTTTCAGCGAGATCGAATTCACTACGGCCTTGCCCTGCACGCATTTCAGGCCGGCCTCGATCACCGAGAATTTCGACGAATCGATCATCAGGGGCACGCGCGCGATATCGGGTTCGGCGGCGACCAGGTTGAGAAAGGTGATCATCGCCTGCTCGGAATCGAGCAGGCCTTCGTCCATGTTGATGTCGATGATTTGCGCCCCATTCTCGACCTGATCGCGGGCGACCGCGAGAGCGGCCGTATAGTCGCCGGCGGTGATCAATTTGCGAAAACGCGCCGAGCCGGTGACGTTGGTGCGCTCGCCGATGTTCACGAACGGGATTTCGTCAGTCAGCGTGAACGCTTCCAGTCCAGACAGTCGTAGCCGCGGTGCAATCTCCGGAATACGCCGTGGCGTCTTGCCCTCGACGGCCCGGGTGATGGCGGCGATATGCTCGGGCGTGGTGCCGCAGCAGCCGCCGACAATGTTGACCAGACCGGCATCGGCGAATTCGCCGATCAGTTCGGCCATGGCCTCCGGGCCTTCGTCATAATGGCCGAATTCATTGGGCAGACCCGCATTCGGATAAGCGCAAATGAGCGTATCGGCGACGCGGCTCAGCGCGGCGATGTGGGCGCGCATTTCCTTGGCGCCCAGTGCGCAATTCAACCCGACCGACAATGGCGCCGCATGCGCTACCGAATTCCAGAACGCTTCCGGCGTTTGGCCGGACAGGAAGCGGCCGGACCGGTCGGTGATGGTGCCGGAGATCATGACCGGCAGCGCGCTGCCCCGCCTCTCGAACTCTTCCGCAATTGCGAAAATGGCGGCTTTGGCGTTAAGCGTGTCGAAAATAGTCTCGATCAGCAGCACATCGGCGCCGCCGTCGAGCAAGCCGCGCACTTGCTCCGCATAGGCGTTGCGCAAATCGTCGAAGGTGACGGCGCGGAAGCTCGGATTTAAAACGTCGGGCGAAATAGAGGCGGTGCGGTTGGTCGGTCCGATGGCGCCCGCGACGAACCGCGGCCGGCCGTCCTCGTCTTGCGCAAGCTGCGCCGCGGCGCGCGCCAGGCGCGCGCCTTCGACATTTAGCTCGTAAACCATCTCCCCCATGCCGTAGTCGGCCTGCGCAATGCGAGTGGACGAGAAGGTGTTGGTGGAAACGATGTCGGCGCCGGCGCGAAAATAAGCGAGATGGATAGTGCGCACCGCGTCGGGCCGCGTAATATTGAGCAGGTCGTTGTTGCCGCGCACTTCGCGATTCCAGGCATCGAAGCGCGCGCCGCGATACCCTTCCTCGTCCAGCCCGAGCGTTTGAATCATGGTGCCCATGGCGCCGTCGAGTACCAGAATGCGCTCGGCGGCGAGCCGCCGCAGCGTTGCTTCCGTGCGGGATACGGATATCGCCATGATCACGCCCGCTCCTTTTCCGGTTGGCGATGAGCGTCTTGATGAGCCCTGCGCTCCGGCCGCAGGCCGAGCAGGTGACAGATCGCGTAAACCAAATCGGCGCGATTCATGGTGTAGAAGTGAAAATCGGTCACGCCGCGGTCCAGGAGATCGAATACCTGCTCGGCGGCAACCGCGGCGGCGATCAGCTTGCGCGTTGCCGGATCGTCATCGAGGCCGTCGAAACGGTCGGCGAGCCAGTCGGGAACGGAAGCGCCGCAGCGCGCCGCGAATGCGCGTGTGGTTTTGAAGTTCTGAACCGGCAAGATTCCGGGAACGACAGGGATGTCGATGCCCGCCGCCCGCACGCGATCGAGATACCGGAAATAGAGACTGTTCTCGAAAAAGAACTGCGTGATGGCCCGCGAGGCGCCGGCATCCACTTTGGCCTTGAGCATATCGATATCGGCGGTGACCGACGGGCTGTCCGGGTGCTTCTCCGGATAGGCAGAGACCGACACTTCCATATCGGTGATGCGCTTGATGCCGGCGACAAGGTCGGCGGCATTGCAATAGCCACCGGGATGCGGCGCATACTGCGCGCCCGCGCCGGCCGGTGGATCGCCGCGCAACGCCACGATGTGACGTACACCGGCCTCGGCATAGGCGCTGATCACGGCATCGACGTCGGCACAGGTAGCGCCGACGCAAGTCAAATGCGCGGCGGGTGTCAGCATCGTCTCGGTAAGAATCCGCTTGACCGTCGCGTGGGTACGCTCCCGCGTGGAGCCGCCCGCGCCATAAGTCACCGACACGAAATTCGGCTTGAGCGGTGCCAACCGAGTAATCGCCTCCCACAACGCCGTTTCCATCTCTTCTGTCTTCGGCGGGAAGAACTCGAACGAGACGCCGATGCGCCGCGGCATCCTCGGGCCGACAAACCGACTGTTTCGTGCCGCGCTCATCATGCCACCTCGCGCGTGGCGGGCGTTGCCAGCACGATCCGCGGATCGCGCCCAAGCCAAAGCGACACCGCAATTTTGCCGTCCGGCTCAGGGGGCAGCATTTGCTGGCGCACCACGTCGAGTCCGGCGCTCTCCAGCCACTGCGCCATGGTTTCGGCGGCGAAGCCCAGCCGCCGATGAGCATGTTGCTCGCGCAGGAATTCCAGATCATGCGGCGCGAAGTCGACGACCAGTAGCCGACCGCCGGGGCGCAGCACGCGCGCCGCCTCCCGAATGGCGCGCGCGCTGTCGTCCAGAAAGTGCAGCACCTGGTGAATGATCACCACATCGAAGGAGTCTCGGGGCAGGTTGAGGTCGTAGATGTCGCCATGGCGGACGCTGCAGTTCTTGATCCCGGCGCGGTCAAGCCGCGCCCGCGCCACAGCCAGCATGTCAAGCGACAGATCGAGCCCGAGGCCGCGCTCGATGTCGCCGGCGAACAGTTCCAGCATGCGGCCGGTGCCGGTCCCGAGATCGAGCAGCGATCGGATCGGTTTGTCGGCGAGAGCGGCGCGAATGGCGTCCTCGACAGCAGCGTCGGCGACGTGGAGCTTGCGAATCCGATCCCATTCGGCGGCGTGACGGCGGAAATAGGCCTGCGCTGCGGCGGCTCGCGTGCTCCGTACATTCGCCAGGCGTTCGCGGTCGCGGGCGATGACCTGATCATTGGAATTGAGCCGCGCCAGCAAGGCGCGCGCGATATCCGCTGCGGTGCCACGCTCCCCCATGCGGAAGAAGGCCCACGAGCCTTCGCGGAACCGCTGCACCAGGCCGGCCTCCGCCAACACGCGGAGATGGCGCGACAGCCGCGGCTGGGATTGCCGAAGGATCTCAGTCAAGTCGGAAACCGTAAGCTCGGATTCTGCAAGCAGCGCGAGAATGCGCAGCCGCGTTGCTTCGCCGGCGGCTTTCAGCACGGCCGTAAGCGAGGAAAACGTGAGTGGGCTAGCGTCCATAAGCCTTGCTCGTCTCCGACCAGATATAAAGATATCTTTATACGATTAAACTGGGTGCTGCAAGGAGGAAATGGGATATAGCCCATTGTGTGGGCCCCTCGCGCAGAGGCGCGCAAGCTGGAGCTCCGCTCTCTGACATGCCACATGTGGCTCATGACGGAGATTGAAATCGCAACACCAATGGGGCCGGCGGACGGCGAGCTGCGCCCGGGCGAGGTGGCGGTCGAACTGCCTGGCCGGTTCGATGCCGCGCTCTACTACATCGGCCGCATTCGCACGCCGTGGCAGAGCTGCGATGAGTGCCCGAAGAATCCCCGCGAGTCGGCTGCGCCTTGCACGATCGAGCTTGATCCGCGCTGGCTCCAGGCCGTTAACGGGCTGGAGACAGTCAGCCACCTGCTGGTGCTCTATTGGATGGATCGCGCGCGCCGCGATCTCGTGCTGCAGGCGCCGCGCCATTACGGCGAGCAGCGCGGCACCTTCGCCTTGCGCTCACCGGTACGTCCTAATCCCATTGCGGCGGCGGTGACGCGGCTCACCGGCATCGCCGGCAACAAGCTCTTTGTGATCGGGCTCGATTGCATCGACAACACGCCACTACTCGACATCAAGCCGTATTTTGCGTCGACCGACTCGGTACCTGAGGCGACGGTCGGTTGGCACGCGGCGCGAAACAAGGGCTGATTAGAACAACGGCGGTACTTCGCCGAGCGGCACCATCCCCAAATAGATTGAGCCGTCGGAAATTCGTAGCGGCAAGACGATAGCCGGCTTTTTGTCGATCTCGGTCGGCTCGCCCATCTTGGTAAGACTCTCGACAATGGTGGCATTGGCACTCCGCCGCACGACGCCGCTTAAGCCGGGCATCAGTCGGTCAAGCGCGCCCAAGCCTGCGTCGGTCGATTGAGCCGGCATGCCGGTCAGTCGATCGATGCCGCGCCCGATCAGGCGGTCGATTCCGAGTTGCGGCACGATTTTATCGAGGCCCGAAATGGCAACCCGGAATAGCCCCTCGAGCCTGCCGTTCGCATTAATGCTCATTGTGCCGGTACCGACCACAATCGCGTCTGCCCGCTGAATGCGCAGGTGTTTGATTTCGATCTTCCCGTCCGCCGCCTGGATTTCCCGGAAGTGTTCGGCCCACGATTTTGGCGCCAAATCCCGAAGACCCTGCAGCACGAGTTCAGCATCGCCTTGCAGCGGTTCGGCCAGCAGCGGGTGAACGCTAGCAGCACTGGCTGCTGTGAACCGCACGCTGGCGTCGATTACGGGGTTAGCTCGCGGCGAGCCGCCAACAATGCTGCCGTGCAATTCGGCATGATCGGCCGAAAAGATCACGCTTTCGTTGCCCGTGCCGCTATCGAACTGCGCCTGATCCAAGACGAGCGAAATACTGTCCGGATTGGGTGGAACGCCGCTGACACTGATCTGCGCGGTCGACCAGTTGCCGGTTAAGAGGGGCGCTTGCCCGGCGACGGAGATCGTCAACGGCCCAGTGATTTCGCTGGTTAAGACGGTCGGGTGATAGATCGCCGCCGCGACGGTGATGCTCTTCGCGTCTGCCGCAAAGGGCGGTTGCTTGTCACTGATCGCGGCGGCGGCGCGATCACAGTCGACCTGAATGCGGAATGGAAAGCCGCCGATGGATTGCGAGCCGCAGGAATAGACCCGGCCGGCGGCGGCTTCGCGCTCGATCCAGCCGGCGAGCGTATGGTCCGCCACGGAGGCAGCGTAATACCACAGCCATGTCCAGCCGGCGCCCAGCGCGACGATCCCGCAGGCCACGCCGATGAAGACCCCTAAACGTGAACGGCGCGGGTGAGCGGCGGTGCGGCGCGGCCCTCGCGGACGCATCATGCTTAGAGGGGATTCGCCCTGCATGGCTCCTTCTTTCGCCTGTCGAGTACGGCGTTTCGAAGACGACAACGCCGCAGTGGACGCCATGGTGCCGTTACAATCATGTTGCTAAGCCCAGCCCAGAACCATGCAGATTAGCTCATGAGCACAATCGACGGATACGACCGCGACGATCTCTGGGTGTTTGGCTACGGCTCGCTGATGTGGCGCCCCGGTTTCGCAGTGTTGGAACGCGTGCCGGCCCGTTTGATCGGGCTGCACCGATCGCTGTGCGTCTTTTCGTTCGTGCATCGGGGCACTCCGGAGCGGCCCGGTCTGGTGCTCGGCCTCGATCGTGGCGGCATGTGCCGAGGCATCGCGTTCCGCGTTGCGGCGGCCGACCGCGACAAGACCATCGCCTATCTGCGCGCCCGCGAGCAGGTCACGTCCGTCTATCGCGAGACCGTGCGACGCATCACGCTGGAAGATGGCACCCGCCGGCAGGTCACCGCGCTGTGCTATGTGGTCGACCAGGGGCATGTGCAATATGCCGGCCGGCTGACACCGGGCGAGAGCTTGCATTATGTCCGGCAGGGACATGGCCGGTCTGGAGCAAACCGGGAATATGTGATCGAGACCGTGCGCGCTCTGGAAGCCCTCGGCTATCGCGAGACCGAGCTGCATAGGCTCGCCGAGCTGCTTTCGGCCAGCACCCATCCGCTGCCATCCGGCCGGCACGAGGAAACCAAAGGCCCAAGGCAGGAGCCGACGATCGACGCCGAGGGGGAAGCCGGCGCGAGGATCAAGCATCCGTGACAGCATTCCGACCGGCTTGGTTCAGCGATCCATCGTTTGTGATTCTTCGATCAGCCGCGCCGTGGCAGCTTCCAGCACCTCTTGCAGCCGGGCCAGAAAGGCATGGCGCTCCAGTCCGGGCGGAATCGGCTCCAGCACGCGGACGATCACCTTCCCCGGAAACCGCCAGAGCGAACGTCGCGGCCAGAATAGACCCGAATTAAGCGCCATGGGCACGCAAGGGACGCTGGCCCTGCTGTACAGATATGCAATGCCGGGGCGATATTGCGGCTCGGCCCCGGGCGCCCGCCGTGTGCCTTCCGGAAAAATCACCACCTGCCGGCCGCGTGCGAGCTCTTGACGGACGCGCGCGGTCATTCTCGCCAGGGCTGCCATGCCGGCGTTGCGATCGACCGGAATGGAGCGTGCTTTGTGGGCGAGCCAGCCGAATAATGGCAGCCACATCAATTCGCGCTTGAGCACGTAGACCGGATCGTCCAGCACCATGAACGGCGCAAATGTTTCCCACATCGACTGATGCTTGCAGGCGATGATGCAGGGGCCGCTGACTATATGCTCGAGGCCGCGCCATTCCACCCGAATGCCGCAGACGACGCGCAGCAGCCAAAGGCTGATGCGCGTATAAGAGCGCAAGAATGCGTGCAAGACGCCATACGGCAGCACAAGCGCTGGCAATGCCAGAATGAGATGCACGATCAAATTGGCATAGAACAGCGCATTGAAAATGATCGAGCGGACGAGGACCGCAATCGGTCGGAACGAGGTTGAGCGCTGTGCAGGCAGGAACTGGCGCACCATCTGACGGTGACCCTAAATTCGCATCGGATTTCGGCCACTCTTCATGGCGAATGTTGGAATCAAAGAGACCACGAGCAATCGTCACTTCGGTAGAGCGTTCGACTTACACTTGCACGACAGGGTCAAACGGCTGGGCGCGCGTGAATTCAAATCCGCCCCATTAGGCGCCGCGCAGATCGGGGCCGCGTCTGCCAGCCGCCTGCGCATCCGCAACCCAGTCGAACCGCATGCGGACCTTCGCGAACAGATATTTGAAGTATTCGGACAATACCAGCCGCGTGGTCGCGCCGTTCGACCACCACGGCTCAACGCGCAAGCGGTCCGGCACCACCGGATAGGGAATGAGTGCAACGTCGGGCAATTGGTGCGACAACTCGGCCAAGGCTCGCGGCATGTGATAGGAGGACGTTACGATAATCAATGAATGAAATCCGTGCTGCAGCGTCCAGTGCCGGGCCTGCACGGCGTTGCCGAAGGTGTTGAGGGCGGAATAATCGAGGTCGACGCAGCAGGCGAGCCATCGATTGTAGTTGACGACCTCGCGCGCAATGTCGGCGGTCGTCGTTCCGACGTTAACGCCGGTGATGAGTAGCCGTTTGCCGCGGCCGGCGGCGAGCAGTTCGAGCGCGTCAGACACGCGCGATGTGCCGCCGGTGAGAACGACGATGCCATCGGCGTCGCGATTAAGCGCGATTTCCCGGGTCGGCAGTAGCCAGACGAACGCGGCGAAGCCGCCGACCAGCGCGATGACCAACAGGATCGCGATCTTAAGGAAGATGGAGCGGATGCGCCGCGTTCTGACAGCCGCCTTGAGGGTCAACATGGCTGCGCGTGTCCTTCGCGCCTGAAGTTCACTCCGCCCGCGCAATCCTGCGGGCAGTTTGCCGCTCTGGACTATATATCGCAGTCGCAATGACGCGCGATACCGCACTCAATCGATTGTCGCGAGTGTTCGATTGACCGTGTGACGGGAGACCAGTGCGGTCACGATCGCCATGATCAGGATCTGCCCACAGATCGCCAGATAGCCCTCAACCCCAATCGAGAGACTGCCGAACAAGGCGGCCGTCTCGTAGCCTCCCGGGGTGCCTGCGAGCCACGCGCGGGCCGCTTCCAGGCACCCGAACAACAAGATTGCGGCGCCGCCGCCGATTGCGCCGCCCTTGAACCCCAGCAGCAGGAAATGGTGCTGGAATTGGTTAGCAATGAAGCTGTCGGTCGCGCCGACGTAATGCAGCACCTCGACAATGGGCCGGTTGGTGGCCATTGCGCCGCGCGTGGCGAACGTCACGGATAGTATCGTCACGGCCAGCACCAGCGCGAGGACGGCAAGCCCGCACACGACAGCGGTCTCGGCCATAGTGCGCATTCGTTCGATCCAGCCGCGATGATCGTCGAGGCTGGCGGTGGGCACCGCGGCGGCGAGGCTCTTGCGCAAGGCGCCGAAATCGGGTGTCGCGCCCGGCAGCAACTTGACGACGACGAGCCGTGGAATTGGCAGATCGTCCAGCCTCAGCCCGGCGCCGAGCCAAGGTTCGATGAGCTTCTGCGATTCCTCCTTCGTATAGGCACGGACCTCGGCAATGCCGGATGCGCCGCGCGCGAGCTCGGTCGCCCTGCGCACGTCGGACTCGATGTCGTGCCCGGCGGCTGGACGGACCTGTATGGTGACTTCGCGCCCGATGTCCGACTGCCAGTCGTTGGCCGTGCTCACCACCAGCATGGCGGCCCCGGTCGTCAGGGCCGCCAGGAAAGTCATGATCGCGACGACGGCGATGAGTGAGCGGCCGGCGATTGAGCCTTTCGGCACGATAGAGCTGGACAGGCGAGGCACGCGCTGGCGCGACGGCTGGGCGTCGAGATCGTCCCATGGCTCGTGCATCACGCCGGGCCTGATCCGCAGCCGCTCAGTCGTAGACATGTAGCCGTCCTTCGTGCAGGACCAGACGACGGGCGTCGAACTCGTCCATGAGGGCGATGTCGTGGGTGGCGATGACCACCGACGTTCCCGACTTGTGCAATTCAATGAACAGCCGCAGCAGGCGTTGACCGAGATTGGGATCGACATTGCCGGTCGGCTCGTCCGCCAGCAGCAGCTGCGGCCGCGCGATCACCGCGCGGGCAATGGCGGCGCGCTGCTTCTCGCCACCCGAAAGGACTGGCGGCAGCGCGCTCATGCGCTCGCCGAGCCCGACCCACTGCAGCAGCTCGACCACCTCGGCGCGGTACTCCGCCTCGTCCTTGCCGAGCACACGCAGCGGCAGCGCGACATTCTCATAGGTGGTCATGTGATCGAGCAGGCGGAAATCCTGGAATACAATGCCGATACGTCGCCGCAGCGTCGCGCGGCCGTCCTTGCTGAGCGTAGCGGTATTGCGGTCGAACATGCTGATCAGCCCGCGCGTCGGCCGCAACGACAGAAACAGCAGGCGCAACAGCGACGTTTTGCCCGCCCCGGACGGTCCGGTGAGGAATTGGAACGACCTGCTCTCGATCCGAAAGCTCAGATCGCGCAGCACCTCAGGCCCGACACCGTAGCGCAAACCGACATTGTCAAATCGGATCACGCCGTCCTCCGCCATGCCTGCCGCGAGGGCCTATGCGCCAGTTCGCCACCTGATTCGTCCTTGCCGCGAATTTAGCATCGGCGGCCCGCCAGCCGCGCGCCGACCCGGCATGGTTTCCGATCCGTTAACGGTCAGGTGCTAGCAAGGCAGCAAGCCGCCCGCGCCCTGATTCGCCGATGCTGATCGTCTGTCCATCCTGCGGTACATGCTATGAGGTGGAGCTGGCAAGCCTGCCACCAGGTGGCCGCCGCGTGCGGTGCGTACGCTGCCGCAGCGTCTGGCGAGTCGAGCCGAGCCGGGCCGAACAGCTGATGGCGGCCGCCGAAGCCATTGCACCTTCTCATGAAATCTCACCGCGGCCGACGCCGTATGACGAGACCGGCATGCCGGAAATGGCCGATGCGGAGCAGACGGACGATGGTGCCGCCTTGCCGCCCGAGCACGGGAGCGCCCCCGAGGAACAGCCCAGCTCATCTCTCGACCCACAAGGTTGCGACCCGGCGAGTCTCGATGAGGACGATGGCGGATCAGCCGCAGCTCCGGCCGAGGTGGAGTCTCCGCCCGTTGTTCCGGTGGTCGACGGGGAGGCTGCGCCAGCCGCTGAAATCGATTCCGCGCCTTCGGTTCCCGAGCCGGACGAACCGCCCGAGGACATCGAGACCTATGCGGCCCGGCGCGCTCGCGACGAGGCGCACCGGCGGCGGTGGCGCTGGCCGCTTTCCGCTATGCAAGCCACCATCGTCGCGCTGGCGCTTTGCGACGCCATGCTCCTCGGCTGGCGTGCTGATGTGGTGCGGCTGTTGCCGCAGACCGCATCGTTTTATGCGATTCTCGGCATGCCGGTAAATCTGCGCGGGCTGATATTCGATGAGGTCAGCACTACTCTCGATCAGCACGAAGGGGTGCCGATTCTCATCATCGACGGCAAGGTTGCCAACGTCACGCGCAAAACCATCGACGTACCGCGGCTGAGATTCGTTCTGCGCAATGCCGCACGCCAGGAAATCTATTCTTGGACCGCGGTGCCGCCGCGGACTAGGCTGCCGCCCGGCGAAGGCTTTGCGTTTCGCAGTCGCGTTGCTTCGCCGCCCGCGGAGGCCAGCGACGTGTTGGTTCGCTTTCTGGTTCGGCAAGACATCATCAGCACCATGCGGTAATCCAAGTGTCCCGCATCTTGATCGCCGAAGATGAAGATGGCTTGCGCGCGCTGTGTGCGCGCGGACTGGCTGTCGCCGGTCACGAGGTGGCCACCGCGCGAAACGGCGGCGAGGCGCTCGATGTGCTCGTTCGGGAGCACGGCGCCTTTGATCTGCTGCTCACCGACATTCGCATGCCAATCATGGACGGCATCGCCTTGGCCCTTGCCGCGGCGCGCGACTTTCCCGCCCTCACGATACTGTTGATGACCGGCTACGCCGATCAGCGTGAACGCGCCCAGGGGCTGGACGCGCTCGTGTATGACGTCATCAGCAAGCCATTCACGCTCGCAACGCTCCGCGCCATGGTGTGCGAGGCACTGGCGGCGAAAGCGGTCGGTTGATCCGGCGTTAGCTCTCGTCCGAGGCTGCATAGGGCCGCGGCAGAGGTTCTAGCGGCAGGTCGGGATGCGGCCGGCCGAAATCGGGCGCCGCCGAATCTTGACCGAGTTCGACGATGCCGCGGCGGATCGCCCGCGTTCGGCTGAAGTGTTCGAACAGCGCGTCGCCGTCGCCGCGCCGGATGGCGCGGGTGAGCTTGGCCAAGTCCTCATTGAAGGTGCCGAGCATTTCCAGCACCGCATCCTTGTTGGCGAGGAAGAC
>Ga0070739_10007491_pt1 | contig 11558 bp, 10 predicted proteins | sample Coa_R1_7_FD_66445 | JGI IMG/M metagenome (GOLD analysis project Ga0070739, IMG submission 66445) | Surface soil microbial communities from Centralia Pennsylvania, which are recovering from an underground coalmine fire - Coalmine... | ecosystem: Environmental > Terrestrial > Soil > Unclassified ... | reverse complement strand
CAACACCGACCTAGTCCACGGGCTCACCTTCGCCCTGGGCATCGCCTGCGTCGGCGTGGCCGGCGTGCTGGTCGCGCCGCGCTACCCGGTCTATCCCACGGCCGGGCTGCAGTTCATCCTCATCGCCTTCGTCGTCGTGATCCTCGGCGGGCTCGGCGACATGGTGGGGGCGCTGATCGGCAGCCTGATCGTCGCCACCGTGGAAGTGGTTGGCAGCTACATCCTGGGCACCGCCTGGCGCGAGGTGCTCTACTTCGGCATCATGCTGGCGGTGCTGATGTTCCGCCCGGCCGGCCTGTTCGGTCAGCGCGGCGCCGAGAACCTCGGCGCGTGAGCGGTGAGCAGTGGTTAGTGGTGAGTGCCGAGCGATGAGTGATGAGTAGGCTGATTGGTTCAGTGCTCAGTACTCAGCACTCAGTACTTCTCGCTCGCCTGGGCCGCCACTGGCCGGCCGTCGTCCTGTTCGGGGGCGCGGCCCTCGCGCCGACCTTCGTGCGCGACTCCTACCTGCTCGACGTCCTGGTGCTGATCCTCCTCTGGGGCGCGCTGGCCGGCGCCTGGAACGTCGCCGGCGGCTACGCCGGGCAGGTCTCCCTCGGCCACTCCGCCTTCTTTGGCCTGGGCGCCTACGCCGCCGCGGTGACGGCGATCCACTGGGAGTGGTCGGCCTGGCTGGCGATGCCGATCGGTGCCGCGCTCGCCACCCTCGTCGGCCTGCTGATCGGCTACCTGTCGAACCGCCTGCGCGGCCCCTACTTCGCGCTGGCCACGATCGCCCTGGCCGAGGTGCTCCTGATCGTGGCCAGCCGCTGGCGCGAGCTGACCCGCGGCGGCGAGGGCATCCCGATCCCCTTCCGCCCCGGCTTCGAGAACCTGGCCTTCGCCACCAAGCAGCCCTGGGTCTACCTGGCGGTGCTGCTCGCCGTGCTCGTCTACGGCGTGGCGGTGTACCTCGAGTCGTCGCGGTTCGGCTACCAGCTCGCGGGCGTGCGCGAGGACGAGAACGCCGCCGAGGCGCTCGGCATCGACAGCCGGCGGCTGAAGGTAATCGCCATCGCCGTGAGCGCCTTCCTTACGTCGATCCTCGGCACGGTCTGGGCGCAGTACGTCGGCTTCGTCGATCCCAACTACGTCTTCTCCTTCGACCTGTCGATCAAGTTCGCGCTGATGACGATCATCGGCGGCATCGCCACCGGCATCGGGCCCTTCCTCGGCGCGCTGCTGATCACCCTGCTCGAGTTCTACCTGCGCGCCACCTTCAGCGGCGGCCCGGCCGGCCAGTCCGGCATCTACCTGGTCATCTACGGCGTGTTGCTGATGGTCGTCGTGCGCTTCGTGCCGCGGGGGCTGGCCGTCGAGCTGGCGCAGCGCTTCCGCGGGCGGCGGGCGCGCCCGGCCGCGACGCCGGAGGGAGAGCAGGTTGCTGCTCGAGCTGACTAGCGTCACCAAGCGGTTCGGCGGGCTGACGGCGCTGCGCGACGTCGACCTGCAGGTCGGCGAGAACGAGCTGGTCGGCATCATCGGGCCGAACGGCGCCGGCAAGACGACGCTGTTCAACGTCATCGCGGGCTTCTACCGGCCGGACGGCGGCGCGATCCGCTTCGACGGCCGCGAGATCGCCGGGCAGCCGGCCCACGCCATCGCGCGGCTCGGGCTCTGCCGCACCTTCCAGCTCGTCAAGCCGTTCGGCAGCCTGAGCGTGCTGCAGAACGTGATGATCGGCGCCCTGAACCGCGAGCGCAGCGTCGAGCGAGCGCGCCCGGTTGCCGAGGAGATCATCGAGCGCTGCCGGCTCGCGCCGTTCCGCGATGCGCCCGGCCAGTCGCTGCCGATCGGGCTGCGCAAGCGGCTGGAGGTGGCGCGGGCGCTCGCCACCCAGCCGCGCCTGCTCCTGCTCGACGAGGTGATGTCCGGCCTGAACCCGACCGAGCTGCGCGAGATGCTCGACCTGATCCGCCAGCTCCACGCCGACGGGCTGGCCCTGCTGGTGATCGAGCACATCATGGCCGTGATCATGCCGCTCTCGCAGCGGGTGATCGTGCTGCACCACGGCGAGAAGCTGGCTGAGGGGCCGCCGGCGGCGGTGGCGCGGGACCGGCGCGTGATCGACGCCTACCTGGGCGAGGAGTTCGCCGTTGCTGAAGCTTGAGGGCGTGGACGCCTACTACGGCGACCTCCAGGCGCTGCACGGCGTGGGGCTGGAGGTGCCCGAGGGGCAGATCACGGCGCTGGTGGGGGCGAACGCTGCCGGGAAGAGCACGACGCTGCGGGTCATCTCCGGCTTGCTCGCGCCGCGCCAGGGGCGGGTGCTGTTCGAGGACCAGCCGATCGAGCGGCTGCCCGCCCACGCCCGTGTCGGGCGTGGGATCGTCCAGGTGCCCGAGGGCCGCCGGCTGTTTCCCTTCCTCACCGTGCGCGAGAACCTGCTGCTGGGCGCGCACCCGGCCGCGGCGCGGGCGCGCCGCCAGGAAACGCTCGACCGCGTATTCACGCTGTTCCCGATCCTCGCCGAGCGCCAGGGGCAGCTCTCCAGCTCGCTGTCGGGCGGGGAGCAGCAGATGTGCGCGATCGGCCGCGCGCTGATGGCCCAGCCGCGGATCCTGATGCTCGACGAGCCGACGCTGGGCCTGGCGCCGCTGATGGTGCGGCTGATCTTCGACACGGTGCGGACGATCAACGAGGCGGGCGTGACGGTCCTGCTCGTCGAGCAGAACGTCCAGCACACGCTGTCGATCGCCAGCCAGGCCTACGTCCTGGAGAGCGGCCGCGTCGTGCTGGCGGGCAGCGGCCCCGCCCTCCTCGGCGACGAGCGCCTCCGCCGCGCCTACCTCGGGATGTAATTCACTGCTGGTGGGCCAGCAGCTCACAGCGAGGAGCGGAGCATGGAGCTGGATCCCGCGGGGCTGAGCAACAGCGATGCCTACAAGCTGCTCATCGGGGCCGTGCTGCCGCGGCCGATCGCGTTCGTCTCCACGCTCAGCGTGGACGGCGTGCCCAACCTGTCGCCGTTCGCCTTCTACAACATCGTGTCGTCCCAGCCGCCGATCGTCGTCGTCTCCGTGGGCCACCGGCCGGACGGCCGCCGCAAGGACACCGCGGAGAACGCGATCGCCACCGGGGAGCTGGTGATCAACGCCGTGACCGAGGACCTGATCGAGCGGGCGAGCCTGGCGTCGGGCCCCTGGGAGCCCGACCTGGACGAGTTCGACCTGACCGGGCTGACTCCCCTCCCCAGCCTGCACGTGCGGCCCGCCCGCGTGGCCGAGTCGCCGATCAACATGGAGTGCCGCCTCGAGCGCCACATCAGCTTCGGCGAGGGCGTCGCCGCGCACGACGTGCTGTTCGCGCGGATCCTGCTGTTCCACATCCGGGACGACCTGTATCAGAACGGTCGCATCGACACGGCGCGCCTGCGCCCGCTCGGCCGGCTGGCCGGCGACGTCTACGTGCGCGTCCGCGACCCGCTGGCCGTTCCCCGGCCGACCGCCGCGCCGGCCAGCGGCGACACCAGGAGCGCCTGACGACCGATACCCTTACTTCGCGTCGGCGGTTGGGGCCTGGGCCAGTGGCTGGGCGCGCGTCGAGACCACGTCCCCGCTGAGCTTCAGGATGACGAACGTCAGCAGGCCGAGCGCCAGCGCCAGCACCACACTGCCGGCAGCGGCGGGGCCTTGCTGGCCGGCCTGCCAGAGGTCCCAGACGCTCACCGAGAGCACGCGGTTGTTCGGGCCCGAGAGGAAGAGGGCCATCGTGACCTCTTGCAGGCTGAGCAGCGCCGTCCACAGCGCCACGTAGACCAGCGCGGGCTTGATCAGCGGCAGGAGGATGCGCCACATGATCGTCAGGCTGCGCGCCCCGCTGGTCTGCGCCGACTCCTCTAGCTCGCGGTGCACCTGCAGCAGCGCGCCATTGGTCAGGCGCGTGCCGTAGGGCAGGCGGTTGATCACGTGGGCAATGGCGATGATCCCGAGCGAGCCGGCGAACGGCAGCCAGGGCAGCCACTTCAGCGCCACGATGCCGGCCATGGCCAGGGCGAAGGCAAAGGCGAGGGCGGGGATGGCGTGCGGCACCATCACCATGACGTCCAGGGCCTGGCGGCCGCGCATCTGGGTGCGGACGACGATCCAGGAGATCATGAAGCTGAACAGCGTCACCAGCAGGGCAACGCTCGTCACCAGGAGGAGGCTGTTCCGCAGCACGCTCGGGCCGCCGATCCTCGGCAGGAGGCCGCTGTAGTTGGCCAGCGTCAGCTTCGCCAGCACCTCGGGCGTGGGCATCTGGACCAGCGGCAGGAGCGAGGCGTAGACCAGCACCAGCAGCGGCAGCAGCACTGCCAGGGTGAGGTAGAGGAGCACGAACAGCAGGGCCGGCCACTTCAGCTTGCCCAGGTCCATGTCGTGCGGCCGGTAGCCCTTGCCGGTGATCACCTGGTAGCGGCGAGCCTGGCCGAGCAGGCGCAGGTAGTAGTACAGCGCGACCAGGCTCGGCACGGCGAGGAACAGCCCGTACACGCCGGCGGCACCGTAGGCGAACGTGGCCGTTTGCGGCCCGCCCGGTCGCACGGCGTAGAAGATCTCGCTTGCCAGCACCGGCACCTTGCCGCTCGCCGCCCCGAGCAGGGCGGGGATCTCGAAGATCGACACGGCGGTGATGAACACGTAGATCAGCGAGCCGAGGATGGCCGGCCAGATCAGCGGCAGGTCGATACACCACAGCACGCGCCAGTTGCTCGCGCCCGCGGTCCGGGCCGCCTCCTCGAGCGCCGGGTCGATGGCGCGCATCGGCCCCGCGACCTGGAAGAAGATGGCCGGCGTCAGGACCAGCCCCATCACCCAGACGATGCCCCAGAGGTTGTTCGTTACGCTGAGCGGAATGGTTGGCTGGCCGAGGAGGGCGGCAGCGAGCTGGTTCAAGAGGCCGATCCGCTCGTCGAGGAGCATGATCCAGCCCATGGTCACGGCATAGCCGGGCATGACCGCCATCAGCACCATCAGCGTGGTGAAGGTGTTGCGCAGCGGCAGCGCGGTGCGGTTGAGGAGCCAGGCGAGGGGCAGGGCGAAGAAGCTGCCGACGGCGATCGTGCCGAACCCTACCATCGCGGTGTTGGGGAGCACGACGGTGAGGAAGCGGGGGCGGAGCAGGTTGGCCCAGTGCGCCAGCGTGAACCCTGGCTCGGTGGGCAGCGACGGCACGAAGGTCATGTAGACGATGAAGGCGAGCAGGGAGAGGATGACGGCGACGACCAGCGCCGCGCAGGCGAGCGGCAGCGGGCTGGTCGCCGCCGAGGCGCGGAACCACTCGCGGACTCGCTCCGCGCGGCGGGCCGGCACCGGGCCCACCGCGGTGTACGTGCTGCTTGCCATCGCTCGGCGCGACCTCCCACCCTGCTCGACGCCTACTCGCCCTTGATCGCCTTCTGCATCTTATCCAGATACTGCCGGCCGTCGGCGGTCTGGTACCACTCCAGTAGCTCGATCGTCCGCGGGTTTTCCAGCCAGGAGACGGCCTTGCTGCCGGCCTCGCGCAGCAGGCGGGCGTGCTCCTGGTCGACCTCGCTCTCGCCGTAGCGCTGCGCGAAGTGCACGACCGGCTGCCAGATCGCCTCGCTCTCCGGCGTCGTCATCCAGAGCACCCAGAGCGTGGCCGCCGCTGGATGGCGGGTGCCTGTCCGCACCGCGTAGTAGACGGCGTTGTACTCGTTGTAGTCGTCCATGAACCGCGCTGCGATGGGGACGTCGGGGTCCTTCGAGCGCAGCTCCCGGACGTTCGTGTCCTGGCCGAGCAGGAAGGCGTACTGGCCGAGCGCGACGCGCTGGGCGCCGGGCGTCTCGCCCAGCACGGCGCCGCCGTTCTTGCCGGCCGCGCGGACGGTGTCCAGCCACTGCTCGCGGTCCAGGTTGTCCAGCACGGCCGGCGCGATCGCCCAGTGCGAGGTCCAGGGCGGCTGGACGAACTTGTCCTTGTAGCGGGGATCGGCTAGCTCGGCGTGGGTGCGCGGCAGCTCTGACTCGCTGATCAGGCGGGTGTTGTAGATGACCTGCTTGACGTTGCCCAGGTAGGTGAAGCCGCGGCCCGTAGCCGGACCATGGCTGATCTGCTCCGGCCGCACCTTGCCGCTGTGGACGAGCGGGTTCACCTCGGCCAGGAGCGCCTCCCAGTTCTCGACCGGCTGGATGCCCCCGGCGCCGATGAGCTGCGCCGTCTCGGTGGGATCGCCCTGGACCGCGTCATACGTCGGCGGCGTGCCGGCGCGCGTCTCGGCGATGGCGATCGGGTAGTGCTGGGCGGCGGCCATGGTGGCGATCTGCACGTCGATGGTCAGGCCGAAGCGCTTCTTGAAGGCGTCGGCCAGCGGCGGGATGAGCGACTGGTCCCAGCTCCCCAGGATCGTGACGGTGACCTCGCCCTCCGCGTTCGCGCGCCTGACGAGGTCATCGAGGAGCTGCTGGCCCGGTGAGGCAGTAGCAGCGCCCTGGCCAGCAGAGCCGGACGCCTGCCGCGCGGGCTGGGCCGCCGCGGGGACGGGCGCGGCCGCGCCGGCGGCGCCGGCCGCGCCCTGCCCGGCCGGCGCCGGCGCCGCGGGCGTCGAGCAGGCCAGCGCGAGAGCGAGGGCGAGCGGCCAGATCCCGCGCCAGGGCGGGGGTCGGCGGTATGCGCGACGCTGCATGGTGTTCCTCCGCGCGCTGCCAGACGGTGGCCGGTCGAGCCAGGACAGGAGCGATCGGCCTCACTCGCCGCGGATCGCCTTCTGCATCGCGTCCAGATATTGCCGCCCGTCGGGGCTCTGATACCAGTCGAGCAGTTCGATGGCGCGGGGCGTGTCCAGGAGGCCGACCACCTTCGCGCCGCTATCCTGGATGAGCTGCCGCTGCGCCCGGTCGATCTCGCTCTCGCCGTAGCGCTGGGCGTAGAACTCGCTGGGCTGCCAGATCGCCTCGGCCTCGGCGGTCGTCATCCAGAGCACCCACAGCGTGGCGCCGGCGGGATGCTGGGTTCCCGCCCGCACCACGTTGTGCAGGGCGTTGTACTCGTTGTAGTCGTCGAAGAAGCGGGCGGCGATGGGCGCCTGCGGGTCCTTGGAGCGGACTAGGCGGAGGTAGGTGTCCTGGCCGAGGGCGAACGGGTACTGGCCGAGCACCACGCGCTCGACGGCCGGGCCCTCCGGCAGCACGGCGCCGCCGTTCTTGCCGGCCGCGCGGACGGTGTCCAGCCACTGGTCGCGGTCCAGGTTGTCCAGCACGGCGGGCGCGATCTCCCAGTGCGCGGTCCAGGGCGGCTGGATGAACTTGTCCTTGTAGCGCGGGTCGGCGAGGTCCGCATGCCGCCGCGGCAGGTCCGCTTCGCTGATCAGGCGCGGGTTGTACAGGATCTGTTTCACGTTGCCGACGAGCGCGAACGCCTGCCCGGCCAGGGGGCCGTGGCTGATCTGGTCCGGGCTCACCCGGCCGGCGCCGACGGCGGGGTTGATCTCGGCGAGGAGCGCCTCCCAGTTGTCGATGCGCATGCTGGCCCCAGCGCCGATGAGCTGCATCATCTCGGCGTCGTCGCCGTAGACGGCGTCGTAGGTCGGCGGCGTGCCGGCGCGGGTCTCGGCGATCGCCACTGGCAGGTGCTGGGTGCCCAGGACCGGCGAGATGGTGACGTTGGAGGTCAGCCCGAAGCGCTTCTTGAAGGCGTCGGCGAGCGGCTCGGTCAGCGCGTGGTTCCAGGTCGACACCATCAGCACCGATAGCTCGCCCTCCGCGTTCGCCTTCGCGACGAGGTCGGCGAGGAGCTGCTTGCCAGTGGATGGCGTCGAGGCGGTCTGGGCCGCTGGAGCGGCCTGAGCCGCGGCGGCGCCCGCCGGCGCGGCCGGCGGTGTGGCGCCCTGCGCCGGCGGCGCGGCAGGCGCGGCGGGGCTAGCTGGCGCCGCGCAGGCGACGAGCAGCGCGAGGGCGACCGACCAGGTCCACAGCCCACGCAAGGCGGACGAACAGGTGAGCGCCAGCACGCTCCTGGCCTGGCTCACCCACGGCCCGCGCAGGCCGGGCGAATGACCGTCACGCCGCATCCACTACCCCCTTGGTCTCGCGGCAGCCGCCGCGCCGGCACCGGTCGCCGAGCGGGCTGCGAACCGACGACCGCGCTCGCCCTGCCCGCGGACGCGCCGAGCGTGGCGGACGCCCGCGTCAGCATCCGCCGGCCCGGCCGCGTCCCGGCGACCGATCGCCCCAGGCGGACGCTCAGGCCGCGTCCCAGCGGCTCGGTAGCCGCTGGTAGTGCCCGCCCTTGGAGATCGCTCCCACCCGCTCCGCGATCCGCGTCCAGGTGTCGCCGTCGTCGTCGCTGGCGTACACGTCGCCGTCGGTCGAGCCGACGAACAGCGTGTAGCCGCCATCGTAGACGTTCATGCACAGCGCCTCGTAGTCGCCGTAGAGGTGCTCGGGGAGGCCCCGCTTGAGCTCCTCCCAGGTGCGGCCGCCGTCGCGGCTGCGGACGATCCCGCCGTCCGCGTCCGGCTTCGTCCGCCAGTTGCCGGGGTGCCAGCGCGCGCCCGCCAGGAACAGGAGCGGGTCGCCGTGCGGCGAGAGGATGACGGCCAGCGGGTAGGAGATGCGGCTCTGGTTGTCGTGGAGAAACTCCCAGGTCTCGCCGGCGTCCGCGCTGTAGACCAGTCCCTCGCCGGTGGCCAGGTAGATCGCGTCCGGGTTCGCGGGATGCAGCATGATGTGATGGATGTCCTTGTAGTTCCAGGCCTCGGGCGGGCAGTACCCTTCCAGCTCGCGCCAGGTCTGCCCGCTGTCCCGGCTCTCCAGCAGCGCCCCCGTCTCGACGCCGACGTACATGTGCCGCGGGTCGCGCGGATCGAACACGACGTCCTTGACGTGGGCGAGGTGGGGCGGCCCGGGGAACTTCCACTTCGGCGCGCTCGGCGCGTCCTGGAGCGAGGTCAGCTCCTGCCAGCTCTCGCCGTAGTCCGTGCTCTGGAACAGGTGCGCCGGCTCGGTGCCGGCGTAGAGGATCGTCTGGCCGTCCCGCTCGACCGAGGCGAGGGTAAACACGTCGTCGTAGGCGATGCCCCGCGTCCGCGGCTGCCAGCTCTGCCCGCCGTCGAAGCTGGCGTAGACGCCGCCATCGTGCACGGCGGCGAAGAAGCCGCCTTCGCGCGGCTCGCGGAGCACCGCGTTGACCTGGCGGCCAGCCAGCGCGCGGTTCGCCAGCACCCACTCGCCGGCCCGGCGCCGCAGGGTCGCCACGCCGTCGGCGGTGGCGACGACCAGCTCCTCGGTAGGCCGCGGAGTCCGATAAACGCTGGGCCCGTTGGTAGTGAGACAGGCCGTCATCCCATACCCCTTCCACTACAGCACGGACGTCGCCGGCCCCCACCGGCGGCGGACGGTTCGGCCGTCCCGTGCTCCCACGTCGGCCGCGTGGCGGTAATATAGCGGATCGCTGGCGCGCCGGCTACGTTTGGGGGATGCCCCCGGAGCGCCCGCTAGCTTCGCCACCGCGGCCCCTCGGGCTATGTCCAGGAGAGCGTTCAGGGACCGGCGGCTGCGCGCGTGGGCAGGCGGACGGTGCAGTGGCCGGTCAGGATCTGGCGGTTGTCCTGGTTGTGGCCCTCCAGCGCACAGGTCAGCCAGGGATCGTCGGGCGCGGCGGACTTCTCGACCACCTCGCCGGAGAAACGCATATAGTCGCCCTCGAAGGTCGAGTAGGTGTGGCGGATGCTCAGCTTCGCCAGCAGGCCGCGGGGGCCGATCCAGTCCGTGATCAGGCGCATCAGCAGCGCCTGCCGATAGGCGCCGCTGGCGATGAAGGTGCGCAAGCCGTTGCGCTCGCGCACCTGGTCGCGGTCGTAGTGCAAGTGCTGCCAGTTCTCTTGCAGGCCGGCCCAGCGGACGGTGTCCACGATCGTCAGGGGGCCGTGCTCGCGCGTCGGCAGGCGGGTGCCGACGGCGACGTCCTCGAAGTAGATCGGCTGGACGACGATTGGCTTCTCCGTCACAGCGCTCCTCCCTCGACCAGGCTCGCCTGCTCGGCGGGCGAGTAGCCCAGCTCGGCCAGCAGGACGGCGTTGTGCTCGCCCAGCCGCGGCGCCGGCACCAGCGGGCGATCGAAGACGGTGGCGATCGCCCCGCGCGGGAACAGCAGGCGCCCGAACAGCGGGTGATCCAGGGGAGTCAGGAAGCCGCGCGCGATGAGCTGGGGGTCCTGCGCCAGGTCGAGCGGCGTGGCGACCGGCGAGGCGGGGAGATGCCGGCGCTGCGCTTCCACCACCAGCTCGTCCTTGGCGAACTGCCGCGACCAGGCGCGGATACGCTCCTGGATCAGGTCGCGCTGCTCCTGCCGCTTCTCCTCGGCGACGAGGGCCGGGTCGGCCAGCGCCGGGTCCCCGAGCCACTCCGCGAAGCGGACCCAGTTGCTCGCCTGTCCGCCGACGCTGATCATGAAGTGGCCGTCCCGGCAGGGGAAGGCGCCGGACGTCGCCGTGATCTGGCCGCCGGAGCCGCGGCGCTCCGTCCCCTGGCCCGAGAACGTGTACTCGATCATCGCCTGCTCCATCAGGCTCTCCAGGCACTCGAGCACGGATACCGTCGTCGTGCTGCCCGCGCCCGTGAGCTGCTGCTGGAGCAGGCCGAGGGCGGTGGCGACGCCCACGTACAGGCCGCTGGCGGCGTAGACGACGTGGCCGCCGAGGAGCATCGGCGGGCCGTCGGGCCGGCCGACGAGCGACATCAGCCCCGAGCGAGCGACGGCGCACAGCTCCGGCGCGGCGTCGGCGACCCGCGTCAGCACCAGCCGCGGGTTGCGGGCGCGCAGCGCGGCCTCGTCAAGGGGGAGCGGCAGCGTTGCGACCAGCGCGTCGGCGCCGGCGACGAGCGCCTCGAGCGCGGCCCGGCCGTCGGCCCGGTCGAGGTTCAGGGCCAGGCTGCGCTTGCCGGCGTTCAGGAACTGGTGGAAGGCGCCCCGCTCGAGGTCAGGTGCGTCGTCCAGGAAGGGGCCCAGCCGGCGCAGCGCGTCGCCCGACGGAGACTCGACGCGCACCACGTCGTGGCCGGCTTCGGCCAGCAGGCGGGTGCCATAGGCGCCGGAGCAAGCGGTGAGATCGACCACACGCGCCATCAGCCACCTGCCTCCCTGTTCTCCAGTCCTCTGTGCGGAAAACCGAGTCGCGTCCTGTCGGCAAGCCGGCACGGCGTCGCTCAGCGTGACTGCTCCTCCAGCCGCGCCTCGGGAAAGAGAGCGATGGTCGAGCGCCGCCGCGCCACCACCTCGCCGGCCGGGTTGAGCACCTGCTCCTCCTGGGAGATGTACAGGCCGAGGCCCGCGCGGCCCTGGCGCGCGACGACGTCGACGAGCCGCGTCTGCACGGACAGCTCCTCGCCGAAGTAGGCCGGCTGGAGCCATTCGAGCTCGGTGCCGGCGTTGCGAACGTTGGTGTAGTGCGCGGGCAGCGGCAGGGCGCGGCGGAGGTCGAAGGCGTCGTCGGCGTACTCGCCCTCTTTCAGGCTGAACGGTATCCAGCCGACGAGCAGGGGCGGCAGCAGCCGGCCGCGGTAGCCGGCGGCGCGGGC
>Ga0070739_10007489_pt1 | contig 11558 bp, 8 predicted proteins | sample Coa_R1_7_FD_66445 | JGI IMG/M metagenome (GOLD analysis project Ga0070739, IMG submission 66445) | Surface soil microbial communities from Centralia Pennsylvania, which are recovering from an underground coalmine fire - Coalmine... | ecosystem: Environmental > Terrestrial > Soil > Unclassified ... | reverse complement strand
CCAGCGCGTGACGCGGCACGGCGACGGTGCTCGGTGTGGTCATCTCGAAGGGGGAGAGGAGGTGGTAGGCGAAGGGGCCGCCCGCGGCGGCGGCACGCATGGCGCCGGCCGTGTTCCAGGTGAGCAGCGGCGAGTCGAGCAGCTCGGCGTCGAGGTGGCCCGGAAAGGGAAGCTGCGCGTTGAGCACCATCGCCGCCACGGTGTCCCCCCGGCGCAGCAGCGCGGCGGCCAGTCCCGACACGTAGCGGCCGATGCCGCGGTCGCCGTTGCGGACGTCCTGGCAGCCCTGCAGGTCGAGGACGAGCCGCGTCGTGGTCACGCCGCCGCCTCGCCCGAGCGATCGAGCAGCGAGAGCAGGTGCGTGGCGGCCGCGTCGGGGTCGGACACGTCGCAGACGCTGATCGGCGGGCACCGGCCACCGGCGCCCTGGTCGAGCCGCAGCCGCCGCGCGGCGCGCTCGTCGGGCACGACGACGGCGCGGGCTCCGCGCACCACCTCGCTGCTGAGCAGCAGCCCGTAGCGCCGCTCGGCGGCGGGGTCGAACCCCAGCGCGTCGCCGCGATCCAGCGCCTCCAGGGCCGGCGCCGGCGCGCGCTCGCCGTACAGCCGGCGCAGGACCGCGGCGAGCCCGACCGCAGTGCGAGCCTCGGCGCGATACACGTCCGCGAGCGAGACCTCGTGCAACCACAGCACACCGGGCAGGCGACGTGCGGAGCGCAGCACCTCCAGGTCGCCGCCGTCGCCGCTCAGCGCGTGCACCACGCCGTCGTACGCCGCCGGCGAGACCGTGCCGGCGAGCGCGCCGCCGGTGAAGGTGTCCACCTCGCAGCGCCGCGCCAGCGCGCCGGCGAGCGCGCGATTGCGCGGTGACGCAGCCGCCACGAAGGCGACGCGCATCGGTCCTGCGGCAGCGACGTCACCGGCGCGGAGGGCGAGTGCCACGACGCGCTCCGCCACGTCGGCCGGCGCGGCGTCCCCCGTCGCCATCACCACCACCGGCACGCGGAGCCGCTCGACGTGCGGAGGCACCGCCGCCTCCCCGAAGGTGACGTAGACGCAGGGGCCGCCGGACCGCGCGCGCCGCACCTCGCTCGCGGTGTTCCAGCGCAGCAGTCCCGAACCGAGCACGCGCGAGTGCAGCGTCCCCGGGATCGGCGCGCCGGGATCGAGCAGCAGCGCCCGCACCGCGTCACCGCGGGCGAGCAGCGCCGCCGCGCACTCCTCGACGAAGCCTGCGCCCGCGGTCCCCGGTCGCTGCGCCGCCCCCACGTCGACGAGCAGCCCTGCAGGGCCGGCCGCCGCGCTCACCCCTCCGCCACGGCGCGCAGCAGGCCCACGCCGTCGCCCGCGCTGCCGTCTCCCGCCACCTCCCAGGGGCCGCCGGGAGTGGGCACGACGACGCTGCGCTCGACCAGGCGCAGCCCGGCCAGCGCCGCCTCGGGGTCGTCGCCGGAACGCTGCGGGGTGCTGACCAGCAGCGAGCCGCCCGGGCGCAGCCGTGGGGCCAGTCCCGCCACCACCGCGGCGTCGACCGGGACAGGACCGTCCGCGCCCTCGGCGCAGAGCACTACGGCGGCGTCGAGCGATCCGGCCTCGGGCCCGTCCCGCCGCAGCCGCGGGTGCTCAGGCAGGGGCACGGCGTCGACCACCGCCACCTCGTGCCCGAGGCCCACCAGCGCCAGCGGCAGCCCCGCATCCCCGGGCGCCGACAGGGCGATCCGGGCCGGCGGGGTCAACCCCGACAGCGCCCCCAGAACCCAGGCCACGGCCACGGGATGGCTGCTGCTCAGCATCGCCGCTGCGTCCGAGCCCCCTCCCGGACCTCCCTCCAGCGCCGCCAGCCTCCCCTCCAGCCTGGCCAGCAGGCGCGACTGGACGATGCCCATCTCCGCGGCGGTGTCGGCGTCGGTGGCCACGTGCCGCTCGAGCGCGTCGAGCCGGGCGAGGATGCGCTCGACGACGCGGTGCTCGAGGCCCTCCAGCCGGGGGTCGAAGGCGACCGCCACGGGCCGGAAGACCACCCCGCTCCAGCGGCGGACACGCTCTTTCACGGTCGCAGGATGGTGCCACAAGCGCGCCCACCCCGGACCCCGCGGCCCCGCCGCCGGCGCTCCGGCCCCCGCTAGACTTCGCAGTCCACCATGACCGCCACCGACCCCGCCGCCACCTCCGCCCAGCCCGCGCCGCCGGCCGCCGACGTCGTCGAGAAGCTGGTCTCGCTGAGCAAGCAGCGCGGCTTCGTCTTCCAGTCGAGCGAGATCTACGGCGGCATCAACGCGCTGTACGACTTCGGCCCGCTGGGCACCCGGCTGCGCCGCAACATCCGCGACTCCTGGTGGCGGCGGATGATCGAGCTGCGCGACGACGTGGAGCCGATCGAGTCCTCGATCATCATGCACCCCCGCGTCTGGGAGGCCAGCGGCCACGTGCAGAACTTCACCGACCCGCTGGTCGACTGCACCGGGAAGTGCCGCCGCCGCTGGCGCGAGGACCATCTCGAAGAGGAGCGCCGCGTCCGAGGCAAGGACCCCTCGCAGCGGCTCTGCCCCGAGTGCGACGGCGCGCTCACCGAGGCGCGCAACTTCAACCTCATGTTCAAGACCTTCGCCGGCCCGGTCGAGGACGCATCCACCCAGGTCTGGCTGCGCCCTGAGACGGCCCAGGGGATGTTCGTCGACTTCCAGCAGGTGGTCAACGCGACGCGCGCGCGGATGCCCTTCGGCATCGCCCAGATCGGCAAGGCGTTCCGCAACGAGATCACCACCGGCAACTTCATCTTCCGGGTCCGCGAGTTCGAGATCATGGAGATGGAGTTCTTCTGCAAGCCGGGGACCGACGACGAGTGGTTCGACTACTGGCAGAGCGAGTGGCGGGCCTGGTACGTCGAGGACCTCGGCCTGCGCGCCGGCCGCCTGCGCATGTACGAGCATCCGGCCGAGAAGCGGGCGCACTACAGCAAGGGCACCTTCGACGTCGAGTACCTCTTCCCCTTCGGCTGGGGAGAGTTGGGCGGCGTCGCCAACCGCACCGACTACGACCTCTCGCGCCACCAGGAGTACAGCGGCAGGGACCAGTCCTACCTGGACCCGGTGAGCAACGAGCGCTACCTGCCCTACGTCATCGAGCCGACCACGTCGGTCGACCGCAGCATGATCGCGGTGATGGTCGACGCCTACGACCGCGAGGAGGTGCGCGGCGAGGAGCGCGTGGTGCTGCGCATGCATCCCGACATCGCGCCCTTCCAGGTCGCCGTCCTGCCGCTCAGCAAGAAGCCCGAGCTGAGCGAGGTGGCTCACCGCATCGAGCACGACCTGCGCCGCAGCTTCGCCACCGAGTACGACGAGACCCAGTCGATCGGCCGCCGCTACCGCCGCCAGGACGAGATCGGCACGCCGCTCGCCGTCACCGTCGACTTCGACTCGCTGCAGGACCAGGCGGTGACCATCCGCGAGCGCGACACCATGGAGCAGGTGCGGGTCCCCATGGCGGGGCTGGAGGCGGCCCTGCGCGAGCAGCTCGACGTGTCGCGCCGGCGCGCCGCCGAGCGCGCCCAGGGGTCGCAGGGCTCGTAGGCGAGCGCGCTCCGATGCAGGCCTTCGTCACCGGCGGGTCGGGCTACCTCGGACGCAACCTCGTCGACGCGCTGGTCGCCCGCGGTGACGCCGTGCGTGCGCTGGCGCGATCGGCGCCGTCCGCCGACGCGGTGCGCTCGCGCGGCGCCACCGCCGTCGACGGCGACCTCGGCGACGAGGCCGCCATGTGCGAGGCGATGCGCGGCTGCGACGTCGTGTACCACTGCGCCGCGCAGGTGGGCGGCGGCCCGCGCGACGAGTCGGTGTGGTTCCGCGTCAACGTCGGCGGCACCGACGCGGTGATCCGCGCCGCGGAGCGGGCCGGCGTGCCGCGCCTGGTGCACGTCAGCACCGAGGCGGTGCTGGCGGGCGGCGGGCCGCTGCGCATGGTCGACGAGACGCAGCCCTATCCGCGCCGCCACATCCGCCCCTACGGGATCACCAAGGCGATCGCCGAGCAGCACGTGGTGGCCGCCAGCTCCGACCGGCTGGCCACCGTGGTCGTCCGCCCCCGTTTCGTCTGGGGTCGCGACGACTCGACGCTGCTGCCGCGCTTCGTCGAGGGCGCCCGCCGCGGGCAGCTCGCCTGGTTCGACGGAGGGCGCTACCGCACCTCGACCACCCACGTCGCCAACGCCGCCGCCGGGCTGATCGCAGCCGCCGAGCGCGGCCGCGGCGGCGAGATCTACTTCGTCACCGACGGCGAGCCGGTGGTGTTCCGCGACTTCATCACGGCGATGCTCGCCACCCAGGACGTCGCCGCCCCGACGCGCAGCGTGCCGCTGCCCCTGGTCCGCGGCGTCGCCTCGCTGCTCGCCGGCTGGGCGACGCTGACCCGCGCGCGCGCCGAGCCTCTGCTCACCCCGGCGGCGCTTGCCCTGGTCGGGCACGAGATGACGATGTCCGACGCCAAGGCGCGGCGGGAGCTCGGCTACCGGCCCGTGGTGAGCGTGGAGGAGGGCCTCGCCGAGCTGCGCGCCCGCCATCGCGGCGATGCTACGCTCGGCTCCCCCGTACCCCAGCCACCCCGATCACTGCGGAGCCCTCGATGAAGAAGAAGGCGGTTGCGAAGAAGCCGGCGAAGACGTCGAGCGCCAAGAAGACTCAAGGCCGCGCTTCCACCACCGCCACGAAGACGGCCACCGCGGGCCGCGGCCGGACGGCCAAAGCCGCGTCCAACACAGCGGCCCGGGGACAGGGGCGCTCGGCCGCGAAGCGGGTCGCACCCGCGAAGGCGAAGGCGGCCACGGCGAAGAAGGCGATCCGCGGCGCCGTGGTCACCGGCCGCGCCGGCCTCCCCGCCAACGGCCGCGTCGCCAAGAGCGCCGCCGCCGCCACCCTGCGCATCCCGCGCACCCAGCACAAATGGGTCTACCTCTTCGAGGAGGGCAACGCCCAGCTGCGCGACCTGCTCGGCGGCAAGGGCGCCGGCGTCGCCGAGATGACCCGCGCGGGGCTGCCCGTCCCGCCCGGCTTCACCATCACCACCGAGGCCTGCAACGCCTTCTACACCAACAGGCGCCGCTTCCCGCCGGGCATGTGGGACCAGGCGATGCAGGCCCTGAAGCACATCGAGAAGAAGGCCGGCAAGAAGTTCGGCGACGCGCGCAATCCGCTGCTGGTCAGCGTGCGCAGCGGCGCCAAGTTCTCCATGCCGGGCATGATGGACACCGTCCTCAACCTCGGCCTCAACGCCGAGACGCTGCAGGGCCTGGCCGCGCTCACCGGCAACGAGCGCTTCGCCCTGGACGCGTACCGCCGCTTCATCCAGCTCTTCAGCAAGATCGTGCTGGGCATCGACGGCGCCCTCTTCGAGGAGGCGCTCGACGCCGCCAAGGTGCGCACCAAGGCGGCCACCGACGCGGACCTGCAGCCCAAGGCGCTGCGGGCACTCATCGACGGCTTCAAGCAGATCGTCCGCGACCGGGCCGGCGTCGAGTTCCCCGAGGACCCCTACGACCAGCTGGAGCAGGCCATCGGCGCGGTGTTCTCCTCGTGGAACAACAAGCGGGCGATGGACTACCGCAACTTCAACAAGATCAGCCACGACCTGGGCACCGCCGTCAACGTGCAGACCATGGTCTTCGGCAACATGGGCGACGACTCGGCGACGGGCGTCGCCTTCACGCGCGACCCCTCGACGGGCGAGCGCGTGCTCTACGGAGAGTACCTGCCCAACGCCCAGGGCGAGGACGTCGTCGCCGGCATCCGCACCCCGCATCCCATCGCCGACATGAAGCGCGAGATGCCTCGCGTCTACGCGGAGTTCGAGAAGATCGCGCAGCGGCTGGAGAAGCACTACCGCGACGTGCAGGACATGGAGTTCACCATCGAGCGCGGCCGCCTCTACATGCTGCAGACGCGAAGCGGCAAGCGCACCGCGGCGGCCGCCGTGAAGGTCGCCGTGGACATGGTGCACGAGCGCCTCATCAACCGCCAGGAGGCGGTGCAGCGCGTCGAGCCCGCCCACATCGACCAGCTGCTGCACACCCGCATCGACCCCGCCGCGAAGGTCGACGTCCTGGCCACCGGCCTCGCCGCCTCGCCCGGCGCCGCCTACGGCAAGGCCGTCTTCGACGCCGACACGGCGGAGGAGTGGGCCAAGCGCGGCGAGAAGGTGATCCTCGTCCGCATCGAGACCAATCCCGACGACGTGCACGGGATGATCGCCGCGCAGGGGGTGCTCACCAGCCGCGGCGGGCGCACCTCGCACGCGGCGGTGGTGGCGCGCGGCATGGGCAAGCCCTGCGTCGCCGGCGCGGAGTCGGTGAAGGTCGACCTGGTCAAGCGCCAGTTCACCGCGGGCGGCCGCACCATCAAGGAGGGGGAGGAGTTCACCATCGACGGCAGCACCGGCCACGTCATCTTCGGCAGCGTGCCGATGATCGAGCCGGAGATCAGCGGCGACCTCGAGGAGCTGCTGCGCTACGCCGACCAGGTGCGCCGCCTCGGGGTGTGGGCCAACGGCGACTACCCGCACGACGCCGAGCGCGCCCGCGCCTTCGGCGCCGAGGGCATCGGCCTCTGCCGCACCGAGCACATGTTCATGGAGCAGGACCGCCTGCCGGTGGTGCAGCGCATGATCCTCAGCGCCACCACCGAGGAGCGTCGCGAGGCGCTCAGCGAGCTGCTGCCCATGCAGCGCAGCGACTTCCACGGCATCCTCGAAGCGATGCACGGCCTGCCGGTCGTCATCCGTCTCATCGACCCGCCGCTGCACGAGTTCCTGCCCTCGCTGGAGGACCTCCTCGTCGAGGTCACCCGCGCCGAGGCGCTGGGCAGGCCGGAGAGCGAGTACGCCGAGCAGCGGCGTCTGCTCGCCGCCGTGCGCGACCTGCACGAGCAGAACCCCATGCTGGGACTGCGCGGCTGCCGTCTCGGCCTGCTCTTCCCCGAGATCATCGAGATGCAGACGCGCGCCATCATCGAGGCGGCCATCCAGCTCAAGAAGAAGAAGGTCGACGTGCGGCCCGAGATCATGGTGCCGCTGGTGGGAACCGTCGAGGAGCTGCGCCGCACCCGCGAGGTCATCGACCGCGTCGCCCAGGAGGTGATCGCCGAGTCGGGCGTGAAGCTGCAGTACAAGGTCGGCACGATGATCGAGATCCCGCGAGCGGCGCTCACCGCGGGCCAGATCGCCGCCGACGCCGAGTTCTTCTCCTTCGGCACCAACGACCTGACCCAGACCACCTTCGGCTACTCGCGCGACGACGCCGAGGGCAAGTTCCTGCTCAAGTACGTCGAGGAGAAGATCCTCCCCGTCAACCCCTTCGAATCCCTCGACCGCGACGGCGTGGGCCGGCTCATGGGCATCGCCGTCGCCGAGGGGCGGGCGACGCGCCCCAAGCTCAAGGTCGGCATCTGCGGCGAGCACGGCGGCGACCCGGCCTCGATCCAGGTCTGCGAGGACCTCGGCCTCGACTACGTCTCCTGCTCCCCGTACCGCGTGCCCGTCGCCCGGCTGGCCGCCGCCCAGGCCCGCCTGGCCACCGCGGAGCGCGACCGCTAGGCGAACGAGGGCACGGAAGGGGAGAAGGAAGGGATGGCCATGGTGCGGCGCAGCCCGCTGCTGCTGGCGGGGGTTCTCGCGCTCGTGCCGGCCGTGGCGCTGGCCGTGATGCTCGGCCCGATGCACCACGGCGTGCCGCCGCAGGCCGTCGCGTCGCCGGCACCGTCACCGTTGCGCACGCCCCGCCCGACGCCCACGCCGGCGCCGCTGCCGCCGCTGCTGCTCGCCGACCGCTTCGACCTCGCCGCGGCCCGCAGCTTCGGCCGCATCGACGTCACCGGATACGACCACAGGGGCGACGTGGACATCAGCGGCTACGCGCTCGCCGTCACGGCGACCCCAGCCCTGCCGGCGCAGGTGCCGGTGTGGAAGCTGCACGGCTTCGCCGACGGCGCGAACGTCAGCGCCCTCCTCACTCGCATGGGCATCGACCCTGCGACCGCGACACCGGTGCTCGGCGCCGACGACGGCTGGCACGTCGACCCCGCTGCCGCACAGGTCTCCGCCGGCATCAGCGACGACGGCGCTCTGACCAACGCCGGCATGCAGCCGGGTGACGACGGTGAGGCCATCACCGCCGTGTCCAGGGCACTGCGCTCCCTCGGGCTGATGCCGCAGAACGCCGACGCCACGGCGTCCTCGCGGCAGGGCAGCACCACCACCATCTGGACGGTCGGCTTCGCGCGCAATCCGATCGGAGGCGTCGCGGTCGGCTTCGGCAGCTTCACCTCCGGCGTCGCCTCCGTGGAGGTCACCGCCGCCGGCAACGTCCCCCGTCTCAGCGTCGACGAGCCGAGCGTCGACGGCGGCGCCGTCTATCCGCTGCGCAGCTGGCGCGACGCGTGGTCGGACGTCGCCCGCGGCCACTGGTTCGACGAGTGCTGCGACGTCAACACCGGCGGTGGCGGGCCGCCGCACCCGGTCATATTCCGCGCCGGCTCCGTCTCGATCGCCTACGAGCAGGTGGGCAGCGGCGCCGGCGTGCTCGTCCCCATGTGGGTCTTCCGAGACAGCACGGCGCAGCTCTCTCTCGCCATCCCCGCCCTGCGCCTCGCCGACCTCAGCGAGGCCGGCGGCTTCCGGCTGACCCAGCCGGGCACCTCATGACCGCTGCCCTGGTGGCGGCTCCGGTATCCTCGGCTGCCGATGGGAGAGCACGTCCGCATCCGCAAGCTGGGCACGCGCGACGGGCGACCGGTGATGCTCGACGACGGCCACGTCGTCGAGGGGGACGAGGTGACGCCGCCGACCCCCGGCCAGCCGTACCTGGTGCGGCGCTCGGTGATGGAGGAGGAGGAGGCGCCCGAGGTGTTCAACACCTCGCCGGTGCGCGCCGTGATCACCGACAAGGGCGGCGCCATCACTTTGCTCACCGACAACTCGCGCTACGCGGTGGAGGTCATCGGCCGCTGAAACGGCGGAGCCTTCGCCGCGCTCTCTCCGTTCAGTGCAAAGGCACCCACACCGGCCGGACATCACGTAGGCTTTGCCACCGATGACCTTGAGTCACTCCACCAGCATCCGCATGCAGCACGACGACGACGAACTGGAGCTCCCGGTGGAAGTGGTGGCCGAGCGCCTCGGCCTGCCGGCGTCGATGCTGATCCGGCGCATCGAAGCGGGGGACATCCCCGCCCGCCAGGTCGAGGACGGGGACGGGTACCACTACCGCGTCCGCCTCGCCGACCTGGGTCCCTCGACGGAGCAGGTCGCGGAGATCCGCGGCACCGTCGAACCGCTCACCCTCAACGGCCACGCCGCGCACGACGAGACCTCCCTCGCCGGCAGCGCCGCCGCTGTCGCCGTGGCCGGGGACGACGAGGAGGCCGAGGACGTCGACCAGGCGCTGCCGCCGCCGCCACCGGTGCGCACCACCGTCGAGCTGAGCCCGCTGGAGACCGCCACTGAGGGGCCGCGCGCCGAGCTGGCGATGATGAACCTCGACCCGCGGGAGCTGGTCGCCGGCCTGCTCGACCGCTGGGAGCGCACCCTGGAGCAGCGCATCTACGCGGAGCAGCGCCAGCGCTTCGAGGCCGAGCTGAGCAACCGCCAGGCCAAGGTCAAGGAGCTCAAGCTGGAGCTGGATGCCGTCCGCGCCGAGCACGCCGCCGCGCTCGCCGAGAAGGAGCGCCAGCTCGCCGAGCGCACCCGCGAGCTGGCCGAGCGCGAGCGGGAGGTCGCCGAGATCCTCTCCCGGCCGCGCCGCCGCGGCTGGCTCTTCAGCCGCTAGGCGACTCGGCGGCGCCGGGCCGGCTGGGAGCCGCTATCGTCTCTCCAGCCATGCCGGCCGACGCTGTCACCGAGATCAAGTCGCACCTCGACATCGTCGACGTGGTCGGGGGCTACGTCCGCCTGCAGCGGAGCGGCCGCGAGTACAAGGGCCTCTGCCCCTTCCACGGCGAGAAGACGCCGAGCTTCATGGTCAACCAGGAGCGCCAGGTCTTCCACTGCCACGGCTGCGGCGAGGGCGGCGACGTGCTCAGCTTCGTGCAGAAGATCGAGCGCCTCGACTTCCGCGAGACCCTGGAGCTGCTCGCCGAGCGCGCCGGGGTCGAGCTCACCCGCGACGGCGACGGCGGCCGCGAGCGCCGCGACGCGCAGCGCCGCCGCAAGCTGGCCGTCGAGCTGCACAAGCGGGCGCAGTCGTACTACGAGCACGTGCTCTGGAACACGGCGGCCGGCGAGCCGGGACGCACCCTGCTGCGCGAGCGCGCCGTCACCGAGGAGCAGGCGCGGCAGTTCGGCGTCGGCTTCGCACCCTCGGGTGGCGGGGCCGGCGACGCGCTGATCCGCTACCTTCTGCAGCGCCACGCGGCGAGCACCGTCGCCGAGATCGCCGAGGCGGGTCTGGCGCACACCTCGGACCGCGGCGGGCCGCCGCGCGACCGCTTCCGCCACCGCCTCCTCTTCCCCATCCGCAACGAGCGCGGCGAGACCATCGCCTTCGGCGGGCGCGCCCTGGGCGACGCGATTCCCAAGTACCTCAACTCGCCGGCGACGGCGGTGTACGACAAGTCGCAGGCGATCTTCGGCATCGACCAGGCGCGCACCGCGATGCAATCGAGCGGCGTGGCGGTGATCGTCGAGGGCTACTTCGACGTGCTGGCCGCGCATGCCGCGGGAGTCACCAACGCGGTGGCCAGCAGCGGCACCGCGCTGACGCGCGAGCAGGTGCGCATCCTCTCGCGGCACGCGCGCACGCTGGTGCTCTGCTTCGACGGTGACGATGCCGGACGCACCGCCGCGTCGCGCGCCGTCGACGTCGTCGCCGCGGAGAGCCTGGAGTGCCGCATCTGCGTGCTGCCGGAGGGGTTCAAGGATCCCGACGAGCTGGTGCGACGCGATCCCGCGCTGTTCGCGCAGGTGGTCACCGATGCGCCGCGCGAGTGGCAGGTGCTGCTCGACCGCGCCCTCGGCGGCGGTGAGGGAGGGTCCATCGACGCGCGCCGCGACGCGGCCGAGCGCGCCGTGGCATTGCTGGCCAGGATCTCCGAGGCGGCGGCGCGCGACCTCTACATCCAGCAGGCGGCGCGGCGGCTCGACCTGCAGCCGGCGAGCATCGCCCAGGACGTCGAGCGGGTGCGGCGCAGCGGCCGGCCCGCGCGCGTGGTGGCGAGCGCGCCGCCCGCGCAGCCGGCGGTCGAGGAGCCCGTCGACGAGGCGCCCCCGCCCAACGCCTCGGAGCTGTACATCGGGCGGCTCGCGCTGCACCGCCCGGCGCTGGCCGCGGAGCTGCTGGCGCATCTCGGCTTCCAGCCCGCTGAACTCATCCATCCGCAGATCCGGCGCATCGTCGAGCTGGCCATCAGCCTGGAACCGGGGTCGACCTTCCCCGTGCATCAACTCGGGGTGTCAGAACAGCGCCTCGCCGCCCGTCTACTGGTACGCTCCCTGCCCGAGTTGCAGGACCCGGACAACCCCCTACCAGTGAGGCAGGCCGTGGCCGATTGCGTGGTCGAGCTCCGTGCGGCCGCCAA
>Ga0070739_10007488_pt1 | contig 11560 bp, 8 predicted proteins | sample Coa_R1_7_FD_66445 | JGI IMG/M metagenome (GOLD analysis project Ga0070739, IMG submission 66445) | Surface soil microbial communities from Centralia Pennsylvania, which are recovering from an underground coalmine fire - Coalmine... | ecosystem: Environmental > Terrestrial > Soil > Unclassified ... | reverse complement strand
ACCTGCTTACCCAGGGCATACGATGAGCGTGATTCCACACGGCGCATGATCGGCTCAAAGCGCAAAGCCGGCGTCCGTATGGGGCTGCTCATGGCGCGCAAGAGCGCGCGGTATTCCCGGTCAAGCGCGCGAATCAACGCCGCCGCAACTTCCACGCGGGAAAATTCCCTGCCGGCTTCCAGCCTGAGGGATGTGGCCGTATCGCGCAATTCTGCGGGAAAATTTTGATGGTTCACATTCACGCCAATGCCGATCACCGCGTGATGTACCTTGCCGCCCTCAGAACTCATCTCCGTAAGGATGCCGGCAAACTTTTTGTCATTCAGGATAAGGTCATTCGGCCAGCGAATGTCGGCTTGCAGGCCGGTGGTTTCCCGCACCGCATCCTGCAACGCAACACCGGCAATCAAGGAAAGCCACAGAGCTTCAGAGGGAGTCATTGGCGGGCGGAGCAGAAAAGAGGCGTAGATTCCAGTGCCGCGTTCTGAGTGCCAGGTATGTGCGCTGCGTCCGCGGCCAGCGGTTTGTTCTTCCGCGAGAAACACGGCGCCTTCCGGAGTGTCATCAGGATGCTGGCCGGCCAGCGCCGCTCCACGCAACGCGATTGAGTTGGTGGAGTCGGCCTGAACGCAATGATGAATGTTGCCGGAAAAGATGGTATTGCGCACAAGCGGCGCAAGCACTTCCGGCAGTAACAACTCCGGATTCGCCACGTTTTTATTTCCCTGCCGCCGGCGCAGCTCCGTGCGCTTCAATGTTGAGATCGATTTTTACGTCATTTCCGATCATTGCAGCCGGGGACTTGGTGATTCCAAAATCCTGGCGATTGACCGTGAGCGCGGCGTGCGCTCCCATTACTTTTCCGCGCTGGCCACTGATGGGCCCTTTCAGTTCAAAGGGAAGATCAACGTCCTTGGAGACGCCATGGATAGTCAATGTGCCATGAGCCACGTAATCATTGCCCTTTTTTTCTACAGATTTGCTCTGGAAGGTAATTTCAGGAAATTTCTCCACGTCAAAATAGTTTGCTGATTTCAGATCATTGTCGCGATTGGTGTTGTCCGTGTTAATGCTGCCGGCTTTGATTTTTACGTTGACGGAGGATTTAGACGGGGCCTTGTCGTCAAACTGGATAGTACCTTCAAAATCGGTAAAGCGGCCGTTTACCGTGCTTACGGACATGTGCGTGACGGCGAAGTTGACGGAAGAATGAGCAGGGTCAATCTTGTATTCGTCCGCTGCCAGCGCGGAAGCGCCAATGGACAAAACTATCAGCAACAATCCCAGAAATTTACGCATAGAGTGGTTGTTCTCCTTTGAACGTTCTTGATCTTAGAGTGACAGAACTAATTTTTGATTCAATCATTTGGCAAGACTTGCCAGCATACTGCCGTAGCTGTTTTAGCCAGCGCCTTTGAGTATCAGTAGTACTTATTCACAATCTGAGGATAGCGCCAGGAATTTCCTGGCGAATGAGCCCCCTTCATGCCTTGCTCCGTCGCTCTTAGCTTACTCTTGCTCTTTTGCGTTACAACACTCCAGCGAATCACCAGCGTGATTATCCGCCCGGAAAGAGTGTTTATCTTAATTGATTCTTAGAGTTACGCAGGAACCATGCGCATGCTCAGGTCCACGGCCTGGGGCGAATGCGTCAGCGCTCCCACTGAAATGTAATCTACACCGGTTTCAGCATAATCGCGAACATTCTCTAACCGGATTCCGCCGGAAGCCTCAATGGGAAGGCGGCGCGTATGGCTGTTGACGCGTCCCACTGCGGCGCGAACGTCTTCCGGCTTCATATTATCCAGCAAAATGCTTTCCGCCCCATTAGCCAGTGCTTCTTCCAGTTCAGCCAGAGTACGCACCTCAATTTCAATCGGTTGTTCCTCATGCCGGTTTTGCAGGGCTTTTTTCAGCGCTGCCGCCACACCGCCAGCCAGGGCAATATGGTTATTCTTGATCAGCACGCCATCGGAGAGGTCCAGCCGGTGGTTTTCTCCGCCACCGCAACGGACAGCGTATTTATCCAGCACGCGAAGGCCCGGAGCGGTCTTGCGGGTATCCAGTATCCGGGACCTGGTGCCGTGAATAGCATCAACATATTTGCGCGTGGTTGTGGCAATCCCGCTCAGCCGCTGCAATGTGTTCAGAATCACGCGCTCACAGGAAAGCAGCGCCCGCGCATTGTGGCGGACCACGGCAATGGTTTGGCCTTTATGCAGCCGGACACCATCAAAAATTTCTCCGTGGCTGATGACCTCAGGGTGGCCGATCACGTTGCGGTCAAGGTTTTCATAGATCTCAAGAATGCGCGCGATGACTCCTACGCCGGAAAGGACGCAATCCTGCTTGGCCAGAATGGTGGCCGTGGCGCGTTGCCGCGGCTCAATGCAGGCGCGTGACGTTGCATCGCTGGTGGCGCGATCTTCCTGCAGCGCGTACTCCAGTATCGCGCTGATTCTGCGACTATGCCAATCCATAAATTTCGACTAAACAGATTAAACCAAATTGCCTAAAGCATCCCTATTCTTCTTTACCATAAACGTGAGGTCGGCTTCCTGCTTGCGAAGCCCTTCCACCACTTTTGGCGGCGCTTTCGATAGAAACTGCTCATTCCCAAGCTGGCGTTGTGTATTGGCCAGTTGCCCTTCCAGTTTAGTTAATTCTTTGGTCAGGCGCTCACGCTCGGCGACAACGTCAATTTTCTTTTCGTAAACCAGCGCCACCTCAAATTTTGGGGTGGTGCGCGCACCAGCCTTTTGCGCCAGCGATGTTTCCACAAACTCAATTCCTTCCACTGCGCCCAACTGCTCCACCATGCCGCGATTTTCATGGACCAGAGCGCGAACATCGGCAGCGGCATGAATCTGGACAGGAGTTTTAACCTTTGGCTCAACTTTCATTTCCGCGCGCATGTTGCGGATTTTTTCTACCAGGTCCTGCAGCAGGGCCATCTGCTCTTCCGCCTGATCATTGAGCCATTGCTTGTCCGCCAGAGGATATTGCACCAGCGCTATGGATTTGGCAGGCGGCTTGCCATCATACATAGCGTGCCAGATTTCTTCCGTAATAAACGGCATGAATGGCGAAAGCAGGCGCAGCGAGCCTTCAAACACGTCACCTAAGAAGGTCAGTGCGCTGCGTGCCTCTTCCGGCGCGGCGGCAAGGCTGGGCTTGATGATCTCAAGATACCAGTCACAGAACTCGCCCCAGAAAAATTTATAAATGAGGTTGGCAGCTTCATCAAAACGGTAGTCCGTGAGGCTCTGGTTCACCTCGCCGGCAACGCGATTGAAGCGCGAATAAATCCAGCGGTTTTCCAGCTTGTTCAGGCGGTCTTTGTCCGCTCCGGAGGTCAGTTTCACACCGCCAATGCGGTCCAGATGCATAAACATGAAGCGCGCGGCGTTCCAGATTTTGTTGGCAAAGGCGCGATAGCCATCCGTACGGCCCTCAGAAAAAGCAATGTCAGTACCGGGCGACGCCATGGAAGCCAGCGTAAAGCGCACAGCATCCGTGCCGTACTTTTCAGTGACCTCAATCGGGTCAATAACGTTGCCTTTGGTTTTTGACATTTTCTGGCGCTCGGCATCGCGGACCAGAGCGTGGATATAAACTTCCTTAAACGGCACGCTGCCTTGCGGATGACCGGCCATGAAATGGCAGCCGAGCATAATCATGCGCGCCACCCAGAAGAACAGAATGTCAAAGCCGGTGATCAGCAGCGACGTGGGATAAAAGAGGTCCTGATCGCGCGTCTTCTCCGGCCAGCCTAATGTGGTGAATGGCAGCAGGCCGGAAGAGAACCATGTATCCAGCACATCATTATCCTGCTGCAATTTGCTGTTACCGCATTTAGAGCACTTTTCCGGCGCGCTACGGGCGACAATAATTTCATTGCAACCTGTACAATGCCATGCCGGGATGCGATGTCCCCACCACAACTGGCGGGAAATGCACCAGTCATGGATGTTGCGCATCCATTCAAAATACGTCTTGGCATAATTTTCCGGCGTAAACTTGATCTCGCCTTTTTCCACGGCTTCAATGGCGCGATCTGCCAGCGGCTGTATTTTGATGAACCACTGGGTGGAGAGCCGCGGCTCAACAATGGTTTTGCAGCGATCGCATTTTCCAATGGCAAGCGTGTGGTCTTTTATGCCGGCAAATAATTCCTGCTCTTCTAGGTCGCGTAGAATTTTTTCCCGGGCTTCATAACGATCCAGGCCGGCATACTGGCCGCCGTTCTCGTTAATGCTCCCCTGGTCATCCATTACATTGATCTGCGGCAGGTTGTGGCGCAGGCCAATCTGGAAATCATTGGGATCGTGCGCAGGAGTGACCTTGACCGCGCCGCTGCCAAACTGCGGATCAGCGTAGTCATCGGCAATGACTGGAATCTCGCGATTCACCAGCGGCAGGCGCAGCTTCTTGCCGACAAGGCTTTTATAACGCTCGTCTTTTGGATTGACCGCGACAGCCGTATCCCCCAGCAGTGTTTCCGGCCGTGTGGTGGCGATAGTCAAAAACTGCTTTGGATCATCGGCCAGCGGATATTTGATCTGGTACATCTTGCCCAGAAGCTCTTCATGCACGACCTCAAGATCAGAGATCGCGGTCATGCAGCGCGGACACCAGTTGACAATGTATTTGCCGCGATAAATCAGCCCCTGCTCATGCAGACGGACAAAAACTTCCGTCACCGCGCGAGAAAGATTCTCGTCCATGGTGAAGTATTCGCGGTCCCAATCCACGGACGCGCCCAGCCGCTTCATCTGCGCCTGGATCGCACCACCGTAATGCTTCTTCCAGTCCCATACGCGCTGGAGAAATGACTCGCGGCCCAGCTTCTGGCGGCTCTGGCCTTCCGTGGCAAGCTGGCGCTCCACCATCATCTGCGTGGCAATGCCGGCGTGGTCAGTTCCGGGCAGCCAGAGCGTAAGAAAGCCGCTCATGCGCCGCCAGCGGATGATGATATCCATCTCCGTCTGGTTCAGCATGTGGCCCATGTGCAGGCGGCCGGTAACGTTTGGAGGCGGCAGCAGCAGCGTAAAGGCTGGCTTTGAGGCCTCAGGTGAACCAGGCTCGGGCGTTTTTACTGAGAACAGCTTCTCCGCGATCCAGTATTCCGCCCAGCGGACCTCAATTGCGCCGGGATCATATATTTTTGGGAGCTCGTGTGACATTGCGCTGAAGACTAATCCTTGATATTACAGGCGCACTGCCGATGTGGGCAAACCAGCACCGGGCGGCAGCGTGGCGCTCCGTACAAGAATCAGGCACTTATGCCACTTTGTTTTTGGAAGGCTTCAACTTAGTTTTCCCTGGTTGGTTGCTGATCAGGCTTTGCAAAGTTTCCACCAGCACCGGGCCAATGGTGAGCAGTTCACGCCGTGACGCGCTGGCCTGCTGCCGCAGCACCGCATCGCCTTTTGCGGTGATGGCAAGGGTCACCCACCGGCGGTCACTGCTGGAACGAGTGCGGCTCAACAGCCCGCGCTTCTCGCAGCGATTCACCAGCTCCACCATGCTGTTGTGGTTCATCTGCATACGCTCAGCCAGCGTTGAGATTGTGGGAACCCGCGGCTCCGGCAGCCCCTTGATGGCCAGCAACAACTGATATTGCTGGGGATGATTGCCATTGGCCCGGGCCTGCTCTTCCATGTGGCGCAGATAAATACGAAGCTGGTAACGAAACTCTGACAAGGCAACATATTGCGGGCCTGTAAGCGGCTTGGATAAAGCTTTGGGCATAAGTATTTTTGTCCGGTGCAAAGCAATTATGGCGCAGAGAGCCGCCGTTCACACGCAGCAGCCAAGTATAGTGAGAAACATAACATCGTGGCGTGATGTAAACAAGCTACCCGCCGGTGCATGGCTTGTGCCGGATGGAAAACACTCCTCAAAATGGCAGCATGTACGCATATGGCCGCATTGATCCAGCCATGTATGCGGCAATCCAAGGAACTGGCATTTGCGGCATTTACCGTGGATTATTGAGGCTTGGTTTGCGATTTTGCACGGAAAATTTGTTCAGCATTCCAAAGCAGGTGATGCTGCATTACTACCGGCCTGACCCCTTCCACTCTATCTTTTACGCCTACAAGGACATTCGGGTTCACCAGGCAAATTACAGGATCGTGCTGGGCAACAATCTCCTGTACCTGATCGTAGATTTTTTTTCTTTTTTGGTAATCAAGGACCGTGGTTTGCAACAGCATCAGTCGGTCTAGTTCAGATTGCCAGGCGGTGAGAGGCTTAGTTTCAGCAAATGCCCACAGGTGCGTGCCTCCGCTGGAAGTCCAAACGTTGATTTCCGGATTGGGGTCGGCATCCGGACTGACCAGCCCGAAGATTGAAGCTTCATAGTCAAAAGATTCATTCACCCGGGCCGCGAGCGAACCATATTCCAGCGCTGTTACCTGCACCGTTATTCCAATGTGTTTCAGGTCATCCTGAATGATGGTGGCCATTTTTATCTGGCGAGGATTGGTCGCGTTCACCAGGATCGAGAACTCAACCGGTACACCGTGAGCATCCAGCAATGGACCATTTTTGCGGGAAAATCCTATGGACCGGAGCAAGGACATGGCTTTTTCAAAAGATTGCGGGGGATGACGCAATGCCGTATCAATCCAGAACTTGTTTGATGGCGTAACGTTCCCCCACAACGGCGTGGCGTGGTTTTGGTAGACAAGATGGACAATCGCTTCACGATCAATCGCGGCGGAAATGGCCTGCCGGAATTCATCGCGGCGAAACCATTCCTGTTTTTGCTGTATGGCAGGAAGCTTTTTGGAACTTAAATCATTGAGATTGAAAAAAAGAAAGTCATATTCAAAGCCTGGGCCAAGATCCAGGACATGGTAGTGCTTTGCGGATTGGTCTTGCGCAAGCACGGCAAAATTTTCGGCACTGAGGTTGTCAATCAGGTCGATGTCGCCAGCCTGAAACCGAAGCACTCCGGCATCTGGAGCCGGAATCACAAGGAATATCAGCTCATCCAGATAAGGAAGCCGGGTATTGGCTGTATCCTTTTTCCAGTAATACGGGTTCCGTTCCAACACAATCTGCTGGCCGGGGACGTCTGCTTTCAGACGAAAAGGTCCGAGTCCCGCAATGTTTTCCGGATTTGTTGATTGGTTCCAGACCTGAGTGATTTCGCCTTTCTGGTAAGCCTGCTCCAGCAGGTGACGAGGAAGGATGCTCACACTATCAAAGATTCTTTCCGCCGCCGCGTATGGCTCTGGCAATTCAAACAACACTTGATAAGCGCCCAGCTTGCGGACCTGGATAGGCTTTCCATTTACCAGAAGCAAGTCGCGCTGCGGCGAATGGACTTTTTCATCGAGATACACCTTGAAACTGAAGAGTACATCATCGGCGTCAAAGGGTTTGCCATCTGAGAAGCGCAGGCCATGGCGCAATTCAAGGGTGTAGCGTGTCCCGTCCGGAGAGACTTTCCAGGATTTTGCCAATGCCGGTTCTGTGCGTTGTGTAGCAGGGTTAATGTGAATCAGGTCAGCAAATAAAAGCGCATTGACCTCTTTGGACGCAAGATCCAGCGCCGTTACAGGATTCAGGACTTTGGGTTCAGAACGCAGGGAAGCGACTAAGCGGCCGCCACGTGTCCCAATTTTTCCGGGCAAAACAAGAAAATCTTCATCTTGTTGCTTTGGCGAATGGGCAGGAGATGCCTGAATACCATGGATAACACCAAAGCAAGAACAACAAAGACAAACAAGAAAAACAAAGTTCCGCGCCAGCAGCCGTCGACTAATTTTCAATCATTCCCTTATCTACGCAAGAATTAACAATGATGAGTTGTTACACACCATGATGTTACCGCCTGATAAATATCCAGGCGTCCATAGCCTACATCCGGAGAGATGTAAAAAGCATTTGAAATGGCTGCCGAGGCAGAAGACTGATTCACGCTGGCATCCATGCTGCGCAACAGGGCAGCCGTACCGGCGACAAAAGGCGCGCTGAAGGATGTGCCCCAACCGGCAGCATAGGTGCCATAAGGATATGGCGAAATAATGCCTTCTCCGGGAGCGCCCACCCACACCGGAGGCTGGCCATAATTGGAAAAAGTAGAAAGTGTGTCACTGTTTGTGGTGGAAGCCACGCCCATTACATTGCTTAAGCCCGCAGGATAAACCACAACTGCCTGTCCATCATTGCCGGCGGATGCCACGGTGATAATGTTATTGCTGGCTGCTGTGTTGATTGCCTGCGCCATTTCAGGGGAAGAGCTTGTGAAATCAAAGCTCATGCTCAGCACATTGGCGCTGTGGTGAATTGCATAATACACCGCCCGGATGACGTCGCAGAGATTGGCGGTGCCATCGGAGTGAAATGCCTTTAGGGGCATGATCTGGGCTGTTGGGGCCACCAGATGTACGATTCCCGCCGTCATGGTTCCATGTCCAAAGGCGGCAAATTGCGATTGCGTAAATACGGAACTGCCGGTGCTGTTCACCACGGCCATGGTGGATTGATTTACCAGGACAGGCGACGCACCATTTACAACCGCCATGGTGGATTGATTGGTATCCACCAATTCTGAACCCACGGCCTGATTGCGCGTGAAGTCCCATCCATCCAGCAGAACACCCTGAAGCACGGGATGAGTGGGATCAACGCCGGTGTCGATGATGGCCACAATTCCGCTTCCGGTTACGTTGTAGGTTGACTGCGTGGAGGGCAGATTGACAATTGAAACCGCAGGCTGGTTCGCATAGCCGTCCCAGACGGATGTTCCGTAATATGTGACAGGGGTGGTATCGAAAAGTCCGCTCGGGGCCGAGGTTTGCTTCACCTTCAATACTTGATCTGGCTCCGCGCTAACTACGCCCAACTGGCTCGTGAGGTTTTCCAGCAGTGACTGCAAAGTCCCGCCGTTTGAGGTGACAAGAAAAAGAGATCCCTCCCCATCGTCCAGTCCTTCTCTAACGGTGCAGTGAAGAAGCAAACAAACTGAATTTAAGGCGTTTTGTCCAAGAGTATCCCGGACGATCACACGGTTTTGCGCCATTGCCTGACCGGTTATGAAGACTAATAAGAGAAAAGAAAGTATGCATCGTTGTTTCATTGTCTTTCTCCGTTCGGTCGCCAGATGGCTAAAACTTGAATTTCAGTAGTTAGCCAATCTTTTTGAGCCAATCCATGTCTTCCAATGGCATATAGAGCCATGCTCCTTCAGATAAATGGATTCGCAGGCTGGCGTCCCTGACAAATCCGAAATCAAAAGTAAATTCTCCATACTGGCTTGTAATGGTGCGGTTTAGCTCTCCGGCAGGGCCATGGAGAAGCACCGGGCGGGCATTTACGTCTCTCAAACTCACGTCCAGAACCTGCCCCGTGACTGATACCCGCTCAGAACTGCCGTGGATGAGCAAATTCACTTTGGTGCTGTTGTGCTGATAAGCAAGCTGCCGGCAACTTTCCTGAGTGCTGATGCACCGTATGCCAAAAAGCGGAGGTGACTGGAAGCTGTCATAAATAAGCTGGGCCGGGACCATGCCTCTTGGGACTGAGTTAAGAGCTGCCTGTGAAGCAAAAATTTCCTGCAGCTTTGCCCAGAGCTGCGGAAGTGACGCTTCCCTGGGGATATACGGTAGTGGACCCTGCAGGAATTGCTTCATCTGTAACGGCTCGCCAATGAACAGCGCGCGTCCTGAAATGTGGGGCCAAATCTGCTTCACCGCTGCAATCAATTCCGCCCCCTCACCGGCTGTTTTTGGCGAACCGAGCAACAGTGCATCAAAAGCTGCCTGCTGGACTTCTTGAACATTCCCTGCTTCACCGCACCTGCAACCCACGGTGGGCAGGAATTCAAAAATCCGCTTTTTCAGCAGAGATTCAACCCCGTACAAAAGCACGGAATGCGACATGGAGATCAGAGTTTCTTGTCCTTTAAGCATTTTTTGTGAAATGGATTATGCAGATTACGCTTGCGCGGCATTCACAGTAATCTACAAGAGGAATAGGCGATGGATTTTGATTAAAGAGTTCTATTATCAGAAAATTAACTTCTTCTTAACGGTGGAGTGTTGTCAAAGCTTGGAAAAGTCTTTGTGCCAAAGTTGAACCGGCAGATTCAGGTCAGGAATTATTTTCAATTCCATAATTTTTAATCTTGCTCCGGCAATCTTAAAAAATGAATCTTTGATGGAGAGAGCTGCTTTTCTAAAGCCATGCTGATCAATTTATAATCAGTTCACATTATGAAGGCATATGTCACAGTCATGCTTAAGACCACGGTCCTTGATCCACAGGGCAAAACCATTCAAGGCGCGCTCACAAAGATGGGATACAAGGGGATAGGAGCGGTCCGGCAAGGCAAGTTTTTTGAACTCGCGCTGGACGGCGGTCTGGACAAGGCCGCTGCCAAGGCCGAGGTGGAGAGAATTGCAAAAGAGGTGTTGACCAATCCTGTGATCGAAGAATTCTCATACCGTCTTGAGGATTAGGCTGGCTGAATCGGTTTCCGTGGAGCCGACCCTTTTTCTATTCCTCTTTATTCTTTTAGGCAAAAATTTGCGTAAACCAGAATCCTCTGAGATAACCGATTACCTGCATATTCCAGAGTAGAATAAATCCAGAATCCTCAAAGAGTTGCAGATTGTCCAATAGCTTACAGTGGCATTTGACTTGCTTGTAATCAGGTGCTTTTACAGGTAAGGTCTGCATGGGGCGAAGCGTATTCCGGCTCAGAGGGATTGTTCCAGAGCCGGAAGTCAGAGCGTCTTGACGGAGTAGGAATTCATTATGTGCGGAATTGTAGGATATGTCGGCAAAAAGAGTGTAGTGCCGGTAATTATTGATGGCTTAAGAAAGCTGGAATATCGCGGCTATGATTCGGCGGGAATTGCTGTGGCCGGCTGCGTAGACAACAAGGACGGCGGTTTAGAACTTCGCCGTGCTGAAGGCAAACTGCGCAATCTGGAAGAGGCAATCCGGCTTAAGCCGATGAATGGCACTTACGGCATTGGTCACACGCGCTGGGCTACGCACGGTCGTCCAACCGAGGAAAATGCCCATCCGCACCGCGACTGCACAGGAAAAATTGTGGTGGTGCACAACGGCATTGTGGAGAACTATCTTTCACTCAAGAAAAAGCTGGCTGAAGAAGGACACAAGTTTTCCACTGAAACAGATACTGAAGTGATTGCGCACCTGATCGAAAAAACATTGGCGCAGACCAACGGACACAAACCCACTTTAGAAGAGGCAGTCCGCAAGACGGTGAAGCAGTTGACCGGCGTGTTTGCGCTGGGCGTGCTTTCTGAAGAAGCTCCGAATCAATTGATTGCCGCGCGCAATGGCCCTCCGGTGGTCATCGGCATGGGCAATGGCGAATACTTTGTCGCCTCTGACGTAACCGCCCTGCTCAGCCACACACGCGACATTTTCTTTCTGCATGATGGTGACATGGCGATTGTTACACCTGACGGCGTAAGGCTTACAGATTTTGACGGCAAGCCTGTAAAGCGTGAGATACAGCACGTTACCTGGGACCCCATCATGGCGGAAAAGGGCGGCTTTAAGCACT
>Ga0070739_10007486_pt1 | contig 11565 bp, 9 predicted proteins | sample Coa_R1_7_FD_66445 | JGI IMG/M metagenome (GOLD analysis project Ga0070739, IMG submission 66445) | Surface soil microbial communities from Centralia Pennsylvania, which are recovering from an underground coalmine fire - Coalmine... | ecosystem: Environmental > Terrestrial > Soil > Unclassified ... | reverse complement strand
TCGAACAGGCCGACGGTGAAGTCCAGCGCCTCATAGATGATCATGTTGTAGGCGGTGCGCATGAGGTTGGTCTTCATCTCGTCGGTGATAGCCACTAGCGCGTTGCGCACGATCTCCATCGTTACCGGGTCCACCGTCTGGGCCGGCGCTTCGATCTCGTATGCGGTCATGCCAGGCCCCCCTCGCTCGGGCTGATCTCGATATGGAGGTTGCCATACGGGTCCACCCGCAGCCGGTCGCCGGGCTCCACGACGGTCGTGGTGCCGGGCTCGTCGATAAGCGCGGGGCCCTCCAGCTCGGCACCAACGGGCAGCGCCTCGCGCGCGTAGGCCGGCCACTCCTGCCAGCCGGCGGCCTCGGTGAACACGCGGCGGTAGGTACGGGGCGTGGGCGGGGCGAGCGGGCGCGGCGCCTCGCGGCGCTGGAGCGGCGGCTTGTTCACCACGCCGATGACCGCCACGCGCAGGCTGACCAGCTCGCAGTCCTCCTCCGGCGCCGAGTGGCTGTAGCGCTGCTCGTGGGCCTCGTCGAACAGCCGCTTCACCAGCGCGCGGTCCTCCTCGGTTGCCAGCCGCGGCGGAAGCGCCACGGTCACCGCGTGCTCCTGGCGGACGTAGCGCATGTCGGCGGAGCGGCGGATCTCGAGGCGCTGGAGGGCGAGGCCGTAGCTCTCGATCTCCCGCCGGCCCTGCGCTTCTAGCTCCTGCCAGAGCTGCTCCAGCTCGCCGAGGTCGGCCTCGCTGAGGCGCGTCACGTGGGTGCGCACGTAGTCGCGGCGCAGGTCGGCGCGCAGCATGCCCACGGCGGAGAACACCGCCGGCGCGGTGGGGATGAGGACGCGGGGCACAAGCAGCTCGCGCGCCAGCGCGCAGGCGTGGAGCGGGCCGCCGCCGCCATAGGCGATCAGCACGAAGTCGCGCGGGTCGAGGCCGCGCTCGGTCGTGACGGCGCGCACGGCGTGGGCCATGTTGGCCACGGCGATGCGGACAATCCCGCTCGCCGCCACCTCGGTGGTGAGCTGGAGCGGGCGCGCCACCTGCTCCTCCAGCGCGATGCGCGCGGCCACGGCGTCTAGCGGGTGGTCGCCGCCGACAAAGCTCCCGGGGTCAAGGCGGCCCAGCACCAGGTTCGCGTCGGTCACGGTGGGCTCGGTGCCGCCGCGCCCATAGCAGACGGGCCCGGGCTCGGCGCCCGCGCTCTCCGGCCCGACGTGGAGCCCGCCGGCCGCATCCACGCGGGCCAGCGAGCCGCCCCCCGTGCCCACCTCGTGGATGTCCATGATCGGGATGCGGATGGCCAGCCCCTCGTTGTAGCCGCCGATGAAGTAGTCGCCGGCCAGGCGCCCCACCCCGCCCACGATCACGCCGGCCTTCGCGGTGGTGCCGCCCATGTCGAAGCAGATCGCATCGCGGATTCCCAGCGCGGCGCAGAGCGCCTCGCCGCCGGCCACGCCCGCCGCCGGGCCCGACTCCAGCATCTGGATGCACTGCTCCCGCGCTGTGGCCACGTCGTACAGGCCGCCGTTGCTCTGCATCAGCAGCAGGGGGCCGCGGAAGCCGCGCGCGCGCGCTGCGGTGTCGAGGTGGTCCAGGTACCCGCGAACGATGGGGCCGACGTAGGCGTTCGCGACGGTCGTGCTGGTGCGCTCGTACTCGCGGTATTCCCGCGACACCTCGTGCGAGAGGCTCACGAACAGGTCGGGCGCGATGCGCCGCAACACCTCGCGCATCGCTAGCTCGTGCGCCGGGTTGCGATAGGCGTGGAGGAAGACCACGGCCACGCTCTCGATGCCCCGCGCCACCAGCTCGCGGGCGAGCGCCTCCGCCTGAGCAGCGTTGAACGGCACGAGCACCTCGCCCTGCGCGTCGAGCCGCTCCTCTACCTCGAAGCGGCGGCTGCGCGGCACCAGGGGCACGTGCTTGCGGAAGAAGAGGTTGAACGACTCCGGACGGTTGATCCGCCCGATCTCGTAGACGTCGCGGAAGCCGCGGGTGGTCACCAGCGCGGTGTGCGCGCCTCGGCGCTGCAGGATGGCGTTGATGACGATCGTCGAGCCGTGGAGCACGAGGTTGGCCCGGGCGAGGTCGGCGCCCGCCTGCTGGAGGGCGAGCAGGATGCCCTCGACCAGGTCGCGAGGCGTGCTGGACCACTTGCCCAGCAGGAGCTGGCCGGAGGCCTCGTCGAAAGCCGCGACGTCGGTGAAGGTGCCACCGATATCGACAGCGATGCGCAGGGTGCGCTGCTCTGCGGCAGGGGCTTCCCGGGCGGGCGCGTTCACATCCTGTCCACGCGTGCTGCTCACAAACTCTCCCTGTCTGGCCGAGTTAGGTTGCGGGGTAGCGAGCCCGGCGCCAGGCCGGCGCGGGCCTGGCCCCGGCGGAGGTGGCGCGCTTTCAGTGGGTTATCGCCAGGATCGGCATGTTTGTCAAGTACGGCGGCCGCCGCGCGGGCGACGTTGCCTTCCCGTCCGGCGCGACACTATAACTGAACGGCCTGCTGCAGGAGGGCGCGCTGTGCCCGAGCTGGTGTTGGTCGCGGGCGTGCTGTGGCGGGCCCAGGCGCTCCGTGCGCTGCGGTGGCGCAGGAGGCCTCCGGGCCGCAGGGCCGTCATACCGACGGGGAGGTGGAACTGGCGATGGCCGAGACATTTCGGTTCGTGAATGAGGACACGGTGTTCACCCTGCCGTGGGAGGTGGCGATCCAGGAGGGGCTCTTCCGCCAGGAGGGCTTCGAGGTCGAGATCGGGGAGAAGAACCCGGCGAACACGACCCCGGAGCTATTCGGCCGGAACAAGGAGGTCCTCTTCGAGACCGGGCGCGTCGACGCCTTCAACGTCTGTGAGTGGGGCGCCATCAAGCGAACGGCAGTCGAGGGCCGCGTGCGGCCAGGGGTGATCGTCGGCTACCGCGAGTCGGTGACGGCCATGGGGATCGTGGCGCGCAAGGACAGCGGCATCGTCCGGCCGGAGGACCTCGCGGGGGTGCCAGTCGCGGTGCAGGAGCACACGGGCTCGCACTACATGGCCATCAAGATGATGGAGGGGTTCCTCCCGAAGAGCGAGATCCGCACGGTGCACGTGGGCGGCCCCCTGGCGCGCCTGCGCGCGCTGCTCGAGGGCCGGGTACAGGCGGCGACGCTCATGGAGCCGTTCTTGAGCTATGCGGAGAAGGACGGCTATTTGATCACCCTGGCCTACTACAACGGGCTGGTGGTGGCGCCGCCGGACTTCGACCGGGCGAAGTTCCAGCGGCTCCAGGCGATCGTCCGGCGGGCGGTGGACCTGATCAACGCTGATGTGCGGAAGTACGCCCCGCTACTCCTGAACGACCTACCGCCCGACCTGCGCGCTAACATGACGCTCGACGACCTCCATCTCGAGCGGCTGCGCTACGTCTACCCGCGGCCGTACACGACGCGGGACTACGAGCGCGCGGCGGCCTGGATGCAGGAGTGGGGGTTGCTGGAGGAGGGGGCGCACCCGGAGAAGCTGGTGGGCGTCTCCTGAAACAGGTCTGCTTGCTACTTGGGGCCGGCGGTGCCGCGGCACCGCCGGCCCTTTCTTCATTGGCGCGCGATCCCATCTCACTCCCCTGCGTGAGCGCCGCATAGTGTTCTCAGCCATCCTCCTGCACTAGAGAGATAAGGCGCGCCGGGCACTGGCTAGAGCACAGCCGTCCATCAGCGCGCTTGCCGCTATAGCGGTAGAAGCGTACTTCGAGGCTGCGGGCGTCGCGTCTCGCCAGGTTAAGATTGGTGTTAAGAAGTAGTTGGTATTTGGAAGGTGGCAGGAGTGCGTCTCTGGTTAATGGTCCGATTTTTGGCATACTAGCGGCAAAGCTGCTATATCGGACGGTGATTGAAAAGTGAGCCGGCGATGTGTACGGTGATGAAAAGAGAAGGAACGCGATCTGTTGTGTATGTTGTGGGGGCGCGCGTTAGCCTCGCTCCTGCTGACCGCCGTGCTCGCGGCGAGTATGCCGACCCGCGCGTCCGCGGGCACACTCAGCGACCTCGCCTGGACCCCTACGCCGCCCACGCCAGGGACTCCCGCTAGCCACACCCTCGGCGGCACGCTCGCGACCGCCCGTCAGGCGATCCGGTTCGTGGACGTGGTCTTCGCCCAAGGGTTCACCATCGGCGATGTGACCGCCGCCGACGTCACGGTGAGCATCGGCGGCGCGAGCCAGCCGGTCCAGAGCGTGACCGTCAGCGGCCAGCAGCTCACGATCGCGCTGGCCGCGGCGGTGAGGCCGACGAGCAATACCTTCGCGGTAACCATCGGGAGCAACAAGATCACCAACCCCCATAGTCCGGGCACCTATACCGCCAGCCTCGCCACCAGGAGCGCCGCCGGCTCGGTCATCGACGCCGGCAGTGTGCAGCGCGACATCGGGAGCCTGACGGTAACCCTGCAGGCGGTGGTGCCGAACAGCCTCGTCTTCGTCGTTCCCCCGAGCGATGTCCTCGCGGTTGCAGCCGATCCGGAAGTGGGCGTCAGCACGGTGGAGCTGCCGGGCCAGGTGGTGGTGCGGACGAACGCGAAGGCCGGCTTCACCGTCACGGCGCAGCTGAGCCGACCGCTGACCGGCCTGGCCTCCGGGCGCGTGCTGCCGGCCATCACCGCTGGTCCCGAGGTGCTCACCACGTGGGATCACGCCACGCGGAAGAACGTGTGGGGGCTCACCCGCCGGATCACCAGCGCCTCCGACAGCTGCGGCGCGACCAACGCGGTGGGCGACTACGGCACCCACTGGGCCGGCCTGTCGACGGCGGCCGGCACGCTGCTCAGCTGCTCGGCGCCCACGAACCAAACGGTGCTAGATATGAGGCTCCAGGTGGTGGTGGATTTCCTCCAGCCCGCCGACACCTACACGGCGACCATCACCTACACCGCCACTGGGAACTTCTAGGCGCGGTGATACCCCAACGCTAGCGGCTGGCTCGCCCGCCAGGCGGGCGAGCCAGCCGTAGAGTGCGGCCCCATCGCTCGCGCAGCCCGCTGCTGGCGTGAGCTGGCCAGCGCTGAGCGGTGCGGCTGTGGAGCGCGGGTGGCGCCCCCCTGCGTAATAACCACTTCTCAACCTCTATCGCGTGCCTCCCGGCATCTGCCCTCGCCCCTCCTGCTCGTATCCGCTGCGGGACGGAGAAAAATTGACAGTGTATTTGGTTTCTGGTATGTCTGTAGTAACAGTATCTTAACTGGTATTCAACCTACCTGGAGGGGGACAGGTGAAGCGCACGCGGCTTGTCTCGGCGTTCCTGCTCGCAGCGCTGCTCGCGGCGCTCCTGCCGGCGAGTGTGTCTGCCGGAACGCTGTCGATCACTACCTGGAGTCTGTCGGACACCACGCCTGGCGCTACTGCCAATCATACCTTCAGCGGCACCCTCGCGACCACCAATCAGGCGATCCGATCCATAGTCGTGGTCTTCTCCCAAGGGTTCACGATCGGCAGCGTGGTCCCTGCTGACGTTACGGTGAGTATCGGGGGCGCGCCCCAAACGGTCTCCACGGTGACCGTCAATGGCCAGCAGCTCACGATCACGCTGAGTACGCAGGTAACACCGGCGAACAACACCTTCCAGATCCAGATCCAGAACAACAAGATTACCAACCCGGGCACGGCGGGGACCTACACGGCTAGCCTGGCCACGCGGCGTAGTAACGGAAACGTCATCGACACCGGCAGCATCACTACCGGTATCGGCCAGCTGACGGTGACCCTGCAGGCAGTGGTGCCGAACAGCCTCATCTTCACCCTGGTCAACGACGCTCTATCGGTCATGGTCGATCCCAGCGTTGGCGTGCAGTCGATCGAGATGCTAGGCCAGGTGGTGGTAAAGACCAACGCGCGCAACGGCTTCACGGTCCAGGTGAGTCTGAACCAGCCGCTAACGGGCACGACGTCAGGGGCAACGCTCCAGCCGATCACTTCTGGCCCTGGCACGCTCAGCTCTTGGGATACGAACCTGGTGAAGAACCGCTGGGGGATCACGCGGCGCATCACCAATGCGGCCAATAGCTGTGGCACGCCCAACAACGTGGGCACCTACGGCACCGATTGGGCCGGCCTGTCGACAGCGGCCGCCACGTTCCTCAGCTGCACGGCGCCGACCAACCAGACTACACTGGACGTGACATTCCAGGTAGCGGTGGACTTCTTGCAGCCTGCCGACACCTACACGGCGACCATCACCTACACCGCCACTGGGAGCTTCTAAGCACGCGATGCTGCCACGGCTCCATGGGGCCACCCGCCGGCGCTACGGCCTGATCGGGCTCGGCGCCGGCGTGCTGCTCGCTGGGCTGCTCGCGGGGGGCGCGCGGGCCCAGACCACCCTCGGGGTCAGCCCGGTGCGCGTTGAGCAAGCGGCGACGCCCGGCGCCACGGTGGAGGGGGAGGTCCTGGTCAGCAACCTCTCGCCGCGCTCTCTCGAGCTGCGCGTGAGCGTCCGCGACATCGGCGCGACCAGCGAGCGCGGCGAGGTGACGCTCCAGGAGGAGCCGACCCCGTACTCGCTCCGCGGCTGGCTGACGGCCGAACCGGCGCACTTCTTCCTGGAGGCCGGTGGGCGGGCGCCGGTGCGCTACCGCCTGGCGGTGCCCCCCGCGGCGTCGCCCGGCGGGCGGTACGGCGCGCTCGTCTTCACGCCGGTGGTCGAGCCGCAGCCCGGGCGGGTCACGCTGGTGGGCGAGGTGGCGGTGCTCTTCCTGCTGCGGGTGCGGCCGCTGCCGGGGCAGCCCGAGCCCGAGGAGCGGGTGCGGGTAGTCGCGCTCGAGGCCCCGCCGGTGGTGTGGGCCTGGCCGGTGTCGCTGGTAGCGCGGGTGGCGAACGATGGGGCGTTCCACGTGCGGCCGCGAGCGGCGATCCGCGTGACGGACTGGACGGGCCAGGAGGTGGCCCGGCTGGCGCTGCCTGAGGAGAACATCTTCCCGGGGGGCATCCGGCGGCTCGAGACGGCCTGGGATGGAGGGCCGCTGCTGGTGGGGCTGGTCAGCGCGGTCGCTGAGGTCCGCTATGGGGAGGACCGGCTCGCGGTGTCGGCGCCGCAGCAGATCTGGGTGCTCCCCTGGTGGCTGTTCGTGGTGGGCGCGGCGCTGCTCGGGCTCGGGCTGGGGGTGCGCTGGCTGCTCCGGGCCTACGCGCGCCGGCTGGCAGCGGAGCTGCGGCAGCGCGAGGCCGCGCCGGAGCGGTAGCGCGTGCGCCGTGCCGCGATGCTCTTGCTCGGGCTGGGCGTCGCTGGGCTGGTCGTCTGGCAGGTGCTCCTGCCCCTGCAGCGCGGGGCGGTCTGCCTCGCGCGCGGGCGGGAGCTGCTGCCGGCGCTGGTAGAGGGGACGCGGGTGCTGGATGCCGTGACCGCGCAGCTGGCGGAGGAGTCGGCGGCGCCGGGGGCGTACGCCCGGCAGGTCGCGGAGGCCGCGGCGAGCGCGGCGGAGACGCTCCAAGCGGGGGTGCGGGCGGGCCAGGACCTGGCGCTCGCTCTGGCCCCGCTGGGTGCGAGCGCCTATCTCGGCCTGGGGCTGGTCCCGCTGCCTGACCCGCAGGCCTGCGACCAGTTCCTCCTGCGCGAGGCGGGGTTCTACCTCGAGGCGGCGGCGCACCTCGACCGCATGGGCCGGCGGCTGCGCTTCCTCGGGGCGGCCGACCGTGTGCTCGAGCCGTTCCTGGAGCTAGACGCCGGCGCGGTCTTCGCGGTGGCCCGCCCGGACGGCCCCTATCGGGAGGAGTTCCTGGTGCGGGCGCGGGCGCTGTGGCGCGCGGTGCGGCAGGAGTACCGCGACCGGCTCGACGCCCAGGAGCCGCCGAGCGAGCTGGGGCCGTTCCACGAGAGCTGGGTCCAGGGGCTCGACGCACTGGCGCAGGTGCTCGAGCAGGCCATCGCCGCGACCGAGGCCGGGGATCTTTTAGGCGGTGTGGAGGCGGTGCAGGCCTTCGAGCGGGAGGCGCCCGCGCTCCAGCAGCGCGTGGTGGCGCAGCAGCGCGGGCTCTGGCGCGGGCGGCTGGCGGCGGAGACGCAGCGGGTGCGCGCGGAGGCAGAGCGACAGTGGGAGGGGGTACAGCGCCAGGGCGGGTTGGCAGGGGCGTAGGGAGCCGCGCCGGCTGTCGGGCGGCCACCGGCGCAGCGGTGCCGTGGCCAGGGGCCAGGTGGCTGGTTGGGGCTTTGGTCCTGGGAGCGCTGCTCACCGCCGCGGCCGGGGTGCCGGCGCAGGCCGCGGACCCAGCGCCGACCGGCTCACCGGCCGCCGTAGCGAGTCCCAGCGCGGTCCCGGTTGGGCCGATGGAGACGGGGCCAGAGGCCGCGGTGCCGCAGCCGCTACCCCTCACGCCTGCGGGCTCTGGTGTTGCGAGCGCGCCGGCGGTCCCAGCGTCCCCCGCGCCGGAACCCGTGGTGGAACGCCCACCGGGGGCACCCTGCCTCGCGGTCCAGACGCGGCAGGACGCGTCAGGGATCTGCCTGCCGGGCGGGACGTGCCGGGCGACGGTCGTGCTGACGATCGACACCGCGGGCGAGGACCCGCCGCTGCGCCCCTGGCGGCTGCGGCTGTACACGCCGGCGGCGCTGGTCAGCGAGAAGGGAAGCGTCGCGCTGCGGCGGGCGGAGCTGGCCGGCCGTGGTGCCCTGCCCTCGGGACGCGCCGAGCCGGTCGAGGTGTCGCTCGTGCCGGACAGCACGGTGCAGCTGGAGCTGCACTACGAGTGGGAGATCGATTGGCTGCAGCCGCCCGGGACGTACGCGGCCTCGGTCCGCCTGGAGGTGCTCCCGCCCGAGCACAGCCCGCAGGCCGCGCTCGCGGGCGCGACGCCGGACCCGCCGACCGCGACGCCCTCTCCGATCGCGACCGCTACCTCGTCGCCGGCCGCCACGGTGGGCGTCAGCATCACACCGACGGTGCAGCCCGGAGGCACCGCCACGGTGCTGACTCCGACCACGACGCCCGCGCGCACCGCCACCGGCACCGCGACGCCCTCGCCCAGCCCGTCTGCCGACCGCCCGTCGCTGCTGCTCGACACTGTGCGCGGGTCAACCCCGCCCTCGCCCACAGCGAGCCAGCCCCCTGCCCCTCGCTTGCCGCCGGGCGCTGCGCCGACCCCCGGCGCGGCGCTGACCGCGAGCCCGGCGCTCGCCGGGCCAGGGAGCGGGTGGCTCGCGTTCAGCGCGAGTCAGACCCCTTCTCCTACCCCGCCCTCAACCGCGCGGGGCGCAGCGACGGCGACAGCATCCCCGATGCGTGCGGTGGGCACGGCGCAGCCGACGCCGGCGTCCGGGGCGACGCACACGCCCGTGGTCCCCCTGGTGCCATCCGCGGCGCCGACCGCGCTCGCGGTCCAGCTCTACCCCTCGGCCAACCAGCCAACCACGAGCAGCGCTGTGCCCGGCGCCACCAATGCGCTCTACCCATCCGCCAACCAGCCCACGACCAGTAGCGCGGTTCCTGGTGCGACCAACGCGCTCTACCCGTCAGCTAATCAGCCGACCTCTAGTGGTGGGAACCCTACCGCTACTCCGCGCTCCCTGGCGGCCAGCCCGTCTCCGACCAGCGGCCGCGGCACACCTACCCTGCCTGTGCCGCTATCGCCCACTCCCGGCTCGACCGTCACGCCGGGCGCGCGCGCACCTGCTACCCTTACTAGTGCTCCCGTCCCCTCCCCGGCGCCGGCGACGCCGGCGCACCGTTAAGCCTTCGCGCCGGGCGAGGGGACTAGCGGCGCCGGCGTTCTGGGCGCCGCGGCACAGTTGAGCTCAGGCGCACACCAATACGCCCGTGGCGTCTGGCTCTGGCCTGCGCTCACGCCTGCGCCACGGCCTGCGGCTGCCGGCGGGTGGCCAGGTAGGCCAGCACCTCTTCCACACTCACCACGTCCGCGTACTTCTGCTCTAAGTCGAACAGGCTCTGGCGGTGCGCGGGCTCCGCGCGGTCGCCCACCGCCTCGCGGATCACGACGGGCCGCAGCCCGAGCTGGAGGGCGTCCACGGCCGTCGCGCGCACGCAGCCGCTGGTGGTGCAGCCCGTGATGAGGAGCGTGTCCACACGACGGGCGTTGAGCCGCGAGATGAAGTCGGTGCCGAAGAACGCGCTGGCGTACTTCTTGAGGATCACCGCCTCGTCGGGGCGGCGGCCGAGGCGCGCGTCGAGCTCCACGGCGGGCGTGCCGGCCCGAAGCGTAACGATCCCCTTCTGCTTCAGCGCCCAGACGCCCGCGTCCTGCAGGTCGCGCTCCTCGTAGTAGACCACGGTGTAGAAGATCGGGATGGCTGCTTCTCGCGCCGCGGTGAGCACGCGGACCGTGGCCTCGATCTCGCGGTCGAGGTTGGCCCCGAGCGGCAGCGTGGGGTCGGTGAAGGCGTTCATGAAGTCGATGACCACGAGCGCTGGCCGCTCGCCGAAGCCGATCCGCAGGCCGAAGCCGCGCTGGGCGAAGAAGGCTGCCATCTCCTGTTCCGACTGTGCGCTCATGTTCGCCTCCGTTCACCGCGACCGGGCGGACAGCGCCACCGCCTGGTCGTAGTAGTGCTGGTAGTACCAGTCGGCGATCTCGTCGCTGGTGGTCAGCCACACCTGGTCGTGCTGCGTGATGTAGGCCAGCGCGCGGTCGAGGTACTTGTGGCGGAACGGCTGGTTGATGATGAACGGGTGGAGCGCCAGCGCCATCACGCGCCCGCTGCGCGCGCCCTCCTCGTAGAGCTGGTCGAACTGGTCGACGACGATGCGGTAGAAGTCCTCGCCGCTCGTGGTCTTCCCCACGAACAGGGGGATGTCGTTGACCTCGATGGAGTAGGGGACGGAGATCATGCGGCCCTGCTTGACCTTGAGGGGGTATGGCTGGTCGTCGTTGCACCAGTCGAGGAGGTAGGTCAGGCCCAGCTCGGCCAGCAGGTCCGGCGTGTTGAAGGTCTCGGTGAGCGCGGGCCCCAGCCAGCCCTTCGGCTGCTGGCCAGTGCCCTCGCGGATGGTGGTCACGACCTCGGTGAGGTAGCGCCGCTCCTCCTCGAGCGACATGTTGGCCTGCAGGATCGAGTTGTTCTTGCCGTGGGCCAGCCAGACCCAGCGGCGCTGGTTGCCCGCTTCGATGATCTCGGGGTAGTAGTGGCAGACGTCGGAGTTCAGCAGCACGCTGGCCCGGAGCCCGTACTTGTCCAGCACCTCCATCATGCGCCAGACGCCGACACGGGGGCCGTAGTCGCGCCAGCCGTAGTTGAGCGGGTCGGGCTTCAGCATCGCCGTGCCGCTGAAGATGCTGGTGGAGGGCTTGTCGATCTCGTAGTGCTCAATGTTCAGGCCGATCCAGAAGGCCAGGCGGGCGCCATTGGGCCACTCCAGGCGCGGCCGCCGCGGGATCGGCCAGTAATCGTAGAGCTGGTTCTCCATCCTCCCACTCCTCGCGTCGCGCCCGCTCCCCCGCGGGCCTGGCGACGGCGGGGAGGGGGCTTCGCCCTGGCCGCCTAGGCGCCCGGACGGCCCGCGATGAGGAGGGCCGGTAGCGCACGGTCGGCAGGGCCCAGCCGTGGGGGAGCGAGCGGACGGCCACGTGCCGCGCCCTGCCATCGCTGGTGAGGCACAGCATG
>Ga0070739_10007485_pt1 | contig 11565 bp, 11 predicted proteins | sample Coa_R1_7_FD_66445 | JGI IMG/M metagenome (GOLD analysis project Ga0070739, IMG submission 66445) | Surface soil microbial communities from Centralia Pennsylvania, which are recovering from an underground coalmine fire - Coalmine... | ecosystem: Environmental > Terrestrial > Soil > Unclassified ... | reverse complement strand
CCGTCGCCGCGCAGCTCGGCGCGCAACGCCTCGGCGAGGCCGCGCAGGGCGAATTTCGACGGCGCGTAGGCGGCGTAGCCGAAAATCCCGACCAGCCCGGCGCCGGAGGAGACCAGCACGATGCGGCCCCGGCGGCGCGCCCGCATCGCCGGCAGCGCGGCGCGCACCGGGTAGAGCGTGCCGAAATAATTGACCCGCATCGCCTCTTCGAAGGCCTCGCGCGGCAACTCGCCGACATAACCCGGGCGGGCGATCCCCGCCGCGGCGACGAGCCAGTCCGGCGCGCCGCCGGCGGCGACCGCCTCGGCCACCGCCCGCTCGGCCGCGGCGGCGTCGCCGACATCGGCGGAGAACGCGCGGCAGGCCGGCGCGGCGCCGCGGCGCTCGGCCTCGACGGCGGCGAGCGCGGCGGCGAGGCGGGTCTCGTCGCGCGCGATCAAGCTCAGGCCGAAACCGCGCCGGGCCAGCAGGCGCGCCGTCGCCAGGCCGATCCCGCTCGACCCGCCGGTGACGATCGCGTGCCCGGCCACCCCGGATCAAAAGAAGGCGAGGGTGCGGATCTCGATGCTTTCGCGCGGCGGCGCGCCGGGCGGCGAGGCCGGGTCGGCGAAGGCGGTATGCGCGGTCCAGCGCGCCCGCCCGTCGCGCAGCGAGTCGTAGACCTTGAAGACCAGCGCCTCGTCCGGCCGCATGCGCGGAAACCAGTACCAGCGGTGGCCGGGGTCGTAGGTGATCGCATAGGTCTGGCCGGTGCGGCCGCGATAGCGCCGCTCGGTGACGACCAGGGTCTCCTCGCGCACGGTGCGCGCATCGCAGATCGCCAGCGGCCAGGTCTCGACCGGGCGGTTGATCGGCCGCCACACCTGGACGATGGCAAAGCGCCGCCGCAGCAGCGCCTCGGCCTCCTCGCCCATGATGTCGCGCACCCGCTGCGGCGCCGACCACTCGGTATAGTCGTTGTGGACGCGGCGCACGACCTCGCGGATCTTGCGGGTCTCGCGGATTTCCGGGTCCTCGGTGCGCAGCGTGTGGTCGAAGACGACGACGCGCCGGGCGCCGCTTTCCGCCATCACCAGCCGCTCCATCTCGGGGTAGTAGACGCGTTCGACCGCGGCATCGTCGTAGAAATCGGCGACCGCGCTGTCGTGGCGGACAAAGCGGAAGCCGTTGACGTCGAGCGAGAAGCGGGCGGCGTCGCGGCGGCCGTTGTAGAGGGTGACGCGGTGCGCCTCGGAGCGGCTGCCGCTGCGGCGGTCGCGCCCGCCGGGCTCGGCGACGTAGCTGACCGGGCGGGAACCGTCGGCGGCCAGGTAGTCGAGGCTCGCCTCGATCGTCTCGGGGCCACTGTCGAGCTCGGCAATCGCGGCCATCGCAGCCTCCTGCGCACGGAATCCGGGGCGGGGATAGTGCCCCAGGACGGCGCCGCGCGATAGTGCCGCCGGGTAGTGTCTAAGCTTCAAATCAACCAGCCCTTGTGGCACGGCTCGCGCTGCCAACGTTTCCGCTATATGCTTAGCGGAAAACAAGCAGCGGAGCGAGGTCATGCCAAGGCTATCGCCAGACGCGACGATCGCCGACATCATGTCGAGCCTAGCGCAGCCTGAGGATTACCTGCGGCGGGTTATCGGCACGATGATCAAAATGAAGAAGGTGCACGGCGAGGTGATCGTGCGGATCGGGGTCACGGGCAAAGGCAAGATGCCGCATTTCAGGATTGATGATCCTACCGGGAAACCAATCCAAGCGTTTGACTATCTGGGAGAGCCGTTTACCGAATACCGAGCGGTGGACACAAAAGCATGGAGTACGCAAACAATGACGTACGATGCCGTGCGGTCACTCCTTGCTGACCACATGAGCGCAAAACTGCGAGGCCATGCCTAAAGGAGCGCAAGTACAGCCCGGCAGAGTGCGTCGGCACCCGGAAGGACAAGATCACCGGCAACCCCTATCCCAAGGACGTCACCACGTCTTATGTCGAGCGGGCGAGCCTCACGCTGCGGATGTTGATGCGGCGGTTTACCCGGCTGACGAACGCATTCTCGAAGAACCTCGAAAACCACGCTCACATGTTGCGCTCTACGCGCTTTGGCACAACTTCGTGCGGATTATAAGACACTTCGGATGTCGCCGGCGATGGCGGCAGGGATCGAAAGCCGCCTCTAGTCGATGTAAGATGTTGCGGGGCTGTGCGAGCCGAACGCCCCGACGGTGCGCGGCACCAAACCCCCAGCTAAAAGGGCAGCCGGCAATTTCAAAGTGAGACACGACCGCCGCCGAGGCCGTCAGGCGCGGCGCAGCCGCTGCAGAATCTCCTCGGGCCGCAGCGGCGTGCGGTCGAGCTCGATGCCGAGCGCATCGCACACCGCGTTGGCGACCGCCGCCGGCGGGGCCACCGCGCCGCCCTCGCCGACCCCCTTGACCCCGAGCGGGTTGAGCGGCGTGGGCGAATGCAGATGAGTGACGGCGATGTCCGGGAGGTCGGCGGCGTTGGGGACGGCGTAGTCCATCAGCGATCCCGAGAGCAGCTGCCCGGCGCCGTCATAGGCGATCGCCTCGCCGAGGATGCCGCCGAGCCCCTGTACCGTGCCGCCGCGGATCTGGCCTTCGACGAGCAGCGGGTTGACCACGGTGCCGCAATCGTGGGCGACCGCGTATCTGTCGATCGTCACCCGCCCGGTGTCGCCGTCGACCTCGACGATCGCGGCGTGCACCGCATAGCTCCAGGTCACCGTCGGCGGTTCCCAGTAGCAGGTCTCTTCGAGCCCGGCCTCGACCCCGTCGGGGCGGGCGTGGTCCCAGCCGGGACGGGCCGCGCGCGCCACCTCGGCGAGGCTGACGCGGCGCCCGGGCACGCCGACGATGGCGACGCCGCCGTCGCGCAGTTCGAGATCGGCGGCGGCGCATTCGAGGAGCTGCGCGGCAATCGTCTTGACCTTGGCGGCGAGCCGTTCGCTGGCGTGGTGCAAGGCCGCCGACAGGGTCACCGTGCTGCGGCTGGCGATGGTGCCGAAGCCCATCGCGATCGCATCGGTGTCGCCGAGCGCGAAGACCACGTCGTCGGGCGCGACCCCCCAGGCGTCGGCGGCGATCTGGGCGAAGATCGTCTCCATGCCCTGGCCCTGCGGCGCCGCGCCGGAGGCGACGTAGATCTTGCCCGACGGGTCGAGGCGCACCGTCGCACCCTCGAACGGGCCGACCCCGGTGCCTTCGACATAGGCGCCGAGGCCGAGGCCGAGATAGCGGCCGTGCCGCCGCGCCTCCGCCTGGCGCGTGCGGAAGGCGGCGAGCCCGCCGACCGCGTCGAGCGCGCGGTCGAGCGCCGCGGGATAATCGCCGCTGTCGTAGACGATCGGCTCGCCGTCGCGATAGAGCAGCCCGGCGGCATAGGGCATCTCGTCGGGCCGCACCATGTTGCGGCGGCGTATCTCGGCGGGTTCGAGAGCGAGCGCGCGGGCGACCAGGTCGATCGCCCGCTCCATGGCAAAGGCCGCTTCCGGCCGGCCGGCGCCGCGATAGGGGGCGTTCGGCGTCTTGTTGGTGGCGGCGAGGCGCGCCCGCGCGGCATAGTTGGCGATCTTGTACGGGCCCGGCAGGTGCACCGCGGTGTTGTAGGCAATGCCGGCGCCGATCGGGTTCCACGCCCCGCAATCGACGAGGAAATCGTCGCGCAACGCAAGGATGCGGCCGTCGTCGGCAAAGCCGATCTCGACATCGTGCCACTGGTCGCGCGAATGCGCCGAACACAGCATGTGCTCGCGCCGTTCCTCGATCCAGCGCACCGGGCGGGCGAGGCTCCGCGCCAGGAACGGCACCAGCAGGTCCTCGGGATAGACATGGCCCTTGCCGCCGAAGCCGCCGCCGACATCGGGGGCGATGCAGCGCACCAGCGCCTCCGGCAGGCCGAGGATCGCCGCCGCCTCGCGCCGCACCCAGTGCACCACCTGGGTCGCCGACCAGATCGTCACCCCACCGGTGCGCGGGTCGGCGGCGGCGAGAACGCCGCGGCATTCGAGCGGCAGGGCGACGTAGCGGTGATGGTAGAAGCGGCGCTTGAGGCGATGCGGCGCCGCCGCCATCGCCCCATCGACTTCACCCTTGGCGATAGAAAACTCGCCTAGCAGGTTGGTACCGAAGGCATTGTGGATAAGTTCAGCGCCCGGCGCCAGGGCCGCCTCGGGATCGGTGACGGCGGGCAGTTCAGCGAGGTCGAGGGCGACGAGCTCGGCGGCGTCCTCGGCCTCGGCGCGGGTTTCGGCGACGATGACGGCGACCGCCTCCCCGACATGGCGCACCTTGTCGTGGGCGAGGAGCGGCTGCTGCGGGTTGCGGAAGGCATGCTGGACGGCGGTGGTCCATTTCCGCGGCAGGCTCAATTGCGTCGCCGGCACCGGCGGCAGTTTCGCCAGCAGGTCGGCGCCGTTCCAGGCGAGTGCGACGCCCGGCGCGGCCCGCGCCCGCGTCAGGTCGACGGCGCGGATCGCGGCATGGGCGACCGGACTCCTGACGAACACCGCATGCAGCATGCGCGGCAGGACCAGATCGGCGACGAAGCGGCCGTTGCCGGTCAGCAGCCGGCGGTCCTCGCGCCGCGTAAGCGGGCGGCCGACATAGCGGGAGGCGACATCGCTCATCGGGGCTGCTAGCCTCAGCCGGGGTCAGAAGCAGGAGCCAATACCATGCCCGTCGTCGAGACCGAACGCCACGGCCAGATCCTCGTCGTGCGGATGAACCGGCCGGACCGGCTCAATGCGCTCAACACCGAGATGCGCACCGCCCTGGCCGAGACCTGGACCGGGTTCCGCCACGACGGCGAGCTCGAAGTGGCGATCTTCACCGGCAGCGGGCGCGCCTTCTGCGCCGGCGAGGACATGAAGGAATCGCTGCAGCGCGGCGTGGCCGGCGGGGTGCGGCCGGCGATCGAGGACCCGTTCATGACCGGGGCGCTGGAAAAGCCGGTCATCGCCGCGGTCAACGGCTATGCGATGGGCGGCGGCTTCATGCTGGTCGAGCGCACCGACCTGCGCGTCGCCGCCAGGGGCGCGATCTTCGAGGTGTCGGAGGCCAAGCGCTGGCTCCTGGGCGGGTACAATCACGGCCATATCGCCAACCTGCCCTATCCGGTGGCGATGGAGATGGCGCTCGGCTTCCGCTTCACCGCCGAGCGGTTCTACGAGATCGGCTTTCTCAACCGGCTGGTCGAGCCGGACGAGCTGATCCCCAGCGCGATGGCGATGGCCGAGCATCTCTTGACCCTGCCGCCGGCGTCGCGGGTCAACACCGTCCACATGATGCGGCAGATGCGGCCGGCGCCGACCGCCGAGCAGCAGCAGCTCGCCAAGCTCTTGCACGAGCACGGCGCCAAGAGCGACCTGATGGAATCGCGCGCCGCCTTCGCCGAGAAGCGGCGGCCCAATTTCAAGGGGTGGGACGACCCGCAGGACCGCTTCCGCCTGCCGACCCTGCCGCACGGCCGGCCCTGACCCTCCGTAAGAGGTACCGCTTTTGCGCCGCGGCAACGCGCTTTGCGCTGGTGCGGCGCGAGGTCAGGATCGCCTCCGGATCGGGGACCCGAGGACACGGGCGCGCCCGCGCCCGAGGCTGATCCAGATGCCGGTTTGCCGCGTATTCCGTACCGCGAGGAGGGACGGGGATGTTCGACTTTGCGGATACGGCGGTCGCGGCGCTGGGCCGCGCCTGGGCGGTGACGATGATCGCGCTCGCGGCGCTGACCGCGATGACGGTGCTGTCGCAGGTCGACGCGGCGATCTACTGCGAGAACCTCGAAGCGAGCCTCATCCACAGCGAGTGAGCCGCGCGATCAGCGCCGCCGCCAACTCGGCGACCGGCGCCGCGACCGGCAGCACGATCGCATCCTCGTCCGGCCCGGGCTCTTCGAGGGCGGCGAACTGGCTGTCGAGCAGGGCGGCCGGCATGTAATGGCCGCGGCGGCCGGCGAGGCGGGCGGCGATCAGCTCGCGGTCGCCCTTGAGGTAGACGAGCCGCACGCCGCGGCGCCGGCCGACGGTGAGGTCGCGATAGGCGCGCTTCAGGTTGGAGCAGGTGACGATGCCGTTCTCGCCGGCGGCGCGGCGGGCATCGATCCAGGCGGCGACGGCGTCGAGCCAGGGAAGCCGGTCGCCGTCGTCGAGCGGGATGCCGGCGCGCATCTTGGCGATGTTCGCGGCGGGATGAAGGTCGTCGCCCTCCTGGAACGGCCAGCCGAGGCGCCGCACCAGTTCCGCGGCGAGGCTCGACTTGCCGCAGCCCGACACGCCCATCAGCACGAGTACGGTCACGCCCGCTGGTCAATGAGAGTTGTAGACAACGTACCTCGATTTTCCAAGCGCATTCCGAATTAAGGAAAATTAATCAGAAATATAAATCAAAATCATTCGTCGCGTTCATCGATTTCCATCGGATCGTCTTCTTCGGACAGGAAGTCCGGCTGCTCCGGGGCAAGCGGCATCTCAAGTTGAGGAGTTTGCGGCGGCAGCGGTAATTCGGCAAGACCGATCACCGGAATGTTCTCCGCCTCGGCAATCATCCGGACGTCATTGTCGTCGGAATAGATGGCTGCCGCCCGCGCCACTTTCGCGATCGCGACGATCTGTCGGTCAAACTTGATTTTTGCCCAGGTGGCATCGGAGCCGCCGCGCTTGTCCCCGGCATCTATCGCGGCTCGTGTCATCACCGCCGCTTCGATCGCGGCCAGCGCGTCGAATGGCACGATCCGGAACATGGAACTGCGGTTCAGGGTCTCGACGATCTCCGGCCCGGCGCTCCCGGAGCGCACCAATACCTCGCTCAAGGCCGGTGTAGGAACGACCACCCTGGTCCGATTTTTCTCGAGGCTTTCCAAGAGATAGGCAATTCGCTCGGCGACCTGGGCGAGCGGCTGGCCGCTGGGATCGAGGGGGCGCCCCACATTGGGCCTCAGCATCAGGAGCAGCAGAGTGGCATCAAAGACCACCAATCCGCGCACCTACTTCCCGGAGCCGTGACGGATAAGGTGCAGTTCGTCCAGTGCGTTCTCTCTCCATTCTCCGCCCGGGATTGCCCGCAGCGCTTCAACGACGCCGGTCAATGGCTGGTCGCTCAGTCGGACGAAGGTCTCGAAAGCGAAGTATTCGAGCTTCCAGCTGCCCTCATCCTCACGGACAAAGCGGCCGTTGCCAAAGAGCCGTACAGGCTCGAACAGATGCGCGGCCAATCTCTTGGCTGTCGCCCGACTCGTGTAGCAGTCTGCAATCCGCTCGCCTTCAGAGCGAAGGGTAACCGGGACACGCTCGCGCGTGCCGCCGATCCGTACGACCTCCCCGTCGACAGCGCACTGTTGCGTAACCGTACCGTACAGCCCGACCTCGTGAACGCCGGGAAAGCGGATGATCTCGGCGCCGGTCTGAGCGTGTAAAGCCCCCGCGCCGTTATCCTGGCGCAACATCCGATTGATCGCTCGGTAGGCGCGCATGGCATCGCGAGAGCCGTGGCGACGTGCGACCGCCGCGGCTCTGTCACGGACCTTCACCGCAGCCTCAGGCTCGACCTGGTGAACAATGACGGTACTGCCGGCTTCGAGGCGCACGAAATGGACCGCCTTCGTCTCGCCGAGGATCGCTGCCAATTCGCGCAGGTACTCGGCGAGGCGAGCCATCGGAATGGTTTCCGGCGTATAGGCCTCTATCCGGAAACGGAACTCTTCACTGCCCTGGTCCATCTGTCCCGCCGCTGTTCCGCGGAGTGTAGCCTAGCGACGAGTCGCGGTACAGAAGCCATTCCCAACCACCGGGCAGCCGCCCGGCCGGTCCCGCCTCCATAGCCTCGCTCACGCGCCGAAGCTCGCCTTGGCGAGGCCGATGAGGACCCGGAGATAGGCGTCGCCGTCCTGCGGAAACTGCGCGATGCCGATGGCGAGGCGGTAGGCCTGGGCCTGCTCGGCGAAATCCGCCATGCCGTCGTATTCGTCGAGCCAGCCGCAGATCGCGCGGTATTCGGCCCAGGCGGGCGAGTCGGGACGGCGGCGGAGATCGTCGGCGAGGCGCTGGAGCACCTCGGCGGCGGCGCGGCTCTGCGGGTCGGCGCGGGCGAGGCGCCGGTCGGCGAGGCGTTCGAGCGCGTCCGCCTCGTCCATCAGAAGAACTGCTCGGGCATGCTGCCGAGCAGGATCTGGCCGATCGCCTCGAAATGCCCGACGCGCGACTGGATCTGCTGGGTCAGCGTGTGGATGTCGCGGAAGCGGCGGGCGAAATCGCTGCCGACGAAGATCGCGTCGACGCCGGCGGCGCGGTAGGTGAAATCGGCGACCGAGACGGCGCTGTGGATGGCGTGGCTGGCGGCGAGGCGGACGCGGGCGCGCGCCGGAATGTCGATCGGCGCCGCCGCGCCGCAGGCGGCGTAGACGGCCGCGAGCGTGTCGAGCAGATAGGCGCGGGCGGCGCCGAGCCGGGCCTCGGCCTGGGCGATCTCGCTCTGCACCACGGCGCTGTCGGCGAGGCGGACCTGGCCGCGCGGCGCCTTTTCCCGGGCGAGGGCGACAAAGGCGTCGAGCATGCCGCGAGCGATGCCGAGGGCGACCGCGGCGATCCCGACCGAATACAGCGTCTGCTGCGGAAAGGCGTAGAGCGGGCCCGGCTCGCGCCGCAGGCTCGGATCCTCGCGGGTCGCGGTGAACTCCTCGGCGACGAACAGGTCTTCGACCTCGTACTCGTCGGAGGCGGTGCCGCGCAGCCCGATCGTGTCCCAGGTGTCGAGCCGGCGCGCCGCCGCTACCGGGAACAGCCAGGTGAGCACCGCCGGCCGGCCGGACGGGGTGAGGCGGAACGAGCCGTCGGGCTCGATGACGCGGCCATGCGCGCCCATCCAGGTGGCGTGGCGGCAGCCGCTGGCAAAGCCCCAGCGGCCGCTGATGCGGTAGCCGCCGGGCACCGCCTGGGCCGTCGCCTCGTTGGGCGGACCCCAGGCGACGACGGCGCGCGGCGGGCCGAATATCTTGTAGGCCGCCTCGGGCGACAGGTAGGGCGCGATCAGCGCGGTCGAATTGGCGATCGACACGCACCAGGCGACCGAGCCGTCATGGCGGGCGAGCTCCTCGACCGCCTCGACATAGGCCGTCGGCGCCACCTCGTCGCCGCCGATCGACAGCGGCAGCAGCATGCGGAACAGCCGTGCCTGGTGCAGGGCGTCGAGCAGGCGGCGCGGCAGCCGGCGGGTGTCCTCGATGGTGTCGGCGCAGGCGGCGATCAGCCCGGCAAGGTTGCGCGCCCGCGACACCGGCCCGCCGCGGATTTCGTCCATGTTCTCCCCGCTCGCCACCAGCTCCCGTTACAATGTACGGTGGCATTGCGGCGGCCGTGCCCCCGGCCTGTCAATGCCGTCCGCCGCAACCCTCATAGTACGGAGAAGCGAGATGTCGCCGCGAATCGGGTATCTGCTGCCGACCCGCGAACAGGTCATGGAAGGCCGCCCCGCGGCCGCGCCGCTCCTGGCGCTGGCCGAACGGGCCGAGGGGCTCGGCTACGATTCGCTGTGGGTCGGCGACTCGATCCTGGCGCGGCCGCGGCACGAGCCGCTGTCGCTGCTCGCCGCGGTGGCGGCGCGGACCCGGCGGGCCGAGCTCGGCACCGCGGTACTGCTGCCGGCCCTGCGCAACCCGGTGGTGCTGGCGCACCAGGTCGCGACCCTCGACCAGATCAGCGAGGGCCGCTTCATTCTCGGCGTCGGCATCGCCAGCGACGTGCCCAACATCCGCGCCGAGTTCGTCGCCTGCGGCGTGCCGTTCGAACACCGCGTCGGGCGGATGCTCGAAGGGCTGCGGCTGATGCGCGCGCTGTGGACCGGCGAGTCGGTCTCCTGGAACGGACGCTGGGTGGTCGAGGACGCGGTGCTCGGGCCGGTGCCGCACCGCCCCGGCGGGCCGCCGATCTGGATCGGCGGCATGGTGCGGGCGGCGCTGGAACGCACCGGCAAGTATTTCGACGGCTGGTTCCCGAACGGCCCGGAGGCGCCGCGCTGGGGCGAGCAATGGCGCGAGGTGCAGGCGATCGCCCGCGCGGCCGGGCGCGACCCGGCGAGCCTGGTCGGCGCGATCTACCTGACCCTGACGATCGACGAGGATGCGGCGCGGGCCGAGCAGCGGCTCAACGCCTATCTCGAAAACTACTACGGCCGGCTGGCGGCGCAGGTGCGGGCGCGGCAGTCGTGCTATGCCGGGCCGGCGGCGGGGGCGGCGGAGTACCTCAAGGGCTATGCCGAGGCCGGCGCCGGCCACATCGTGCTGCGCTTTGCCGGGGACCACGAGCGCAACCTCGACACCTTCGCCCGGCTGCGCGCGGAGCTCGGCTGGTAGGCGGCGCCCCGCCATTTGCGCCGGTGCGGCCCTATTGACTGCGCCGGGGGAGCCCTCAGATAGGCTCTATCGGGCAAGGTCGAGGCCATGCAGGCGCCGATCCTCGTCGTCAACGCCGGCTCGTCGAGCATCAAATTCTCGGTTTTCGCGACGGCCGGGACGGAGACCCTTGCCGCGCGCGTGCACGGACAGGTCGATCACATCGGCGGGGCGGCGCGCCTCGCCGCGTCGGACCAAGGCGGACGGCCGCTCGCCGACGAGCCTGTGGCGGGCGGCGACCACCGCGCGGCGATCGCCGCGATCCACGCCTGGCTCGGCCGCCACAGCGGCGGCGAGGCGGGCTTTGCCGCGGTCGGTCACCGCGTCGTCCATGGCGGCGGCGAGTTCGCCGCGCCGACGCTGATCGACGACCGGGTCCTCGCCGCGCTCGAGGCGCTGGTGCCGCTCGCGCCGCTGCACCAGCCGCACCACATCGCGGCGATCCGCGCCGTCGCCGCCGCCGCCCCCGGGGTGCCGCAGGTCGCCTGCTTCGACACCGCGTTTCACCGGACCCAGCCGGCGGTGGCGCAGCATTTCGCGCTGCCGCGGGCGCTGACCGCCGGCGGCATCCGCCGCTACGGGTTTCACGGCCTGTCCTACGAATACATCGTCTCGGCGCTGCCGCAGGTGGCGCCGGATTGCGCCGGCGGCCGGCTCGTCGTCGCCCATCTCGGCAACGGCGCCAGCCTGTGCGCGATCGCCGGCGGCCGCAGCGTGGCGACGACGATGGGGTTCTCGCCGCTCGACGGGCTGGTGATGGGCACGCGCCCCGGCCTGCTCGACCCCGGCGTCGTCCTCCACCTGCTGCGCCACGAAGGGATGAGCCCGGCCGAGGTCGAAGACCTGCTCTACGAGCGTTCCGGGCTGCTCGGCGTCTCCGCCCTGTCCGGCGACATGCGCGACTTGCTGGCGAGCGACAAGCCCGAGGCGCGCGAGGCGATCGATTTGTTCGTCTACCGGATCGGCCGCGAGCTGGGCTCGCTCGCCGCCGCGCTGGGCGGGCTCGACGCCCTCGTCTTCACCGCCGGGATCGGCGAGCACGCGGCGGAAATCCGCGCCCGCGTGTGCGCCGATGCGCGGTGGCTCGGCGTTATCCTCGACGAGGCCGCCAACCGCGCCGGCGGACCGCGCATCTCCCGCGCCGGCTCGCCGGCCTCGGCCTGGGTGATCCCGACCGACGA
>Ga0070739_10007483_pt1 | contig 11566 bp, 10 predicted proteins | sample Coa_R1_7_FD_66445 | JGI IMG/M metagenome (GOLD analysis project Ga0070739, IMG submission 66445) | Surface soil microbial communities from Centralia Pennsylvania, which are recovering from an underground coalmine fire - Coalmine... | ecosystem: Environmental > Terrestrial > Soil > Unclassified ... | reverse complement strand
TACCGCCCGGTGCCATGCAGAAGGGAGCGTCGAGCCTGCTCGACTCAGGCGATGACCGCATGCAGCAGACGCAGTTCATCAACGGCAGCGTCTGGGGTGAGCTCACGACCGCGCTCACGATCCCCGGAGACAGCACCGAACGGGCAGGCGCGGCCTGGTTCAGGGTCACGCCCCACCTGACCGCCGGCAAGCTCGACAACTCGACCACGCTCCTCCAGCAGGGCTACGTCGCCGTCAAGGGCAACTACTTCATCTATCCGGCGCTCCAAGTGGCGCCGGACGGAGGGGCGGCGATGGTCGGGACGCTGTCCGGAGCCAGCAGGTTCCCGAGCGCAGCCTTCACGACGCTCGCTCCGGGGACCGGCGCATTCGGGCCGGTGCAGGTCGCGGCGAACGGCTCGACCAATTACGACCCGAGCGCGACTCGCTGGGGAGACTACTCGTGGGCGGTCCTCGACCCGAGCGGAAGCTCGATCTGGATGGCGACCGAGTACGTCCCGCCGGCGTCGAGCCAGACCCCGGACGGCCATGCGAACTGGGGTACTCGGGTGATGGAGGTGGCGGCGCCGTAGGCGCCTGACTCAACTTGTCGACTTGTCGGTGCGCCGGTCAGGCGCTCGCGGCACCTGCCTTGAACGCGTCCTAATCAGATCAGTCGCGGTAGGCGCGGCCACGGGGGAGGACGCGCAGTACGACGATCACTTGGCGCTCGTCGTCAAAGGAGAATCGCACGCGCCAGTCGCCGATGCGAAGTCGCCATTCGATCGGGTTCAATTTGCGAACGTCGGCTGCGAAAGGATCGGCGACGAAGCGGTCAAGGGCGTCGATGATCCGACGGCTGACGGGCGGGTCGAGCCGTCTCAGGTCGCGGCGCGCCGCTGGCGACACCACGTACGACCACGGCTCGCTCAAGCGAGCCCGAGATCGCGCTTGAGCTCGTCGGGTGCGAGCGCTTCGCCGCGCTGGTAGGCGGCCAGCGCCTCGCGGGCGGTGGCGTCCTCTTCGGAGGTCGATTCCTCGTCGTCCGCTGGCGCGGCAGCGAGCGCGTGGAGCATCGGATCGGCGCGGTGGCGTTCAACGACGAGCAGCGCTGATGCGGCCTCCTCCTCGGAGAGCTCATCGACGAGGGTGCGCAGCTTCTCCTTCGCGGTCACGGCGCCAACGGTAGCGTGGCCGACGAGCCGTGGGTCGTTCGAAGGTGGCGATACCGCGCGGCGCGGCTGGTTCTCCGAGAGCCCCGGCGTAACCTGCAGCTGTGAGTGACAGCGGCCGTCGCGATGTTGCCGGAGTTGTTCGGGATGCGGCAAGGCGGTCGCTGGCAGTTGGCGGCGTCCGCATCTACCGGCGCAGGGCCAGAAAGTGCTGCAACGGCTGGACTGAGCCTTGGTCTTGGGAGGTGGGAGTTGCCAATCCGGCTTCGCGCTCGGCTCGGGTCCGTCACTTCCATTCGGACGATTCGCCCGTAATCAAGCTTGCCGAGGCCACGGCCGCGCGATGGCCTTGGCTAGATGACGACGATCCGCCCTCGGGGCCTGGGCCACACGAAGGCGAGGAATCGATCGAGATTGGCAGACGACACTATTACGGCGGAGAATCTGGCGGATGGAACGATTGGGGTGAGCAGAGATGCGGGCTGCCGACATGGAGCCTTTGGTCGCTGGAGGCGCTTCTCGGTACGGCTAGCGCGATTCAAGACCAAGAGACCCACATCCGCGGTGAGAACTGCACGTGTTACCTAGCGCAGGTCCTGCCGAGAGCTGCGGCGACTGCGGAAGGAGTGGTCTTAGTCGATCCCCCCGAGTCAGGCGACGGCTGGCGTGCCATGGACGCCGAGGTGTGCATCGACGGCAGCGGACTCATCCGCCGGATCGCCTGGAGCCCCGCGTTCTCGAAGAGATTTAAGCCTGGATTGCTGCTCCGCATCGCGATGAAGCTCGGCAAAGAGCCACCTCCGCCGGACGAGGCCGAGAGCAGGATCTGGAACCTGATCGAGTTTTGGGATTACGGATGCGAGGTTGACATCAGTGCCCCCACCAAACTGATCGATAGTTCGGACACGTCCCTGCTCACGATCGCTCGCGACCTCTGGCGAATGAAGCGCGACTATAAGAAGCGCCACGGGGCCTGATCGACCCCGGCGTCTACTGGCGGGAGTAAGCCGAGCGTCGCACACACCGAGAACTTCAGTGGAGCTAGCGGGGCTCGAACCCGCGACCTCCGCCATGCCATGGCGGCGCTCTCCCAGCTGAGCTATAGCCCCTTCGAATCCGAAGTCGTGCAGCAAGGGTAATGCATCACCGCCGCGCACCCGGGCGGCGATCGTGCATCACCGCCGCCGGTTCGGGGCGGCGATCGCGCATCACCGCCGCGCATCAGGGCGGCGATCGAGGTGCGCAGGAGTAGCCTTCGGGTATGGAGCAGCGGTCGTCACGGCGGGGCCGCTGGGCGTTCGGGTTGACGCTGGCTGCCTTCGGGTGGGGCATCGCACTGTTCGCGGCCGCGTTCGTCGCCCCCGTGTACAGCTCCGTTTCGAGCACGTCCGCCGGCACGACGGTCTCGTCGTCGTCAACGCTCGTGGCCGTCAACGGTCCGGGAGTGCTGGTCGTGGTGGCGGTGCCGGCGCTGCTCGCGGGCGTCATCGGGCTGGCGCTCCATCGCAAGTGCTCGCGCGGCAGCGGCGCGAGCGGGCGTCTTGCCTGGGCGCTCAGCTTGCTGCTGGTCGCCTTCAGCGTGGTCACGGGTTTCTCGATTGGCATCTTCGTCCTGCCGCTCGCTGCGCTCCTCGTGGCCGCGGCGTCGCTGACGCCGAGTGGCGGTCAGCCCGGCCAAGATGTGAGCACGGCATAGGCTGATACCGTCTGCCGCAACGGCGACGACGGAGACGAGTAGCGGGGTCGCCGAAGCACAGAGAGCCGCCGGTAGCTGCGAAGGCGGACTTCGGTTCCCGTGAACGACCCTCCCGAGCTGCGGGGAACAACGGCACGAGCCCACTAAGCCCCGCCGGCCGGCCCTCGTGATCGGGCCAACGAGGTTCCGGCTTGGCCGGAGCGAAGTGCGGTGGCACCACGGGGACGCCTCCCGTCCGCACCAGGAGGGCGGACGCGATCTCTGGAGGTGCCAGCGATGTTCAGTGACCCTGGCAGGCCGCAGGTGGCGCGGACGCTGGTCGGCGAGCTCGCCGAGCACGTCGGCCGGCGCGTGACGTTGATGGGATGGCTTCACCGGCAGCGGCGCCTCAGCCAGGTGAGCTTCCTGATCGTCAGAGATCGCAGCGGCCTGGGCCAGGTGGTCGTCGAGGACGCCGGTCAAGCGGCGCAGACGGCGGGGCTTGCGCCCGAGACGGTGCTGGCGGTAAGCGGCGAAGTCGTGGCGGCGGCGCAGGCGCCAGGCGGTGCCGAGCTCCACCGTCCTCAGATCGAGGTGATCGCGGCACCGGTCGAGCAGCCGCCGCTCGAGCTGTGGCGTCCGACGCTGAGCGCGCAACTGCCGACGCTTCTCGACCTTGCCCCGTTGGCGCTCCGGCATCCGCGCCATCGCGCGATCTTCGAGGTCGCGGCCGCGTCGGTGGCGGGCTTTCGCGAGGCCCTTGACCGACTCGGCTTCACCGAGATCCAGACGCCGAAGATCGTCGGCTCCGCCACCGAGAGCGGCGCCAACGTCTTTGCGCTTGACTACTTCGGGCGCCCGGCGTACCTGGCGCAGAGCCCGCAGTTCTACAAGCAGACGATGGTCGGGGTGTTCGAGCGGGTGTATGAGACGGGGCCGGTGTTCCGCGCCGAGCCCCACGACACCCCGAGGCACCTGAGCGAGTACGTCTCGCTCGACGCCGAACTCGGGTTCATCGCCGATCATCACGACGTGATGGCGGTCGCGCGCGACGCCGTCGCCGGCATGGTCGACTCGATCCAGTCGCGCGCCCCCGGCGCGATCGCCGCCCTGTCGCTCGCCCTGCCGAACGTCCCGGCTCAGATCCCCTCGATCGAGTTCACCGAGGCGCTGCACCTGATCGGTGAGGACACCGGCGAGAGCCTCCAAGGCGAGCCGGACCTCGCGCCTGCGCACGAGCGGTGGCTGAGCGAGTGGGCTGTGCGCGAGCACGGCTCAGAGCTTCTGTTCGTGACCGGCTATCCGATCGTCAAGCGGCCGTTCTACACCCATCCCGATCCGCTCCGGCCGGAGCTCTCAAACAGCTTTGACCTGCTGTTCCGCGGGCTCGAGCTGATCACCGGCGGGCAGCGCCTGCACCGCTACGAGGACTACCTGCGCGCGCTGCGCGACCGCGGGGAGGGCCCCGCCGATTACGACGGCTACCTACAGGCGTTCAAGTTCGGGATGCCGCCGCACGGCGGGTTCGCGCTCGGACTGGAGCGGTGGGTCGCCCGGCTCACGGGCGCCGCCAACATCCGCGAGACGACCCTGTTCCCGCGCGACCTCAACCGGCTGTCGCCGTAGGCGGCTGTCGCCATAGGCGGCGCCGATCATCCGCGCGAGACGAACTCCGGGACCTCCAGCACGTCCTCGCCGGACGCCGGCGGGACGTCGAGCTCCTCGAGGTCGCGGACCATCCGCGCGTGGATCGCCTGGATGTCCCGGAGCAGGCGCTCCGCGTTGCCGCGCAGGACATCACCCATCTCGCGCAGATTCGAGACGAGCTCCATCCCCTCCGCGCGCACGCCGTCGGCGCTCGCGCTGGCGTCGAGCACGAGGCGCCGCGCATGCTCCTCGGCTTCGGCACGGATGCGGGTGGCGTCGGCCTCGGCCTCGCGGCGGACCCGCTTCGCGTCCGCTCGAGCGTCGGCGACGATCTTCTCGGCGGAGGCGGGCGCGCGGCGCTTCCGCGGAGAGGCCGCGCTCGAGGTCGAGGACCCGTTCGGCCGCCGCTGTGCGCTCGCGTTCCTTGCCACGAGATCCATGGTAGGACGGCGGCACGCTCGCCGAGCCAGCTCGCGGCCGGCTGCCGCAAGTAACCTGACTGGCGATGGCCGAGCAGCGCTACGAACCAGCGAAGATCGAAGCCAAATGGCAGGACGTGTGGCAGCGCGAGGGCACCTGGGAGGTCTCCAACCAGGACGCGATGACCGCCGAGCGCGAGAAGTCCTACGTGGTCGAGATGCTGCCGTATCCGAGCGGCGACCCGCACATCGGCCATCTCAAGAACTACGCGATCGGCGACGCCGTCGCCCACTTCCACCGGCGGCTGGGGCAGCGCGTGCTTCACCCGATCGGGTACGACGCGTTCGGCCTGCCGGCCGAGAACAACGCGATCAAGACCGGCATGCATCCGCGCGAGGCGACCGAGCAGTCGATCGCGCAGTTCCGCGAGGCGTTTCATCGCTGGGGAGTGTCGTTTGACTGGAGCCGCGAGGTCTCAAGCCATGAGCCCGGCTACTACCGCTGGACGCAGTGGATCTTCCTGCGGCTGTTCGAGCGCGGGCTTGCGTTCCGCAAGGAGGCGGCCGTCAACTGGTGCCCCAACGATCAAACCGTGCTTGCGAACGAGCAGGTGATCGACGGGCGCTGCGAGCGGTGCGGCGCGGAGGTCGAGCTGCGCCAGCTCGAGCAGTGGTTCTTCCGGATCACCGACTACGCCGACCGCCTGCTAGACGGCCTCGATCAGATCGAGTGGCCTGAGCACGTCAAGGCGATGCAGCGCAACTGGATCGGACGCAGCGAAGGGGCCGAGGTCGTCTTCCGCTGCGAGGAGCTTGGGATCGACTACCCGGTGTTCACCACCCGGCCCGACACGCTGTTCGGCGCGACCTTCTTCGTGATGGCGCCCGAGCACCCCGACGTGTTCAAGCTGGCGCAGGGCACCGACCACGAGGATGCGGTCCACCAGTACGTCAACCGCGCCCTGACTGAGTCGCTCGAGGCCCGTGGCGCCGCCGAGAAGGCGAAGACCGGAGTTCCGCTCGGCCGCACCGTGACCAACCCGGTCACCTCCGAGCAGATCCCGATGTACGTCGCGGACTACGTCCTGATGGAGTACGGCACCGGCGCGATCATGGGCGTGCCCGCGCACGACCAGCGCGACCACGACTTCGCGGTTGAGTTCGACCTGCCGATCCGCCAGGTGGTCGCGCCCGCGGACGGCGAGCCGGCTGAAGGAGAGGCGTTCGTCGCCCACAGCGAGAATGAGCGGCTGGTCAACTCCGGGCAGTTCTCGGGGATGACCGCGGTCGAAGGCCAGCAGGCGATCGTCGCCTGGCTCGACAGGGAGGGGAAGGGCAATCCCTCGGTCAACTACAAGCTCCGCGACTGGCTGCTTTCACGCCAGCGCTATTGGGGGTGCCCGATCCCGATCGTGTACTGCGACGGCTGCGGGATCGTGCCGGTGCCCGACGAGGACCTCCCGGTCAGGCTGCCGGAGATCGACGATTATCAGCCGAAGGGCCGCGCGCCGCTGGCGACGGCCGAGGACTGGGTCCGGACCAGCTGCCCCAGGTGTGGCGGACCGGCGCGGCGCGAGACCGACACGATGGACACGTTCGTCGACTCGAGCTGGTACTTCCTGCGCTACTGCGACCCGCGCAACGAGCGCCAGGCGTGGGACCCGGCGGTCGTGAACTACTGGATGCCGGTCGACCAGTACATCGGCGGGATCGAGCACGCGATCCTGCACCTGATGTACGCGCGGTTCTTCGCCAAGGCGCTGACCGACATGGGGCTGCTCGAGGTGCAGGAGCCGTTCGCGGCGCTGTTCACGCAGGGGATGATCCTCGGGCCTGACGGCAACAAGATGTCGAAGTCACTTGGCAACGTGATCAGCCCTGGGCCGATCATCGAGCGCTACGGCGCAGACGCGGCGCGCGCGTATGTCCTGTTCATCGGGCCGCCCGACCAGGACGCTGCCTGGTCGGTCACCGGCATCGAGGGCGTGCACCGGTTCCTCACGCGGCTCTGGCGGCTCGGCGTGGAGCTGGCCGGTGAAAGCGGGCCGGCCGATCAGCCCGCAGACCCTCAGGGCGACGAGCTCGCGCTGGTCCGCAAGGCCAACTGGGCGATCGACAAGGTCAGCGGCGACATGACCGGCAGGTTCGCGTTCAACACCGCGATCGCGGCGGTGATGGAGCTAGTCAACGAGATCTACCGCCATCGCGACGCCGGCCGCGAAGCGCGGCGGTTTGCCACCGCCACCGCGGCCTCGCTGCTGTTCCCGTTCGCTCCACACCTTGGGGCCGAGGTGTACGAGCAGCTCACCGGGCGCAGGGTCTGGGAGGAGCCGTGGCCCGACGCGGACCCGGACATGCTCCAAGCCGAGACGTTCGAGCTGGTGTGCCAGGTCAACGGCAAGGTCCGCGACCGGGTCAGCGCACCCACCGGTGCTGCGCGCGAGGAGCTCGAGCAGCTCTGCTTACAGACGCGGGGTGTCAGGTCTCACCTCGACGGCCACGAGATCGCGAACACGATCGTGGTGCCGGACAAGCTGGTCAACTTCGTCGTCCGCTAGCGGTGGCGAGCCGCCGCTACGTGGCGGTCGTGGGACCGGGGGAGGCGAGCGACGCCGAGCTCCAGAGCGCCCACGCCGTTGGCGCCGAGCTTGCCGCGCGAGACGTCGTGCTCGTCTGTGGAGGCCTGGGCGGAGTGATGGCGGCAGCGTGCCAGGGCGCCCGCTCAAACGGCGCCCTCACGGTCGGAATCCTCCCCGGCAGCGACCGCTCAGCGGCCAACGAATGGATCACGGTCGCAATCCCGACGGGGCTTGGTGAGCTGCGCAACGGTCTGGTGGTCAGGGCCGGCGACGCCGTGATCGCCGTCGGCGGCTCGTATGGAACGCTGAGCGAGATTGCGCTGGCGCTGAAGGCAGGCGTCCGGGTGATCGCGCTCGGCAGCTGGGACATCCCCGGAGTCGAGTTCGCCGCCGACGCCCGTGACGCGGTGACGAAGGCGCTGCGGCGGATGGCAGACTGAGCCCGTGCCGGCGTTCAAGCCCGCCTACCTGATTCACGGCGATGACCATGGGCGGATCGCCGAGCGCCGCGCGCGCCTGCGCCGGCTGGCCGAGGCGGAGGCCGGTGCGCAGGGGCTCGAGTCGCTCGAGGGCGAGGATTCGAGCCCCGATGCGGTGGTCGCGAGCCTCAGCTCGATGACGCTGGCGCTCGGCCGGAGGTTCATCGTGGTCGACGGAGCCGAGCGGTGGAAGGACAAGGACCTCGACCGGCTCGAGGCCGCGTTGGCGCAGATTCCCCCGGATACGACGGTCGCGTTCTTCGCGCGGGAGGACAACCGCTCGAAGGCTCCCGAACGGCTCCGGCAGGCTGTGCTCAAGGCTGGTGGCGACGTCGCCGCCGAGCAGACGGTCAAACCATGGGAGCTGCCCAAGTGGGTGGCGGCCCGAGCCCGGGAGCTCGGGCTTCAGCTGGAAGGCGACGCGGCGCGAGCTCTGATCGCGCACGTCGGCGAGCGGCAACAGCGCCTGCTGCGCGAGCTCGAAAAGCTCGCGCTGAGCGCGGCTCCTGAGACGCGGATCGACGTCGGCCGGGTCGAGGCCATGGCCGCCACCTCTGCGGAGCGGCGGACCTGGTCGCTCGCGGACGCGCTCGTGGCGGGCGACGCCGCAGCCGCCTCGCGGGCCTACCTGGCATTGCGCGCGCAGGGTGAGCGCGTATCCGGGGTGATCTACTGGATGGCCCAGCGGGTACGGACCGCGCTCGAGGTGGCGCAGGCGCTCGACGCGGGTGAGTCCGAGTCGCAGGTCAAGCGGCGGCTCCGAATGCCGGCGAGAGCCGCCGACAGGTTGATCGCCGACGCGCGCCGGGCCGGGCGCGAGCGCCTGGAGCTTGCGCTCGAGCAGGTCGCCGACCTCGAGCTGTCATCGCGCGGCGGCGGCAGCCGTCCGGCAAGCGAGGACACCGCGGCGCTGCTCGCGATCCAGTGGATAGCTGGCTGAGCCGCAACTGAGCGCGGGCGAGGAGCTACAGGACGTGCGCGACGATCAAGATCGCGAACACGACCCCCACCAGCCCGAGCACCGCGAGCGAAGTTCGCCACCATCCGGTTGAATGCCCGGCGTAGGGGGCGGCGCGGGTCGCGCGGCGCATCACCAGCGCTGCGCCGTGGGCGGCGATCGCCTCGTCCCGCTCGCGCGCTGCTTCGTGCGCGGCGGCGACGCTGCGTTCGAGCTCGGCGCGAAGCTCGCCGTTGGCTTGCTCGCTGGCCGCGAGCTCGGCGCTCAGCCGCTCGCGCTCGCTCCGTGCCTGGACCAGCTCGGCGTGTAGCTCCTCGGTCGCGGCCTCGCGGACGGCAGCCGCGGCCGCTGCGGCCGCCGCTTGCTCGGCTTCCAGCTGCGCCTCGAGCTCGCTCAGGCGGCGGTTGGCGGCGTCCAGCTCGGTTCTGGCGGCCACGAGCTCGGCTCTCGTCGTCGCGAGCTCGGCCATCGTCGTCGCGAGCTCGGTCCGCGTGCCCTCGAGCTCTCCCCGCGCGGCCTCGAGCTCGGCCTCTGGCCCAGGGGCATCGGGTTCCGTTGCCGCCGGAGCCGGGTCCGAAGCCACCGGATCGTCGATCCGATCCGCCTCTGGCTGCCGCCAGGTCGGCACCAGCATCGGCCGTCGCGGCTCGGCGACAAGCCGGCGCGGAAGGCTGAGCTTGGCGCGCGGAGACGGGAGCTCGAGCACGATGTCGGGCGCGACCGACAGCTCGAACTTCGCGCTGGCGCCGTCGCGCTCCCACGGAAACGCGGCCTCCCACGGCTCTCCATCTTCGGCGGCCCACGGTTTGTGCTCGAGGTCGGCCAGCACGCGCGAGACGTCGCGGCCGCCAAGCGGGGTGAGCGTCGGCCGCACGAAGCGCCTGCCGCGCACGCCGAACCATCGGCCGGTCAGCCTGAGGCGCCCGTCGACGAGCTCAAAGCGGTCGAGCTCGAACACGATCTCGGCGGCCGCGACCGCCGGCTGTGCCGCCTTGGCCATCAACCACGTAATGATGCCAACGCGCCCCGTCGGCGGCGGGCGAAAGCCTGCAACGCCTAGCTGTCCGCGTGCCCGCGCCGGACCCGAGCGGCGCGTGACTTCTTGCGCGCCCCGGTGTTGCGGTGAAGCGCCCCGCGCTTGACCGCCTTGTCGATCGTCTTGACCAGCTCGCGGTGCTCCGCGTCGGCCACGGTCTGATCGCCGTCGGCGAGCGCGCGCTCGAGCCTGCGGAAGTAGGTCTTGATCCTGGAGACGTAGCGGCGGTTCTCGAGCCGCTCACGCTGTGCGCGGTTGATCCGCTTCTTCTGTGAGTGAATGTTGGCCATCAGAAAAACGCCGCGGGTTCCGCCGCGGCGCGTCCGTACTATAGCGGCTCGGTGCGCGCTGACACGATCGATGGGACGGGCGAAATGGCCGCCCCGCGACCGCGGCGCCGACTCGCGCTGAGCACCGCGATCTTCGCGGTCGCGACGACGCTCTCGCGCATCGCGGGCCTCGGTCGCGAGGTGGCGGGCGCGAGCTTCTTCGGGACCGGCCACACGATGTCGGCGTTCACGCTCGCGTCGCAGGTCCCCAACCTGTTCAGCAACCTGTTCTCGCAGGCGGCGCTGTCCGCGGCGTTCGTGCCGGTGTTCACCGAGCTGCTGCACGAAGGCCGCAGGCGCGACGCGTTCCGCCTCGCGGCGACGCTGTTCTGGATCATCCTGATCGGACTCGGCGCGCTGACCGCGCTGTGGCTGGGGGTGGCGGGCTTCATCGCTCCGCTGTTCACGGGCACGGCGATCTCAGGTTCGCTGACGGCCGGCCTGTCGCGGGTGCTGTTCCCGGTGGTGCTGTTGCTGAGCCTGACCGGGCTGCTCGTCGGGATCCTTCAGGCGTACGACGAGTTCACGATCCCGGCGCTGGCGCCGGCCGTCTGGAACGTCGTGATCCTGGTGCTGCTGATCGTGCTGCGGCCGGCGTTTCACCAGCACATCTACGCGTATGCGGTGGCGTGGCTGGCGGCGACGGTGGTGCAGCTGGCGATGGTCCTCTACGCGTTGCGGCGGATCGACTTCCGGCTGACCTTCACGATCGACTGGCACGACCCGCGGATCCGGCAGGTCCTCGTGCTGTTCATCCCGGTGACGCTCAGCATCGGGATCATCAACCTCGACATTTTCCTGAACGCCGGGTTCGGGTCACTGGTCAGGACCACGCCGCGCGGCCAGGCGCCGGCCGCGATCAACGCCGCCTTCCGGATCTACATGCTGCCGCAGGGGGTGTTCAGCGTCGCGGTCGCGACCGTGCTGTTCCCGACGCTGAGCCGGTTCGCCGTCCGGCGCGACCCGGCCGGGATGCGCCGCGCGGTGGGCAACGGAATGCGGCAGATCAACCTGTTCCTGATCCCGTCGGCGGCGCTGCTGCTGGTGCTGGCGACCCCGATCACCCGCCTCGTCTATCAGCGGGGACAGTTCGGGCCGACCTCAACCCATCTCGTCTCAGAAGCGCTCTTCTGGTTCGCGTTCAGCCTCCCGTTCGCCGGGGTCAACCTGCTGCTGAGCCGCACCTTCTTCGCGGTGCAGCGGCCGTGGATCCCGACGAAGCTCGCGGCGATCAACATGGTCGTCGACGTGATCGTCAGCGTCGCGCTGTACAAGCCGCTGGGGATCGCGGGC
>Ga0070739_10007482_pt1 | contig 11567 bp, 13 predicted proteins | sample Coa_R1_7_FD_66445 | JGI IMG/M metagenome (GOLD analysis project Ga0070739, IMG submission 66445) | Surface soil microbial communities from Centralia Pennsylvania, which are recovering from an underground coalmine fire - Coalmine... | ecosystem: Environmental > Terrestrial > Soil > Unclassified ... | reverse complement strand
GATGAAGCAATCAGGGACGATGCCTCAGACCAGAACCCAGATGTCGCCATCCACGATTTCAACCGGCAGCGCGCGCAAACTCTGGCCTTCGCATGGCCCGCGGACGCACAACCCGGTCAATGGCTCGTAAATCGCATTATGATTCTGACAAATGAAATGCGCGCCGTCTCGGTCAAAGAGACTGGCATCGGGAAAATCGAGCCGCAACGGGAGATGACGGCAGCGATTTTCGTAAGCCACGAGCCTGCCTTTGTATCGGGCAAGAAAACCTTCAGCAGGTTTGCCGTTTTGGGTGAAAGCAAATTTCAACGTTCCGCCTTCGGGCACATCGTCGGCGCGCGCCACTTTGAGTCTTGTCACGTCCGCGAGTCTATAAATTGAGGAGAACTTTTCAACCACGGATGCTCGTAAGAACCAGCGCGGCGCTGGAGTGTTGGAATAATTGTGTCTTTGCCGACGGTTTTGTCCAACCCATTACTCCAATACTCCATTACTCCAGCGGCTTTACCCCGGATTTTGTTGCTGGAATTTCCCCTGTTGCCGGTTAGCTTTGCGTGCAATGAAAAACTGGCTGAACTCGATTGAATCTGTCGTGGCGGACCTGCGCAAGGGACGGATGGCGATCGTGGTGGACGACGAGGACCGCGAAAACGAGGGCGATCTCATCATGGCCGGTGAATTCGCCACGCCGGAGGCGGTCAATTTCATGGCGCGCTTTGGCCGTGGATTGATTTGCGTTCCGACCACTTCCGAACGGCTCAAGCAACTCGGCGTCGAGCAGATGGTGACGCGCAATCGTGAGAGTTTCAAAACGGACTTTCAGGTCAGCGTGGACGCCGCCAGCGGCATCACCACCGGCATCAGCGCCGCAGACCGCGCACGCACCATCCAGATCATGGCTTCGCCCACCGCGATGCCCAACGATTTGGTCCAGCCGGGCCATGTTTTTCCGTTGCGCGCGAAACCCGGCGGTGTGCTGCAACGTTCCGGTCATACGGAGGCGGTGGTTGATCTGGTGCAACTGGCCGGTTGCCGGCCCATCGGCGTGTTGTGCGAAATCATGAATGACGACGGCACGATGGCGCGCCTGCCGCAACTCATCAAATTCGCCCGCAAACACAAACTGAAGATTTGCACCATCGAGGCGCTCATCAAGTTTCGGCGTCAACGGGAAAAACTCGTCGAACGCATCGAGGTGGTGAAGATGCCAACCGATTACGGCGAATTTGATCTTTATTTGTATCGCTCGAAGCTGGATGGGCAGCATCACCTTGCCCTGGTGCGCGGCGATGTTGGCGGGAGCAAGGATGTGTTGGTGCGTGTCCACAGTGAATGTTTGACCGGCGATGTGTTCGGTTCGCGCCGATGCGATTGCGGACCGCAATTGCATCAGGCGATGCGGATGGTCGCCGAAGCCGGGCGCGGCGTGGTGGTTTACATGCGGCAGGAGGGCCGTGGGATCGGGCTCGCGCCAAAAATCCGCGCCTATAAATTGCAGGAACAGGGTTACGACACGGTCGAGGCCAACAAAAAATTGGGCTACGGCATGGACCTGCGCGAGTACGGTTTGGGGGCGCAAATCCTTGCCGACCTCGGCATCAAGCGCATCCGTTTGCTCACGAACAATCCGAAGAAAGTCGTCGGCCTGGAAGGTTACGGGTTGGAGATCGTCGAGCAAATCCCGATCAAGATCCGGCCCAATCCGCACAACGAACGTTATCTGAAAACCAAACGGGAGAAGCTTGGCCATTTGTTGTGAACAATTGACATTGGTCTGAAAATGGTCCATTTTTGGACAGTGAAAGTTTTAAGCGTCAGCGGGGCAAAAGCCAAACTTGGGCGCGTGATTGACCAGGTCATCAAAACCCGTGAGCCGGTGGTGATTCCGCGCGGCGGAAATCATGTGATGATTGCGCCTTATGATTTGCCAACCCCTGAAGAAATTAAACTGGGGCAAATATTCAAGGAAATGGATAAAAGCGGAGTGTTCGTTGAGGAAAACGAAAAATCGCTGAACGAAATCCGGGAGGCAGTGCGAAAGTATCGGGCTGAACGGCGTTCGCGCAAATAACTCTGCAATTTTTCGATGGTCGCCGCATTAGAGCCAATAAACGTCGTCATTGATACAAACGTTTTCATTTCCGCGGTTGGTTTGCGATCAGGCGTTTCATGGGAGGTTTTTGTGCTTCTTGCGAAACGTCGCTTTCGTCTGGCAGTGACAGCCGAAATCCTTTCCGAATATTCGAGCGTGGCCAAACGCATGGCGGAGGGGCGCGGGAAGCTACAAGGGCATGATTTGGCGACCGTTGTTCGATTGGGTACGGGAACAAGCTGTTTGCTTTACTCCAGTCCCACTGGGCAAACGGCGCAGTCGCGATGCGGATGATGACATTTTTTTTGCCTGCGCCTTGGCGGCTGGCGCGAAGGTCATCATATCAAAAGATGCAGATCTCCTTGATCTGCAGAAGCCTTTTGGCATTGAAATTTTAAGACCGTCGGCTTTTATCGCAAGGTATGGATCTTAGGGTTCATTGATATGAAAATTCTCGCACTGGACCATGTGGCCATCCACGTAAAAGATTTGGAGGCGAGCTGCCGGTTTTATTCCGAGGTGCTGCTGGCGCAATCATTGCCGCGTCCAGCTTTTGATTTTCCTGGCGCATGGTTTCGGCTCGGTGCAAACCAGGAATTGCATCTCATTGGCGGACGCAACCAGGCGGTGTTTTCACACAACCGCGGAAATCATTTCGCGCTGGAGACGGACGATTTGGCCGGCTGGGAGCGGCATTTCGAGAAAATCGGTTTTCAACATTCCCCGCGCAAGCTGCGGCCCGATGGCGCAGGACAGATTTTTCTTGCGGACCCGGACGGGCACGTCATCGAATTGTGCGCGAAGAGCGGCATTCCCAAAACAAATGCTTAGATCCAACAAAGCAAAAAAATTTGAGGCCGGCGCGGGACGCTTTGTCATCATCGCCTCCAAATACAACGCCCGTTATGTGGACGCGATGATCGCGGCGGCCCAAGCCACATTGAAAGACGCGGGCGTGTCGCGTTTGAAGATCGTTCGCGTGCCCGGCGCGTTTGAAATTCCAGTCGTTGCCGCGAAAATTGCGAATAATGACGAAGCCACTTCGCGCGAGAAACAAATTTCGGCCATCATTTGCCTAGGCGTCATTTTGCGCGGCCAGACCGTCCATGCGGAACATATCGGCCGCGCGGTGAGCGACGCACTCATGACAATTTCGTTGCAGCACCAAATCCCCGTGATTCACGAGGTGCTGCTGTTGGAAAATGAAGAACAGGCGCGCGTGCGTTGCCTCGATAAAAAATTCAATCGCGGCGCCGAGGCCGCGCAAACTGCATTGGAAATGGCCCTCGTCATGGCCAATTGTCACTTGTGAAATTTTTCACTAACCTCTTGCAGGCAGGATAAGTGAATGTTATTTTGCCCCGGTTTTTAGGAACCATATTCTATATGAAAATACATCCTCGCTTTTTGGTTATCCCGGCATTGGTCGCCGGATTAAGTGCGGCAAGCGCCGCGGACATCACCGGCACTGTCACATTGAATGGCACTCCGCCTGAAGAAAAAATCATCGACATGAGCGCCATTGCCGATTGTTCCAAGCAGCATCCGGAACCAGTCAAAACGCAGTTCTATGTCGTCGGAGCCAACAATGGTCTCAAAGACGTCGTGGTCTGCCTCAAGAACGTGAGCAAATCCACCGGTGACTCCGCCGCGCCGCTGGTTCTTGACCAGAAAGGCTGCGAATACATCCCTTACATTGCGGCGGTTCAAACCGGCCAGAAGATCGTGATCAAAAACTCCGATCCAGTGTTCCACAATGTTGATGTCATTCCGACACAGGACGGCAACAAGCCGGCCAACAAGGCCCAAGCTCCGGGCGCGCCTGACATCACGATCAGTTTTCCCAAAGAGGAAAATTTCCTCCGGTTCAAATGCGACGTTCATCCCTGGATGTTCGCTTACGTGACGGTCGTGGATAATCCTTATTTCGCCGTGACCGACAAGGACGGCAAATACACCATCAAGGACGTTCCTCCCGGCAAGTACACCATTGCAGCGGCCCATCGCAAGGCGAATGGCAACAAGCCTGTCGAGAAGGAAATTGAGGTCAAGCCCGATGGCACTGTCGTGGATTTCACCATTGACCTTCCGAAATAATGATTTTGAATTCGAGCGCCGCTGCGGCAACCAAAGCCGCGGCGGTTTGCTTTTTTGTTCACCAGTTGTAATGTAGTTTTCGCAAATGACTCGTTCGGTTTCCAACCCCTGGCTGCATCGCTTTGCTGTTCTCACGGCCATTGCGACGTTTGCATTGGTTGGTCTCGGCGGTTTGGTCACCAGCCACAATGTCGGTATGTCGGTCCCCGACTGGCCGACGACTTACGGCTACAACATGTTTCGGTTTCCCATGTCGCAATGGGTCGGCGGAATCATGTATGAGCACACGCATCGGCTAATGGGAACAATCGTAGGCGTGCTGGTCGTTATCCTGACCCGGTGGCTTGGTGGAAGGCCGTCGTGCAAACCGTTGGTGTTTGTTGGCGCATTAGAAATCGTTGCTGGTTGCGCTTTGTTATGGCTAGCGCCCAATTTGCGCGGCACCGGACACTTTCTTTGGGGAGTCGGAGTTGTTGTCTTGCTCGCAGGACTTGTTTTGATTCGGAATAAACCAGCCCCGGGCAGTCTTGTTGCCTTGGGCTGGATTGTTTTTGTTTTAGTTCAGGTTCAAGGGTTGCTTGGGGGGTTGCGAGTGGTTTTAATCAAGGATGCAATCGGCATATTTCATGCATTGCTCGCCCAGTTTTTTTTCGTGCTTCTCTGTGCCATTGCGCTTTTCACAAGCCGCTGGTGGCAAAATCTTGGCGAAAAAGTTCCGCAGTTGACAGATCGAGGCGGGTTGAGGCGGCTGTTAATTTTCGGCACGTTGCTGATTTTCGCGCAGTTGATGCTGGGCGCGACCATGCGCCATCAACATGCCGGTCTATCCATTCCGGATTTTCCTCTCGCCTATCATAAACTTTGGCCGCCCACCGACCCGGCGTCCGTGCGGTCCTACAACCAGCATCGTTTGGATGTTGAAGAAACCAATCCGATCACCGCATTTCAAATCATCCTGCAAATGGTCCATCGCATCGTCGCGCTGTTCATTTTCTGCGCAGTGGCCGTGACCGCCTGGAAGGCCCGGCGAAATCTCGGCTCGCGCCATCCATTGTCGAAATTCTCGGTCCTTTGGCTTGGACTGATTTTTTTCCAAATCATTTTGGGCGCAGCCACAATCTGGTCGAACAAGGCGGCTGACATTGCCACGGCCCATGTCATGACCGGCGCGTTGTCCCTGGTGCTTGGAGCGCTCTTGACCATCGTTGCCTTCCGCGTTTTAATCCCCGTTCGCGTTGCAGCCATCCAGCGAGCCGAAACAGCATCTTCCACGGTGCTCGCCGGCAAGCCAGTCGCGACGAGCGCAAAATAATTGAAAAAGTGAATTTGAAAGCCACGGCACAACCGTTGACCGAGTCCGAAATCGTCGAAAAGACCAGGTTCGCGGTGTTCTCCGATCTCATCAAGGCGCGGCTCACCTTTCTCGTCCTGGTGACAACGCTCGTCGGTTTTTATGTCGGCGATTCCGGCGCGATGGATTGGTTGTTGCTGCTGCACACCATGCTTGGCACCGCCCTCGTCGCCAGCGGCGCGGCGGCGTTGAACCAATTGTTGGAACGCGATTACGACGCCATGATGCGCCGCACGGAAAACCGTCCGTTGCCGTCAGGACGGATGCAGCCGGCGACCGTGCTCATTTTAGGCGGCGCGTTCGGCGGCATCGGGCTGATTTATTTGGCTATCGCGGTAAATCTTCTCACGAGCCTGCTCGGTGCGATCACATTGGCCAGCTACCTTTTCATTTACACACCGCTCAAACGCAAGACGACCCTCAACACCATCATTGGCGCGATTCCTGGCGCATTGCCGCCATTGATGGGCTGGACCGCTGCACGCGGCCACATCAGCCAGGGCGGTTGGGCCTTGTTTGCCATCCTTTTCTTCTGGCAACTGCCGCACTTTTTCGCAATCGCATGGATTTACCGCGAAGACTACGCGAAAGCCGGTTACATGATGCTGCCGGTGGTGGATCCCAAAGGCGAACGGACCGGACGCCAGGCCGTCAGCCATACGCTGGGTTTGCTGCCGGTGAGTTTGTGCCCGTTTCTTTTCCATCTGGCCGGCCCGGTGTATTTGTGCGGCGCGATCATCCTCGGCTTGGTTTACCTTTGGTTCGCGATCCAATTCTCGCGGCATCTCACGATTCCGCGCGCGCGCCAGCTTTTTTTCGTCTCGATTTTGTATCTGCCTCTTTTGTTAGGAACAATGGTTCTGGACAAAATTAATTAAACTGATTTCAGCATTCCGCCGTTGACACTCAAGACAAAGAAAAGTTATTTTAAGCGCGCATAATATGGCAGAGTTAGCACAATTAATAGTGAGCGGGAAGCTGAACAAGTAATTCAAATCACAAATATGCAGGCATCCACCACGCACGCAATTCCGCACACCGGCGCCCATGAAGAGCACCACGAGGAACTGGGTTTCCTCCGCAAATACATTTTTTCCACCGACCACAAAGTCATCGGCATCCAATACGGCCTCACCGCATTGCTGTTCCTGCTGTTCGGCTTTTGCCTGATGATGATCATGCGCTGGTCCATCGCGCATCCGAATCAAGTTGTACCGGTCGTCGGTCATTTGCTCGCAACCATCCTGCCGGAGCAAGCGAAGGGCGGCATCGTAAGCGCGGATTTGTATAACTCCTTTGGCGCGATGCATGGGACGATCATGGTGTTTTTGGGCATCGTGCCGCTCGCGTTCGCGGCATTCGGCAATTTCGTTGTGCCGCTGCAAATTGGCGCGCCCGATATGGCCTTTCCCCGCATCAACATGGCCAGCTATCAGGCTTATGTGGTGGGTGGCATCATCATGCTCATGAGCTTTTTCATGCCGGGTGGCGCGGCGCAGGCGGGCTGGACATCCTATTCTCCGTTGGCAACAGCCATCCCCGGTTACGGGCAGATATTCTGGCTCATCGGGATGATTTTTCTGATCACCTCATCGCTTTTGGGTGCGGTGAACTTTCTTGCCACCATCATCCAGTTGCGCGCGCCCGGAATGACCTGGATGCGCCTGCCATTTTTCGTCTGGGCTCAATTTGTGACCGGCTTTCTGTTGCTGCTCGCATTTCCTCCGTTGGAAGCGGCGGGCATCATGCAATTGATGGATAAAGTCGCGCATACCAGTTTCTTCCTCCCGACAGGATTGCAAGCCAGCGGCATCGCCCATATTAGCGGTGGTGGAAGTCCGTTGCTGTGGCAGCATTTGTTCTGGTTCCTTGGCCATCCTGAAGTTTATGTGTTGATTTTGCCGGCGATGGGAATTGTTTGTGAAATCATCGCCAACAACACCCGCAAGCCGATTTGGGGTTACAAATCACTGGTTTATTCGGTGCTGGTGATTGGTTTCATGTCCTTCATCGTCTGGGCCCATCACATGTATCTGACCGGCATGGGCACAAAGATCAGCACGTTCTTCCAGACCACGACGATGATTATCTCAATTCCGTCGGTCATCATTTTGACCTGCCTTTTCCTGTCACTTTGGGGCGGATCCATCCGGTTCAACACGCCGATGCTGTTTGCGCTGGCGTTCCTGCCGATGTTCGGCATAGGCGGTCTAACCGGCCTGCCGTTGGGATTTAACTTCAGCGACTTGCACCTGCACGATACCTATTATGTCATCGCGCACTTCCATTACGTGGTCGCGCCGGGAACGATTTTCGGCCTGTTCGCCGGGATTTATTACTGGTTCCCGAAAATGACGGGGCGTTTCATGAATGAATTCTGGGGCAAGGTGCATTTCATCACCTCGTTCATTTTCATGAACCTGATTTTCCAGCCGATGTTCGCGCAGGGTATGGCGGGCATGTTGCGCCGCATGTATGACGGCGGCATCAATTATGCCGCGCAAACAACCTTATCAGAACACCTGAAATACGGCTTGAGCCCGGAGGTGATACACTGGAACGTGTATATCTCAATTGCCGCGTGGTGCCTGGGATTGGCCCAAATTCCATTCATCATCAATGTTTTCTGGAGCATCAAGCACGGCAAGAAAATCACCTCGGACAACCCTTGGGACGCCACCACGTTGGAATGGCAGACACCGACACCGCCTCCGCATGGCAACTTTACCAAGCCGCTCATGATTCATCGCGGCCCGTATGAATACAGTGTGCCCGGCAAGGCAAAGGACTTCACACCGCAAACCGAAGCATAATTTTAGAAAGCAACATTCATGGAAATTCCTTACGTAGTAGAACCCCGGCAGGACACAGGATTGTTCAACGCCAAAGTCGGCATCTGGCTCTTTTTGGCGTCTGAAGTGATGTTGTTCGGCGCGCTTTTTTCCTCCTACATCCTGCTGCGCGTTGGCGCGGACCCCGGCACATGGCCGCATGGTTTGCTGAACATCCCGCTGGGCATGGCCAATACCATCGTCCTCATTGTCTCCAGCATCACGGTCGTGATGTCATGGGCGTCGCTCAAGATGAAGGATTTCAGCAAATACAAAAAGTTCCAGGCCATCACGCTTTTATGCGCGATCACATTTCTTTGCATCAAGTCCTACGAATACCACGACAAATTCACCCATTATGAAGTTGATGCGAATCCCGGAGCAACGGTCCAGGTTGGTGAAGGTAATGACGTGAAGCCTGTCGCCATAAAACCCGGCGACTATCTTGATGGGCACATCTTGGAGAAGGACAATGAAAAGCTCGTCCTTCACGGCCACATCATCAACAGGATTGAAGCTGCCAAGGTCACTCACGCCTGGCAGGAACGGGAAATTAAGGATCAGGAGATCACCATCAAACAATCCGACATCACTCTCAGACCAGACGGCAAGAAGGCCATGGAAAATTTCGGTCCGTGGCACAACACCTATCTCGCGATTTATTTCACGCTGACCGGATTGCATGCGTTGCACGTCATCGGCGGCGCGCTGGTCATCGGTTTTTTGTGGGGGCCGGGGGCCAGGATGTGGAAGACCGAACCCGAACGTTACACCAACCGCATCGAAATCTCCGGAGTGTTCTGGCATTTCGTTGACCTGGTTTGGATATTCCTGTTCCCAGTACTTTATCTTTTGTAAATGGTGAAAATATGAGCGATTCACATAAAACACCCACAACGGCGCAAGCCCAGGCTCCAGCCGAGTCCCATCAGCACGAGGATCTCGCGCATTTTCAACAGCACGTCAAAAAATACCTGTTCGTTTTTTACTGCCTGATCGTCGGGACCATCGTGACCGTTCTTGCCTCTTATGTGCACTTTGACAGCGTGGCGCTGACCATCGCCATCGCGCTATTCATCGCTTGCATAAAAGGCTTTTTGGTGGCCGGTTATTTTATGCACTTGATGTCGGAGAAAAAGATGATTTACGGCATCTTGCTGGCTACCGTGTTCTTTTTCGCAGGCCTGATGTTCCTGACCGTCTGGTCCATGCACCCCAGCAGCCTCGTCCATATCGGCCACTGAACAATGTCACTGAAAGCGTTCCATCTTATTTTTATCGTCGCCTCGATCCTGCTGGCAGTCGGGTTCGCTGTATGGTCGTTGATGGACTATTTCTCGCCGCACGGCGCGATTTGGGACCTGGTGGCCGGAATCGGCGCAATCATCACCGCCATTGGCCTGGTCATTTACGAAAGATATTTCCTGAAAAAGACGAAGAACGTCAGTTATCTATGAAACGATTGTTTGCATTTAAATCTGTTCCTGCGCTGCTGGCGCTCGCCCTGGCGCTGTCGGCGCAGTCCGCGATGGCCTGCGCCATGTGTTACAATTCCCCTGTTGATTCTCCCCTAGCCAAGGGCATGGACTGGGGCATTTTTAGCCTGTTGTTCGTGATCGTTTGCGTGTTGGGAACGATTGCCAGCTTTTTCATTTATCTCGCCAGAAAATCGGCCGCTGTGAACAACCCCGCTCCTGTGCCGGATGCCGCGTTGCCTTCAACTCAGAAAGCCTGACATGGATACGATTTATAATTACACAAAACACATTTTGGGACTGCCCGAGTTGGCTTCCAAGCACGGCGCGGACGTGGACAAGCTGATCGTTTACGTCCATTACCTGATGGGCGCGCTGTTCATCGGCTGGATTTTATACTTCATCTACGTGCTGGTACGGTTCAACAAGAAGGCCAATCCCAAGGCCGATTACGTCGGCATCAAGAGCCACGCATCCAACTACATTGAATTGGTCGTGGCGATCATCGAGGGGATTTTGCTGGTTGGTTTTGCCGTGCCGCTTTGGGCCGGAGCCGTGGATAATTTCCCGAAGGACAGCGACCATCCCACAAAGATCAAAATCATTGCCCAACAATTCGCCTGGAACGTGTTTTACCCGGGACCTGACGGCGAATTTGGCAATTCGGATGCTTCGTTCGTCACGCAGGACAATCCTTGGGGCTTGGATAAAAACGACCCCAAGGGCAAGGACGATTTTATCGCGCCAGTGAACGAAATCCATGTCCCGGTGAACAAGCCGGTCATCATCACGCTCACATCGAAGGACGTGATCCATTCGTTCAAGTTGATCCCAATGCGCGTGACACAGGACGCGATTCCCGGCCTGCGCATTCCGTTGCATTTCACACCGACGGAAGTCGGCGTGTTTCAGATCAACTGCGCACAGCTTTGCGGGGTCGGCCATTCGAGCATGTCCGGCGGACGCCTCCACGTTGACACCCAGGAAGATTACGATAAGTGGGTCGCGGAAAAATCGAAAGCCGCTGCCAAATCGGCCACGAGTTTCGAATAAATTCCAGACTGTGTTTCGTTGGCGGCGTTTGATTTCGGTCGCGGAACGTGGATAAGGCGCGGATTTGAAACTTTTCGGAAGCGGCCGTTTTGGCCGCTTTTTTTTGCCAGCCCACCCTTGCCGTGCAGCCAGTAATGGTTCAGATTACTTGCCTTCGCGCAGAATGCGCCATGAATAAACCCGCGCGACATATCGAATGGCTGGTTTGGGGCGGACTGATCTTGATCATCGCCTTCATCGGCGGAGCTTTTGCCTGGTCGAAGCTTGCGGGCACGCGGCCATTGCCTGTCATTGGCCAGATCACCGATTTCACGCTGACCAATCAAGAAAATCAAACGATCACGTTGTCGAGTCTCCGCGGAAAAGTTTGGGTGGCGGATGTCATTTTCACCCGTTGCGCCGGGCCGTGCCCGACTATGACGCATCATCTGGCCGAATTGCAGGCAAGTCTTCCCGCGAATGAACCCATCCGACTCGTGACGCTCACCAGCGACCCGCAATACGACACGCCCGCGGCGCTGAAGCGTTATGCCGCGCGTTTTAACGCGGATTCCAACCGCTGGTATTTCTTGACCGGGCCGAAATCGGAAATTAACCGTCTCGCAGTCAACGATTTTAAATTCGTGGTCGTCGAGAAGAGACCTGGAGAACAGACCACGCCCCAGGAT
>Ga0070739_10007479_pt1 | contig 11569 bp, 8 predicted proteins | sample Coa_R1_7_FD_66445 | JGI IMG/M metagenome (GOLD analysis project Ga0070739, IMG submission 66445) | Surface soil microbial communities from Centralia Pennsylvania, which are recovering from an underground coalmine fire - Coalmine... | ecosystem: Environmental > Terrestrial > Soil > Unclassified ... | reverse complement strand
GCTTCATTACGGATGCAATCCAGATAGGCCGCGGCGGCGCGCCGGCGCCGCTCTACCCAACTGTCCAGCCGGGGCAAGCCGGCGCGGCGGAGAATCGCCGCCTGCATCTCATCCAAACGGCTGTTGTATCCGATCAGCTCATGCTTGTACTTGCCGGTTTGACCATAGTCGCGCAATGCCCTCGCGGTCCGATCGTCTTCTTCGCTCCGGGCCAGTATGGCGCCGCCATCCCCCAGGGCGCCCAGGTTTTTCGTCGGGTAAAAACTGGTAGCTGCCAGCGTGCCCACGTGCCCGGTGGGCGTTCCGTCAAAAGTGGCCCCGATGGATTGGGCACAGTCCTCCACCACGGCGACGTCGAAACGTTTCCGCAATTCTGCCAGCTTCGTCAAGTTGAGAGCGTGCCCATACAGGTGGACCGGGACCAGATATCGGATGCGCGAGTCGGCTGCAAGCGTCTCTTCTGCAAGGTCCAGGTCCAGCAAACCGAATTCATCGACATCGCAAAACACAGGCACGGCCCCTATTTTCACGATGGCGAGCGTCGTGGCGAATGCAGACAGCGGGGTTGTCAGAACCCTGTCGCCTGCGCGGCATCCCGCTACCCGCAGCGCAATCTCAATTGCGTCCAGCCCGCTAGCAACGCCAATAGCATACGGCAAGCCCCAATATTCAGCTAAGGCGGCTTCGAACCGTGCAACCTCGCGTCCTAGGATGTACCATGCACTCGCTCCCACATCTCCGAAGGCCGATAAGGCATCCGCTCCGGCATCGGTCCAGAAGCGGCTGAAATCGTTCAGAGAAATCATTTCGAACGCTCTAACCGGAGGATCTGCAGATATTCCGCATAGTCGCGAATATAATCGGCCGGATCGTAGTAATCGGACGCTAATACCAGCAGTACGGCGTCCGGCGTGTGCTTGTATTGAACAGCCCAGACGAGCGGCGGCAAATGAACGCCTACGGTAGGATGATCGAGCACGAACTCCTGGCGGTTTTCGCCATCATCGGCCATCAGGCTGCAACGGCCGTGCACACAGATTAGAAACTGGTGCAGTTTTCGATGTGCATGTTCTCCCCTGGTTTCCTGGCTCGCGACGCCATACACAATGAAGAACCGTTTCACTTCAAACGGGATCTGCCTGCCAATTTCGCCGAACGAAAGCTGGCCGCGCATATCCGCGGCCGAGGGCATGCGGTGCAAAGTCACGCCAGCCACGTTTGTGGCTCGCACGCTAGGCTCGGAAGGCGGCGAAGCGATAGCACCCTCGTGATCGGGACGAGTGCCCTCGTACCCGATGATTACGGCCGGATTGCCCGAGACGATTGCAAGCGGCGGAACATTGCGGGTAACTACGGAGCCGGCACGTACATTCGCTCGCTCGCCGACCGTCAGGCCCGCATAGATGGTGGCATTCGTTCCTAGAATCGCCCCCCGCCGGATGAGTGTTCGCGAAGTCTTATTTCCTCCGTCGCTGCCTTCCGTGCGAAGATCATTCGCGAATGCGACGTGGGATCCGATAAAGACGTCATCTTCGATGGTGGTCCCGTCCCACAAAGCAACACCGCAGCCGATCACGACTCTGTTTCCTATGACAACGTCATTTTGAATGAGAGTATGCTCGCCGATGCTGCAATCTTCGCCGATCACTGCGCCGGGAAGAACATGAGCGAGCGCACCAATCCGGGTTCGCAGCCCGATGGAACGGCTTTCTACCAGAGAGTCGGCTTCAATCATACAGGTGTTCTGAAAAGCCCCTCCTGGCTCACTAAATTTTAGCGAATGAGGTTTGTTTGCAGAGTCCCGGGCGTCCTAGGACTTGAGGGGCACCGTGCTATCTGTAATAGAGCCAAAAAATGGCAACTAACCAGCCGGCCGTTATCTTGCCTGCTGAGGGAGGCGGGGCGAAAAAGCTAAAGGCCTTCTACAGGCCCGAACTGGACGTGCTTCGGTTCGGAGCGTTCCTGCTCGTATTCCTTTCACACGCGTTTGGCCGTATTCATCTCATCAGCTACGGAGGCGGATACGGCGTGGACGTATTTTTTGCCCTCAGCTCTTATCTAATTACCACCTTGCTTCTCGCTGAAAAAGAACGCACCGGGACGATTCGCGCCAAAGATTTCTATATCCGCCGTGGCCTGCGCATCTGGCCGTTGTATTTCGTCTTTCTGCTGCTGATAGTACCCCTTTCACATTTTGCATTGCACGATCATCTCAACCGGAAATATCTGGCGCTGTTCGCGATCGGCTTGGGGAACTGGGCCTGCGTTTTTTGGGGATTTCCGTCCTCAATCGCAGCGCCGCTTTGGTCGGTTTCGGTCGAGGAACAGTTCTATGGCGTGTGGCCCTTTGTGGCGAAGAGGTTCTTTCGGCATATTCCGGCGCTGGCTTGTGCTTTGCTTTTAGTCGCCAATGCGTCACGTGTCTGGCTAGTTACTCATGGCGCTTCCCATACCGCGGTGTGGTGTAACACGCTAGCGAGGCTGGACCCCATCGCGGGGGGGGGCTGATCGCCTATTACCTGAATAGGAGGATGCCGCAGATATCCGGGTTTTCGCGAGGCGTCTTGCTGAGCAGCGCCGGAATCCTGTTGTTTATCGCCGCCCGCTTCGGTGATGCTTCCGGCCCAAAGTGTCTTTGGACCTACCCCGCGATTGCGACCGCGAGCGCAGCCCTGCTGATCGGAATGCTGGGCCTGAAACTGGACTGGCCGTCAACATTAGTTTGGCTGGGAAAAATCAGTTATGGACTGTACGTTTTCCATGTTGCGGCGCTGCGCATTCTCCCGAATCCCATTGGCGCCTTGTTGTTGACGATTGTAATCTCGGCGCTCTCCTACCAGTTCTTGGAACGGCCGTTCTTGCAGTGGAAGCAGCGATTCAGCGTGGTGCCATCCCGAAGGCCGTAGATCTCGGCCAGTTCCGGGACTTTCCGGCGTCAGGCGACATTGATGTACGAACGATGCGCGATAATACGATTGCCCCGGCGGCAATCAGAATTCTTTGTGGCAGATCATGCAAGTTGAATTCCACCGAGCGGAACAAAGCGCATCTGAACGTCCAGCGGGCCCACGGTTGTTCTTAAACCGCTGGTCGGCACCACTGCTCCTAACTGCATTCTCCGTCTTCTATTTCGCCGATGCGTTACTCCGCGCCTCGGAAAAATACTTTTGGTACGACGAGATTTTCACCCTCTATCTGAGTCGCCTGAATTCTGCCACCTTATGGAAGGCCCTTCAAAGCGGAGTGGATTTTAACCCGCCGCTTTTCTACTGGCTCACAAAAATCGCTGAAGCAGTTGCAGGGGAAAACCGAATCGGCCTTCGCCTGCCGGAGATCATAGGGTTCTGGATTTTCTGCTTGTGCCTGTTCCGCTTTGTTAGCCGGCGGGCCGGCATCCTCCCAGGATTTATCGCCATGATATTTCCTTTGTTCACGGGTGCGTTCTATTATGCCTACGAAGCGCGGCCACATGGAATCGTGCTCGGATTTGCAGGTCTCGCAATCGTGTGCTGGCAGAATGCTCAGGACAACAAGCGGCGAGGTCTGTGGCTCACCTTGTTGAGCCTGTGCCTGTTTGCCGCCATCCTGAATCACTGCTATGCACTGCTTATACTCTTTCCGTTCGCGGTCGCAGAGCTTCTGGACAGCATCAGACTGCGCAGTTGGAAACTCGCAGACTGGACCTCTCTTGCTCTACCGGCACTCGCGGCGATTCCCGTCTATTTACCGCTCTTGCGAGCCGTTCACAGCGCCCCGGAGGGAACGCAGTTCGGCCGGTTCGGGGCGGGTTGGTTTCAGGTTGGGGAGTTTTACCGCTTCCTTCTCAATCCGGCTTTTTTCGTTCTGCTTCTTGCTTTGCTGTTCATTTTTGTCTTAAGGATTAAAGGATCTTTTCTCCCTGTGCTGATTTCCGAAACGGAATCGGTTCTTGCTCTCTCGTTTCTGTTTCTGCCCGTACTGGGCGTCGTTGCCGGAAAATTGGAAAGCGCTCCCTATTACGTGCGCTACTTTATTGCCAGCCTGATTGGCGTTTCTTTCTGCCTGGCGATCGTGTTCAAAGGCGCGAAAACACATAGGGCACTTGCGTGGCGCCTTGCTTTTGCGGCAGTGCTCTCTTCCTATTTGTTATTTGGAGTCGCCCGCCTGCTCTGGGGGCGCCTTCACGGCGCAGGCGCTATTCTGTTTGAGCCGACCAGTCTCCTTCGGCTAGATACGACCCCCGGTAATCCCATCGCCAACGAGTCGCTATTAACTTCCGCATCTCAGGACCTGCCTATTGCGACAAAACAGAATCTGCGCTTTCTTTATGTTTCTTATTACGCTCCACCGCTTGGCCGCAGGCTATATTACGTATGTGCCAATAAAGCCGATCTTCCCTATACTCTTTTAGAGAGTTTCCTGCCGTTTGGTCCGCCCTTTAATCCGCCGCAAGTATTTTCGGACTTCCTAAAGTCACATCCGCGTTTTTATTTGTACGGTGGAGAAGAGGTGATCGAGCAAGTCTCGGATCTGCAGCAGAAGGGCTGGCAAATGCGATCACTGCGAACGTCTGAAGGACAAAATCTTGCGTTGGTCGAATATTCTGGCGGGACCGCCGAACGCCGCAGCGCAAATCAGGCCCACAGCAACTAACCCGCTATGCAGGCTGAACTGGAACCCTCCGCACAAACTGCACCCGAAAGCCGGGCGGCTCCGCGATCATTTTCGCATCGTTGGTTCACGCCGCTGCTGCTTACCGCGTTCTCTATTTTTTACTTCACTGATGTCTTACTGCGCGCCTCCGCGAAATACTTCTGGTTCGATGAGATCTTCACGTTATATCTTTCCCGCCTCAGCCCAGGTGAGTTATGGACAGCTCTCGAGGCGGCGGTAGATAACAATCCTCCGCTCTTTTACTGGTTCACAAAAGCCGGCATAGCTCTGGCTGGTGAGAACCGGATAGGCCTTCGCCTTCCTGAAGTCATTGCATTCTGGGTTTTCTGCCTGTGCGCCTTTTGGTTTGTGAACCGGCGCGCCGGTGTCGTGGCCGGTTTCATCGCCATGGTTTTTCCGCTGTTCACGGGCGCTTTTTTCTACGCCTATGACGCCCGGCCGCACGGCATCGTGCTTGGTTTTGCCGGGCTATGCGTGATTTGCTGGGAGAAAGTTCAGCAAGGCGGCCGCCGCCGTGGCCTGTGGCTCGTCTTAATGAGCCTCGTTTTATTTGCCGCGTTTATGAATCACTGCTACGCGGTGGTTCTGGTCATTCCTTTTGCACTGGTGGAACTTTTCAACACGGCAACAGCCCGCCGCCCCGACGCCGGGGTTTGGGCCGCGCTCGTTTTACCCGTTTTGGCCGTAGTGCCCGTCTACCTCCCGCTGTTGCGAGGAGTTCATCAGCTCCTCCAGGGAACCATGCACGCTTCCGTTTTTCCTGCTAACTGGCAGCAGGTCGCTCGCTTTTACCACTTCCTCCTGGACCCGGCGTTTCTGATGGTGTTAACGGCTTTTGCCTTTGCTTTCATAGGTACTTTTGTCGGTGGACCGCGCCCAATTGTAGTTGCAGTCCGTGATTTCGTTTTAGCGCTGGGATTTCTCGCGCTTCCCGCCGCAGGCGTCGTATTGGGGAAGGCTGTTCATGCTCCCTACGTGTACCGCTACTTCCTGTCCGCCCTGCTGGGTGTGGTCTTCCTTTTGGCGGTACTGTTTCGAGGTTACGCGCTTAGCAGACGAAATCTGATTGGGTTAGCCTTCGCTACGGTATTGGCGGTTTATTGGATGTACAGCTTTTCCCATCTACTGTGGCGCCATGCTGCTCATCGCCTGTACTACCCATACACAAGCATCGCCCTGGACACCACCCCGGGCCGCCCGCTTGCAAACGAATCGCTCCTTTTTTCTGCAACAGATACTTCAATACCGATCGGTACGCAGGATGAAGACCGGTTTCTTCGTGTCGCTTACTACTCTCCCGAACTTAGCCGCAGACTGTATCACTTTTCTAAACCCGAGCTGGAACATGAGTACCGGTTGCTCCAACGATTCGAACGCTGGGGCCCTCCCTACAACCCGCCCGAAACGTATAACGAGTTTTTCGGTGCGCACCCGCGCTGCTATATCTACGGCGGCGATGAAATTGTCGACATTGTCTCTGATCTGATGCGGCAAGGCTGGCGTCTAACATCCTTACAGATGTTCGAAGGACAATCTCTGGCAATGGTCGAGCATGCTGCAACTTCTGCCCCACGCGCCGGCACAGACAGGCACGCGGTTCAGTAACATATCATGCAGACCGAACTGGAAAGCTCAACATCTCGAGTATTCGGTAATCGGAGCGGCCGGTCTCTATTTTCCCGCAGCCGCTTAGAACTCCTGCTTCTAAGTGCCTTCTCTATCTTCTATTTCGCGGACGTGTTACTCCGTGCTTCGGAGAAATACTTCTGGTATGACGAAATCACTACCGTCTGTCTATCGCGCCTGAATCCGGGCGCCCTATGGGTCGCCTTACGCACAGCCGTCGATAACAATCCGCCGCTGTTTTACTGGCTGACGAGAGCGGGCGAAGCACTGGCAGGAGAAAACAAAATCGGTGCTCGCCTCCCAGAGATAATCGCGTTCTGGGCGTTTTGTCTATGCATGTATGGGTTCGTCAGACGCAGAGCCGGCATCGTCGCCGGCCTTATCGCGATGTTGTTTCCGATGTGCACTGGCGCGTTCTTCTATGCCTACGAAGCGCGGCCTCATGCCATCGTCCTCGGGCTTGCCGGCTTGTCTGCCGTTTGCTGGCAAAACGCTTACGAGAGAAAGCGCCGGACCCTATGGCTGGTGTTACTGAGCTTGTGCCTGTTTGGCGCATTCATGAACCACTGCTTTGCGCTGCTCCTCGTTTTCCCGTTCGCCTTGGCCGAGCTTTTTCAAATGGCGAAGACTCGCCGCTTCGACCTCCCGCTGTGGGCGGCACTGATCATACCTGCCTTAGCCGTAGTGCCGCTCTATTTGCCTCTGGTTCAAGCAGCACATAAACTGTGGCAGGGAACACAACTGTTTACTGCGTTTCCGCCAAGTTGGTCACAACCCGCGCGGTTTTATAACTTTCTCCTCAATCCTGCATTCCTGATTTTGATTTTTGCGCTGTTACTGCTCCTTGTGCATGAAATTTTCGAATCCTCAAACCGGCTGATCTTTTCCGCAAGGGAGGCTATTCTGGCGGCCGGTTTTTTGGCGTTGCCCATCGTGAGCGTGGTTCTTGGAAAGGCAGTAAATGCACCGTATGTCTATCGCTATCTGTTATCCACGCTTTTGGGATTTTGCTTTCTGTTGGCTGTGCCGTTCGGGTCGGCCCGTCTTCTCAAACCGAACCTGACTGCCGTGGCACTTGCGGCCGTGCTCTTTCTGTATGCAGGTGCCAGCTTCTCTCGCCTGGCCTGGCATCGCATCCACGGTGTGGGCGAGATACTGTTTGAGTCAAGCAGCTCAACGTTTTTGGACACCACGCCCGGCAATCCACTCGCGAACGAATCTCTACTTTGGTCGGCTAGCGATCAAAAAATACCGATTGCGACCCGCAATGCAATACAGTTTCTGCACATCGTGTATTACGCTCCCGGGATCAGCCGCAGGCTTTATTACGTCGCTCCCGGTGAAACCGATGTCTTGTATCGCTGGCTCGGAACCTTTGAGAGATTTGGGCCAGCCTACAACGCACCTGAGAAATATTGGTCATTTATAAACGCACAACCGCGTTGTTACCTTTGGGGAGGGCCTGAAGTCGTCCAGAGCATCTCAGAGCTGCTTGCGCGCGGCTGGCAGCTTCGCTCTCTGCAAACCTTCCAAGGCCAGAATCTGGCGGTCGTCGAAAACCCCCGGCCGCCAGAGTAACTATGAGTCCGGGTTATGGCCTGTCGGACATACTTCAGTGCAGCGTCGCCGCGATTGCAACAAGGTGGCAATATCCGATCCTGCAATCTGCGCGCATACGCATTTGTCTGTTCATAATTGTCGCTGCTTACTCGCTCAGCCGCGCTGTAACCGGGTTGATCGGCATGAGGCTGTACGCTCATGATGCGTTCTGGCTTCTGGACGGCGCCTGGCGCATAATGAATGGCCAGCGGCCGCAGATGGACTTCAGCAGCATGCAAGGATTTCTGGCTTACTTGCCTGCTGTAATTGGTTTGTGCATCTCGAAAGGCAGCGTTTGGGGATTCGGATATGGTCAGGCTCTGATGGGCTTGTTATTGCCAACTTGGATGTATCTTATCGGCAGAAAACGGCTGCAGGATGTGTCCTTGCTATTGATCTGCCTGGTTACCTGCTTTGCCGCAGCCGCTCCTTTCTCCCTCGGCGAGAGCCCGTTTCAATTGAGCCCCGGTACTACTTACAATCGCTACGGCTATTGTTGTCTTGCACTGGTGCTGGTGGAAGCTGCAGAAGAAGCTCAGACAGCAACTCGTGAGCTGTTTGGAAGCGTTTCTACCGGCGCAATTACGGCTGCTCTGTTCTTTCTTAAAATCACCTTTTTCGCTGCCGCTTTGTTTCTGTTTGTACTGTTGTTTCCATGCAAACAGCAGGCAAAATCGCGCTTCGTGGCCACTGGCGCCGGCTTCGCTATCGTTTTCCTGATTTGTCTTGCCTACTATTCTTTCAACCTGGCGCCGATGTTTAACGATCTACTGTTGGTCGCCAGAGCGAGACATCTACGGTTGGTTGGCTACACAATGGATCAGAACCTGGCCCAGGCGGCCGTCCTGCTCGTGCTTTGCTTCTGTGCGGCTGGTCTCGCATCAAAGTACGCAGAGCGCGTAATGGTAGCCAGAATAATAGTCGCGGGCACCGTGGCTACTGCCTGCGCCGTCTTATGTGTTTTCGGAAATTTCGAGTTTTATGGGCTTGCTTTCGCGCCTTTCGTTGCCCTCTTGATAACTGATTTATTAGTCAGGTATACGCCGGGACTTGCGGCCAGTGATAACTTCACCAAGGGATCTCTTTTGCTTGTCGGAGTAGCACTTGCATCCAGCGCCGTTTTCGGCGGCCTTTTCAGCATGGGAGTTGCTTACTATGAGCGATTTCACGCAAATGCGCATATCCCTCATATGAAAGGCCCACGCTTGTCTGGCTTTGCAACGGACGGCCAGGAATTGTGGTATGCAGGCTGGGTTAACGATGGAATAGACTTACTCGAGCGTTTACGAAAACCGGAGGAATCCATCATGTGTCTGGATTTCAGCAATCCCTTTTCCTACGGCTTGGCAGCCAAGCCCGCACCCGGCGGCACAAACGGATTGCATTACAAAAATAGTTTCAACGATACTGCTTATGAGAGCGCGGCGGCACTGTTCGGGCATGCGGACCTGGTGATGGTCCCAAAAACGTTTTCGGACTATGCATCACAAGAAAGTGTTCCTCGTATTTACGGGCCGTATCTGCACTCTCACTTCCATCAGATTGGCGAATCCAAGGAATGGATACTCTACCGTCGGGACGCCTAGGCTTCAGACGCGCAGCACGCTGAGTTGATGGCCATATCCATCGTTCCTTATTCCGAAGAGCACATTCCTGCCGTTCGCGATTTCAACCGCCGCTTGCAGCAGGGCGGGGCGCCACCGGATTACACCTTTTCCGAATCACCTGTGCCGCGCTGGCTGCCCCGAAGTGATACATCGCCGGTCTATAACGAATTCTTTGTTGCGCTCGAAAGCGCCCAAGTTCGCGGCGCCTTTGCACTCAAGCATCAGATGTTTTCGTTTAACGGCTCGCTCAAGCCACTGGTGTATTTGCATCATCCGTTTTCGGAAGGCATCGTAAACAAGCGCTACGCGCAGCTTGGCGCGCAGATGCTGATGCGCATCGTACGCGAGCACCCCTTCCTGTTTGCCCTCGGAATGGGCGGCTATGACCGTCCTTTGCCCCGCATGCTGCTGGCCCTGCACTGGAAGCATTGTCTGATTCCCTTTTATTTTCGCGTCTGTAACGGCCCAAAATTTCTACGCGAGATGCGAGCACTCCAAAAAAATTCCGCCTTGCATGTGCTGTCACGCGCCGCTGCGGTTACCGGTTTAATTCCATTGCTGCTCGCGAGTTGGCAGAAAGTGCGCGGAAGCCAGGCTATGGCTACGCCCCATACCGCCGAAATCGTTCCCGAATTCGACAACTGGTCAGATGCGGTCTGGCGCGACTGCGCGCCGGGCCTGGCCATGGCAGCCGTGCGGGACACCCGGACATTGCGCGTTCTCTATCCCGCCCAAAACCAAAAGCTCACTCGCATTCGAATCGCAGTGCGCGGCCAGATCGTGGGATGGGCAGTAACCGGAATTTTGCATCGCCCCGGCCATGAGCAGTATGGCGATTTACGCGTAGGCACCATTCTCGACGTGCTGGCGCGGCCCGAACACGCGCCCGCAGTGATCGCCGCAGCAACCGGAATTCTCATCGGGCAAGGCGCGGAACTGATCGGCAGCAATCAAAGCCATGCGGCTTGGCAAAACGCCCTGGCGCAATGCGGCTTTCTAAAAGGACCGTCGAATTTCATCTTTGCTGCCGCGCCCGCCCTCTCCAATCTGCTGGATCCGTTCGAAACGCGCATGAGCCAGGTCCATCTCAACCGCGGAGATGGGGACAACTTGCTGCAATATCTCTGATTAGGCTTCCTCTTCTTCCCGGACGGCGGCCTTCTTGCCCTGTAACCGCCCGATAAGAGGCCGCGTGCTGTAATACAACGACCGCAACCCATCGCGAGCGGTACTGATCCACTTATATCGGGACTTGTAAAACCAGGGCACGCGCAAAGGTGCCACCCCGTATTTTTCTTTGTACTCGCCGCCGCCCCAATCGAACAGCTCCGCGCCGCGCCGCTTCCAGTAACGCATCGCATACCAGTGCAGCGTCTCGTTGGGCCGTAGATGCTGGTGCTCGCGCCAGCTTGCATTGCCCCAGAATTCCGCCGTCTTGTTAAATCCTGGATAGATGCCCGTTCCGATGCACACGCCCTCAGCAGACCGCGCGCGCAAAAGCAGTAGGTTTCCTGACGGCTGCATGTGCTCCACCAACAGACGAACCCGATCCAGTCCATACGTCGGCGTCTTGCCTTGCTTTGCAAAAACATCTTTGAGTTGCTCGTAATATTCGTCTGCAAACGCAGAATCGGAAGCTTCCTCTACAACCACCCCGCATTTCTCCGCTTTCCGGATGCAGCGGCGGCAGGCGCTGCTCATTGCCTTGAATAGCTCTTCTTCCGATCGGCGCAGATCGGACTGGTACGTCTCATAAAATGTCGTCGCAGCCGCAACTCCGCTGGCGTCTTCCGGCGCAAAATGCAGATCGGAAATTTCCAAATGCATACAGTTTAGCCCCTGGAATGCCCAGGAGATGAATGCCGGCAGCACTTGCGCGCGTGAGTAACCCGGAAGTAGATTGAACCCGATGTATGGAGTCGCCCAGCCTGGAAAAGAGCTGCCTAAAATCGCGAATCCGGCTTTGCGGATCAGCACGCCGGAAAAATATCCTGCCGGCGCATTGCCGTCCCGGATCTCTACCACCACCATCTCTCCGTGCTGTGAGGCGCAAAGAAACTCCAGCCATGGCTTGGTTTGAAACA
>Ga0070739_10007478_pt1 | contig 11574 bp, 9 predicted proteins | sample Coa_R1_7_FD_66445 | JGI IMG/M metagenome (GOLD analysis project Ga0070739, IMG submission 66445) | Surface soil microbial communities from Centralia Pennsylvania, which are recovering from an underground coalmine fire - Coalmine... | ecosystem: Environmental > Terrestrial > Soil > Unclassified ... | reverse complement strand
GCAGGACGTTTACGGCGCGAAACACCCGCTGTCGTACAACTCCGGCGGCGAGCCCTCGGGCATCCGGACCATGCAGGCTTCCGACATCCGGCGCTTCCACGATTCGCATTATTTTCTGGCGAATATGGGCGCGATCGTCTCACTTCCGGCCGGCCAGCCCATGGCTGAAACGTTATCGCGCATCGGCGCGGTTCTTGCCCGTGTCGAGCCGGTGAAGCCGCAACTGCCGGTTGTCACAGAGGCGACCATTCCGGCGCCGCAGCCCGCACCCGCGGGATCCATTCAGATCGACGACTTCCCCTTCGCCAACGATCAGCAGCCTGGCGTTCTCGGCCTGATCTGGCCCGCTGACCGGGAACTCTCATCGCGCGATCGCATGCTCGCCGAGCTCTTCTTCGCTAATTTCTCGAGTGACGAGACCAGCAGCCTGTATGGCCTCTTCATTAACAGCAAAACGCGGTTAATGGATATCGGCGCCGAGCGGGTGGACAATCTGGTGAGTCCCGATCAGGGCCATCCCGTGGGCGTATTCTTCTTTCGCGTGAATGCCGCCAGCCTGACCGAGCCCACCATTGTTCGCGTGCGCGACACGGTTATGAGGGAACTGCAGCGCATCGCCTCCTGGCCGGATGGCTCGCCGGAGCTGGCGGAGTTCAACGAGCGGGTTCGTGGGCGCGCCATCGAGCAGCGCCGCGCGCTCGACAAGCTCGTGAATTCGCCCCCGAAATTCGGCTTCCGCACCGGCAGCGACGCCTGGCTGCTGCAGTTCGATCGGCTCAACAAGGAGCCGGGTTTTCGCAAATCGGTGACGCTGCGGCCGGACAGGGAAGCGGTCGACCGCATGCTGGATGAAAAGCGGAACATCTGGCGCGACCTGCTGGCGCGCCTGAAAATTACCGCCGTCACGCCGTACGCCGCGGCGGCCCGCCCCAGCCCATCACTGCTGCACCAGGATGAAGCCGAGCGGCAGCAGCGTGTCGATTCTGAAATCAGGAAACTCGAGAGCAGGTATGGCGTGGACAATCCGCAGCAGGCTCTCCGGCGTTTCGCCGCCGATTACGACGCTGAGACGAAGGAGCTCGACGGGCTCAGCCAGAGCACCGTATCCCATTTCCTCGCTGACCCTCCGCTGACGCTCGATCCGCAGCTGCAATACAGCGCTGGCGAAATCAGCGGTATTCCGTCTGTCGCTTCCCGCTTCGATACGATGACCGGCGCGACCGCGTCGATCGCTCTGCGCCTCGATTCGATTCCGGAGCCGGACCTTGTTCTGGTTGCCCTGCTGCCCCGGCTGCTCACCGAAACCGGCGTGGTGGAAAACGGAAAGACGATTTCCTACGAGGAAATGCTGGATCGCCTGCGCCGCGAGATCCTCAGCCTGGACGCGCGCTTCAGCACCGACCTGCGCACCAACCGCGTGGAGCTTGTCGTGACTGCGGCGGGCGACAACCTGGCCGAAAGCCAGCGCGCGGTGGAGTGGATGCGCCTGGTGCTGTCGCACCCGGACTGGAGTGCGCGCAATCTGCCGCGCATTCGCGATCTGGTGCAGCAGTCGGTGAGCGCATTGCGCGCGCGGATGCAGGGCTCCGAGGAATCCTGGGTACAGGACCCGGCCAACGCATATTACAAACAGACGAATCCGGCGTTTCTCGCCTCGGCCTCGTTCCTGACGCGGGCGTGGAGCGCCGATCGCCTGCGCTGGATGCTGAAAGACGCCGGCTCGCCGGGCGATCGGGCCACGTTCGAGTCGTTTCTGCTGAGTCTGGCGGACGCGCCTGCGCACGCCACTCGCGCCGGCTTGAAAACGCTGCTCGAAGCGCTCCAGGGTCGCGGGTCCGTTGCTGATTCGACGTACGTCCGCGCCTGGCAGGGGCTGCCCGCGGCTGCCAAGCAGAACGCCAGCGACGCGGCGCTGGACCTCGAGCAGCTTCTCACGGATCTTCCCGACCGCAGCCTCGCCGCCGACTGGCGCTTCATTTGCCGGCAGATTCACGATGATGTGGAAACCGGTCCGGAGAAAACGCTGGAGCGTCTCAACGCCCTTCGAGCCTCGCTGCTGCGCAAAGGAAATGCGCGCATGTGGCTCGCCGGTTCGACCGCCACGGAGGACAAGCTTCAGCCGTCCCTCACCGCCCTCGCGAGCGATCTGACCGACGGCGCCGCGCCCGCCGTGGCCTATGCGCCGGAGAACCGCGTGGCCGACCGGCTGCGGCAGCACGAGCCCATGGCCACCGCGCCGCACTATGTCGGCTTGTTCGATGCCAACATGACCGGAGGCGTGATGATCAACACCGTGCCGTTCCGCTCTTACTTCGACACCAGCCGCGACGCCGTTCTGGACACGCTTGCCGCGGGTCTGTTCGGCGGCGCAGGCGCGCATGGTGTGTTCACGAAAACGATCGGCGCCGGTCTGGCCTACAGCAACGGAGTGGGCTACAATCTCGCGCAGGGGCTGCTGCACTACTACGCCGAGCGCATGCCCGAAGTGCCGCAAACGCTGAACTTCGCCATTGATGTGGTGAAGCAGGGCCCGCGCGATCCGAAGCTGTTCGATTACATGGTGGCGTCGGTGTTTCGTCCGGGGCACGGTGCGGATGACTACGAGAACCGCGCCGAGGACATCGCCAACGAGTTGCGCGACGGGGTAACCCCCGATGTCGTTCGTGCCTTCCGCGAGCGAGTGCAGGAAATCCGCAAAGACCCCGGCGCGCCGCAGCAGGCGCTCGCGCGCGTCGATGCGGTCTACGGCACGGTCTTTCCGAGCTACGGCCCCAAAGCTCGCGACGTGCCGCGAGCGGTGTACTTCATCATTGGTGCGGACCGCCAGTTCGCCGCGCTCAATGCCGAGGTCCAGCGCCGCGAAGACGAGCACGTGTTCCGGCTCTACCCACGGGACTACTGGCTCGTTGGTGCGCGCTCGGCTGAAAATGTTCCATAAAACGCCTTCAGCGTCTGGATATACTCGGCGCCGCCGACCTCGTGGATATTGTTGTGGCTGGCGCCGTGCAGCAGCCAGAAGCTTTTCGGCTCCGGCGCCGCTTTAAAGAGTGCCTGCCCGAGGCGCAGTGGGATGACCTCGTCGCGGTCGCCCTGAATAAACAAGACCGGCGCGTGCACGCCCGCGATGCGGCTGCGCGAATCGAAGCCGGAAATCAGCAATGGTCCCAGGAATGGAATCACCGTACCCGCAACGTCCTTCGCGGAGGTGAAAGGCGCCTCTAAAACGAGGCCGGCGCACGGTCTCCGGGTGGCGAGTTCGATTGCCACCGCAGTCCCCAGTGATTCGCCTTGAATGACGATCTGCCGCGGTTGCCAGCCAGTATGGAGCAGATATTCGTACGCGGTTTCCGCGTCGGTGTAGAGGCCCTTCTCCGTCGGCCGGCCGCTGCTGCGCCCGTAGCCGCGATAATCAGGGACGAGAACAGCGGACCCGGCTGCAGGGATCTCCTGAAGCACGGCGAATCGATGCGTGACATTCCCGGCATTCCCATGCAGGAATAAGGTCACCAGACGCGCTCCCGCCGGCGCCGCCCACCACGCGTTCAGACGAATCCCGTCGGGCGTTTGGAGCCACACATCACTGGCGCGACATTCAGACTGGAGGTCCCACAAACCGCCGGGGTATTTCATCGGATAGAAGACGGAACGGCGGGCCAGAAACGCGAGGCCGCCATAAATGACCGCAAGCGCCAGAGGCCACGCAACATACCATGGCACACGCAGCACGTGCCCAGTCTAGCGAAGTCAGCCCTTCAACTCCGCGGCGTATCGCAGATCGGCGCCGAGTATGTGGTTGGCGAGCCAGTTCTTCAGGAAATGCATCACTTCGATGGTGACCGTCATTTTGCCGGCGCGAAGCTGATCGCGAAGCTCATACACCTGTTTCTTCAGATTCTGATGCTGCTGCTCGTGGGCTGCCGCCTCCGAGTACCGCCGCGCGCGCAGGAGCTTCTCCTCAGCGGCGAAATGCGTCTCGGTGTAGCGAATCAGATCGTCGAGGATGCGCGAAAGGACCGCTTTGCCTTCACCGCGGAGCATGGCGGCCTGAAGGTCATTAATCACGCCGATGAGGCGCTTATGCTGTTCGTCGATTTCCGGAATGCCCACGCTGTAGCGGGCCTGCCACGGGAAAACCTGTTTGACTTCGGTCGCCATGGTTTTCATATCGGCGAGCGGGGATATTGTCTTATCCGATTTGCAATTCCTCCACCGCCGGGCCGCGTTCCACTCCCCGATAGGCCAGCGCCAGCAACGGCGGCGCAACCAGGGTGGTCGCCACGGCCATAAACACGACGACGCCATAAACCGGCGCGGGGATAATACCCATGCGTTGCCCGATCTGCGCCACCACCATGCCCACCTCGCCGCGGGGAATCATGCCGACCCCGATGCGCAGCATGTCAGCCCACCCATAGGTGGCTGCGCCGAGGCCGCAGCCGATAAGCTTGGACACGATTGCGGCGGCAAGAATAACTACTGCGAGCAGGATGGTATCGCGATTCGCGAAAACGCGCAGGTTCAGATGCAGGCCGATGCCGGCAAGGAAGAAGGGGACCAGCAGTTCCGCGACGCCGTTGGTCATCACGCGAAGGCGTTCGCCGACCGACTCCGCCAGACTCATGCCGGCCAGAAAAGCGCCCACGATCGCCGCTACGCCCGCGTACGTCGCCAGCAGGGCCAGCCCGAACAGCACCACCATGGAAACCGTGAACTGCACCTCGCCCAGCTTCAGCCGGTTTTCCGCGCGGATCATCAGACGCCCGACTGCGTGCGTGCCGAAGAGAGCTACCGCCACCGTGAATCCGATGGCCAGTCCGGAAGTGATCAGAACGTCGGCGACGTTGAGCTTCCCCTGTGAAATCCCGGTCACGATCGCCAGCACGATCAACCCGAGCACATCGTCGATGACGGCGGCGGCCAGTATGATGCGGCTGGCGCGCTGCTCCAAAACTCCGCGCGCCGCGAGCACCTGGGCGGTAATACCCACGCTGGTTGCCACCATGGCAGCGGCGACAAACAGCGCCTCCACACGCGGGGCATGCCACAGCGCCATGATGCCCCAGCCGGCGAGCAGAGGAACGATCACGCCGACAGTCGCAACCAGTGTGGCCGTGAAGCCGACGCGCATCAGCTCCGACGTCTTCACCTCCAGTCCGACGCGGAACAACAGGAACATCACCCCCAGATCGCTGAGGGTTCGGAGGACCTCGTTGGGCGCAATCCAGCCCAGCATTCCAGGTCCGATCAGGGCCCCGGCGATAATCTCGCCCACGATCCCGGGTTGCCCCAGCCGCTCGAAGATCTCCGACAGCAGCTTTGCCGCTCCGAAGACCACGAGAAGAGTGAGCGGGATGTTGACCGCGGCGCCGTGCACGCCTTTAGTTTGCGGGCAAGCAGAGTTCAATACAACTCTGCCGCCGTTTTTAGCTGTGACCCCGAAACAGGAACACCAGTTCGATGATCAGGATCGCCACCACCATGACTTCCAGCAGAAAAGCACGGCCCTGGTGAAACTCCTCGATCATGGACTGGTACAGGTCTCCCGCGATTCTGAGCTTGTCATCCACCAGATCGCGATAATCGTTCACGCCGATCCTGCGGGTCATGACCCGGTAGGCGCGGGCGTAAAACATGTCGCTGAGGAACTTGATCGAGTTGTCCAGCCGTTCCGTGAGCTCGATGACGTCCACGCGGATACGGTTCAGTCCTTCCGCCTCGGTGGCCATGCGCCATCGCCGCCACAGGCTGCGGCGGCGCTCGAGGCTGCGATACACGCCGGCGAGCACGCGGGTGAGCAGGTCGTCATAGTAGCGGAACTCGATCAGCTCGGTATTGGCGTACTCGAGCAGCTCGAGAATGGGCGCCGCCCCTTCCGCGGTGTCGTATACGAAAGCGGCCATCCAAGCCACCACGAGCAGATCGGATGGATAGTAGGAGACCCACTCACGCAGCACCTCGGCAATCTCGTTATCCGACAGCGGGACTGCTTCGCCGCGCACGATCTGCGCGATTTCGCCGCCGCGTTCGGCAATCATGGTGGACGCCGGGACTGCGGAGTTGTCGTCGCCGTAAGCGCGGCGAAGATGAACCACATAGTAGTCTTCCGTGGTGTGCCGCGGATAAGGGTTCACCAGCGCGCGCCCGATGCGCCCGGTCTGCTCGCGGACGATCTCGGCGGCGCGGCGCTCCAACTCCGCGGAGCCGATCCAGCGGCTGGCGAGTCTAACCAGCTCGCTCCAATCGCCCTCAAACGGAAGTTCGAGCGCAAGGCTGATCACGCCATACTCGTAGACGCGAACGGCAGCGCTCCACGTCTCCCCTGGCCCGATTTCGATTGCCGCTACCGGTCGGACCACCGGTGGCCGGGCGAAGCGCACATATTCCGGAACCGGTCCGCGGAATTCGGGACGGCCGCCGCTGCGCTCGGCGCCAAGCAGCTCGCGCGCCTCATCGAGACGGATCTCCTCGCACACGTCGAACAGCAGCAGCGCGTGCAGCGAACCCGAGAGTCGAGCCATGTGGCCTGTGCTGTAGGTATGATGACGCGTTTCCAGCGCGGCGCGCCAAAGCCCATGCTACGCTGACGTTTTATGGAGCTCTCCGATGTCTACCTCGGACTGGGCGAGCGATGTTTCACCGATCTGGTTCGCTCCATCTCGATTGGCAGACTCAAAACCTTTCAGCTGTATGACCGCATGAAGGTGCGCCTGCACCTGCCGAAGCTGAATTCCGAAAACCTGCGCAAGTCCGCGCCCCGATTCTGGGAGCGCGTGCAGAACCACGATGAGGAGTTCGCAACCGAGATTGCTCAGGCGGTTCTGATTTCCCATCTCGACATGATCGCCGCCGCCCTCAATATTCTCGGCATTCCCAACGAGGACGGGTTTTTCTCCAAGGACCTCGATCCGGCGCCCTACCTCACCGAGGGCTGGCAGCAGCGCGTGCTCGATGGGCTGCGCGATAAATTTCCGGAGGCCCTGCTGGTCTTCTACATCAATCATCTGGGTTGGGAGTTGAAGCGCCTCGACCAGCCGTACGTTCCGGCCACACCGGCCGCGGCACAGTAACGTGAAAAACCTGTTCGACGCGATTCGCGCCGGCGATCTCGGCGCGGTGCAGACATTCGTTGAGGAAGACCCGTCGAAGGCCTCGGCTCGCGATGACAACGGCGTGAGCGCCTACATGATCGCGCGCTACAACAGGCAGAATGCCATTGCCGACTGGCTGCTTGGGCGCGGAATTGAGACCGATATCTTTGAGGCAACCGTGGCCGGCGACCGCGCGCGCGTGGAACAGCTTCTCGACTCGGACCGGTCTCTGGTCCGCGCACTTACCAGGGACGGCTGGACGCCGCTTCACCTGGCCGCATTTTTCGGTCAGAAGGAAGTCGCCGAAGCGCTGATCGCGCACGGCGCCGATGTTAACGCGCGTTCGGTGAACGCCATGAGGAACATGCCCCTGCACGCTGCCGCCGCTGGGCGGAGTAACGAAGTGGTTGGGGTGCTTCTGGCCCATGGCGCGGACGTCAACGCGCGACAGCAGGGCGGCTGGACTGCTCTTCATGCCGCGGCCCAAAGCGGCGATGCGGCGATGGCGACGGCGCTGCTGGATGCCGGAGCGGAAGTCAACGCCCGCGCCGATAACAGTCAGAACCCCATGGACCTGGCGATGACCGGCGGCCATCAGAACGTCGCCGAGATTCTCGAGAAGCGCGGGGCGCGGATCTAGCGCAGATGCTGGATGAACGGATCAGGCAGGTTCAGGACGAGGCCCTCGAACAGATTGCCCGCGCCGGCGCGCTGGACGATCTGGAGAGCGTGCGCGTCGCCGTGCTCGGCCGAAAAGGATCCCTCGCCCAGTTCAGCCGCGAATTCGGAAAACTGACGCCGGAGGAGCGCGCCGCCGCTGGCAAAGCGCTGAATGCGGCCAAAGAGGCGCTGGAATCCGCTTTGAGCGCGCGCAAACAGGCCTTCGAACATGCGCAGCTGCGCGACCGCCTCGATAAGGAGTGGGTGGACCTGACGCTGCCCGCGCCCGGTCCGCGCCGCGGCAGTCTGCATCCTGTCACCCGTATCCAGACCGAAATCGAGGACCTGTTCGTCTCGCTTGGTTTTACCGTGCTCGATGGTCCCGAGGTGGAAACCGAGTATCACAATTTCGACGCCCTCAACATTCCCGCCGACCACCCCGCGCGCGATGCTCAGGACACGTTCTGGCTCACCGACGGTAAGCTTCTTCGAACCCACACCTCGCCGGTGCAGGTGCGCGGCATGGAGCGCCTGCGCGCGCCGCTGCGCATCATCGCCCCCGGCCGCGTGTTCCGGAACGAGGAGGTGGACGCCTCGCACGAGCACACCTTTTATCAGGTGGAAGGAATGATGGTGGACCGTGACATCTCCGTCGCGCACCTGATCTACTTCATGAAGACCATGCTCAGCGGCATCTTCCGCCGCGAGGTGAATGTGCGGCTGCGGCCAGGGTTCTTTCCCTTCGTGGAGCCCGGCTTCGAGCTCGATATTCAGTGCCTCATCTGCGGCGGCTCGGGTTGTCCGGTCTGCAAACAGAGCGGCTGGGTAGAGCAAATGGGCTGCGGCATGGTGCACCCGAACGTGCTGCGCATGAGCGGCATCAATCCGGACGAGTGGAGCGGGTTCGCGTTCGGCCTCGGCCTCACGCGGCTGGCCATGATGCGCTACGGCATCGACGATATCCGCCTGTTGCAGAGCGGCGATCTGCGGTTTCTGACACAGTTCTGATGAAATTCTCGTATCAGTGGATCGAAGAGCTGACGGTCGGGCTGAAGACGGACCCTCGCGAGCTGGCTCGGGATATTACCATGAAGACCGCGGAATGCGAGGGCGTCGAGGAGGTTGCGCCGCTGCTGCGCGAAGCATCCGTGGCGCGCGTGATCTCGGCGGAGCCCATGGGCGATGGCCATAACCGGCGGGTGGTGGCCGAAACGGAGAAGTACGGAACGAAAACCGTGGTATGCGGCGCTCCAAACTGCCGCCCCGGAGTGATCACGGTTTATGTGCCGCTCGCAACGAAGCGTATCTCCGGCGTGGATAGCGAGGGCATGCTTGCCAGCGGCGCCGAACTGGGTATCAATCGCGACGCGGCGGGCATCGTGGAGCTGGAATCCGATCGTCTCACGCTGGCGCCCGACAGCATCATAGACGTCGATAACAAATCACTCACCCATCGACCCGACCTGTGGGGCCATCACGGCATGGCTCGCGAAGTCGCCGCGATCGAACATGTGCCCCTGCGCGATCCGGTGAACATGAAGCTGCTGCCGGATCCCTCCGTGCCGCCGGCGATTCGCATCGCCATCCCCGATCTGAACCTCTGCCCGCGGTATAGCGCGCTCGTGTTCGACAACGTTACGGTCAAGCCGTCCCCGCTGTGGCTGCAGTACCGGCTGGAAGCCATCGGGCTGAACCCGATCAATAACGTGGTTGACGTGACCAACTATGTCATGTCCGCCATCGCGCAGCCGATGCACGCCTTCGACGCTGACAAGCTGCACGGCGACACCATCTTCGCCAGACGGGCGCGGCCTGGCGAGAGCATCCTTGCGCTCAATGATCAGCATTACAACCTGACCCCGGCGAATCTGGTGATTGCCGACGCGGGCGGTCCCATCGCCATCGGCGGGGTCATCGGAGGCGCCGACAGCGCCATCAGCGACCGTACCACTCGTATCGTGCTCGAGAGTGCGAATTTCCAGGCTGCCAGCGTGCGGCGCACCTCTGTCGCATTGAAGCTGCGCACGGATGCGTCGATGCGCTTCGAAAAATCGCAGGACCCGTTGAACACGGTGCGCGGTCTGGCGCTGGCCATCCAACTGCTTACGGAGGTCTCGCCAGGCATTCGCATTGTCGGCGGGGTCGCCGACCTGGCGCGTCCACTGACCGCCCCGGCTCCCATCGCGTTGTCCGTTCCGTGGCTCATCCGCAGGCTTGGGCGCACTGTCGAACAGTCGCAGGTCGAAACGATTCTGGGTTCGCTTGGCTTCATGGTGCTGCCAAAGGAAGCCGGCGTGCTTTCCGTGACCGTTCCGAGCTGGCGCGCCACGAAAGACGTTTCCATAGCTGACGATCTGCTGGAAGAGGTCGGCCGCATGCTCGGCTACAACAGCATCACCCCGCAGGCGCCGCGAATCGAAACGGTGGTTCCTCCGCCGAACCCCGGGCGCGAGCTGGAGCATCGCGTGCGTGAAATTCTCGTCGACCAGGGTTTCACCGAGGTCCATAACTACTCCTTCGTGACCGAAGAAGAGGTCCGCCGGCTCAGTTTGGATATCGCCGACCACGTGCGCATCGCCAATCCCATTGCCGCCGGTCAGGAGCTCATGCGGGCCAGCCTGATCCCTGGGCTGCTCCGGAACATCGCCGCGAACAGCAGGAACTTCTCCTCGTTCCGGTTTTTCGAAATCGGCATGGAGATCCATCAGCGCGGCGCCGAGCTTCCGAACGAGATCGCCCACGCGGCGGTGGTGATGTACACGCGCGAGGGCGACGGGGTGGACCAGTTGTTCGAGCTGAAGCGGGTGGCCGAATGTCTGATGCGCGGCTGCGAACCCGCGCCGGCGGCGCCGCGCGTGTTCGAGCATCCCAGCCGGGCCGCCGAGGTGAGCTGGCGCGGGGAACGAGTCGGCCGCCTCTTTGAAGTGCATCCCGCGTTCGTGCCGGAGGGCCGCGCGGCGATTCTGGATGTCGATCTGTCGCGCATGCTTGCGCTCGGGAAAGTCGAAACCAGCTATCGGGCTCTGCGCCGATTCCCAACCAGCGCTTTCGACCTCTCCGTCGTCGCCCCGGCGCGTTCCCAGGCAGCGGCCATCGAGAAACAGCTTACCGACCTCGCCGGACCGAATCTTGTCTCCATCGAATTCCTCCGGGATTACCCGCTAACGCCGCGAACACGCAGCATCTCCTTCCGCCTTACCGTGGGCGCGCAGGACAGAACCCTGTCGTCCGACGACCTCAGCGCCATTCGCGCGGCGATCATCCAGGGTATGGCGGCGCGCGGCTATGAACTACGCGTGTGAGACGCGAGGCGTGCTAGAATCAGAGTTTTAGATCAAGGAGAAGGACGATGGCGAAAGTATGTGAAGTGTGCGGGCGCGGGCCGCAGTTCGGCCACCGCATCAGCCACGCCCATAATGTCACCAAACGCCGCTGGAACCTCAACCTGCAGCTTGTTCGCGCGCTGGTGAACGGCGGGCACAAGCGCCTGCGGGTGTGCACATCCTGCATCAAGAGCGGCAAGGTTCAGAAAGTCGCCTGAGGGCGGCGTCGACCCATCATCTCTGACACGCGTAGGAACGGCAGGCCACTGGTGTGTCCGCGCGCCTTGCTGCATCTTCCACAAATTTTTTGTTACACGATGTTGACGACGCGCTCGGTTTAGAGCTATAAAATCATTTCCGTTCTAATTTCCATATCAGAGTGGCGGACCGAAGCCACCTCACAAAGGAATCCTCCTGACAATGGCTGCTGTCGCATTTGCTCCCGATGCGATCCTGTTCGAACCGACGGCCGGATGCAACGCTCAGTACTCCGCCGTCCATGA
>Ga0070739_10007476_pt1 | contig 11575 bp, 11 predicted proteins | sample Coa_R1_7_FD_66445 | JGI IMG/M metagenome (GOLD analysis project Ga0070739, IMG submission 66445) | Surface soil microbial communities from Centralia Pennsylvania, which are recovering from an underground coalmine fire - Coalmine... | ecosystem: Environmental > Terrestrial > Soil > Unclassified ... | reverse complement strand
ACACTCCCACTTTTGACCAAGTCGGCGCGGTAAGTGGCCAACTCAGCGATTACGGCAGTATGATTACGGCAGTATTATGACACGATTTCAAGAGAACGGGAACAACCCTGCCAGATCTGCTTGGTGATTAGGAGGATCGGGCACGATGTGGCCGCAGCTTCCCTCACGTGTATATCTCGGCCCCTGCGGTGAGCTTACTGTGAAATCAGTCCGAAAGCCGGATGCCGCAAATCGGCACGCCCGGTTTGATGAGCGGGGATGGAAAACAGGGCGGCTTCACTCAGTACCTCCGCCTATCCTCCCCTCTACACCATTGATCCAACACCCAAGTTCGAGGCTTGGGGCATCGGCCTATGGTTTGATAATTTACTCGTCATGGTGCAAAATCGTGTGCTCTGCTTTGGAATCTATTATTTTGGGCTTCTGTGATGGTTACGCGTGAAAAACCGACCGTGAATCGCTTGCGTGATCGGATCACTCAATTAGAACGAGAGAAATCCCAATTACTGCAAATGATCGCAGCCGCCCCCGTTGGCTTCGCGCTTCTCAACTCGAGCTTACGGTTTATCCGCATTAACCCGGCTCTAAAAGTCATTGATGGTCGTTTGGCAGACGAACACATCGGCCAAACACTTCGAGAGGCACTTCCTGAGCATGCTGATGCCCTGGAATGTCTGTGCCGCAACGTTCTTCAAAATCAAAAGCCCATTCTCAATCTTCAGATCAGCGGGGTCCCCGTTGGTGGACACACTAAAAAGCGAACTTATCTCGCATGCCTTTACCCCGTTCGCGCAGACAAAAAGGCGTTGAATATCGGGCTACTCATAAGAGATGTAAGTTCTTACACACTAGAGACGATCGGCCGCTTTAGCTCAGTGCTGACTGACGATTTCAATAGCATCCTCTCCGCCGTTTTGGGCAGCTTTGATGCGAACCTTGACGGCTTGCACGAGGCTCACCCAGCGTTCAGCGGTCTTCGTAAGGCGCTCGAATCGAATGAGCAAAGCGCACAACTGATCCGGCGGCTGCTGGGTTTCATCAGCAAGAGCGGACACCTCCTGACGACTCGGGAACAGCAGATTTTGGAACTGATTGCAGACGGAAAGAGTTCCCAAGAGATCGCAAAAGTGCTAAGAATCAGTTTCAAGACCGTTGTCACGCATCGTTCCACGATCATGAAGAAACTCGACGCTCATGAGACCGCTAGCCTGATTCGGCACGCCATCCGCCGAGGTCTCATTCAGCCGTGATGTGACCGACGGATAAATACCCTACAGCGCTCGTTGTTTCGTGAGCGCACCACAGTTGTACGTCAGGAATCCAGCATCGGTATTTGCGGCGTTGCGTAGAGGTCATCCCGCAATTCTTCTGGAATGTGCTTTTCTCGGGTAATCGCCCGATGGCCTGTTCCTGCTATTGAGTGTTAAAAACAAGGAGCCGAAATGTGGCCCCGTGGCGCATGGACACGCCGCCTAGCGAAAGGCGCTCCGAACAGAAGTAGATGACTCCTGTCTTCAATCCAAGCTCTCCCCAAGCAGCGCCAATTTTTACCCTGTTCGTTTTCGTCCTGCTTTCTTGCATCGTAATTCTGGCCCTCGTTGCCGGCCTGGTTGTATATGCGTGTTTCCGATATCGAAGAAGGTCGGGCGAAGGCGACCCGCCCCAGCGGTTTGGCAGTCAAAAGCTGGAAATCGCGTGGACAGTCGCGCCTTTCCTTCTGCTGGTCGCCATTTTTATCTTTACCGCCCGTGCTATGTCCAACTCTGATCCGACACCCGCCGATGCCTCTTCTCCCGACATCGTGATCGTGGGCCATCAATGGTGGTGGGAAGCCCAGTACCCGAAAGGTGGCTTTCGAACCGCCAACGAGATCCATCTGCCAGCCGGCCGCGATATGGGTGTGCTGATCAAGACTAACGATGTCATCCACGACTTTTGGGTGCCGCAGCTAGCGCGCAAGGTGGATGCAATACCCGGCTACCCCAACTACCTTTTGCTGCACCCTGACAGGCCTGGCGTTTACCTGGGGGCGTGCTCGGAATTCTGCGGAGAAGAGCACGCCTGGATGCGATTTCGTGTCCTCGTGACTTCGCAATCGGAATTCGAGACATGGGAGCGCCAGCAAGTCCAAATAGCGTCCGCACCTTCGGAACTGTTATCCAACGAAGGCGCGCGCCTGTTCCAGGAGAAGGCGTGTATGAAGTGCCACACCATTTCGGGTACCGAAGCGAAAGGCGAGGTGGGTCCCGATCTCACACATTTTCTGAGCCGGCATAAATTCGCGGGTGAACTCCTCGACAATACACCGGAAAACGTAGCGCGCTGGTTGAAAAATCCACAGCAGATCAAACCGGGTTGCCATATGCCAAATATGCAACTTACAGATGACCAAGTGAAATCACTGACGGCTTATTTGGACGGCTTGCAGTGAGCGATATCCCGATCCCGGCAGACAGTCTCCCGGTCGCGGCCGAAATCGAAGCAGAGAACAAGCGCAGTCTTCTCAGTTGGGTAGCTTCTGTCGACCACAAGCAGATTGCCGTCATGTATCTGCTTACGAGTTTGTTCTTCTTCGGCCTCGGTGGCATCGAAGCGCTGTTAATGCGCCTTCAGCTTGCCTGGCCAGGCATGGCGATACTCTCGCCCGATGGCTACAACCAAATCTTCACCATGCATGGCACAACCATGATCTTTCTTGTGGTGGTGCCGTCCTTACTAGGCTTGGCGACCTATCTTACGCCGCTGATGATCGGGGCGAACGAAATGGCTTTTCCGCGCCTCAACGCATTCAGCTATTGGCTCGTGCTCTTCGGTGGACTCTTGTTGTACTTCAGCTTTTTCGGAGGAGCAGCGCCAAATGCAGGCTGGTTCAGTTATGCACCACTGAGTGAAAAGCCCTACTCGTTTCAAGCGGGATTGGACTATTGGGCGGTATCGCTGTTAGCCATTGGTGTCGGAACAGTCGCGACCGGACTGAATCTGATCGTCACGATCATCACCTTGCGTGCCCCGGGACTTTCTCTCAAACGAGTGGGCCTGTTTGTCTGGATGGTACTGGTCAATTCGTTTCTCATTATTTTGGCCTTGCCCGCCCTGAACGCGTCACTGCTGATGCTTCTGGTGGACAGGCAATTGAGCACACATTTCTTCACGCAGCAGGGCGGCGGGTCGCCGCTTTTATGGCAACACTACTTCTGGTCGTTTGGCCATCCGGAGGTGTACATCATGGTCCTGCCGGGTTTTGGAATTATTTCGGAAACGATCCCAGTATTCTCGCGGCAGCCGATTTTCGGTTATGGTTTCGTTGCCGCTTCGACAGTAGCCATCGGATTGCTGAGTCTGGGCGTTTGGGCGCATCACATGTTCGCTGTGGGAATGGGCCATCGTTGGGACATGACGTTCGGCGCCGCAAGTATGTTGATAGCCATCCCGACAGGCGTCAAGATCTTCAATTGGACCGCCACCATGTACGGCGGCGCCATCAGGTTTACGACGTCGATGTGGTTTGCGATCGCTTTCCTGATCACGTTCACCATGGGCGGTTTGAGCGGCGTGATGTTCGCAGCGGTTCCCATTGATTGGCAAACGACGGACACGTACTTCGTCGTTGCCCACATGCATTACGTGCTGTTCGGCGGAACTCTGTTTTCGGTTTTCTCGGGCCTATATTACTGGTTCCCCAAAATGAGCGGCAAGATACTTTCTGAGAAGCTGGGCCGCTGGCATTTCTGGCTGACATTCATCGGGTTCAACATGACTTTTCTCATCCAACATGTCCTGGGGCTCGCGGGAATGCCGCGCCGCATTTTCACATACCCGGCGCTGCCGGGCTGGGGAATCATGAATCTCATTTCCACAATCGGCGCTTTCGTCCTGGGCATCTCGGTTGTTGTGTTCCTATGGAACCTTTATGTGAGCTTTCAGCGCGGAGAACTCGCGGGAGACAATCCTTGGAATGCCTGGACGCTCGAATGGGCGACCAGTTCACCGCCGCCCCTGCAGAACTTCAAAGCGGTTCCACCGGTGCGTAGCCGGCGCCCGTTGTGGGATCTCGCTCATCCGGAGGATCCAGATTGGAAGCGTTAACCGATATAGGAGTCGTGGCGGGCTCCATTGAAAAGACAAAACTGTGCGTGGCGCTCTTTATCGCCTCGGAATCCACGTTCTTCGGATATCTGATTCTGGCCTATGTCTATTTCCACGGATTCATTTCCAGCGGCCCTACTGCAGCAAATAGCCTTCACCCGGCAAGTACCGGAGTGTACACGGCGTTCTTAATGGCGAGCAGTGGGACCGTCTGGCTTGCCGGGCGCAGCTTGAGAAAGCAAAACCGGCGCGGATTTCTGGTGTGGCTCTGCATCACTATCGCGATGGGTTTGGTTTTTCTGTATGGAGAAACCCGCGAATATCTGCATTTACTCGACCAGCAGGTAACCATCAGCAGAAATCTGTTTGGCACAACGTATTTTGGCCTCACGGGAATGCACGGCATTCACGTGATCATCGGACTCACACTGCTGAGCATCATTTTAGGAATCGACCTGACGAAAGATCGCGGACCGCGCTATCAGGTTGCGGTTGAGTCGGTCTCGATGTACTGGCATTTTGTGGACTGTGTTTGGATTGCTGTCTTCAGCGTCGTTTATCTCTGGAGCACGCGATGAGTATGTGGGCTTGGTTGGCCAATTTATTTCGTGCGTATCCATTCAGCATGCAAATGACTGGCCATATGCTTCTGGCGCAAGTGTTCGCGCCTTTATTGCTGCTCGCACTCCCTCGCGCGATGGCCAGCCGGATCGCGGAAGAGCCGTTGACAAAAAAACTGAGCTGGCTTTTGTCCCATCGCCCCGTCACTTGGCTTGTGGGAATGGGAGCCATGTGGACGTGGCATTTGCCTGCGGCGTGTCACGCGATCGCAAGCCATCCTGGCTTGGAATCGGTTGAGGACATTTCCTTTTTCTTGAGCGGAATCGTGTTTTGGTGGCCCATTTTTTCACCGCTTCCGCGCGAGCGAATGACTCCGGTGCCTTGGGCCGTGCTTTATCTGGTTTGGGGCTGCCTGAGTTGTACGTTGCTCGGCATTATTCTTGCGTTCGCCCCTTCGGGCGGTCACGCCGGGATGCCCGGGATCACGGCTGCCGACCAGCACACCGGCGGCTTGATTATGTGGGTGCCCGGCTGCCTGATCTATCTCGCCGCCGTGATTGCCATGTTTGCGCGCTGGTATAGCACGCCGGAAGAGATCGTCGTCGAATACAGGATTTCTTCCGGATCGGAGTTGACGAGATGAACGATAAGACCAAACCTCCTCGAAGTGGTCTCACTGGAATCGCCAGCGTGCTCGGCGGCATAATAGGCACTCTGGCCCGCTTCCGCGTGATCGGCCGCGAGGTGCGTGATTTAGGCAAAGATTTGATCGAGGCCGGCCATGAAATCCATGAAACTCTGGAGACGAGCGCAGATTCAGAGCAACAGCACCCGCGCGAGGCGCTGGAATCCGGCGCCGTCATCGATAACAAATTAGAACAGATCGAACCAAAGCAGTCATCCACAGCAGAACTTCCGCCGGGCTGGAATCTGGCGCGTCCTCATAAGCTGCCGAGGCCCACCTATTGGCCTGCCGTTTTGGCGGGTGGCGTGGTGGTATTTGCCTGGGGACCTCCGACAAGCTGGACTGTTTCCGTTGTGGGAGCCGTGGTCTCGATCATCGCGATAAGAGGCTGGATAGGAGAACTTCGCCATGAGTCTAAATCCGAATGAGACAAAACCGAGCGAGCTGCGGCGCGATTTCCTGACCGCGCTGTGTGTCGGGGTCGGCGGCCTCACAGCGCTGATTGTGGCCGTGCCGGTTGTCGGTTTTCTTCTCGGCCCACTGCTGCGTGATACCGGACGGAAGTGGCGCGCAGTGGGACCTTTGGACAAATTTAAAACCGGCGACACCGTCGAAGTGAAATTTGAAGACGCGTCTCCGCTGCCGTGGGCAGGAGTTACCGCAGAGACGGGCGCTTGGCTGCGGCGCAACAGCCAAACGGAACTCATCGCTTTTTCGGTGAACTGTTCCCACCTCGGTTGTCCTGTGCGTTGGGAGCCAGCGGCAAAGCTCTTCATGTGTCCCTGCCATGGAGGCGTTTATTACAGCGATGGATCGGTCGCAGGAGGCCCCCCGCCCCGCGGTCTCACTCAATATCCCGTTCGCGTTCGAGACGGCAACGTGGAAATATTGACTTCTCCGATTCCGATTACCTAAAGCCATCGGAGAATCCCTCATGTGGTTTTTGAAACTGATCTGGAAGATCCTGTCGATCCCATGGAAGATTTGGGAGTGGTTTGACGATCGAAGCGAGATCTCGAAAACGCTTGGTCCTCTATTGCGCCATCCGATACCGCCGGGAACGGGATGGAAGTACGTATTCGGTAGCGCTACTCTAATCGCCTTTCTCATACAGGTGGCTACAGGGATTGCTCTCGCGACAGTGTATGTATCGTCGGCCGGCGGCGCTTACAAGAGTCTCGAGTTCATCAGCCATCAGGCGACGTGGGGTTGGTGGGTGCGCGGGATGCATTACTTTGGCGCCAGCGCCATGGTGCTTCTAGTCGGCTTGCACATGGGCCGCGTGTTTCTCACTGGATCTTATAAATTCCCGCGCGAATTGAATTGGCTTACCGGCGTCATCTTACTGTTTTTGACATTGGCGATGGGCTTTACCGGACAGTTGCTGCGTTGGGATCAAACCGGAGTCTGGTCGACGACGATAGCGGCGGAACAGGCCGGCCGCGTGCCGGTAATCGGCCATTGGATCGCACGCCTGATTTTCGGCGGTAACACCGTGGGTGGCGCAACCCTCAGCCGCTTTTTTGCCGTTCACGTGTTCTGGATTCCGGCGGCCATCTTTGCCGTGGTCGGTTTCCATCTTTATCTGGTCATTCGCAACGGCATTTCGGAACCACCAAAGCCCGGGCATGCGATCAATCCTAAGACGTACCGGGCGTGGTACAAGGGATTGCTCGAACGCAGCGGAAGGCCTTTCTTTCCCGATGCGGCCTGGCGCGATGTCATCTTTGGCTTGCTCGTGGTGGTATGCATTGTCGTGCTCGCGGGCATCGTTCACGCGCCGGAACTAGCCGGGCCGCCGAATCCGGCGCTGATTCAGACGGAACCACGGCCAGATTGGTACCTGCTTTGGTACTACGCGTTGCTCGCGTTGACGCCTCACTACATGGAGAGCTATTTGATGATTCTGGTGCCACTTGTAATTGCTGTGCTGCTCCTCTTCTTCCCGCTGATTTTCAATCGTGGCGAGCGCAGTGTTTCACGCCGGCCGTGGTCGGCGGCAATCGCCATTTTTGTGGTCCTGGTTGTCGCGACTTTGTGGTACCAGGGCAAAACCGCCCACTGGTCGCCTGCTTTCGATGCGCCGCCGCTTGCGATTCAGACCATTGGCTTTGCCAGCGGGCCAATCTACCAGGGAGCGCAGCTCTTTCATGAGCGCGGATGTGAAGACTGTCACGCAATCGGCGGCCAAGGCGGCCACCGCGGGCCAGATCTCAGCACCGTAGCGGACCGCCTCACCGAGGAGCAGATGACAGTGCGCATCCTGAACGGGGGCAACAATATGCCCGCCTTCGGCAGCATTCTCACGCCGCAGGACCTCACGCTCCTGCTGGATTTTCTCGACTCACGAACCGCCTACAAAAATACCTCGTTTAGGCGAACCGGCGGGCAGCACTGAACATGAGCACATATTTCCAAAGGATAAATCGATGACAAAAGCAGGAACTGTAGCAGACCACCTTATAGAGCGGTTAGTCGAATGGGGAATCGACACCATCTTTGGTTTTCCGGGGGATGGTATCAACGGCATTTTTGAAGCTTTACGCACGCATAAAGACAAACTGCGCTTCATCCAAGTACGGCATGAAGAGGCCGCGGCTTTTGCCGCCTGTGGCTATGCGAAATTCACGGGCCGTTTGGGGGTTTGCCTTGCGACTTCCGGCCCTGGAGGCATCCACCTCCTGAATGGCCTCTACGACGCCAAATGCGATGGCCAGCCCGTCCTTGCCATCACGGGCCATACCTTTCACGACTTGATCGGCACTCACTACCAACAGGATGTCGACCTCGACAAACTCTTTATGGATGTGGCCGCCTACAACCAGCGAGTGATGGGCCCGGCGCACGTGGTGAATGTCGTCGACGAAGCGATCAAGACGTCTTTGACGCGCAGAACGGTTTCTCACATCACGATCCCTAAAGACATTCAGGAATGGACGCGATCTGAAAGCGAACGCTCATCGGCAAACATTGCCGAGCACAGTGCCGATCTCTTCGCCGCCCCTCATCCGATTCCGTCGGAGCGGTTGCTAAAGCAAGCCGCCGAACTGATCAATAAGGGATCGAAGGTAGCGATACTCGTTGGACGCGGTTGCCTAAATGCCCGGGAGGAGGTACTGGCGCTGGCTGAAGCCGCGGGCGCGCCGATAATAAAAGCGCTGTTAGGAAAAGCGGTGATACCGGATCGCAGCCCGTACACGACCGGAGGCATCGGGCTGCTGGGCACGGCTCCCTCGCAGGACGCGCTCAAGGAATGCGACACGTTTATCATGGCCGGCTCCAGTTTCCCGTACATGGAGTTTCTTCCCAGGCCAGGACAGGCCAAGACCATTCAGATCGACATCGATCCTACGCGAATTGGATTGCGGCATCCGGTGGACGTGGGTCTTATCGGCGATTGCCGCAGTGTCCTGAAGGCACTGTTGCCGCTCATTAAACACAACAAAGACAGGGGGTTCCTTGAAAAGGCGCAGAAGCGCATGGCCGATTGGAATGACCTTATGGAAAAACGGGGCACGCGCACCGATATTCCGATGAAACCACAGGTGGTGACTTATCACTTGAATAAGCTGCTGGATTCGAACGCGATCGTCTCTTCCGATAGCGGCACGATTGCAACCTGGACAGCTCGCTATATTGAAATGCGCGATGAAATGCAGTTCTCGCTTTCGGGCTCGCTGGCCACGATGGCCAATGGCCTCCCCTACAGCATTGGAGCAGCCGTCGCGTACCCGGGACGGCAGGTCGTCTGTGTTGTAGGCGACGGCGGCTTAACGATGCTGATGGGCGAGATCGCCACGCTCGTCAAATACAAACTGCCGGTCAAAGTTGTCGTCATTAAAAACAACGTTCTGGGTGAGATTAAGTGGGAGCAGATGGCTCAGGAGGGCAATCCCCAATACGGAGTGGAGTTACAGCCCATCGATTTTGCAGGATACGCAAGATGTTGCGGAGCAGCCGGCTTCACCATTGAAGATCCCAAAAACGTGGAGAGTACACTGCGGCAGGCGCTTGCGCATCCCGGTCCCGCAGTAATTGAAGCAGTGGTCGATCCCAATGAGCCCCCACTACCGGGAAACATTTCGGCCGAACAAGCGCTGCATTTTGCCGAAGCGCTGGCAAAAGGAGAAAAAGATCGCTGGAAGGTCATAAAGACCGTTATCGAAGATAAGGTTCGGGAAGTTATCTAGCCATGAGCAACTCCGAGCGCGTCGAACGAATTCGGGATGCATTGCGCAAGAACAAGTGGGACTTGGTAGTTTGCGCTCTGCCCATGAATGTGCTCTTGCTCTCTGGTTATTGGCCTGTAGTGGGTACGGGTGTGGCGGTTGCTTCGAAAGAAGGCAAGATCAGTCTTTTGGTTCCGGAGGACGAGGAGGATCTCGCAAGGCACGGATGGGCCGATGAGGTACGAACCTTCAAAGCAGGCTCGTTGAATGAAGTTATCACCGCTTCAGAGGCGATACGCGAGCCTCTGAAGCGCTTAGCGCGAGGACTTTTCGCCGGACCGGTGCGAGTTGGCTTTGAAGCGCAAGAGACCTCGGAGCCGGCTTTCTATGCAGCGATACATCTTTACACCGAAACGATGCGCGAGCTGCTTGAGGAAACTTTCAACATCGCCGCGCTTACTGCTGCCGATGAAGTTCTAGCACATCTGCGCGGTTGTAACACACAGTTTGAAATCAGCCGGATTCAAACTGCCTGTCAGATCGCTGAAACAGCATTTGAGCACGGCTGCCAGCAGATTAGGGCCGGTGCAACTGAGGTGGAAATTGCAGCGATCTTCCGCGAGCCTTTGAGCGCAAGCGTTGTGGATTACCCCAAGGTGCAGCGGGCCGATGGTTTCGCATGGTGCATGTCGGGAAGTAATTCTGCGCTCGCCTCAGGGGCTTACGCGCGTTCACGGCCTAAGCAGATCGAATGGGGAGATCTGGTTTTAGTGCATTGTAATTCCTATGCGGACGGGCACTGGACCGATATAACGCGCACCTATTTTCTTGGCGAATTGGAACAACGCGCAACGCAGATGTATGAGGCGGTATTCGCCGCCCGCGAAGCTGCTCTGGCCGCAATTCGTCCTGGCGTGAAAGCAGCGGACATTGATAAAGCAGCGCGAGACGTTTTGGAGAAGCGCGGGTTCGGTCACCAGTTCAAGCATTCCACCGGACACGGTGTAGGTTTCTCGGCGATAAGCGCCAATGCGAGGCCACGCCTTCACCCGAAATCGCCAGACATACTTCAGATCGGCATGGTGTTCAATGTGGAACCCGCCATTTATTTTGACGGGTACGGGGGCATTCGCCACTGCGACATGGTGACCGTCACTGAGGGGAGCGCAGAAGTGCTCACCTCATTTCAATGCCAGATCAACGAGTTACAGGTGGGGGTCTAGTTAAGAAAGGTTTTTAAATGCCACGTTTTCGAGGAACTAAGAGCGCGTTTGGCGCACCGGGGGATCAACCTCGTTGGACTTACGCTGACAAAGACGGTGTCGGCACGGCGTGTTCAAGCGGAAGTCGTGTTTGGTTCACCATTTGGCGTGGCGCTTTGACGGAGATCTACTACCCGACCGTGGATCGTCCACAAATGCGCGATCTTGAGTTTTTATTCGCCGATGGGAATGGCACGTTCATAGAAGAGAAGCGAGATCTCGATTATGAGATCGAGAGAATGGAGCCTTCACAAGGTTATAAAATCACCAGGCGAGATCCTCGCGGCCATTTCTACTTCACCAAGGAAGTGATTGTCGAACCCTTTCGCCCCTGTGTCTTGCTCCATGCGGCTATCCAAGGAGATGACAAATTCCTCCAGAATCTCAGGACCTACCTGCTGTGCGCTCCTCATTTAGAGAATGGAGGCGAGGGGAACAGTGCTTTCGTGGTCGAAGTTTCGGGCCGGGAGTTACTTGTCGCTAATAAAGGTGCCCGCTGGCTCGCAGTAGGAGCTTCTTGTCAATTCTCGCGACTCTCTTGCGGATACGTTGGGCAGAGTGATGGCTATACGGATGTCGCAAAGCATCACAAAATGGAGTTTGAGTTCGATGAGGCGAAGAACGGCAACGTGGCGCTTACGGGAGAACTCGATCTTTCGAAGGGCCGTGAGTTCACGGTCGGCATTGCATTCGGTGAAACTCTTCCCAGTACGCTTTCAGTGCTCTTTCAAAGTCTTGGTCTTCCTTACAAGGAGCAACGCAAGATTTTCATCGATCAATGGGCTGCAGCATCAAAGGAGAGGAAGTCTCTC
>Ga0070739_10007473_pt1 | contig 11576 bp, 12 predicted proteins | sample Coa_R1_7_FD_66445 | JGI IMG/M metagenome (GOLD analysis project Ga0070739, IMG submission 66445) | Surface soil microbial communities from Centralia Pennsylvania, which are recovering from an underground coalmine fire - Coalmine... | ecosystem: Environmental > Terrestrial > Soil > Unclassified ... | reverse complement strand
CATCGAGCTTTTAGCCAGCCAGAGGACTTTGAGAGCTACCTGCTGCATCTCAAATGTATCGCTGGCCCGATAAACTGCGCCCATACCACCAAGCCCAATCAATGTCTCGATACGATAACGACCTGCTACCACTGCCTCTGGCAAAATACATTGGCAGGCTGGATTCGCACATTGAACACTTCCTGGTGGATAATCGAGCTGACAACGGGGATTAGGACAACGTGGCATAGTATCTCTCTCATTATTTTCAATCACGGCTACTCATGCTATCAATCATAGTGCCATAGTGTAGAGGAGTTGTGAGCGTCTGTCAATCATGATTGACATATTTACAGTACTACCCAGAGTCCGGCGGCATACTCAACACACGGACTTTGGGTAGTACTGACGTAGCCGGAGCAAGAACGCACGCACGAACCAATACTCGGCATCACCGAGTATTGGTTCGTGCGTGCGTTCTTGCCTTGAGCATTACCACTCGCGAATGATCACGTGTCCTTGGGCGACTGCGTTAACGATATCGGCGCGGCTCACAATCCCCACAAGTTTGCCTTTCTGTACGACTGGCACGCGCTTAATACGGCGCTTAGTGAGGAGTGAAGCGATCTCACTCACGGAGGTTTCCTCGTCAACCGCGATCACCTCATGGCTCATAATATCTGCGACAAGCAGACCCTCTTGATTCACTTTACTAATGATGTCCGCTTCCGTGACGATACCAATGATTTTACCATCCGGGTTGACAACGGGGAGGCCGCTGATACGCTTCAGGCTGAGTAGTTGTGCTGCCTCTTGTGCGCTGGCTTCAGGACGGATGGTGCATACCTTGCTGGTCATGATATCTCTTGCTATCATCGCGCACACTCCTCTGGGTGCTGCTGATAAAGAAGAACAGCAGAACTGCATATAGTGCAGTCTCTATAAATCATAACATATGCCATTCCTTTTTCCTAGTATCTTACTGCTGCGCTATTGCATCTGCTTCGATCTCGACCAACCAATCCACATCAGCGAAACGTACCACCTGCATCACTGTTGTAACCGGTCGAATCGCTCTAAAGAATTCGCCATGCACTTGCCCCACACTGTCCCAGTCTTCGATTCGTGTAAGTAATATTCGTGTGCGAATCACGTCGGAAAGATTTGCCCCTAAACCCTCCAATGCTTGCTGAATAATCTCCAAGCAGTGCCGAGCCTGGGCTGCTGCATCTCCAAGAGCGACTGTTCGACCATCTAGCCCTAGTGGAGCAGTGCCAGCGACCGCAATACTATTCCCTATACGCACAGCGCGTGCAATACCGAGACGAGGCTCATATGGCGAACCTGATGAAACAAGTTGACGTGATGGTTGCGTCATTGTAACTTCTCCTTATACTGACTATGCATACTCTCAGCGTAGCTCACCTTAGTTATCCTGAGAGCATAGCTGATACCTTGAACGTTAAAGCGGGAAGCAGTACTCTCTATGATAGCACCTCTTTTCTTTGTCATAGAAAGGACTCTCGGGTATGCGTATTCTCGTCATTGGAGGTACTGGCTTCATCGGTCCTTCGGTTGTCCGCATCTTACACGAACAAGGACATGACCTTACCCTGTTTCATCGAGGCCAAACCGAAGTAGACCTTCCATCGGAAGTAGGACATATTCATTGTGGGGGTGATGACCTCCCCAAGCAGGTTGGTTGGATACATCGCCTGCCAGGTTTTGTCAGCGACTTCAAGCATTTCGCGCCTGATGTGATCCTGTATATGCTACCTTGGGGAGAACGAGACTCCCAAATCGTGATGCACACCTTTACGGGTATTGCTCGGCGCATTGTAGCAATCAGCAGTGGTGATGTCTATCGCGCCTATGGGCGAGTTCGTCGTACTGAGCCTGGACCTCCTGATCTGACTCCTCTTGCTGAGGATTCTCCCTTACGTGAAAGGCTCTATCCTTACCGCAATGAGTCGCCACGGAAATATGATGCTGCTGATCAGGCGATGGATGATTATGAGAAGATATTGGCAGAGCGTGCTGTTATGGGCAATCCACTCCTTCCTGGTACCGTCTTGAGACTGCCAATGGTCTATGGACCGCGAGATAATCAGCATCGGCTGTTTCCATACTTAAAGCGCATGGATGACAACCGGCCGACAATTCTGCTTGATGAAGCTATTGCACGATGGCGTTGGACACGTGGATACATGGAAAATGTTGCCGCTGCAATTGCACTGGCTGTGACTGATGGACGCGCCACCGGGCGTATCTACAATGTTGGGGAGCCGAGAACGCTATCTATCACTGAGTGGGTGAGAGCCATTGGAGATGCGGCTGGCTGGCATGGCGAAATCGTAGTGTTGCCCAAAGGTCGTCTTCCAGACCATCTGACCTTCAATATTGATGCAAGTCAGGACCTGGAGGTAGACACGACGCGTATACGCAAAGAGCTAGGATATAGCGAAGCTGTACCTCTTGATGAGGCACTTGCACGAACTATTGCCTGGGAACGCACACATCCTCCTGAGGAGATTGATCTCAAACAATTTGATTATGCAGCAGAAGACGCTATCTTAACAGAGCTCTGAATTGTTCAGTCATGAGCCATCCCACAATTGAAGGTTGACTCATGACACGACTTTTTGGAAACAGGGGAACAATCGATTAGGACATCCTTCGTCCACCACTTACGGAGATCATCTGTCCTGTAACCCATCTTCCCTGTTTCGAAGCTAGAAAGACAACTACATCAGCGATATCTTCAGGATAACCGACACGTCCCAATGGCGTTTCTTCCGCTATTTTCGCCTCTAGCTCTGGACTGATCCATCCTGTCTGGATTGGTCCCGGCGATACAATATTTGCTGTGATTCCGTACTTGCCCAACTCTAGAGCTGCTGCACGTGTATAAGACTCCATTGCGTATTTGCTGGCACCATAGGATATTTCATTGACGAACCCAGGTGCCCCATCGGTGCTGATATTGATAATGCGTCCCCCGTGTAATCCTCGTTCGATGCGCCGACGTGCGAACTCTGCCATCATGAGTGCCACCGCCCGACTATTCACCGCAAAATGAAAATCGTGACTTTCGTGGGTGATGGTGGAGACGGCATTACCAGCAGGAGCATGGTTCTGTGGTCCAAGCTGACTCTGTGGGGCGAATGTATCTGCTTCACTCGCATCAGCATTGTTCACAAGTACGTCAACAGGACCAAACACCGCCTCTGCATGGTCAAACAGTAATGGGATTGTAGCAGGGTCTGACAGGTCCGCTTCCATTGCCTCTGCCCGTCCACCGTTGGCACGAATGGCCTGCACAACCTCATGAGCAGATGTAGCTCTTCTCGCGTTATAGAGCGCTAGCCCTGGAACAGTCAAATCATCTGCTTTACTGCTTGCCTGACCAGGACCTACAAGTGGGGGTAGGCGAAGATAGCTGATGAGTATGGCGGCCCCTTCAGCGGCAAATGCTTTCGCGGTTGCCGCTCCTATACCGTGATTAGCTCCTGTAATGAGGACGACTTTACCGTGTAGCCCTGTCTCTAGCATTTTTTGCTCCAAAGAATACCTGGCAGATAAACCCTCGCTCAGGTACATTACATCGCTCAAAAGTAGTGAAGAGTTGCGTTCTCCCTTCCAAAGGAACTAAGCACCAACCCGCACGTAATGCGCCCAATACCCCTTGTAAGGTCCGTACTTCTGTGCAATCCTTTCTACTTCGTCACGAGTTAAATCGTGCCCATGCCCATACAAGCGAGATGCTGCCCCTATGATCTTCTTCTCGCCCACCGGCACCTTCTCCATACGTCCTAAACCGCGTAACAAGACAAACGATACTGACCACTCGCCGAACCCGCGAATGCTATGGAGCCAGGCCACAACTTCATCATAGTCTGCCGTTCTCAAGAAGTGTTCATCTACCTCACTGAAGGCTCGGATGACCGCTATCAGGTACGCGGCCTTTCGTGCGTTGCGAACTACCGATAAAAGTTCGTTCTCATTCAGATGAACAAGGTGAGCGGCCTCAGGAAATGCCCAGTAAGCCGTCCCCTGGACTGTAGTGCTGCTGCCATACGTCTCGATCAACGCCTGTTTCATCCTCTGTGCGATATGTAATGGGTTACGCTGAACCAGAACTGCCCAGCAGGCAACCTCAAAGGGTGTCAAGAACTTGACCTGGTGATAGCCGTACAATTCCTGCACAATCGGTGCAAAATCGGGGTCTTCGCGGCCAAGCTGATAAAAGGGACGCACATCGTCATGCAGGCTCAAGAAGAAACTGAGGCGATCAATTGCTCTCCTCTTTACTGAATCGCTCATAGGTTGGTCAGAGAAGAGGGTATATTCCAGCTTTGGCTCTTCAATACTGCCAACAGAAGTAAGTTGAAAAGCGACGATTTGTCCTTCGACAGAAACAGCCTTTGTAAGCGTGCTTGCTGCCAGCGTTTGCTCACCTTGCATTGGCGCGAAGGAACCTAAAAAATCGAGAGATTTAGCAAAATCGAACGGAGGTGTAGGGGTAAGATACTCTGTTTCGGTATAGAGATGTGTTGTAAGTGATTGCATTATTTTCTCTCCCTAGTTATATTATACTGCACCAGTACTTTTATCGGTGCAATTATACCACTTGCCAGCTTCTCGAAGGTGCTGATAAGGTCATCTGCGGGTGTGTGATAGTCAAACATTTGCTCAAGTATGTGGGCATATGTATGTACTGTATTGAAATACCACTTTGCATGTCCCTGGTAGTCCACGCCATCGCTTGATCCCGCTATCGTCAACTCTTTCTCGTGAAAATCTGACGATAGTACAAGAGGCTCGATATTGCCGTCAGATAGAATGCATATGCGGCCTCCCGATACCATTTTTCTTTGTAGGAGTTCGAATGCCGCATTACGGCTGGAACATTCAAACCCCGTTGTATATCTATCGCTCTTGCTTGCTGCCGTTTGCGGATCCTCTGCACTTCGCACCCCAAGCTGCAAAGCCAACGTACGTCGCTCACTGAGCGGTTCGATGACATCTGCGTTGTTTATTCCAAGGACCTTGAGCATGAATACTGCTAACAGTCCAATAGTACCTGCTCCTGTGATGAGTACTGCTTCGTCTGGCTTGGGATTTACCTTACGTATTCCCTTCGCAACATCGCATGTCAGTATGGCCAGGAGTGCAACAGCGTCAGAGATACCATCAGGTACTACAATCGCTTTTGCTTCTGGAACAATGGCATGAGTGCGATGACCATAGAAGGCAACCACACGGTCCCCAACGTGAAGGCGCTGAATGGCTGAACCACAAGCAATAACATAGCCAATGCTCTCGTAGCCTGTCATTTTCGGGTAGTGCGGTAACGTTGTGCTACGAGCCGTACCAAGATATTGTGGAAGCTCGGTACCAATGCTGATAGCCCCTGCCTTCGTTTGGACAAGTACTTCATCCGCTTTCAAGCGTGGTAATGTTTCTGCTATCCATGCTAATTGCCTGGGGGCTATGAGCAGCAGTGAGTGTGTTTGCATGTAGTATCAACCTTGCAAAATCACTTCGGTCGTCTTGAAGTGCAGTTTTGCTACTTTCGCCAGGGCACTTTGACCATATTTAGCAACGATTTCACGTCCGACCGTCACAATCTTGGGGTCTGATGCTCCCTTCGGTAGATGAATACCGACGCTGGTAGATAGCTCTTGTATGATTCTGACAAATTCAGCGCGAGCGATAACGGAAGCCGCCGCTACGGCGATGTCATCTTCGGCATGGGGACGTTGCTCTACAGTAATGGTGCATCCCAGTTTTGCTAACGCGTTGCGGACAAGAGACTCATCGCCGAACTGATCAACAATTGCCAGATTGCATGCAACCTTTCTCTGTACGCTTGCTATGACTTGTGTATGTGCCTGTGCCAGTAACAGATTCAGATTAGCCGTTTCTTTGTATAATTCGTTATAGCGTTCGGGACGGTATGAGAGTACTGTCCCTTGCCCACGACATATCTGCTTGATCTCTTCTGCCTGTGCAAGGATGATGTTATCAGGCAATAGCTTGCTGTCACGCACACCCAGAGCAAGGAGTTGAGACTCGGTTTGTTCATCGACATAGACGGCAGCGACAACGAGCGGGCCAAAATAATCCCCCTTGCCTGACTCATCACTGCCTATTCTGGCAATACCCGTGACTTTGTCAGGGGTAGCATTGGGCAGCTGAGGTTTGTATACCCATGATTTGATTGCTGTCTGCAGTTCACTCGGCTTCCCTTGAACAAGTGCCTTCCCTGTCGTGAACAAATCAACCGGTGTTTTTGCAGTTCCATCTGTCACAACGAGTTGGTAGCCATAGGCAATCTCTTTTTCTGCAATAATGGTCCATCCCTGGCTATGGACGAATTCGCGAAATGCGTTGACTGTTGTCTGGAGTTTGTTCCCTACCATGTTTCATCTGTCCCTCTTCAACTTGATGCCTAAGCTTATGTTCCTGTTTTACGGACATTTTCAGGAGTGTAGAGTATCATAGAACTGACCCTGTTGCAAGTACTTTGTTCGATGGATATCATTATCATCGAACAAAGTGAACATAACTACAGCGCGTATGTTCCAGACCTTCCGGGTTGTGTAACCACTGGAAAGACATATGAAGGAGTAAAAAAGAACGGGCGTATGCAACCAAACTACAAACCACGAGTCAAAATCTGTTGCATCAGCAACTTATACGAAGCCCAGGTAGCCATCCAATACGGGGCATCGGCCCTCGGCCTCGTCTCCGCCATGCCAAGCGGCCCTGGTATCATTGCCGAAGACCTGATTGCCCATATTGCAGCTAAGATACCTCCTGGCGTGTCCTCTTTCCTGTTGACCAGCAAGCAGGATACTGCCTCCATTATCGAACAGCAACGGCGATGCAGGGTCAATACTATTCAGATATGCGATCGGTTAGAGATGGGGAGTTATGATGATTTGAGGGAGGCGATGCCAGGAATTGCGCTGGTGCAGGTGATTCATGTGATGGGGGAGGAGTCGATAGCGGAGGCGGGGGCTGTTGCGCCGCATGTGAATGCTCTTCTGCTGGATTCTGGTAATCAGTTGCTGGCGGTTAAGGAACTTGGTGGGACGGGGCGTATACATAATTGGGAGATTAGCAGGGCGATACGCGAACGAGTGGATGTTCCCATTTTCTTGGCTGGTGGGCTGAACGCTGAGAATGTGGTGGATGTATGTAGTGGGGTGCGTACTGATGGGAGGCTAGATGAGGGGAAGCTGATAAAGTTCTTTGCGGCTATTGAAAACGCTTCACCGGGAAGATGAAGAAGACTATTACGGAAGTAGGAGTTTACTGTGAGTACTGACTATCCTCCACCTGTAGATAAACTACTCAATTATGGTGAGGCCCAGCGCACGTCACCGGAAAATTGGCCTGACTATGTTGAGCTTGGTCTGGGACCAGAACATATTCCTGAGCTGATTCGTATGGCTACCGATAGTGAGCTAAACTGGGCTGAGGGAGACTCTCCCCAAGTGTGGGCTCCTCTTCATGCCTGCCGTGCATTAGGACAGCTCAGGGCTGAAGCTGCAATTGAGCCACTGCTCTCATTATTTGAGACGCTCCGGGATGATGAGTGGGCAATGGAGGAGTTGCCGGATGTCTTTGGTGTGATGGGACCTGTGGCTATTCCGGCGCTTGCCGTGTATCTTGCTGATACGTCTCATGAGGAGTTCCCTCTCATCACTGCTAGCAGTTGTTTGGAAAGGATCGCAGTGATGCATCCTGAAGCTAGAGGTGAGTGTGTTGCTGTTCTGATGCGTCAATTGGAGCGGTTTGATGAAAATGAGCCGGGCGTGAATGCATTTCTCATTCATGATCTAGTTGCTCTGAAGGCTCTTGAGGCTGTCCCTGTTATCAAACGCGCTTTTGCTGCTGGTAGTGTTGATATGAGTGTGATGGGGGATTGGGATGAGGTGCAGGTCGAACTAGGCTTGAAGTCCCGTGAGGAGGTGCCTGAGAAGCAATTCAATTTTTTCCCCTCTTCTGGCGTTCAGCCCCTTCCCGCTGAAGGAGGTCTCTTCTCTCAACCCTCGAAGTCCCGTAGGGACCATGCGGATCATAAGAAGGCTAAAAGTAAGATGGCAAAGGAATCGAGGAAGAAGAACAGAAAGCGGAAGTAGAGGTTTCCTTACACTATGATTCTATAAATGCAGTAGTTATTCAGGCTCAGAAGCACTGTATGCTTCTGAGCCTGAATAACTACTTTGCTGCTATGATTTTGTCGATCCTGACGCCTGCCGCTCTCTTATCACGTAATGATAGGTAAGAGTAATCGCTATGCGCATTTTACGTGACAAGAAAGAGGTTTTACCTTCATGGCAATGAAATATGGTCTTTTCGTTCCACAAGGCTGGCGTATGGACCTTGTCGGCATTAGTGACCCCGTTGAGGCGTATGAGACAATGACGAGTGTTGGGCGCGAGGCTGAGGCGCTTGGTTTTGACTCGATCTGGCTGTTCGATCACTTCCACACCGTTCCTGTAGCGACACAAGAGCCGAACTTTGAGTGCTGGATGAGCACAGCAGCGCTTGCACGCGATACGAAACGTGTCCGTATTGGACAGATGGTGACGTGTAACAATTACCGTAATCCTGCCTTGTTAGCGAAGATGGCGAGTACGGTGGATGTGTTGTCACATGGGCGACTCGATTTTGGGATTGGTGCGGGATGGAAGGGAGATGAGTACCACGCCTATGGCTACGATTTTCCAGATGCCCCGACACGCTTACGTCAACTGCGGGAAGCTGTCCAGGTCATTCTGGCAATGTGGACACAGGAGGAAGCGTACTTTGAAGGGAAGTACTATCAGGTACAAGGCGCAATCAACCAGCCGAAAGGTGTGCAAAAGCCACATGTTCCTCTATTGATTGGGGGTAGCGGTGAGCAGGTGACGCTCAAGATAGTGGCGCAGTATGGAGATGCCTGCAATGTTGGTAATCTTGATCCAGAGGGGCTTGAGCATAAGTTTGCCATTCTCAAAAAGCATTGTGAGGAAGTTGGGCGCGATTACAATAGCATCAGGCGTACCGTTATGTTCAACTGCGCTATTGCAGAGACAGATGAAGAGGCGGTTGCTAAAAGTGCCCCTTTCAGGCGCAATATTCCTTCGGGTCGCATTCGTGAACAGGCACTCGTTGGTACACCTGATGCGATTCGCAAACGGCTGATAGAGATCGAGCAGACTGGAGCACAAGAGGTCATTCTGTTCATGCCTGATTCCAAGGATTTAGAGCCGGTAAGACTCTTTGCACAAGAATGTATGCACCCGTAAGGACCGAGGTATAGTTTGAGCCGCTTAAAATGTTTGCGCAGGAGTGTATGAGAGGCTGATTCTCTCATAGTAAGGATGGATGAAGTTGGCATAGTAGTTGCCTCTGCGAAGCAGCTACTGTGCCAACTTCATCCATCCTTGTTTTCGTTTTCTCACTCTGCTATACTGAACCGGACACAACATACATTACTCCTTGTTTCATTCGCCTTTACGACAGAGAACAGAGAGGAGAAAAAATCCGCTTATGAATGCTCAAGATGTCGTGCAACAGGCACGAGCTGCAAATCTGCGCCTTGTGCGCTTTTTGTACTGTGATAATGGTGGCATTATTCGTGGGAAGACGACACATGCCAGTAAATTAGCGAGTCGCATCCACGAAGGGATTGGTCAAACACTGGCGATGCAGGCGTTTACGGGAGTGGAGTCGCTGGCTGCAGTTGAAGGTATGGGACCCGTTGGCGAATTTCGTCTTGTTCCTGATCCTGCGACGTTTGTTATTTTGCCCTATGCACCCAATACTGGCAGTATGATGTGCGATATGATTAGTTTGGATGGGAAGCCCTGGGAGGCATGTCCCCGCACGTTTCTTAAACGCATGGTGGCTCGCCTTGCCGAGCAGGGTATGCGGGCCGAGGCTGCTGTCGAGCATGAATTTTATCTGGCCCGTGAGGAGATGGGAAAGTATGTTCCGGCGGATCATAGCCTCTGCTATAGTAGCATTGGTCTGGATGATGAGGCTGAGGTGATAGATGCTATCCTGGCAGCGTTGGAGGCTCAGGGTATCTCAATCGAACTGTTCCACGCAGAACTGGGTCCAGCACAACAGGAACTTTCTATTCACCATGCTCCTGTCCTACGGGCAGCTGATAATGTCTGTCTCGTGCGTGAGACAGTGCGGGGTGTGGCCTGTGACTTTGATCTCTACGCTACGTTTGCTCCCAAGCCATTTCTCGATCAGGCCGGAAGCGGTGCGCATATTCACTTTAGTCTCTGGGGGACTGAACACAGCGAGCACCCCAACAAGAATCTCTTCTATGATGCTCATGAGCGTGGTGGGTTTAGCCAGCTTGGTAAGTACTTTGTTGGTGGGGTGCTACGCCACGTGCGCGGCCTCCTGGCTATCACCTGTGGTAGTCCCAACTCGTATAGACGATTGTTGCCACATTTCTGGAGTTCGGCCTATGGTGCGTATGGTTATGACAACCGTGAGGGGGCAGTTCGTATACCATCACTCTTCCGTGGGCGTGAGTCCACTTCCCCCAATATCGAATTGAAGTGCGCAGACCATAGTGGCAACCCCTATCTTGCCATAGGAGCGGTGATCGCGGCTGGCCTGGATGGAATCAACAATCGTATCGATCCAGGAGAGCCCCAGGAGGTTGATCCAGGCAACTACAGCGATGAAGAGCGCGAACGGCGAGGTATTCGTCGTCTGCCAACTTCGCTTGATGAGGCACTTGACGAGTTGGAGCGTGACACTGTGTTATTGGAAGCTCTGGGACCTTTGCTGGCGACTTCCTATATTGCAGTGAAGCGCAACGAAGCAGCCTTCTTTAAGGACAGGTCAGCAGAGGAGGAGACACTCCAGCACTTTTATAAGTACTAGGGGAGAGGTGGAAAAACGACATGAGGGGATTTCCGGCCGGAAATCCCCTCATGTCGTTTTTCCACCTCTCCCCTAGTACTTAGGTAGTTCTTCTATTGAGACTCCGGGTTCTTCTTTACCTCGGGACTGACATACTCAGGATATGCCGCTGGGAATGGTGCTGCTGTCTTCGAGGGGGTGTTGGTGGCACTGGTCTGTGTGGTCTGGGCCGCCTGTTTTGAGAGAGCGCTATCGGTTGTCGAGCTTGACGTTGCTGCGGACTTGGCCGCCTGTTTTGCCATGTCTGTCGTGTCCTTCGCGGTCTCCTTGGCCGTTTGCTTGACATCCGATGTGGCACTCTTCGCGATGCTACCCAGGTTGCTAGCGCTATTTTTGACCGTCGAGGTTGCATTTTGAGCTATGTCGCTCAGGTTGCTCGCGGCTGACTTCGCCGTTGTTGCAGCCTGCTGCGTGTAATCCTTGAGGTTACTAGCAGTTTGTGAAACGCGGCCAGAAATCTGTTGTGTGTATTGGTTCAGCTGATCGCTCTCAGGCAGGTACCCGCGAATTTCCTCCAGACGCTGGCTCAGCAGACGGCGCATCTCTTCGCCCCGCATTGGTGCCACAAGCAAACCGACGCCAACGCCAACGAGTATACCCTTGAAGAAACTATTCATCTTTTATCGCCCTTTCTGATAGTAATCTGT
>Ga0070739_10007472_pt1 | contig 11577 bp, 12 predicted proteins | sample Coa_R1_7_FD_66445 | JGI IMG/M metagenome (GOLD analysis project Ga0070739, IMG submission 66445) | Surface soil microbial communities from Centralia Pennsylvania, which are recovering from an underground coalmine fire - Coalmine... | ecosystem: Environmental > Terrestrial > Soil > Unclassified ... | reverse complement strand
CTGGAGGTCTGTCAGGAACTTTTCCTCTTCGGGTCCTGCCGGCGAACGATCGTTGCCATCGGTTGACATTTCACCCCCGGGGTCCGCCTGGCTGACCAAAAGCCTTACGGAAGCCGGGGCCAGGGCAGGAACCGGCCTGGCAACAGCAGGCCCGTCAGGACTCTCGGTGGCCTGACGGGCCGATGGCGCTGCCGGCGGTTGCTGGGCAGAAGCAGCGGGAGGAGGCGGGGTCGGCACGGATGCTTGCAGGCCAAGGGCGGCACCGGCCAGCAGTGCGGTCACCCATGTCTCGGCAGCATACGAGGCCTTGCTGGAGTTGTCCGTCTCCTCCTGCTGGTTGCCGCGTGTCGAGTTTGCGGGCGCGCTCGGGGTTGAAGAGATCTGCGGCAACTGGTCCAGCAGGGCCAGCGATGACCCCGCACCATCGGCGGCGCTGTTCAAACTGGTCGTTAGCCCGGCGGCTGGAGCGCCTTCGGGCAGAGGCAGACCGAGCACCGCGAAAATGGCTGAAAAGGGTGACGGTACAGGTGCGGCCTGCGTTTCGAGTGGCTGCGGCGCGCTCAGGGAACCGGCGATGGCTTCAGCTTGCATTGTGGCAAAACGGCATGTGCACGTGGTGTGCCAGGCTCGCTGGGTTCGCGCAACCCTTGACGGCACGGGACTTTAGCGGAGCGCGAAGCGCGGCCATCGCCTGAGCGGAGGGCCTATCGATGGGTAAGCTCTACCGGGGCTGGGAAAATTATCCCAACCGCCGGCCGCTTGGTCGCGCCAGCAGGTGCGTTTCGTCCAGCCGCTTTTGCTCGCGACGTGCTTCAGCGACACGGTACTCACGAAGTCGACGCAGCCGGAACTGTTCGAGAATATCGAGAGCCTGCCGTGCCTTCTGATAAACCTCCAGTTGCTGCCGGTGGTGCTGTTCAGCTTCGGCAAGCTGCTGTTCGAGCCCGGCGAGTTGCCGGCGGCAATCGTGCTGACAGGCAACGAGCCAATGCAGCTCGGCTCCAGTCCATCCGCCTTTGGGCGCGGTGCTGATCGCCTGGCGCAGTTCGGCAAAACGCTGCTGCACGGCCGCGATTTCGACGCGCAGACGCGTCAGCTGAGCGGCCAGGACCTCCAGGCGCATGCGTTCCTGATGTTCGCGGCTTCGATGCAGACGCAACAGCGTGTCGAGAGAGAAACGAAATGCCATGGCTCACTCCGGTAAGCGCAGCAGGGCCTCGAGCGTTTCCGCCAGAGGTGCAGGTTCGTCGCGCTGCTGGCGGAGAAACTGTTCCAGTGCGGGCAGCACCGCAACGGCCCGGTCCAGTTCAGGATCGCTGCCCGGCTGGTAGGCCCCGACTCGTAGCAGGTCCTGATGCGCCGTGTAGACGGCCAGAAGCCGGCGCAGCCGCTGGGCCTTCTGTAGATGTTCGGGGCGCACCACCGCGGGCATCAACCGGCTCAAACTGGACAGCACCGAAATCGCCGGGAAATGGCCCCGCTGGGCCAGGTTGCGATCGAGCACCACATGTCCATCGAGCAAAGAGCGGACGGCATCGACGAGCGGATCCTGTTCATCGTCGCCTTCCATCAGCACGGAATAGAAGGCGGTGATGCTCCCGCGCACGAAATGCCCGGCACGCTCGATCAACCGTGCCAGCAGGGAAAAGACCGACGGCGTGTAGCCCTTGGCGGTTGGCGGTTCACCCGTAGCCAGCCCGAGTTCGCGTTGGGCCATGGCAAAACGGGTGAGGGAGTCAATGACCAGCAACACGTGGTGGCCTTGTGCGCAGAAGTATTCGGCAGCCGTGGTGGCCGCCAGCGCGGCGCGGATCCGCAGAAGCGGAGATTGGTCGGACGTGGAGACGATGACCACCGATCGGCGCCGGCCTTCCTCGCCGAGTGCGTCTTCCAGAAATTCGCGCACCTCGCGGCCGCGCTCGCCCACCAGACCCACCACGGTGAGATCGGCAGCGGTATTGCGGGCCATCATGCCGATCAGCGTGCTTTTGCCTACGCCACTTCCACCGAAGATACCCACACGCTGACCACGACCGCAGGTCACGAACGCATCAATGGCCCGAATGCCGCAGCCCAGTGGCTCGCGGATCGCCGCTCGCTCCAGTGGTTGCGGCGGTTCTCCGTGCAGCGGCCAGTACTCCCGGGCCCGATAAGCGGGGCCGCCGTCAAGCGGCCGACCCAGCGCATCCAGCACGCGGCCGAGCATGGCCTGTCCAACGCGCAGCATCGGACGCGTGCCCCGCGTCACCAACCGGTCGCCGTGCCCGATCCCCAGCGGCCGCTCCAGGGGCATGGCCAGAACCCGCCGCCCGCGGAAGCCGACGATTTCGGCCGGATAGACTTGGCCATCGGCGGTGACGATGGCACACCCTTCGCCCACTGCGCACAACGGGCCTTCGGATTCCACCAGGTTGCCGATGGCCTCGATGACGCGTCCGCTCCAGCGCAGCGTCGAGAACTGCTCGAGACGGCGAAAATAGGGCTCGAGGAATCGTTCACTCATGGCTGCCGCTCGGGCCGCGCCGGGAGCAGGTCAAAGAAGCCCTGCTCGATTTCGCGCAGGTGCAGATCAATACCGATCTCGGTCGAGCCCACGTCGGTTTCAATCCGACAGCGCCCGGCGGGCAAAACGGGGTCGGCGACCAGGTCCAGCGGATGCGACGCGGGATGCTGCTCGAAATGGCTCTTCCAACGATCGAGTTCAGACGGGTGCACGCGCAAGCGAACCCGGGTGGATTCATCCAGCCGCGCAAGGGCGACGTGGACCAGCGTGGAGAGCAGCACGGGATCCACCTGCGCTTCGCGGTGCAAAATTTTGCGCGCGATCGCCAGCGCCAGCGAAACCACCTCCGTTTCGACCGCTTCGAAGAATTGCCGGCGCTCGGTGGCGAACGCCTCGATGGCCGTGTTCACCGCGGCGCGCAGGCGCTCGATTTCCCGGGCATGCGCCTCGGCCAGCTCCGCACGGGCGGCCTCGTAACCCTGCTGATAGGCTGCGCGCTGCAACGCGTCGGAGTCCTCGCGCTGCGCGACCGGTGCTGCAGGTGCCGCTGGAGCGCTCAGCTCCTCGGCGGGCACGTAAACGAATTGCTCGACCAGAGGTTTGCGCGAAAGATCGGTTTTAGACCACAAGGGATTCCTCGGCTTCGGCTTTGAGGATGATCTTGCCCTGGGCCTCGAGTGTCCGCGCGAGATTCACAATTTCCTGCTGCGCCCGGGCGACCTCGCGGGCCCGCACCGGTCCCAGAGCTTCCATGTCTTCGCGCAGCATCTCGACGGCCCGGCTGGACATCGCCTTGAAGAAATGAGCGCGCAGCTGCTCGCTGGCTCCTTTGAGCGCCAGGGCCAGGGTCTTTTTATCCACCTGCGCCAGCAGCTCGCGGATACTCGCTTCGGGCACGCCGAGCAGATCTTCGAAGGTGAACATGGAATTGCGAATCGCCAGGGCCAGCTCGGCGTTGTCCTGTTCGATGGCATCCAGAATCGCTTTGGCGGTCACTGGATCGAGGCGATTGAGCATTTCGGCCACCGCTTCGACGCCGCCGTAGGAGCGCCGTCGCTGTTCGCCCAGGGATTCCAGCTTGCCGTGGAGAACCAGAGCGATCCGCTGTACGACTTCGGGAGAAAACTGCTGCATCTGGGCCAATCGCCGCACGGCCGCTACCCGGGTTCGCTCGGGCAGCAGACGGAGCACAGCCGACGCCATGGCTGTGCCCAGATGTCCCAGAATCAGAGCAATGGTCTGCGGGTGTTCGCGTTCGATCAGTTTCGCCAGGCGGTTCGGATCGACCTGATTGAGCCGGTCCAGCTTGTGCGCGCGAGCCTCCTGCGCGCGGAGCACCTGCTCGAGCAATGTGCTGGCGCCGCTCTCGCCAAAGGCTTTCACCAGCAGGCGCCGGGCGTAATCCGGCCCTCCGCGCGCCAGGTATTCCTGAGTGAGGGCCAGACGGTAGAACTCCTGCAGCACCTGGCTGGCCTCGTCCGGCGACACATAGCCGAGTTCGGCGATCTCCTGCGTCAGAAGCTGCAGGTCGTCCTCGGGCAGGTGTTTATAGATCTGTGCGGCGGCTTCTTCCCCCAGCAGGACGACCAGAATGGCCGCCTTGCGTAGCCCGTGCAGACCTCCGTTGCTGTTGCCGGGACTCATGATGCCGCACGTTTCTCCTGGATCCAGACTTCCAACAGGCGGCTAGCGCTTTCCGGTTCGTGTTTGACTTTTTCCACCAGATTGCGCTTCAGCGTGAGGACCTGCTGCACACTGGCATTGGTTCTGGCCAGTTCGGTTTCGAGCTCCTGTTCGAGGCCGGGCTCCGACGCGGCCACGGCGGCAGCGGCTGCCTGTGGCGTAGGCGTCGCCGGCTGCGGCCGGGCCCGCAGGGCTTCGGCCACATGCCGTTGCAGTGGTCGAATGACAAGGCCATAGACCAGAAGGAACAGCCCGACCAGAACCACCAGCCGAATCACTCCCATCCACCGATTGAGCTGCCGCAGCAGACGATCCGGGAGCGAGGGCGGGGCCGGCGCTTCTACCGGTTGCGGCACGAAGGACAGATTTTCGACGACCACCTGATCGCCCCGCGCCGCGTCGTAGCCGATGCTGGCCTTGACGAGCTCTTCGATCTGGCGCAGCTCGGCCGGCGTCCGCTTGCGACGTGCAATCTCGGTGTGCCCGTTGACGGTGCGGCGGTCCACAGCGTCGTCGACGAGCACTGCGGCCGTGATGCGTCGAATACGGCCGGCGGGCTCGATGGTGTGCCGGATGCGCTTCGTGACAGCAAACGTTTTGTTCTCTGTTCGCATCCCGATGTTTTCCGCGGCACTGCCCGGCTGTGCGCCCGCCGGTGGTGCGGCACTGCGCGGCACGTTGCCGGCCGTGCCGGCCACGCCACCCGCGGCGGCGGTGGTTCCAGTCTGCTCGGAAATTTCCGAACTCAGCACCGCCGACTGGTTGGGGTCATAACTCTCCTCGGTGCTCTCGCCCGAGCTTGCGTCGCGTTCGACGCGCACGCTGGCACGCACCTGGTCGGGTCCGACGACCGGGGCCAGCGTGGCCACAATTTTTTCGGCCAGCTCGGTCTCGAGCGGGCCGGTCCCCGCAGGGCCTGCACGACTGTCGCGCACCTGCAGGGGTTGTCCGGTGGCCGCGTCCACGATGGTGACGTTCTCCGGAGGCAAATCGTCCACGGCGCCTGCGACCAGACGTGCGATCCCGGCGATGGCTGCATCGGAAAGATGCCCGCTGCGCAGACGCACGACGACCGCGGCCCGCCCCTGACGCTGCTGGTCGGTGAACAGGGACTCGTGCGGCAGGACCAGGTGGACGCGGGCAGCTTCGACCTCGCCGAGCGTCTCGATGGTGCGCTCGAGCTCGCCTTCGAGAGCTCGCTGATAGTTCACGCGTTCGGAAAAATCGCTGCCGGACCAGTTGACGCGATCGAACAGCTCGAAACCCAGGTGTCCGCTGGCTGGCGGCCCTTCGGTGGCGAACTCCATGCGCAGTTGATCGAGCCGGTCGGCGGGTACGCTGATCGTGCTGCCATCCTCGGAGATCTGGAACCGGACGCCACGCGCGGCCAGCCGTCGGGCGATCTGCTGGCTGTCGGCGGGCGAAAGGCCGGTGTAGAGCGGACGCATCTCCGGCGTCGAGAACAGATGGACGAAAACGGCCAGCAGAAGGGCCGTTCCGGCAGCCGTGCCCGCCAGCAGGAGCTGCTGCCGCCGATGCAGCCCGCGCCACCAGGCCCACACGTGTTGGAATGTTTGCCCCACCGTCACCGCTCATCCACCCCGCGCCGCGGGCGGCATCCTCCAGCTAGAACGGCATCTGAGCGATCTCCCGATACGCTTGAACGATTTTGTTCCGCGCCTCGACCATCATCTGGAAGGCCAGGCTGGCCTTCTCCACGGCGATCAACGTGCTGTGAAGATCTTCGCCGGCGCCCGTCAGCAGGTTCAGGATTTTCTGGTCGGCCTGCTGCTGCAGCTCGTTGACCTGCGCGATGACGCTGCGCAGCGTTTCGGCGAAATCCGTTCGGGCTTCCGACGCAGCCGGTGCCAGGCCGGGGGTGCTGGCAAGCCCTCCTTCGATGCGTGGAGTCATCGTGTGCCTCCGCTCGGATTCATCGCAGCAGATCGATCGAGGTGGCGATCATGTTCTTCGTCGCCTGGACGGCGGTGGCGTTCAGTTCGTACGCCCGGGCGGCTCCCATCAGGTCCACCATCTCCATGGCGGGATCAATGGCCGGGTAGGCCACATATCCCTGCGCATCGGCGTCGGGATGACCGGGTTCATAGCGGCGCAGCGGAGGTGCCGTGTCCTGAACGACGGCGCTGACCGCCACAGCCCGTGCCGCCCAGTCGGCCGCCTCCAGCGGTTGGGTCGCAGCCACCACCGGTACGGCGCGGAACACCACTTCGAGCCGTCGAAACGGACCCCCTTCGGGCGTCCGCGTGGTTTCAACGTTGGCGAGATTGACCGCAACGATTTCGGCCCGCTGGCGTTCGGCCAGCAGGGCCGAGGCACTGATCTGCAGAACGCCGAAAAGATTCATGCTGACCCTCCCGAGACGACCGTGGCGAGCTCGTGCATCTGGGTCCGCCAGAGCTCGACGGCCAAACGGAACTGCAGCTGGGTCTGGCCCAGCAAAAGCATCTCGCGATCGATGCTGACGTTGTTCCCGTCGGGTCGCTCGAGCAGTCCCGGGACCTGCAGGACATGCACGTTCAGACGATGCGCTGGATCCAGCAGCGCCTGGCGCAGTTCGGCCGTGAAGTCGATATCCCGACTGTGGTAGCCGGGCGTGTCGAGATTGGCCAGGTTGCTCGCAATCAGTTGCTGGCGCACTGCGGCGGCATCGAGTGACCGCTCGAGCAGGATCAGTACAGGCGTGTCGAACAGGGTCATGATACCCTCCGATCCTCCAGTCCGTAGGCGCGGATCTTATTTCGCACGGTGCGGATGCTGATGCCCAGCAGTTCGGCTGTGCGGGTGCGGTTGCCGCCGGTGGCCTCCAGCGTGCGTGCAAGGAGACGCCTTTCCATTTCCCGCAGGGTCACCGGGACAACCTCAGCAGTCTCCGTGCCGGGCGCCGGGAGCAGGAGTTCGTCGAGCAGTTCGGGGCCGAGGCGGGGCGCCGGCGCCAGCACCAGCGCACGACGGATGAAGTTCTCGAGTTCGCGGACGTTGCCCGGCCAGTCGTAGGCGAGCATGCGCTGCTGAAGCTCGGTGCTCAGTTCTACCTGCGGCCACCGGCTGCTGCCGGCATACTTCTGGAGAAAATGCGCCGCCAGCAGTGCAATATCCTCGCGGCGCTCGCGCAGCGGTGGCAGCCGCACGGGAATTACATTGAGCCGGTAGTAGAGGTCCGCCCGGAATCGCTCCCGGGCCACCAGCTCGCGCAGGGAGCGGTTGGTCGTGGCGATCACGCGCACATTCACCGCAACCGGACGCTGACTGCCCAGCCGATCGACTTCGCGTTCCTGCAGCACGCGGAGCAGCTTCGGCTGCAGGCTCAGTGGCATCTCGCCGATCTCGTCCAGTAGCAACGTGCCGCCATCGGCCTGCTCGAACTTGCCCGGACGCGGCGCCACGGCGCCCGTAAAGGCCCCGCGCGTATAGCCGAACAGCTCGGCCTCGAGCAGCGTTTCCGGCAGGGCCGCACAGTTGACCGCCACAAACGGTCCCGCGCGCCGGGCGCTGAGCCGGTGAACCAGGCGAGCGGCCAACTCCTTGCCCGTACCGCTTTCGGCTTCGATCAGAATATCGGCGTCACTGGCGGCCGCCTGCTTCAGGCGTTCCAGTGCCTGCAGCAGCACAGGCGAACGGCCCACAATTTCCGGATCACCGACACGTGGTCGTTGCAGCTGCACCTGTTCCAGTAGCCGCCGTGCCGTCTGGCGGAGCTGATCGAAGGACACAGGTTTCACCAGGTAGTCGCAGGCCCCCTCGCGCATGGTCTGCACGGCTTCGGGGATGCTGCCGAAGGCGGTGAGAAAGACCACGGCGGTTTCCGGTGCCAGACGGCGCACGTCCTGGAGGACCTGCAGGCCGTCGCCGTCCGGCATGCGCATGTCGGTAATGACCAGCGGACAAGGCGCCGCACGAAACTTCGTCAAGGCCTCGCGGGCCCCGGCTGCGGTGAGCACTTTCCAGCCATCGCGCGTGAAGGCCGCTTCGAGGGCGGTGCGCATGGCCACTTCATCATCCACCACCAGCACCTGATGCATCCTGGACTCCTTCAGCGTTTTCTACGGGCAGCCGCAGGGTGAATACCGTGCCCCGGCCTGGCTGGCTGCGCACAGCGATCGTGCCGCCGTGCTGGCGGACGACGCGCGCGACCACAGCCAGCCCGAGTCCGGCGCTTGCCGGCCGCGTCGTGAAGCCGGGTTCGAAGATCTGCGGGAGGTGCTCCGGGGCGATCCCGCAACCGTTGTCTTCGACCTCGAGCTGCACCCAGCTCCCATCGTCTTCGACGCGATCCAGCCGCAGCCAGAGCGTGCCGCCTGGCTCCATAGCCCGGAACGCATTGAGCGCCAGATTCAACACAACCTGTTGCAGGCGGTGAGCATCACCGAGCACGGTGACAGGTCCGGCCCGGTGCACCAGGCTGATCTGAAGCTGGCGCTGCTGGGCCAGCGGGTGCAGGAATTCGATGGTTTCCCGCAGCAAGCGATCCAGCTGCACGGGTGACGCGCTTGGCTGCGCCTGGCTGTGAAAGTGCAGCACGTTGTTCACCGTGGCGGCCAGGCCGCGCAGGCCCGCTTGCAGGTGCTCGACCCAGCCGCGCACGTCCGGGTGACCGGTGGCGGCATCGGCGATCAACCCGGCGAACAGCTCGAGGCTGGCCAGGGGATTGCGCACCTCGTGTGCCAGCAGCGCAGTGACTTCGGCCAGCGCCTGGGCCCGGCGCCGGGCTTCGCTTTCGGCCGCCAGACGCTTTTCCGCCGTGATGTCACGCAACAGCACGATTCGCTCGCCGGGCGCGCCCCGGTCGGCCTCGCGCACCGTGATCGCCAGCACCCGATCCGTATCGGGCAGCGTCACTTCGCTGGTGTCGGCTGTCGTCTGACGCAGCAGTTCTTGGATGACTTCCGGCAGGGCGCCACAGGCTCCGTCGGCCGCCTCTAGCTGGAGCATGCGCCGAGCCTCCGGATTGGCCAGACGCAGGCCATCGTCGGAGACGACCAGAACGCCACACGGCATCTGCTCGAGCAGGTGCCACAGATAGGCCCGCATGCGGGCGTTGTCTTCGAGACTGGCCTGCAGGTCCGCGTTGGCCCGCTCGAGCTCGGTGCGGAGGCGTGCGACTTCAGCCTGCAGTTGTGTGTAACTGCGTTCCAGGGAATCGGCCGCCTGCCGAAACGAGACGAACGCCTGGGCCAGCAGATGCCGGGCCTGCGAGCGTTGCGGCGCAGGGCGTTTTCTGCCGCCAGTAGGCAATTTACGCACGCTGAACGGCCATGCACGGCGCGTGCCAGAGCGCAGGTCGTCGGACTTAGATTCCTCTTAGACACTGGCCATATTGCCGTGGAGGCGGAACAGGTCGGCGGTGATTTCCCGCCGGTTCTCGGCCAGAATGAAGGCCCGCTCGATAGCATGCTGAAGCTCGCGCACGTTGCCAGGCCAGCTATAGCGCTGGAGCAGCGCCCGTGCGCCTGCACTCAGTCGTTTCGGCGGCAGACCGGCTTCACTGCAAAGACGCTCGAGAAAGGTTTCAGCCAGCGGAACAATATCCTCGCGCCGGTCCCGCAGCGGTGGCAGCGGAAGCGGGAAAACAGCCAGACGCCAGTACAGGTCGGCACGAAACTGCCGCCGGGCCACGAGCTCGGCCAGGTCCGCGTTGGTGGCGGCGATCACGCGCACGTCCACCCGGAAAACATCCGGGCTGCCGAGGCGCTGCACTTCGCCGCACTGCAGAAACCGCAGGAGCTTGGCCTGCATCGCCAGCGGCAGCTCCCCGGCTTCGTCGAGGAACAGCGTGCCTCCGTGTGCGGCATGGATGCGTCCCAGTCGAGACTGCACGGCACCGGTGAAGGCTCCGCGCACGTGCCCGAACAGTTCGGCCTCGAGCAGGGTTTCGGGAATGGCCGCGCAATTGACCACCACGAAGGGCCCTGCGGCGCGCTGGCTCAGCTGATGGATCGCGCGCGCCACCAGTTCCTTCCCCGTGCCGGTTTCCCCGGTGATCAGCACGGTGGTGTCCCGTGGCGCCACCAGGCGCGCCAGGCGATAGATTTCCTGCATGGCTGCACACCGGCCGATCATGCCGGGCAAGGGTTCCGTGGCCGGTTCAGTGACCTCGGTAAAGTCTGGAGCGGTCGGGCCGAACGCCGAGGCGACTGTTTCCCCGGCCGTGCCGACGCCGATAGGGGAGTCTTCGGGCCCGGCCATCACCGGCGGCGCGTGCTCGCTCTGCAGATCCTGAACGGTGGCAATCTGCAAGCGTGGATGAAGCCGCCGCGCCAGCGCGGCCACGTCGGCCGGATGCACGTCGGGCAACGCTGGATCGAGCACGAGGAGATCGTACGGCTCCTGTTCGAGTTGCTCGAGTGCTTCGGCGCCTCCCCGGGCTTCGAAAATGGCAGTGGCGCTGTGCCGGAGTTGGCTGCGCACACGCTGCCGCAGTTCAGGATCCTTGCTGACAATCAGCACGCGTGCGCAAGAGACAGAACTAGACACGAGGGCTGCCGACATGGTTGTTCTCCTTCCCCGCTCCCTATTGGAGCAGGCCCAGATTAAGGAAGGGTTAACACAGGATTAAATTGTTCTAGGTTCGCGCAGTGAGTCTGCAGAGGGAGGCGTAGCCGGCGAACTCTCCGAGGCACCGCCGATTTGATAGCCGACGCCGCGTACGGTGCGAATCAACCGGCGTGAAAATCCTTGATCCACTTTCTTTCGCAGGTAGTTGATGTACACATCGACGACGTTGGTGCTGGTATCGAACGCCAGATTCCACACGTGCTCGATAATGCGGGATCGACTGACGGGCCGATGGGCATTCTGCATCAGAAATTCCAGCAGGGCGAATTCTTTGGGTGTGAGCTCGATCGGGCGGCCAGCGCGGGCGACGGTGCGATGCATGCGGTCCAGCACCAGATCTTCAACCTGCAGCACGGCTTCGTAGGGACGCGTACTGCGTCGCAGAACAGCGCGCACACGAGCTAGAAGCTCGGCCAGCGAAAAAGGTTTCGTGAGGTAGTCGTCGGCCCCGAGGTCGAGACCGCGAACCCGATCCCCGACGTCAATTTTCCCGGTGAGGACGAGCACGCCTATGTGTGGCTTCCGCGTCCGGATTTGCTGCAGGACACTGAGCCCGTCGAGTTTCGGCAGATTCAGATCAAGAATGAGCAGATCGTAGTCATAATGCTCGGCCAGAAACAGAGCTTCTTCTCCATCGTTGGCCACATCCACGACGTAATGTTCTGCAGCGAGGCCCTTGGCAATGAAAGAGGCGACCGGCCTGTCGTCATCGGCAACCAGGATGCGCATCGGCAAACCTCATCTTGGTGTACTCCTGCGGGCGATTGGAAACGATAGCCGAAGGGCGTGCGGCGATGCGTTCCATTCCGGAGTAGTTA
>Ga0070739_10007471_pt1 | contig 11578 bp, 9 predicted proteins | sample Coa_R1_7_FD_66445 | JGI IMG/M metagenome (GOLD analysis project Ga0070739, IMG submission 66445) | Surface soil microbial communities from Centralia Pennsylvania, which are recovering from an underground coalmine fire - Coalmine... | ecosystem: Environmental > Terrestrial > Soil > Unclassified ... | reverse complement strand
GGCCGTGAGATTCTCAACCCGGAGGGCGCCATTGACCGCCGCAAACTGGCGGCGCTGGTTTTCCACAACCCCGAGCGCCTCGAAACGCTGAACGGGATCATTCACCCCCTGGTCCGTCTAAAGAGGCTGAAGATGGAGGAGGAGTTCGCGCGCCAGCACCCCGATGGAATCGCCGTCACCGAAGCTGCCATACTAGTGGAGACAGGGAGTTATCGGGAATTCGATAAGCTGATTGTCGCGATTTGCCGCCCCGAGCAGCAGATCGAACGGGCAATGTCGCGCGACCATCTTTCCCGTCAGGAGGTCCTGGACCGCATGAAACGGCAGATGCCTCTCGAAGAGAAGGTCAAATACGCCGATTACGTGATCGATACTTCTGGCCCGAAAGAGGATACTCTCGCGCAGACCCGAGCCGTGTATGAAACCCTACGGAGCTTGAATGTATGAGACTGCGCACCCTGATGCTGACCGTGTTGCTGGTGGCGGGATTCGTGTATGTTACGACGCGCCCGTCCTCGCCAATCCGGCGGGCGTTCGCACCCAGCGATTCGCCCCTGTGGTCAGGTCCGAATACGGCGTATTCCGCGGGCCTGGAGGCGGACGAGCAGAACAACATCGACATCTATAAGACTGCGCACGATAGCGTGGTTTACGTCACCAGCACGGTTATCCAGCGCACGTTCTTCTTCGACGTGCCCGCCCGCGAGCTTGGCTCGGGATTCATCGTCAATCCGGATGGCGAGATTCTGACGAATAATCACGTGATCAGCGGGAGCCAGCAGGTAGAGGTGATGCTGCCCGACCAGACCCGCTATCCCGCGAAGATTCTGGCGCGCGACCGGGCCAACGACCTCGCGTTGATCAAGATTCAGCCCAAACGGAAGCTGCCGTTCCTGAACCTGGGCGATTCGGACCGGCTGCAAGTGGGACAAAAGGTCCTCGCGATCGGCCAGCCCCTGGGCCTGGATGGAACCCTGACGGTGGGGATCGTCAGCTCGCTCAAGCGGACCATTCGCGGCGAAAACGACCAGGAACTGGAAGGGATGATCCAGACCGACGCCGCGATTAACCAGGGCAATAGCGGGGGGCCGCTGCTCGATTCTTCGGGCAACGTGATCGGCATCAACACGGCGATCTATTCCCAGAGCGGAGGCAACATCGGAATCGGCTTCGCCATGCCGATCAACCGCGCCAAAAGCATGCTGGACGCTTATCGGTCCGGCAAGAACCTGGAGCCCGCGGGTCCGCTAGGCGTACGGGTTTCGTATGTGGCCGGCGACCTGGCGGACGCGTTGCGAATCCCCGACGGGCTGTTGATTGACAGCGTGTTCCGGGGCACGCCCGCGGCTCAGGCCGGGCTGCGAGGCGCAGACCGTACCGTAGACATTGGCAACTACCGGGTGCGGGCGGGCGGCGACGTCATCACGGCCGTGGACGGCAAACAGGTGACCGATAGCGACGCCCTGGCCCGGGCGATCTCCCGCAAGCACGCCGGCGATATTCTGTCCCTGACGATCTACCGCAATGGCCGCACCATGGAGGTGAAAGTGACGTTGGGGGCGGCGGAGTCGCAATTCTGATGAAGCCCGGGCCGCAGAGGAGGACATGACGGAGGGGATCCTAGCGTCGGCCGCGCCGCGCCGGGCGCTGACCGGATTCTTCGTTTCCGGAGTCCTTCTCTCTTTCCTCGGCGCGATCCTCCCGGCCTGGCAGCAGCATTTGTCCTCCGATTACGGATTGGTCGGCTTGTACTTCGTCGGCCTGATCACCGGCCTGCTCGCCTCCGTATTCGCCTCGCAGCGGATGCTGGAACGAAAAGGAGCGGGCTGGACGCTCGCGCTGGCGTGCATGATCGCGGGCTGCGGGTTTCTGTTTCTGGCGTTCGCATCGCCGCCCGCCTTCGCGTGGTGGCGGGTCGGCGGGCTGGCGATTATCGGATTCGCCGCCGGCGTGCTGCACACGGCTGTGTTTCACGCCGTCTCGCCGATGTACCGCCACAATCCCGTGGCCACCGTGAACCTGGCGGGAATTCTGTTCGGGCTGGGGTGCCTTTCAGTCACCTTATTGATCTCGGGCGCATTTTACGCCTACACCGCGCCCGCATTGCAGACCTGGATCGCCGCGATTCCCGCGCTCTTCGGCTGGATGTTCGTCAAAACCAGGTTTCCGCCCCATCGTGCCGCACCGCACCCGCCCGTGCGCGCGATCCTGTCCGAACTCCGTAGCCCCGCCGCGGTCATGCTGGCGCTGCTGCTGTTTTTCCAGTTCGGCAACGAATGGGCGGTGGCCGGCTGGCTTGCGCTGTTCCTGAGCCAGCGCGTGGGAATAAGCCCCGCGAGTTCGCTGAGGATGCTCGCGCTGTACTGGCTGGCGCTGCTGGTGGGCCGCGTGGCCGCGCAATGGGCGCTGCCCAGGGTGCGCCACGCGCGCCTGCTCGCCGGCAGCGTGCTCGCTTCCATGCTGGGCTGCGTCATTCTGACCGCCACCAATAACCGCTTCGGAGCCATCAGCGGGATCCTCCTGTTGGGCGGATCCTTCGGGCCGATTTATCCGCTGGTGGTGGAAAAGATCGGCCGCCGGTTTCCGTATTTCCATCCCGGCTTTTATAACGGAATTTTTTCGCTGGCGATTGCCGGCGGGCTGCTCGCGCCCTGCCTGCTCGGCTATTTCGCTTCGCAGTGGGGAGTGTGGGTCGTCATGGGCCTGCCCCTGGCGGGCTCGATGATCGTGTTCGTGTTGCTGTTGCTGATCTGGCTGGAGGCGCGCCTGAGCGCTCCGGCACACGGCATCACTACGGCGGTGTAACTTCTTTAGCGGCGGATGGGGACGGATGCGCGCGACGAGAACGGTAGCTTTCATCCTGAGTGCATCCGCGGGCATAAATTGCTCCGGCGCAGACCTGCAACGCATGGTCGATGCAAGCCCTCTCGCGCAGCGCGCCCACGTCGGCATCCACGTCGTGGATCTGAAGACCGGCAAAACGGTTTTCGCCAGGAATGAGAACCGGTTCTTTCTGCCGGCTTCGAACCTGAAGCTGTTCACGTCGGCGCTGGCGCTCGAAAAGCTGGGCGCGGATTACCGCTTCACCACGCGGATCGTACTGGAGGATTCAGGAGACCTTGCGCTGGTAGGCTCGGGCGACCCGACCATGAACGGCCGCGCCTATCCCTACCAGCCCGGTGCGCAGCCGGGCTCGCCGCTGGGAGCGATCGAGGAGCTGGCGGACCAGGCGGTCGCCAACGGGCTGAAGCGCCTGGACGGAGACGTGATCGGCGACGACCGGCTGTATCCCTGGTCGCCTTATCCTCCGAGCTGGACCCAGGACGACACCCTGCGGGAATCGGGCGCGCCCGTGAGCGCGCTGAGCGTCGCCGACAACGTGGTCACGATTTCGGTGGCGCCGGCGCCGAAAACCGGCGAGCCCGCGCTGCTCGCGATCGAGCCAGCACTGGAATATTTCGCGATTGACAATCGCGTGCTCACCACCGCCCGCAGCGCGGGTTCCAATGACGCGCAGATCCGGGTTGCACGCCCGCCGGGATCGCGCCAGATCCTGCTCTCGGGACGTATCCCCGCCCGGCACACCGCAGTCCGCGAACTGGCGGCCGTGGACGATCCGGCATTCTTCGCGGCGTGCGCGCTGTACGACGCGTTGACGCGGCGCGGCGTGGTGATCACGGGGCGGCCGGCGGCGAGGCACCGCACAGCCGAATCGAAATACGCCGAGCCCGCGGGCCGGACCCTCGCAACGCGGGTGTCGCCCCCGCTCGCGCAGGTGCTTCAAGTCCTGAATAAGGTCAGCGAGAACTTGCATGCCGAGCTGGCGCTGCGCGCCGCCGGCGGACTCGCCGCGCTAAATGCGTTTTTGACGCAAATCGGAGCCTCGCCTGGCGATTCGCGGATCGACGACGGCTCCGGATTATCGCGCAACGACGAGGTGACGCCGAAGCTGGTGACCCGGTTGTTGGCGTATATGTACCGTTCGCCGGAACGCGAGACCTGGATTTCGCTGCTGCCGGTGGGCGGCGAGGACGGGACCTTGTCGCACCAGCTGTGCTGCACCAGCGATGCCCGCCGGATCCACGCCAAGACCGGAACGCTGGCGCGATCGATGGCGCTTTCAGGCTACGCCCAGAGCAAGACACAGGGCTGGCTGGCTTTCACGATCCTGGTGAACGATTTCGCCGCCCCGTCCCCCGAAGTTCAGGCCTGGATTGATAAAATAGCGATAGCTCTCGTGGAGTGATCTATGCCGATTTTTGAATATCAATGCGACGATTGCGGGACGAAATTCGAGAAACTGGTGCGCCGGGCGGAGGCCAACGGCATCTCCTGCCCCTCCTGCGGCGAGCATCATCTGACGCAACAGTTCTCGGTCTTCGCCAAGCCGGGAAAAGGCGACGACTCCTTCGGAGCCGATTCCCCGGGCGATGACACCCTGCCCTCGTGCCCCGGCGGGATGTGCCAGACGCCCGATCTTTGCGGGTTGAATTAGCTTCCCGCCGCGTAAGGCAAAACGGCGCTACCGGTGGAACAGCCAGACACCCATCGGGTTCGACCCGCCGCAACAGCCGCTGGCGGCCAGTTCACCCGCCGCGTTGACGTCAATCGAATGCGGGCCTGAGAACTCGATCTGCCCGAGAACCTTGCCGCTGGCCGGGTCGATCTGAAACGCGAAGGGAGCCGGGCGAGGGCCCTGCTTGGAATCGCCCCCGCGGCCCGCGGCTTCGGTGGTCATCGAGGCGGCCCACAGCGCGCCTCCGCTCATCTTCAAAGCAAACGGCCGCCCCAGGTGGGTCCATTCACCTAGATACTTCCCGTCCAAGTCGAAGCGCTGAATCCGCGCGTTTTCGCGGTCGGCGACAAAGAGCGTTTTCCCGTCGGTGGCGACGCCGTGGGGAATCTTGAATTGGCCGGGGCCCGATCCCGCCGATCCCCAGACCTTGACGCGCTTGCCGTCCGCAGTGTACTCCAGAATGCGCGCGTTTCCGTACCCATCCGAAATGAACAGGCGGCCGTCCGGCCCGAAGGCGACGTCGGTAGCGCCGCAGAGCGTGGGAAACGCGCACTTGTCAGCCGTGGCGACTTCGCCCGCTTCGATCTGCTGGAGCTTCCGGCCCTCGGGCGTGAACTCGAGCAGCGTGGAGCTGCCCGCGTCCACCGTCCAGATATTGCCTTGAGGATCGACCCGGATGCTGTGTGGAACCTTGTACATTCCCTTGCCCCAGGACCGCAGCACGCGCCCTTCGCGATTCACCACAATCACAGGGTCGGCTTTGTCTCCCCGCTGGAGGATGTAGATTGCTCCGCGGGGATCCATCGCTACCGAGGAGACCGTGCCGAGATCCGGCCCGGCGGGCGCGATCGCCAGCGGTTGGAGCGGCAGCCTCGGAGTGGCGGCGATCAGGGCTCGAAGCTGTTCCGCGCTTTGGGCTCGCGCGCCCCCGGCGAAAACCAGGACCACCGCAACTTTCCGCAGCATGAGCAGAATGTACCACGGCGCCGCCACGCGTGAAGTCCGCGCGGGGAAAGAGGCGCGGCGAGCCCGGCTCAAGCCGCGCCAGCCAGTTTTCGCTGCGGCTTCATGGCGGCGGTCAACTTGCGCTTCGCGCTGACGATGTAGGCTTTTGCGCCGCTCTTGTTGGTGAGGCCGAGCAGGCGGCTGACGGCGTTGAGCGATAGCTCCTGGCCGTAGTGCAGCAGCATGACTTGCGCTTCGGTCTCGTCCAGGGTGTCGAGGATGAAGCGCCAGCTCTTGCGGCGGCTCTGCTCCCTCTCGACGGCGCGGTAAACGTCCGTGGAAACCGTGTCGGGCAGATCCGCGGTGATGGCTTTGGCGGACCACACCGGCTCGCAGGCCCGCTTCTGCATGGCGCTCATGCACAGGTTGCGCGCGATGACGTAGAGCCACGTGGAAACCCGGCACTCGCCCCGATAGTGATCCAGGTTGCGATAGGCCCGCAGGAAAATTTCCTGGGCCAGATCCATGGCGGATTCGCGGTCGCGGGTAAAGCGGCAGCACCACCGCTCGATGCGAGCCTTGTGGCGGTGGAACAGCTCTTCCACGGCCTCGTCGCGGGAGGGTCCCCAACCCTCGCGGTAGGCGGCGATCATCTCTTCGTCCGTCATGGCCCTCCACGCCTCGAAGACGGAGCAGGCGCTGTGGGCAGGCATAGTAACAGTCACAGTTGTTTTTTCCTTCCATAGGCATGCTAAGAGGAAGGGGCCTGGGAGGTCGTATAAGGTTTGTAAAAAACTTGTAAAATTGCCGGGCCTTAGTGCGGCGGCAGCAAATAGCCGTTTTTTTCGAGAATTTTGCGGCCTTCCGGGCCGAGCAGGAAGGCGCGGAACCGTCCCGCGTTTTGTGCATGCGGCGAGGCACTGGCTACCGCAAGCGCCTGTTCGATGGGCGCGTAAAGGCGGGGATCGATTCGGAGGACGCGGCCGGAGTCGTGGAGAACCAGCGAATACGCGGTGAAGGCCGCGTCCGCGTTCCCCGATGCGGCCAGTTGCTTGGCTTGGCTGACGCTGTTCGAGTACACAATCTTCGGCTGCACCTCATTCCAGATGCGGAGAGCCTGCAGGGCCTCGACGGAGGCCTGCCCATACGGCGCGAGCGCGGGTTGGGCGACCGCGATAAAGCGGACCTGGGGGCGGGCAAGATCGTCCGGCTTTTCGATCGCGCCAGGGCCGCCGGGGGGAACCCACAGCGCGAGCTGGCCGAGCGCGTAGACGGCCCGGCTCTCGCGCGCCAGTTTCCCGCTGGCGATGAGCGCGTCGACGTGCCCCGTGTCGGCCGCCGCAAACAGATCGAACGGACCGCCATGGTCGATCTGCTGGGCCAGCTCGGCGGTTGGGCCGTAACTGAAGACCACTTCGATTCCCGTCTTCGCGCGGAATGCCGGGCCAGCCTCGGCCAGGACGCCCGTGAGGTTGGCGGCGGCCGCCACGGTCAGCGCCGGAGTCGCGCGGGGCGGGGAGCAGGCGCCGAGGAAGGCGGCCGAAAGCAGGAGGACCAGGCGCGGCGGCATGGCGGACTGTCGCGTTTATTATAGCCGGTCGCGTGAACGGTACACAAACCCGTGTGTCGTGATAACATTACTGAGTACTGTTAACACTACATCTATGCGAGCCCTTCTGATTCTTACTCTTGCGTCAGCCGGGGCTTCGGCCCAGGTTTCGGCTGTGCTTTCAGGAATCGTGACGGATCCATCCGGCGCGGTCATTTCAGGAGCGGCCGTTTCGGCGCGGAATGACGGCACGGGAGCGGTCCGCAGCGCCCTTACGGATGCGGCCGGACGCTATCAGTTCCTGTCCCTGCCCGTAGGCGATTACGAGATTCGGGCCACCAAGCCGGGCTTCACCGAAGAGATCCGCAAAGGCGTCCGCCTGGCGGTGGGACAGCGCGCAACCGTGGACCTGGAGCTGCGCGTGGGCGAGTCCAGCCAGGCGATCACCGTCACAGGCGATGCCCCGCTGGTGGCCGTCACCACCGAAAGCATCGCCGGCCTGGTCAGCGGGCAGCAGATCCGGGATCTTCCGCTGAACGGGCGCAGCTATGATTTGCTGCTGGCGCTGAATCCCGGCGTGGTGAACTTCACGTGGGAAAAAACCGGGGGAGTTGGCGTGTCGAATTCGACCGTGGGCAATAACTTCGCCGTATCCGGCAACCGGCCGCAGCAGAATCTGTTTCTGCTGAACGGCGTGGAGTTCACCGGCGCCGCGGAAAACAACATGCAGCCCGGAGGAACCAGCCAGCAACTGCTGGGCGTGGACGCCGTCCGCGAGTTCAACCTCTTGCCGGATTCCTATGGAGCCGGATACGGCAAGCGGCCCGGAGCGCAGGTGCTGATCGTGACCCGATCGGGATCGAATGACACGCACGGGTCGCTGTTCGAGTTCTTGAGAAATAACGCGCTGGACGCGCGCAATTATTTCGATCCGGGCGGCGCGCCGGGGTTTCAGCGGAACCAGTTCGGAGGGTCCCTGGGAGGACCTCTCCGGCGGGACAAAACCTTTCTGTTCGGCAATTACGAAGGGTTCCGCCAGCACTTGCACCAGACCGGCGTGGATCTCGTGCCGGATGAGAACGCCCGCCGCGGCTATCTTCCCTGCAAGCTGCTGAGTCCCGCGCCGAATCCCTGCCCGGCCAGCGGGCTGGTGTTCGTGGGAGTGTCGCCGTTCATCAATGCCTGGCCCGAGCCGTCGCCCGGCGCCCCGGACTTCGGCGGTATTTCCGAGGCGTTCAACAACCCGCTCCAGACCATCCGCGACGACTTCGGAACCGCCCGGCTGGATCACATCTTTTCGATGAAGGACACGCTGAGCGGAACCTACACGGCCGACGACAGCGCCGATTTCACCCCCACCAGCACCAATCTTTACAGCACCGATGTGGAGAGCCTGCGCGAGCAGGTGGCCACACTCGAGCACACGCACGTCTTTTCTCCGGCCCTGCTGAATAGCGCGCGAGCCGGATTTTCCCGCGCCGCCTATTTCTTTACCGGCGAGCCCACGCCTGGCACCCCCGCGGCGGATCTGCCCGGCTTTCTCGCGGGTCATCCGCTGGGAGCGCTGGTGGTGGGAGGCAGCGCGGCGTCGAACCCCGCGGCGCAACTGAGCCTTGCCGGCAGCAACAACGGAAGCAATCTGCACATCATGCGGAATCTGTTCACCTACGAAGACCGCGTTTCCTGGACGCGCGGCCGGCATCAATGGAATTTCGGGATGTGGTTACAGAGGCTGCAATCAAACGAAAATCTGGCGCTGAGCCAGTACGGACAGGCGACCTTCACCAGCCTGCAAACCTTTCTGCAAGGCACGGTGGGAAGTCTGCTGTTCACCCCTTCGCCGTCTCCGCTCGGTTGGCGATCGTGGTTCGCGGCCTGGTACGCCGAGGACGTGATTCGCGCGGCGCCCCGGCTGACGGTAACTCTAGGCTTCCGCGGTGAATCGTCCAACGGCTGGAACGAAGCGCACGGGCGCGCAGCGACGTACACGTTTCCCAACGGCGTGATTTCCACCGAGCCGCACATCGGCAGTTCCGCGTTCACCGTCAACAACGCGAAGTTTCTGCCGCAGCCCCGCATCGGACTGGCGTGGAGCCCGTTCGGGACGCGGCGCTCCACGGTCATCCGTGCGGGATTCGGCATGTACAACGATTTGCAGGACGCCCTGGGATATCGCACCGATCAGAACGCTCCGTTCAACTCCACCTTCAGCGCTCCCAACCTGCCGGTATCGCAGCTTCCCTTGCCGCCCTCCACCCCCGTCCCGAGCACCGCCAAGCTGGTCCCCGGCGGAGTCCAGCCCGATCTGCAAACGCCCGCGCTGATTTCCTGGTCGCTGCGAGTGCAACAGGAGATCACCCCGAACACCGCGCTCAGCGTGGGCTACATCGGCTCGCATGGGTATCACGAGATCATCGGCATCGACGCGAATGAGCCATTTCCGGTCATCTGTCCCGCGGCGCCGTGCCCGGCGGCGTTTCCGAATAATTTTCCCGCCGGGATCGCGGGGACTCCAGTGCCGGCCGGGACCTATTACGTGCCCACCGCGGCGAAGGCCAATCCGGCTCTCGCCAATACCTGGACCTATTTCTCCGAGGGCGACAGCTCCTATAACGCATTGCAGATCGACTTCGATCATCGCTTCAGCAGCGGATTCGCGCTGCGCGGCGTCTACACCTGGTCGAAGACCATCGACGACGGCGATTCGCTGAACGCGACGACGTCCGGCGGCGAGCCGGCGCTGGCGTCGAATCCCTTTAACCTGCGGGCGGACCGCGGCCTGGCGAATTTCGATGTCCGTAACGTCGCGGCCATCAGCGCGAGTTTTGCTTTGCCGTTCGGAACCGGAAAACCATTTCTGGCCCGTGTCTCGGGGGCCGGCAAAGCATTGGCCAGCGGCTGGACGGTGAACTCGATTGTGACGCTGCAAGGCGGGTTCCCGTTCACGCCGCAGCTCAGCTACAACCCTTCCAACAACGGGGACACCCGGAATCCGGTGCGCCCGTTCGTCAATCCGGCCTTCACCGGTCCCGTGATTCTGGGCAAGCCGGATCGATGGTTCGATCCAGCCGCGTTTCTGGCGCCTCCAAACAACAGCGGATTCTACGGCGATCTGGGGAGAGATACGCTGACCGGGCCGGGGCTGGCCACCTGGGATCTGTCCTTTCTGAAGGACACCCGCATTCGTGAGCGGCTGGGTCTGCAATTCCGCGCCGAATGGTTCAACGTCCTCAATCGCGCCAATTTCAATACACCCAACGCGGTGACCTTCACCCCCAGCGGCGTTTCGCCGACGGCCGGAGTCATCACCAGCACGTCGACGCCATCCCGGCAGGTGCAGTTCGCGCTAAAGCTGCTCTGGTGACGTGGTGTGGCATGCTGTAAACACTGGCGGCGTTTGTGAAGACACAAATCGAAAACCGGCTGGGGCAGATCCGCAGAAGCCGCGGCGTCAGCGCGGCCGAGCTCGCGCGGCGGGTTCATGTGAGCCGCCAAACGATCTACGCCATCGAGGCCGGAACCTACGTGCCCAACACGGAAGTCGCGCTGCAACTGGCTCGCGAGCTCGAAGTGGCCGTCGATGAATTGTTCCTGCTCAAGAACTCCGCCCAGAAGTCGCCGGAATCCCTGGCCGCCGAGGTGCTGAGCGCGGCTCCGCCCGCCAAAGGCCAGCCGGTGCGCATCTGCCAGATCGGTTCCAGATGGGTCGGCGTGCCAGTCAGCGCATCGCCGTACTATATGCCGGAAGCGGACGGGGTGGTGCAGCATCCCCGCCGTCCGAAAGGGCGCTCCGAGCTGGTGGTTTTCGCGAAAGAGGAAGCCGCGCAGAAGCGCCTCGTGCTGGCGGGATGCGATCCGGCCACGGGCCTGCTGTCCCGTATGGTGGAGCGCATCAGCGGCGTGGAGATTGTTTCGGCCGCGGCCTCGAGCAAGCTCGCGCTCGCCTGGCTCAAGGAAGGCAAAGTCCACATCGCGGGCTCCCACCTGGAGGATCCCAAGACCGGCGAGTTCAACCTGCCCTATATTCGCAAAGAATTTCCCGGCGAGGATTTCACCATCGTGACGTTCGCGCGCTGGGAAGAGGGCCTGGTGGTGGCCGCGGGCAATCCGAAGTCGATCCGCAAAATCGAGGATCTGGGCCGCAAGCACGTGCAGTTCATCAATCGCGAGCCGGGGTCCGGAAGCCGCGCGCTGCTCGACAAGCTGGTCGGGCGCGCCGGTCTGGACGCCGCGAAAATTCAAGGCTACGGCCGCATCGCGTTCGGCCATCTGGCCGCGGCGTATGGCGTGGCGTCGGGCGAAGCGGATGTGTGCCTGGCCACCCGCTCAGCAGCCCACACGTTCGGGCTGGACTTTGTTCCCTTGCACGGGGAACGCTACGACCTGGTCATGCGGCGGCGCACCGCGGATCTGCCGGCGGCGAAGGCGTTCCTGGATGTGTTGCAGCGGGCCGCGCTGCGGCGCAAGCTGGAAGTGCTGGCGGGGTACGATACGTCGGAGACCGGCGCGCTGGTGGCCTAGTCGCTACTCACTTTGCGTCCCGCGAGCCGGATTTGCGGCACGTAGCG
>Ga0070739_10007469_pt1 | contig 11579 bp, 11 predicted proteins | sample Coa_R1_7_FD_66445 | JGI IMG/M metagenome (GOLD analysis project Ga0070739, IMG submission 66445) | Surface soil microbial communities from Centralia Pennsylvania, which are recovering from an underground coalmine fire - Coalmine... | ecosystem: Environmental > Terrestrial > Soil > Unclassified ... | reverse complement strand
CTTGTGGAAGTTATCCAGCACGTTGTAACCGCTTGCTCCATAGTCGTTCGTCGGCTTGCCGAGGTCGGTAATGTTCGGCGTTTTTCCGGCAGCCAGCGAACCCGCGACCACGATCGCGACCGCGCCAAGCACTGCGATGGGGGCGGATATCTTCCACCGCTTGCGCCATCCTCCGACCCCGGAGGGTTTGCCGGCGGTCCGAACCGGCAGCTTCAACTCCCGCAACGACGGTGGCAGCGGCGCCGAGCCGTACCCGGCGTCGAGCGCGCGCAGGACGCGGGTCGTCGCGGCGTTCCCGTCGATCAGGTCGTCGTACTCTTGCAGCACCTGCGTGTCCGATTTAGTCCTCATGCCACTGTTCCCTCAGTTCCTCTATCGTCCGCTCCAGCTGCTTGCGGACCGCGTGCACGCTGCGATCGGTAATGGCCGCGATCTCCGGCGCTCCCAGCTTTGCCGCGAAGCGCAGCGCCAGCAGCTCCTGTTTCTCACGGCTCAGCCGGCCGACGGCGATTCGCAGCTGGTTCAGCTCCTCCGCGCGCATCGTCTGCGCCTCGGGATCGCCGATCGTGATGGGAAAGGCCTCCTCCAGGTGATCCCAGGTCAGGACGCGGCTGCGGCGATACATATCGGTGGCCGCGTTACGGGCGATGCGGATCAGCCAGGCATGGAAGGGGATACCGCGATCCTGGTAATAGTGCAGGCTCTCCCAGGCGCGCAGGAAGACGTGCTGAGTGAGATCGGCGGCATCCTCCGGCGCGGGCGTGTGGACCAGCAGGAAATGGTAGACGCGCTGTACATGTCGCCGGTACAGCTCGGCAAACGCGCGCGGCTCGGTCGCCGCCACGGCGACGAGCTCGGCATCGCTCAGCGCCTCCCAGCGCTCGACCGGCTCCTGCATCCCACCCGCCTGCGTCACCCGAGACTGCGCACCGATGTCGCCCTCCTCATTCAGTACAACGAGCGAACTGGAAAAATTCGACATGGTGGGTGGATTGAGGGCCCTCACCCCCTGCTCCCTCTCCCGTGCGCGGGCGAGGGGGATTCGTCGGCGGGCGAACTGGTGATGAGGGAAATCCGTGGGGAGAATTGGGTTCGTTTCGTCCGGAAGGGTTTGGTGGATTGGTTGAGATTGGGTTCGTTTCGCAGGTTGCACGGACGTCATCCGGCATCTTGCAATCGGGCCTACCCCGATGCGATGCGGTCCTGTCAGTAAGGCATGAGCTCTTCTTGAAATCAAGGGTCAAATGCCCCGGATGGCGCCTCCGTAGGGATCGCCGGCTCCGCGTCTGGACGTGGCGGTGGTACAGCTCGGCGTACGTGGCAGGATGTGCGACCGCGGTCCTCGCTAACTCTGAGTCCGTGCAATCTAGGCACCTGCTGTTGTTCGTCTCGTCGCGAAGCACTCGGAACCCCCGTCGCCGACCATTAAGAACCGACTCTATATAGATAACGGAGGTCGCGGCCGAAGGGGACACGCGAGGAGGGCCCGGACGGAAAGAGAGGCTCTTACTTTGTCAGTTTCAGCAATTGCTTGATAGCCGGCCGAGTACACACGCTCGTTGGTTTCTTTCCGTCGGCGTGACAGATGAGCGCGGTGATGACGTTCGCCTCGCTGTTGATGTCGATCACCGCGTAGGGCCACTCCGGAATGGTTCTGTCATGGACCAGGGCGTCGTGCAGGGTGCTGAAGGAGACCGTCTCTGACTTCCCGCCGCAGCCGCCGCAATTTGGGGTGACAGGCACGCTGCTCTGAAGGTCCGACTGCCCAATATAGTGCGGCTGAACCGCAAGGTAGTTTCCTATAACAACCATCGGCAGCTTAGCAAGGGGGCCTCCCTTCTCCATGATCTTCTTGAGCCTCTGCGGCACATTCCGGATCTCCGCGTATCGCTTGTACAGGACGGCGGCCTGACCCGATAGCTTCGCGTACTTGACCCACGGTCCGCCGGTTCGTAGGATGGCGATCTCCCTATCGGCAAACGCGATGTACTTGCTGCGGTAGCGAGCGCGCGTCAGATCGAAGGTCGGGTTGGTGCAGAGCGAGTAGCCGGCTACACGCTGGTCGCATCCTGTCTGAAGGGCGGCGACGCGGGAGAGGGAACCAAATTGCTGGAGGGCTTTTATGATCGCCCAGCGTTCCCCGTCAACCGTCCCTGACACCGCGCCGAACTCCCCGAGGAAAAGCACCTCCGGCTTTGTCCCGACGTGCAGATTCGTCCCAATTCGATGAAAGCTGTCGAGGCTTGGGAATCCGGTAGAGCTGACATCGTTTGTCGGTTTACCGAGATCCACGACACTTGCCGACTTTCCGGCGGCCAGCGAGCCGGCAACGATCAGCACGATCGCCGCCACGGCGGCAAAAGGGCCGGCCATGGTCCAGCGGCCGGGACGCAGGCTGATTCGGCACTCGGCGGCCGTGCCGGGGAGTTCGGGCCGAAACCCGTTCAGCGAGGATGGCAAAGGTGTGGCCCGGAAACCCGCATCGAGCGCCCGAATGACACGCGCGCGCCCCGGCCCCGCCTCTTCGTCGAAAAGATCGCCATACTCCTGACGGACGGCTTCCTCAGTCTTCGCTCGCACCGTACAATCCCTCCAATTCACGCAGCGTTCGGGATAGCTGCTTCCGAACGGCGTAATCACTCTTACCCACGATTGCCGCAATCTCGGGCGCCTTGAGTCCTGCGGCGAAGCGCAGCGCCAGCAGCTCCTGTTTCTCACGGCTCAGGCGCCCCATGGCGATTCGCAATTGATTCAACTCCTCGGCTCGGACGCTCTCCGCCTCTGGCCCGCCTATATCGATCGGATACATGTCCTCAGATAGGTGATCCCAGGTGAGCAACTGGTTGCGGCGGTACATATCGATCGCGGCGTTGCGGGCTACCCGGATGAGCCAGGCGCGAAATGGCAAGCCGCGATCCTGGTACGTGCGCAGGCTTTCCCAGGCGCGTAAGAACACATGCTGCGTCAGGTCGGCGGCGTCCTCGGGCGTCGGCGTGTGGATGAGCAGGAAGTGGTAGACGCGCTGGACGTGCCGGCGATGCAGCTCGTCAAACGCGCGGCTGTCGCGCGGCGTAAGCGCGATGAGCTCGGCATCACCAAGCGCTGAAAGGTCGTGAATAGGATCCTGCACCGTCGTACCGGCTGCCTCCGGGCGTAGTCATCTCACTTTCTACTAACGGACGAGGCCCAAAAGTGGGACATGACGGCGAGGCTACGTCTGCTGGAGCTGCGCCTGGACGATCGCGACCGCGGCGAGGACGGCGATCACGTAAACCGCCGAGATGGCGGTTAGGACGGCTCGCACCAGATCGTCCTGGCGTGACCAGAAGGCGCGAGATAGCCAGCCCGAGACGAAGATCGCGGCTGCGACGGCCACCAGTCCCGCCACCGTGTTGCCGAACCAGCCCGACCGCGTTCCGAGGGCGGAGATGACGGCGATCCAGCCGGGCGGAGCCGGACGCGCGACGAAGATCCAGGCGAGGACAGCGGCCACGGCGGCTATATAGACCGGCCAGCGGACAAGTGGAGGCAGGCGGCCGGCCGGCAACCAGAGGGCGATGAGGATGCCGAGTAGGAGGACATTGGCCGTAGTGATGACGACACCAAAGCCGAGGCCGGCGACGACGATGAAGAGTAAATTGCCCCAGAGGTTACCGATGTTCAGGCCAAGCCTCGTCGTAAGGTCAGGTGGCTGGGCATGGTGATACACTGTGCCCTCCACGACCGCGCCGTTGGCGGTGACCTTTTCCCACAGAACCTGGGGACGTCCGCCGCGGATGACCGCCTCGGGGCTGGCAACGTCTCCACCGCTGTCGAAGTTGACGCGTTCGAAGCGGCTAGCGACTCCGCGCTGATCGAACGTCTCGTCGATCAGCGGAGCGTTGCTGCCGGATTGGCCGGCCGTGAGCGATGGCTGTCCGTTCAGAGTGTGAAGAAGAAGCGTGTTGGGCGGATAGGGGAAGTAGACGTGAACATGCCGGCCGCGTGCGGCCGCGGCAAAGGGCGCGAGAAGGGGAGTGGCGCTGGAGTCGACGAGCGTTGGAGGCAGCAGAGGCTTGCCGTGCTCGTCCCATCGCGCCAGCCAGAGACTACTACGCCTCGCCCCCTGGACGCCGTCCACCATTTGGTAGTCCCCCGCCTGGGCGACCGCCCAGACGCTCCCGTCGGACGCGGGAGCAAGTGCGAGCCCCCAGGCTGTCGGCGCGGCACCGACGTACGCTGTGCCCGTTTGCACCGAGAAAGAGCCGGTCGCAATCGTTCGAGCCGGGCCGAGTGGCGCGCCGAACGGGGTGAAGCGTCGAAATTCCGCCGAGACCGCTCCACTGTCCGGCGACCGCTGCCGTAGCCATAGCACGTCGATGGCTCCGCCGCCGTCGATCGTGGCCTGGGGGAACAAGGCGTCAGCGTTGCCCGCGGTGAGAAAGCGGCGCCGGACGCGACGCGAACCTGGACGGATAGTTGCCAAGGTGAGGCGGCTGTGGTTTCGGTTCGCCGGTTGCCAGGAGAAGAGGACGCCAAACAGGCCGTCGCGCAGCGGAACAACCCGCACGCCTGCGGACACCCCGCCCCCCGGATTCACGGCGCCCGACCAGCGGACAGCGTTCCTATCCAGCCAGGCAGCGTCGACTCGGGCTCCATCCGCGGCGACCCACGCGCCGAGCTCACGGCGTCCGTCACCTCCCAGCGCCGCCTCGCGGGCAGCGTTTCCTCTGGAAAGGACCGCCCTCAAGAGGAGGGCGCCGGCTGGGGAAAGCCGCAGGTACGCCAGGTGGTTCTCCGGATCGATCAGCAGGAGATCCCAGCCGCCGTCGGGCCTCAGGACCGCACCGTATGGCGCTTCCCCGCCGGCCACGGCGTACGTCCTTGGGGGAGCGTAGTTGGGCGCGTACATCAGGCGCGAGCTCCCGAGCAGAAAGACAGTCCCCGCAGCGAGAACCACCACGAGCGGCGGCGCGGCCCGAAGCGGCCAGGGCAGGACGGGCAGCCAGCGAAGAAGACGATCCGGCGTAGGGGCCGGCTCTTGCCGTGCCCGCCCGCGCGGCCCTGCAACAGCGCCTTCCACTTCCGCCTGCGCCTCTGGTTGTTGGCTCATCCGCGCACGCACACGCGCGGCATTCGCAATTGCCGCCCCGACCGGCCGCGCTACCACGCGCATGCCGCCGAGGATAGCCGCGTGTACCCAGGCGAAAACCGGCCATCGCTGCCGCTTCTTCAGCGGCCTGATGTATTCCCCGGCTCCGGCCGGGTCGAGCGCGTCCCGCAGGCCATCGCCGAGAAAATTGACCGCCAGCACGGTGACCAGCAGCGCCGCGCCAGGAAACGCAAACTGCCACCAATATCCGAGCTCGATCCCGCTGGAATAGAAAGACAGCGCGATGGGACGGCCCCAGGTGACCTCGCCGGGCGTAATGGCGAAGAACTCGAGGCTGGCCTCGGTGACGATGAAGATCGCGATATTCAGCGTGAATGAGACGGCCATGATGTCGACCGCGCCGGGAAGGATGTGCCGGAAGATGATCCGCGGCGTCGAGGCGCCGAGAGCCTGAGCGGCGACCGTGTACTCTTGCTCGCGGAGAACGAGCGTGTAGGCGCGCATCAGCCGGGCGATGCCTGCCCATCCAACCAGCCCGAAGAGGGCGACAAAACGCTCAACCGTGAGTTGCCCTGGGTTGAGGTACAGGCTGAGAAGCACGAGGAGTGGCAGCATCGGGACGGCGAGCAGCAGATCGACAACCCGCATGAGAACGGCATCGACAATCCCTCCGACATAGCCGGCGATGCCGCCGACGACGATGCCGACGATGACGGCCAGCGCCGATCCGCCGACCCCGATGAGCAGTGTTGCCCGCGCGCCGACGACGACGTAGGACAGGATGGTGTTGCCGAACCCATCGGTGCCGAAGAGATCCCATGGGTGAGCTGTATTGATTGAGGGGACCAGGTAGGCGTGGGCAACATCCGGCGCCTGCAAGAGAGGCGGGCTGACAATCGGCCCGACAGCCGCGAGCGCAAGCATCCCCAGGAAGACGACGAGTCCGGCAACGGCCGCGCGATCGGCACGGAATCGCGCCCATGCCAGCCCCCACTGCCCGCTCGATGCTGCCGGCTGGACTACCGGCGCGCTCGCCTGCACTACCTGGGTTGCCATCAGGTCTCGCCGGACTGACCGACCCTGATCCGCGGGTCGAGGACGGCGTACGCAACGTCGGCCAGAAGGTTCGATAAGAGAACCGCGAGGGTTCCAAGTAGCAGGAGAGCTGTGATCGTTGGGTAGTCGGGTGCCGAGGCGGTTGACGGAATGAGGGAGGTGCCGACAACCTGGGGTGACGCGCGGCCGGTCGCCGTGTAAAAGTCGAAACCGAGACCGGGCCAGCTAAACACAACTTCGACCATCAGCACGCCACTCAACAGAGCGGGCAGGTAGAGCCCGATGTTGGTAATCATCGGCAGGAGCGCGTTACGCAGCGCGTGTTTGAAGATGACCGACGAGGGAGCCAGGCCCTTCGCCCGGGCGGTGCGGATGTAGTCCTGGTGTAGCGTCTGCAGCATAGCGGCGCGCATGAAGCGGCTGTCGATCGCAACGCCGGTCACCATGAGGGCGGCGACGGGCAGGGCTAGGTGGCGCGCGAGGTCACCCAGCATCAGGGCAGGATGGTTCCAGAGCGCCGTGAACCAGGCCGGCGTCCAGAACGTTGGGAGACGGGCGCTGGTGATCTGGCCAACCGGGAGGAGACCCCACGTCCCGCCGATGAGGTAAAGCAGGACGATGCCGAGGATGAACACCGGAACCGAGAGCGCGCAGTAGGCGAGGAAGGTCAAGGTTCGGTCAAGTACTGAGTAACGTCGTACCGCGCCGAGGATCCCGAGAGGGATAGCGATCGCCTGCTGCAGGACGAGCGTGACGAGGACGAGCAGAGCAGTCGCCGGCAGCCCTTGCATGATGCTGAACAGAACCGGGGTTCCGTCGATTGACTCTCCAAAGTTGCCATGTAGGACCCGCCCCAGCCAGATCAGGTACTGAGTGGAGAGCGGCTGGTTGATGCCGTATTCCTGTTGACAGACCAGCGAGGGGTACGGCCCGCATACCCCGCCCGGCTGGAGATGCGTCAGGAAGAAGAAGCCGACCGACGCCAGGGCAAGCACGCCCGCCGTCTGCAAGAGGCGGAGGGCGACATACGCTCCCAAGTCGGACCTGCTACTTGACGTGACGCATGATGTTTTTGATCACCGGCAACCCGCAGACGCTTCCCGGACGCTTCCCATCGGCATGGCAGACGAGCGCAACGAGGATATTCGTGATGGAGTTGATGTCGGTAACCGGCGTCGCGGCGACGTTACTGGGAGGATCCTTGCCGACGATCAGGCCGTGCTGGATCGTTGAGGCCGGGACGCCCGGCTCTGATGGGCCTACCTTGTATCCCCCAAATGAGTAGTCCAGCCAAGTCCTCGTTTCCTCATACCTTCCCACGGCAATCAACGGGACCTGCGAGCGCACGAACGGGCTCAACTTTCTCTCGAACGGCGGTATCTTCCCCCTAAACCTTGAGTAGCGTTTGTACAGGGCCCGCTCCTGAGGACCGAGATCCTGGTAGGCCACGTAGTCGCCGGAACTGTCGATGCGCGCTACGTCCCTGTCCACAAAGGACACCAACCTGCTCCGAAAGTGTGCGTGCGTAAGGTCATAGGATGGCTCTGAGCAATCGCTGGGCGCCGTGCCCCAACAGACAGTGGGCAGGAAATGCACATCGCTCCACGTGCCAAAGCGGTCGAGCGCCTTAACGAGTTCCCAGGTCGATTGCGCTGTCGGACCGTCGTAGAGGATTCCTATAGAGAGGACCTCGGGCCTGGCGCCAGCAGCAAGCCTCAATGGCATTCGGTGGAAGTGGTCGATGGTATCGTCCGCAAGCTTGTACGCAATATCGGGGGCGAGCGAGCCCAAGCAAGTGGCGCACGGGAATGATGGGACGGCGGCCCGGGTCGGGGAGAGCGGAGCGAGACGGGTGGGGGCCAGCGCTATCGTTACGAAAACGACGACTACGAGAACGCTTCGGGTGAACATCGCGCTGGCCTCCAGAGCGAATAATAGCGGCCGAATGCGCAGACACCTGCCAGCGGCTGGCGCCGCGCACGTTCGACGGCTATCGATTAATGGTGCGCCACGGTGTTAGGGCAGTTCTGGCTTACAACCTCGTTGTATGAGCAAACGTAAACCTGGCTACCTCCTGACGTGACGCAGCAATTCTCGCAGAGCCAATACTGCGTCGGATTGCTGGCGCAACAGTAGTAGCTCTGGTACGGAGCCTGCGTGCAGGGAAACGACACGCCCGGGCATGAGTAGCTACCGCAGTTGTTGGGGTTCGAGCAGCAGTCAGCGGCCAAGGCGGTGCCGACCGAAAACGCGCCCAGTCCGGCTAGAGCCGCCCCTCCGCCGAGCGCTATCTTGCCGACGGTCCCAAAGAAACCTCGCCTGCTCGTAGACTTTGCAAGCTTATTGCCGAGGGTTGCGATCATATCTTCCATGGTTACCTCCGTTAATCAACTGCCGGCACCAACCACCGCCTCGTCTGCCGGATACACCCGAGATCGACCGGACGCGGACGCGCTCGGGCTTCCTAGTAGAGCGAGCAGATCGTCTAACCCGTTTTCGACCCGACCCTTGCGCGCTAACCTGCCGTTCTCGTAGAGAAGCCCAAACGGGGCACTTTGCAACTCGAACCGGGCGAAGAGCGCGCCGTCCTCGTCAGGTACGATGGAGACCGACAGCGGAAAGACCTTGAGGAACGCGGCTGCCTGGCGCGCGGTAGCTCGTAGGACAGTCATGATATGGACATCGTGGCTCCCGGCCGCCAACTCGTTCAGCGCCGGAACGACGTCCTGGCACCCCTCACATAGTGGGGTGAGGAACACGACCATCACTCGTCCCCGATCCAGGTGGGGCAGCGCGCCGGCGGGGAGAGGCGAGTGCAGCGACGGGCCATCTTCCTCCAGTGTCGGCATGGCATGCGGAAAGTTGTTGCCCACTTCCCGCCGCAGAACTCCTGCGACGCCGAGCTCCCTAAGCGTCGCGACGAACGCCAGTGCCAGCGCGACGACCGCGAGCCAGAGAATTATGTAGCTTACCAACCAGAATCCAGTCAAAGACGCCTCCTGCCTCGACTACGCCTCAGATGCCTAGGTGGTTCTCCAAACTCCCGTTCCTGCGTGCTGGGATCCGGTAACGCCTCCTTTCGCTAACTACCAGCGCGCTGATCGCCGTGAGCGACGCAAGTACGAGCACCATAGCCGTTGCCAATAACCGGCTCTGCCCGGAATGGACCAGGGCCAGGACGGAGAGGGACGAGATACTCGGCTCAGCGCCCCACCGGGCCGCAGCCGCCGCAGCTGTAAGGAGTACCAGGTCCTGGGCCACGAGACCCGGGCCGATCTTTCGTTGACGCGCGCCGAAGCACCCACAGTCCATAACTCGGCCCCGCGCCAGGTTCGCTGCTACCGCGATGGCGAAGCCCAGGAACATGAGTGCTGCGACGATTCCCGCTGGACGTTGGGCGACACCGACCGCGAGAGCTACCCCAGCGACGAATTCGACGACGGGGAGCGCTAGAGCGTACGGCGCGGCAAGAACAGAGGGTAGAAGCTCGTAGCTAAGGACAGTGAGGAGGAAAGACCGCGGGCGAGCCAGCTTGGGTAGCGCCGCGGCCAGCAGTATCGTGCTAAGAGCCGACCGGAGCAGCAGGTCCAAAATGGGCAGCATGGTCACGCCTAGTAAGCATCTGCTAAAGCTGTGTTAGGGCTGCGGCGTGGCCGGCACCGCGCGTTAGACCCCTTCACTTACCATTAACGAACGAGCACGAAAAATGGGACACCGGGCCTGCGGCACCTCGTTTGGCCGGTAGCGAGACGCAAGCAGCGCTCCCTTCCCTGCCTCACTTCAGGTGTTTTGCAATACCCCTGACAACGCTTCGGTTGCAGGCTTTGCGCGGTTGATCGCCGTCCACCTTGCAGATGACCGCGGTGAAGAGATTCGCTTCGGCGTTGACGTCGTGGACGAGACTGGGGTAGTGCACGCGGTCCGCTTGGGCAAGCGCCTGCTCGACTGTGGCGAAGGGAAGTCCCGACTGGATCGTACCCGGCGAGCCAGCAGCCACTTCGGTCGTCGCAAAGTCCCCCTCGATCATGATCTTCGTGCCGAGGCTCAGGTAAGGACCGATGGAGATCCCCGGCAGTCTGTCGTACTCCGGGCCGGAAGCTCCTCCCTCTGTGGCCCAGACAAAGTAGCCAGTATCCGAGTGATAACCAGGTGCGCGAACGTACTTGTCGAAGAAGTGTTTCTGCTTCGGTGTCAGGGTGTCGACGAGAGATCGACTTTCGCGTGTCGCAATTGACCGGTAGACGAACGCGACGTACTGACTGTGGATCTTCGCGTGGGTCAGATCGAACGTCGGCAGTTCGCACCCGGTGGGACCGCAGAACCTCGCTGCCGGCGCGAGCCCTGTCCAGGTTCCGAACTGGCTAAGCGCCTTGACCATCGGCCAAATCATCCGTTCCGTAGCGCCATCGCCCTGCGCACCGAGCATGACGATCTCCGGCAGCTTGTCCTTAGTGAAGGGCACACCGCCGCGCCGGAAGTTGTCTGTGGGGGCGTACCAGAGGGTCCCGTCATTTGTCATCGAGCCCAGGCAGGTCGCGCAGCCGTCCTTGTTGGCAGCAGCCCGTGACGGCAGCAGCGCCAGCACCGTTACCGCGACGACCCCGACCGTGCAAACCCTGATGGACGCAGCCCGCACGAGTATCATCGCTCCTGCGGGGTGTTCGGACACTGCGCGGCTTGATAATTCGACACCGTGCAGACGTAGTCGCCATGGGGTTGGCTGTTGCAGTTGTAGCAAGCGTAGTAGCCCGAGCCGGGGAGACAGCAGTAGTTGCTGAACACCTGCGTGGTATTGGGCGGACAGACGTTGTCATAGCAGAGTGTCCCGCTGCAGCACGTGCCGCCGGTAGCGCCCGCCGTGCTCGGGATGCTCGCGAGCACCCCGGCCGCTCCCAGCCCCAGCACCGCCTTTCCGATGGTCGTCACGAATCCCCTTCGCGACACGGCCTCGGTCAGCCTCTCTGTCGCCTTGCCGAATGAATGTGCCATGGTCTAACCTCCTGCTTCGACTGAACGCTTACTTCCGAACTAGGCGTTGGCTGGAACCCGCACCGCGGGAGCTGGAAATATATCGGACTCGACTCCTGGAACCGGCTCCCCCATCAGGCTCCTGAGATGCGCACCGCTGCGAATGGCGCCTTTCCGCACTAGGACACCATCTTCGTAAAGCAGCGCAAATGGGTTCCGAAGCACCCCGTAGCTCTCTGTGATGCTCCTATTGCGGTCACAGAGGAGCGGTGCCTCGAGGGGGAATATCGACTGGAATGCCTTGCAGGCATGGGGATTCGACGACATCACTGCCACGACCCACACATCTCCTCGGCAAGCAAGCTCGTTGATTCCTGGGACGACGTGCTGGCACGTCTCGCACGTAGCGGAAAGAAATACGATTACCCCGGGGCCAGCGCGTACATCCGACGGCGAGGGGAGC
>Ga0070739_10007468_pt1 | contig 11581 bp, 10 predicted proteins | sample Coa_R1_7_FD_66445 | JGI IMG/M metagenome (GOLD analysis project Ga0070739, IMG submission 66445) | Surface soil microbial communities from Centralia Pennsylvania, which are recovering from an underground coalmine fire - Coalmine... | ecosystem: Environmental > Terrestrial > Soil > Unclassified ... | reverse complement strand
CATGAAGATCCTGGCCGAAGGCGGCACTCTGCCGCCTCCGCCTGCTAGGGGCGGCGGCAAAGGCAAACAGTAGGGATACTCCGGCCACGCTTCGCACGCTGTATCCGCCGCCAGCTTGAGCTCGCCCGGCTGCGTTTCGAAACGAATCGGGTTGCCCGAGGCGATCGAAGCCGCACTGTGTCGAACGCGCCATTCGCTCGCGGCCACCGTTAGTTCACGCCGGATGGCCCATTGAATCTGAGGCGCCGGCCCGACGGAAGGAAGGTTCGGCAGAAAAGTTGCTCCTTCCAGCGCTGGAAGGGCGCGGAAGGCGTTCAAACGGTGCGCGTGCTGAGTCTATTCAGATCAGGACCTGTGGCCAGACGAAACGCCGCCCTGTGGCTTCTGGCGAGCGGTGCGTGTTTGCGCGCGGCGCCCGTGTTGCGCGTGTCTGAGGCTGCGATATTCGTCAAAGTGGCCGCGGGCGCCGACGCGCCGGTCCAAACGGTGATGGCATACAATCCCGCCGATGGTTCGCTTTCGCTCAGCCTGGCTGTCGAGCAGGGAATCGCCTGGCTTACGGCTGCGACCGGAACGCCGCAGGCGTGCCCGTACAGCGCCCTGTGCATCCCCGTTCAGTTCACGTTTCACACCGCGACTCTCCCGCCCGGTGTCTACACTGCCCCAGTCACGGTTTCCGATCCGTCGGCGATCGATGCGCCGCAGGTCATCACCGTAACGGTTCAGATCGGCGACCAACCGGCCGCGGTTGATGCGTACGTCGCACCGGGATCCAAAACCGATATTCCGGTGGATCTGAATGGTTCGCACGATTGCACGGGCCCTTGCCCCGATCGCCCGTATGCCGTCGCCAGCACGCAGGACGGCGGTCAGTGGTTATCGCTGGCGTTTTCTGGTCATCAGATGTCCACGCTGTTTGTCATCGACAGCTTTTTCATCGAACTGGCGCCGCCGCCTTCCATGCCGGCAGGGACCTACCAGGGGACATTTTCGATCATCAACACCAGCGACAACCGAACCATCCCGGTGACCATGCGCGTGACCACGCAGCCCATCGCGGTCCCGTCCACCGATCGCGTCAGCCTACGTCTCGCGCAGAACGGCCCCGTTGCGGCGTATCCGTTCCTTCCCGCGATTTCCCTGACAAACAACGGCCTGGGCACGCTGGCCGTTCAGGACGTCTCCGGCTCCGGCGCCGGAGTCAGCGCCTATCACTACCAGGGCCTGGCGATTGTGACAGTGGATCCGGCCGGGCTCGCACCGGGCATCCACGACGACGGAATGATCACGATCCAATGCAACGCCGTGAATTGTCCGCTCCGGATTCCCGTACGAGTCGAGATCGTTCCACAAGCGCCTCCCGTCATCGCTTATCGAGGCGTTGTGGATAACGCGACATTTGACGCGAACAATCCGGTGGCCCAGGGCGGCGTCGCGATCGTCAAAGGCGAGCAGCTCTCGCTACAGCCGCCGCAGTTCGCCTCAGGCGGCGCGCCGCTGCCCCTGACTCTCGGCGGCGCTACCGTGCGGGTCAACGGCCGGCCGGCCCCGCTTTACTATTCCTCGTACGGTCAAATCGCGCTTCAGATGCCCAGCGGGATTGCGCCCGGCCAGGTGGTTGTGGACATTGTCCGCGATGGGGCGGTCAGCAACGCGGTGCTGGTCACGGTGGCAGGTAGCGCGCCGCAGGTCGTGGCCGTGAGCGATCTCGCCTACCACCGGATTGACCCGGATCACCCTGCAAAGCCCGCACAAACCATCATCCTGTGGTCCATCGGTCTCGGCCCCACCCACCCTCCGGTTCTCGACGGCATGCCCGCTCCCTATCCGCCGGCCACTCTCGACCCTTCTCCGTCGGTTCGCTTTGGACCCGTCCCCCAGCGCCTGGGAACCGCCATCTTCGACCTTACGCCGAGCTTCGCTGGGCTCAGCCCTGGCAGCATCGGGCTGTATCAGGTCATCGTTACATTGCCGGCGGGCATCCCCCCGGGAATGTTCCTCATCGCCTTGGGGCACAGCGCGCCGGTTTCGCTTCCCGTCGAGTAGGCCCTCGCGCCCGTGCGAGACTCGTACGTATGCCCGATTTCGCCGCGCCCTTGCAGCGGCTCATCGACGAATTCCGCCGCTTGCCCGGCATCGGCCAGAAATCCGCCCAGCGTCTTGCCTTCCACGTCCTCAGAGCTTCCCGCGAGGACGCCCAGCGGCTCGCCGCCGCGCTGCTGGACGTGAAAGACCATCTCGGCTTGTGCGCCGAATGCAACAACATCAGCGACGCCGAACTGTGCCCCTACTGCCGCGATCCGCATCGCGACCGGTCGCAGATTTGCGTGGTCGAAGAGCCGCATAACATCCTGCCCATCGAAACCACCCGCGCCTACCAGGGGCTGTATCACGTTCTGCACGGCGCGATCTCGCCGCTGCGGGGCATCGGTCCCGAGCAGCTAAAACTCAAGGGCCTGCTGGAGCGGATCTCCCGCGGCGGCGCCCAAGAAATCATCATCGCCACCAACCCTACGGTGGAAGGCGAAGCGACGGCAGTGTATTTATCGCGTCTGCTCAAGCCGCTCGGCCTGAAGGTCACGCGCATCGCCATGGGAATCCCGGTGGGCAGCGACCTGGATTTTGCCGATGAGGTGACCATGTCCAAGTCGCTGGAAAACCGCCGGGAGATGTAACGGTTAGCGGGTTCGCCTGGTCTTCCCACGCGGCGGAACCAGCCTCCTGCGTTCCCGGGCAGCCCGGTTAAACTATGGTGTGGTAACATCCACATTTTGCAATCCGGTTAAGGGAGCCTCTCTTCAGTGAAAGTCTACGAAACCGCAGACATCCGGAACGTTGCCCTGGCAGGCCACGGAAACTCCGGAAAGACCTCGCTCACCGCGGGATTCCTGTTCGCCGCCGGAGCCACCAACCGCCTTACCCGTACGGACGAGGGCAATACGATCACCGACTTCGACGAAGAGGAAGTGGCGCGCAAAATTACGATTTCCAGCGCGGTGGCCGCAATTGAGTGGGCCCGGAAGAAAATCAACCTGATCGATACTCCCGGCTTTAATATCTTCATCAACGATACGCATGCCTCCATGGTGGCGGCCGATAGCGCCCTCATCGTGGTCGATGGCGTCGCCGGCGTCGAGGTGCAGACCGAGAAGGTCTGGAACTTTGCGGAGGAGTTCAAGCTCCCCCGCGCCATTGTCATCAACAAGCTGGATCGCGAGCGCTCCAGCTTTGAGCGGGCGCTGGAGAGCGTCCAGTCCGTGTTCGGCCGGACGGCCATCCCGATCCAGCTTCCGCTGGGCGCCGAACGCGATTTCACCGGCGTCGTCGATTTGGTCCGTATGAAATCCTATACCTACCTCGCCGATGGCGACGGCAAAGGTAAAGAGGGCGAGATTCCGGCCTCTCTTGCGGATCCCGCGCAGAAAGCCCACGAGGCCCTGGTCGAGATGGTCGCCGAAGGCAATGACGCCCTCCTGGAAGAGTTCTTCGATAAAGGTACTCTTCCGGTGGAGCATATCCAGGAGGGCCTGCGCGATGCGGTCCGCCAGATGCGCATTTTCCCCGTCCTGTGCGCGTCCGGCCTCCACAACCTGGGCTCCGATCTGATCCTTAACTTTGCCGTCGAAAATTTCCCCAACCCCGCTGAACGCGGCCCCTGGAAGGGCTCTCTCAACGGCAACGAAGTCGAGCGTCCGGTCAAGGATTCCGAGCCCGTCTCGGCTTTCGTCTTCAAGACCGTCGCCGATCCTTTCGCGGGCCGGGTTTCCTACTTCAAGGTTGTTTCCGGGGTGCTGAAAAACGACGCCAATCTCGTAAATGCCCGCTCCAGTTCGGCGGAGCGGCTGTCTCACATCGGCGCTCTGTTCGGCAAGACCATTCAGCCCGTGACCGAAATCCATGCCGGGGATCTCGGGGGCGTAGCCAAACTCAAAGATACCCTCACCGGCGACACCCTCGCCGAGAAGACTTCCCTGATCGCGTACCCGCCTGTCCGGCTCCCCGAGCCCTCCATCGCCTACGCCATCGCCGCCAAAACCCGGGCCGACGAAGACCGCATGGGCAACGCCGTGCATCGCATTCTCGAAGAAGATCAGTCTCTGCGCTTTTACCGCGATCCGCAGACCAAGGAGTTTTTGCTCGCCGGCAGCGGCCAGCAGCACGTCGAGATCATCGTCAGCCGCCTGAAAAAACGGTACGGCGTGGATGTTGAGTTGCGCGCGCCCAAAATTCCCTACCGCGAAACCATTCGAGGCAAGGCGGATGTCCAGGGCCGCCACAAGAAACAGACCGGCGGCCACGGCCAGTTCGGCGATTGCTGGATTCGCATGGAGCCGCTGCCCCGTGGCGAGCGCTTCGCCTTTGGAAACGAAGTCTTCGGCGGCGCGATCCCGAAGAACTTCATTCCGGCAATCGAAAAAGGCATCGTCGAGGCCGCCGAGAAAGGTTACCTCGCCGGCTACCCTGTGGTCGATTTCAAGGTCGTCGTCTATGACGGCTCCTACCACGATGTCGATTCGTCCGAAATGTCGTTCAAGCTGGCCGCGCGCAAGGCGTTTAAAGCCGCGATGGAACAGGCCAAACCGGCTCTGCTTGAGCCCATTATGAACGTGGAGGTGCAGGCTCCCGTCGAGTACGCCGGCGATCTCATGGGCGATATGAACGGTCGGCGCGGCCGCATCACTGGCATGGATACCAAAGGCGGGACCCAGATCATTCGCGCCCAGGTGCCCATGGCCGAGATGCTGAATTATCAGAACGATCTCACGTCCATGACGCAGGGCCGCGCCACCTTCAGCATGGAATTTTCCCACTACGATTTCGTGCCGGGGCCGCAGTCGGAGAAGATTATCGCCGCAGCCAAGGCTGCCAAGGCGGGCGAAGAGGAAGAAGAAGAGTAGCGCCCGCGCACAATCGGGTTCGGGCATACGTAAATTCTACGTTCATATCCGCGTCTGCGCCGCCAACCTTTAACCGTTTCTGCGCTTTGCGTTTTGGAGCTTCACGTGCCCTTTGAGCCAGCGGGAGGTGAATGTATGATTGCACGTATTCTCATCGCACTCCTGGCCTCAGCGGTCCTTTTCGCTCAGGAAACCAGCGCCGACACGCGGCTCCGGCATTCGGAGCAGGCGTTTGAGGCCGTGATGAAAGCTCCTGACAAGGGCATCCCGCAAGATTTAATCGACAAAGCCCAATGCGTGGTGATCGTGCCCGATCTCATCAAAGCCGCTTTTATCGTCGGCGGCCAGTACGGTCGCGGATTCGCCTCATGCCGGACCGCGCATGGATGGAGCGCGCCCGCCGCTGTACGCATGGAGGGTGGCAGCTTCGGCCTGCAGCTCGGCGGCGCCTCCACGGATCTCATCCTGCTCGTGATGAATGAGCACGGCATGGACCGCCTGCTCGGCAGCAAATTTGCGATCGGCGGGGATGTGACGGGAGCCGCGGGACCCGTCGGGCGGCAAATCTCGGCTCGCACCGACGCGCAGCTACACGCGGAAATCCTGAGTTGGTCCCGATCCCGCGGCGCATTCGCGGGGCTGGCGCTGGATGGCACGACCTTTCGCCCGGATGACGGGGAAAACGCCAAGCTATATGGCAAGGACGTGACCAATCGCGACATCCTGCTCGGCAACGCCGTCCGCACCCCTGCGGGCGCGCGCGGGTTTGTCGCCATGCTGAATCGTTACTCGGCTACGCCGGCCGCCGCCGAAGCCTCGAACCGTAAGTCTCCTCCTGCGAGCCCGGATCGCACCGCGCCGCCTTCCCAGTCACTGTCTCAGCCTGGCGGAAAGGTCACACTGGGGGAACGCCAAATCCGTTTCGCGGTGGGTAAATCAGAGATTCCGAAGGGCGCCGATGCCGCTCTCGCAGACGTCGCCAGGGCGATGACGGATCATCCGGATTGGACTGTCCGCATCGAGGGCTACACCGACAATACCGGCAGCAGCGCGGCAAACATGAAGCTCTCCGAGAAGCGAGCGAACGCCGTCGCCCGCTGGCTCGAACAGCACGGCGTGGATAAAGCGCGCATCACGACCAAGGGTTACGGGGAAGCGAACCCGGCCGGGGACAATTCCACCGCGGAGGGTCGCGCCCAGAACCGGCGCGTCGAGATCGTCCGCACGGACAAGGGCGCGCCCAAGGGTTGAGCGCATTGAGGTCCTGTCAGGGTTCCCGCAAGAGACACGACGGGCGCGGCTGCGGAGTCGCCGCGATGCGGCGCCGCCGGAACGGTTTCAGGAAGCTGTGCGCCGCTGCCTCTCTTTCTTTTCGTTGCCGCCGCACTCGTTCAGCCACCGGCGGTGCATGCCTCCGGACGTCAGGAGGTCGAAATGCAGCGATAAATGTGGCCTCATCGCGTCAACCTTGTGTGACAGTTTAGCCCGCAGCCACGGGCGTGCGCGCGCTCTTGCGGAAATGATTCAAACAAATCGGTGTTAAAATGTTCGTGTGCCCGCAGGTGCGCCCGATGCCGTTCAGCAATTCCAGGAACGAACCCGGCGTAAAGTCGCCGAAGTTTGCTGCCCGGACCACCGCCAGAGCCCCCGTATCGAGTTTCGCGGTTCCACCCTGCGGGATGTCTCCATCCGGATGAGCGGTTGCTGCAACAAGCTGCTTCGGCTGGCCAACAGGGCCATCGCAGAAAAATGAAGTGGCGGGCGAAAAAAACTTTGCGGTTCCGCAGGACTACGCTATAATCGCGGAAACGAGGAGTTGGGAATGCGCGTTGCGGTATTGTTGGTCGGCGCCCTGTTCGTAGGAGGGCTCGGCTTCGCGCAGTTTACGCCCGCTCCCGGCGCGCAGATGGGCGCTCCCGGCTCTGCCGCCATCCCTGGGCTTCCCGGCGATCCCAACGGAACCGGCCGTCCGCGAGGAACGTTCTCCGCGCAGCGCCAGCCCTTCGTCTCCGGCCGCGTCCTGATCAGTGGCGGCGGTGTTCCTTCCGAGCGCGTCGTGATTCAGCGAGTCTGCGGCGCTTCCGTTACACAGGAAGGCTTTACCGACGCCAACGGCCGCTTCAGCATTCAACTCGGCGCCGTCCGTGCGATGCCGGAACGCGGTCTGGACGAACAGCGCCCCGGGGGATTCGGCCTCGGTGCAGTGAATCCGCGCGATTCCCTGCGAGACTGCGAACTTCGCGCGGCGCTGCCCGGCTATCGCTCCGATAGCCTCCCCCTGGATCGCCACGGCATGGACAGCCCCGATGTCGGCACCATTTTTCTGCGCCGGCTCGCGGATGTGCCGGGCCTCACGGTCAGCGCCACGACTGCTCTCGCCCCGAAGGAGGCCCGCAAATCCTACGACAAGGGCCTGGACGAACTGCACCGCAATCTCCCCGATGACGCCCTGAAGGATTTTCAGCACGCTGTGGATTTGGATTCCAAGTTTGCCGCGGCGTGGTTCGAGCTGGGCGCCGTCTACGAACGCGGCGGCCGCTTCGCCGAGGCCCGCGAAGCCTACGAAAAATCGATCGCCGCCGACCCCAACTACCTCAACCCGAGCGAGCATGTCTATCTCTTGGATCTCAAGGAGAACAAGTGGGAGCAAGCAGCCGAAGCTTCCGATCGCGTGCTGCGGTTGAACCCCTACGGTTTCCCCTCGGCGTTTTATGTCAACGCCGTCGCGAATCTGCAACTCCACAAACTGGACGCGGCCGAAAAGAGCGCTCGCGAAGCCGCCCGGCTGACGGGGCCGCAGGCGCAGCCCGCCGCCAACTACCTGCTCGGCTATATTCTGGCGCAGAAGGGCGAATATGAGTCGTCGGCGGAGTGCCTTCGCCTGTTCTTAAAGGACGCACCCGCCGGCCAGGACCGCAGCGCCGCCGAGAAGCTCCTGGCCGAAGTGACCAGGCTTGCCGCGTCCAGGGCGTCCGGATCTGCCACGGAACAATAAAAGATACGTCGTTTTCTTTGCTGTCACCTCCTGGGGGAAACTGCATCTCTGGTGTTGGTTATGCAAGTGAACATTCGGCATCTCGGAGAAGTGAAGTTTGAAGCGTGCGCTCGTGGCCATCGGGTGATCTGCGATCAGCCCGCATCGAACGGCGGCGCCGATCAGGGCATGACGCCCCCGGAGTTTCTGTTAGCCTCGCTCGGTGCGTGTGCGGGGTTTTACGCCGCTCAGTATTTAAAGACCAGATCGCTCGAATGCGAGGGGCTCCAGGTCGAGGTGACGGCCGGGAAAGCCACTCAGCCCGCAAGGATGGAGGGGTTCCGCATTGTCGTGACCCTGCCCTGCCGGCTCGAACCGCAGCACGAGGCGGGGATCCAGCGGGCCGTCAGAGCCTGCCTGATCCACAACACTCTGCTGCATGCGCCGGCGATCGAAACGGAAGTAGTGACCCGGCATTCCGCCGCCGCGTGATCGCGGACCCGCGCGCGCGTCCGCGATAGAATCGGGACCAGAGCCAATCGTGGACAAACAGCGCGAGACCGAGCTGGCTGCTGCCCTGCTGAGAGGCGAGCCCGGCGCGTTCGACCGGTTCGTGGAATATTTTCGGGCCAAGGTGTTCGGATACAGCTATCTGATGTGCGGCCAGCGCGAGGACGCCGAAGAAGTGGCGCAGGAAACTCTGCTTAAAGCCTTCGAGAATTTCGACCAGCTTCACAACCCGGAGCATGTGCGCGCCTGGATCTTTCGCGTCGCCAAGAACGCCTGCCTGATGAAACGGCGCAAGAGCGTTTTCGCTCCGGAGCGCGAGATCTCGCTGGAAGAGTTGATGCCCGCCTCCCGCCAGGATGGCGCCGGGCGGCGGATCGAGATTGCAGATTGGTCGCGCCTGCCCGATCAGGAGGTCCTCAATTCGGAACTGCGGGATGCTCTGGACCGCGCCATTCAGGAGCTGCCTGAATCGTACCGCTCTGTCGTGATCTTGCGCGATCTCGAAGAGCTCTCCACGGAGGAGACGGCGAATATCCTGGAACTCAGCACGGATGTCGTGAAAACGCGGCTACATCGAGGGCGCATGGCGATCCGCCAGAAGCTGGACAGTTATCTGAGCGCCACACAGAAAAACACGGCGCCGTTGGCTGCGAGGGAGTCATGAAACACGATCCCGGCAATTGCAAAGAAGTGTTCGCGCTGCTCTCCGAATACCTGGACCTGGAACTCCCGCCCGAAGCCTGCCAGGAAATCGAGCGGCACATTGCGGGCTGCTCGCCTTGCGAGGAATTCGTCGAGAGCCTGCGGAAAACCGTCGCGTTGTGTCGGTCTTACCAACCCAAGGAAATGCCCGCGCCCCTGAGCGCCGAGGCCCGCCACCAACTGGAAGCGGCCTGGCGAAACATGATCGCGAGCCGCTCCTCCGCCACCTGAATCGCGTTCCGCCTGCGGAGGAGGGGGCGGCGAGGCCTTCCCAAATGCGGCGCCGGAGTTGCGGCCGTTTCATTCAGGTTCAGGCTAACAAGCCGCTGAAAAGGCTCGGGGGCCGCGGATGCACCGCCGCTATTCGTAGAACTCAGGCGCGATCTTGCGTTTGATCCCGGACGTATAGTCGTGCTGAATCCACAACTGCGCGTTGTTCTTCTTGATGAACTCCTGGATCATCGCGCGGCTCTTGGCGGTCTGTTCTTTATCGAAATCGAACGGCGGAATCTTGTTGTAGGTGATCTCTTCAGGGTAGTGGTACAGATCGCCGGACAGCAGCACGTTGCCCGTCTTTTTAAGCTTCAGAAAAAGCGACTGGTGGCCGGGCGTGTGGCCCGGCGTGTACTTGATCACGACTGTGCCATCTCTGAACACGTCGTGATCCTCGCCGTTGAGTACCATAGTTTTGCTCTTGGCGAGCTCGGTGAAAAACGCAGGATCGGCGACCGACCCCAGTTTCTTTCCGTCTTTCGGGCGCGGCGCGAAGATCGCGTCCCGGTCGCCCTTCTGCACGATCCAGGTGGATCCGGCGAACAGGTTGGCGTTCGCCACGTGGTCGCCGTGATAATGCGAGAGCGCGAGGTAGGTGATGTCGGCCGGCGTGTAGCCGATGGCGGCCAGTTGCGGCAGCAGCGGACGGTCCACGGTAAACGCGCCCTGGGTTTGCGGCGTCACGCCGCTCTTGAAGGCGCTGTCGGGAATCTCGCCCGTGTCCCAGATCATGCTGCCGCGCGGATGCACGATCAGGAAGCACGGCGTCACCATGTTGGCGGTCTTCAGCTCGCCGGGCTTGAACCCCATCGAATCGCCGTTCGCCACGTTGATTCTTCCGCAATCGAGTACGTACAGCCGCAGCGACTTCACCGGCGCGGGCTTGGCCCACGCGTAGAGCGCGGCGAACACCAGGGCTGCCGCGGGGAGCACGAAATGCAGAGTTCGCTTGGTCATGCGACAAAGCATATCACCTGGCTTCAACCGCGCCCTGGAGACATTCGATAAAATGGCTAGCGATGGACGCATGCCCGGTGTTTCGTTCCCTGGCCTTCGGCGCGGCGATCCTGGCTTCGATTCCCGCCCCGGGCCAAACTGCTTCCGCCGTGAAAACCACGGCCCAGATCCCGCGCACGGCGGATGGCCACCCCGATCTTCAGGGCTTTTGGGAGAACAAGACGCTCACGCCTCTGGAGCGGCCGCGCGAGCTGGCCAACAAGGAATTCTTCACACCCCAGGAGGCCGAACAGTACGCCAAAAGGTTGACCGAGCGCCGCAATCGCGATCATCGCGAACGCGGCACCGTCAATGACGTACAGAACGCCTATAACGATTTCTGGTGGGATTCCGGAACGAAAGTCGTCAAGACGCTCCGGACCTCGCTGGTGCTCGATCCGCCCGACGGCCGGATCCCCGCGTTGACGCCGGAGCGCCAGCAGGAGCTTCAGGCCCGCGAGGAAGCCATCGCGAAGCGCTGCGCCCAGCCCGGCGAAGCCTGCCAGATCGAAAACAACGGCCGCCTCGGACTCGCCGACGGCCCTGAGGACCGCCCGCTGATGGAGCGCTGCCTGCAATTCGCCGCGGGGCCCCCTATGCTGCCCGGCGCTTACAACAACCACTACCAGATCGCGCAGGCCCCGGATTTCGTGGCCATCGACGCCGAAATGGCGCATGATGTTCGCATGATTCCCCTGGACGGGCGGCCGCATCTGCCGTCGAACGTGCGCCTCTGGATGGGCGATTCCCGCGGGCATTGGGAAGGCGGCACGCTGGTGGTCGACACCACCAATTTCAAGGATCGCTGGTTCCGGGGGGCGACCGACGAAAAGCTGCACCTGATCGAGCGCTTCACCATGGTGGATCCCGACACCATCCTGTATCGCTTTACCATTGACGATCCGGGCGTGTATACCAAGCCGTGGACCGCGGAGGTTCCGCTGCTGCGCTCGGAAGGCCCTATGATCGAGTACGCCTGCAACGAAGGCAACGAGGGCATGGCCGGAATCCTCGCGGCCGCGCGTGCGGAAGAAAAGAAAAAAGCGGGGAAATAAGCGGGGGCGGGCGGCCGCGGCAATATCGTTGTATGCTCATTGGCAGGAGTAACGCCATGCGAGTTGTGTTTTCGATCGCAATTGGTGCGGGCCTGGCCTTGGCGGGCTGGTCCCAGGCAGTGGTCGAGCACGCGGTGATCACCGGAGCCGGGTCCACTGGCGCGGCGGCCGGC
>Ga0070739_10007466_pt1 | contig 11582 bp, 10 predicted proteins | sample Coa_R1_7_FD_66445 | JGI IMG/M metagenome (GOLD analysis project Ga0070739, IMG submission 66445) | Surface soil microbial communities from Centralia Pennsylvania, which are recovering from an underground coalmine fire - Coalmine... | ecosystem: Environmental > Terrestrial > Soil > Unclassified ... | reverse complement strand
TCTTCGGCGCGAAGGCAGTGAGCACGAGGTCGAGCGCGGCGTCGCGCACCGGCCACTCGGCCCACAGATCGGCGACGGCGAAAGCATGCCCGGGACAGCGGCGCGCCGCCCGCCGCGCCGCCGCCGCGGCGAGATCGAGGCCCAATCCGACGACGGACGGACCGAGCCCTGCGGCGATATGGGCGAACGGCTTGTTGCGGCCGGATTGGTCGCGGACGGCGTCTTCACCCCCTCTCCTCCTCGCGAGCGGCGGAGGATAGGTCGGAAACCTCTCGCGCGTGATAAGCTCGCAGCTCCTACAGAGGAGACCGGCCGTGGCACGTGTCCTGACCGCTCGCTTCATGCACGAGACCAACACCTTCAGCCGGGTGCCGACCGATCTGGCGGCGTTCCGCCGCCGCGAGTTTCATCGCGACAACGAGATCCCAGGGGCGTTTCGCGGCACCCGCTCGGCCTTGGGCGCCACCTTCGAGGCGGCCGACAAATTCGGCTGGAGCCTCGTTCACCCGGTCTCCGCCAACCCCAGCCCGTCGGGCATCGTCACCGACGAGGCGTTCGAGACAATCGCCGCGCTGATCCTCGACGCGGTCGCGCAGAAAGGCCCGATCGACGGCGCCCTGTTGCATCTGCACGGCGCCATGGTCAGCGAGAGCTTCGAGGACGCCGAAGGCGAATTTCTCGCCCGCCTGCGTAGGCAGGTCGGGCCCGCGGTGCCGATCGTCGCGACCCTCGATCTCCACGCCAACGTGACGCAGAGGATGGCCGACAACGCCAATGCGCTGATCGCCTATCGCACCTATCCGCACATCGATCAGTACGAGCGCGCCTGGCAGGGCGCCACGCTGCTCGAACGGGCGATGCGCGGCGAGATCCGGCCGCGGACGGTGATCGCCCGCCGGCCGATGCTGCACGGCCTCGATTGGGGTCGCACCCAGGGGGGCCCGATGGCCGAACTGGTCGCTCGCGGCGACGCGCTCGAAGCCGGGGGCGAGGCGCTCGTCGTCAGCGTCTGCGCCGGCTTCGCGCTCGCCGATATATACGATGTCGGCCCCTCGGTGACGGTAACGGTGGACGAGCGCGGCGGCGACATTGCGCGCGGGCAGGCGATCGCCGAGACATTCATGGATCACGCCTGGGCGACGCGCGACTACACCTGCGTCAGGATGGTCTCGGTGGCCGAAGCGGTGGCGCGCGCCAAGGAAGGAAAACCCGGCGACAAGCCGCTCGTCGTCGCCGACTACACCGACAATCCCGGCGGGGGCGGCTACGGCGATGCGACCGCCTTCCTGCGGGGGCTCGTTGCGGCCGGGGTCGAGCGCGTCGCCTTTCATGCGATCTGCGATCCCGAGGCGGTCCGGGACGGCATGCGCGCCGGCATCGGCGCCAAAGCGGTGCTGAGGTTGGGCGGCAAGATCGATCCCAGGCTCGGCGGCGACCCGCTGACTCTCGAAGGCGAGGTCACGCATCTGAGCAACGGAAAGTTCATCGCCTACGGTCCGATGGGCGGCGGGGTCGAGCGCGATTACGGGCCGTCGATGGTGTTCCGCGTCGGCGGCATCGACATTATCGTCATCACCAACAACGGGCAGGCGACCGATCTCGGCCAGTTCACCTCGCTCGGCATCGATCCGACCCGCTATACGACGGTGGCGGTCAAATCGATGCAGCATTTCCGCGCCGCCTTCGAGCCGATCGCCCGCGAGGTGATCCTCGTCGATACCGGGGCATTGTGCGCGGGCCACTACTCTGCGGAGCTCTACACCAAAGTCCGCCGCCCGGTCTGGCCGCTCGACCCGATCGAACTCTGAACCACGAGAGAACCGACCGGAGCCGCCGATTATCCGAGGCGCAGCAACCGCACGCTCTCGGAAAGCCGCGCCGCCGCCGATTGCATTGCGCGGCTGAGCGGCCCCAGCGCCTCGGCGCCGAGGTCGTGCGAATGTCCCGCGGCCGTCAGGATCATCAACAGCTCCCATGACGGCGACAGAACCGGCACGGACACCAGCGTGATGCCCTGAAACATGGTGCCGTGATCCACCGCGAAGCCGGTCGCCCGCGCCTCCTCGACCCTGGCCAGGAAGTCGGAAAACGACGGCTTCCGGTACCAGGCGACCTGCGAGAACAGCGCTTCGAGTTCCGCTTCGCTGCTGTTGCCGAACGCCGCGATGATCACGCCCGAGGCGCCGGCGGGGCTGGGATATTGACGTCCGACCGTGACGTACAGATCGGTGCGGAACGCGGCGCCGACCCAATCCAACAGCAACAGAGAAGAGGGCCCCAGCACCTTGGACAGATAGACCGACACGCCGTGCGCCTCGGAGACCGCGTGCATCAGCGGACGCGCCAGATCCATCAGGCCGCTGCGCCGCAAAACGCCATAGGCGAGTTCGAGGATATGCAGGCTCACCGCGTAGCTGCGGGTCGCCTCGTCGTACCCGACAAAGCCCTCAGCCTGCAATGTCCGCAGGATGTTGTACGCGGTCCCGCGATAGAGCCCGGCGGCGCGGGCGACCTCGCTCGCATTCAACGGCCGCTCCGAATCGTGCAGGACGCGCAGCACCTTGGCGGCCGCGACGACCGCGCCCACCGGCTTGCCCGGAGCGCTCCGGCCGGGATCGCCGGCAACGGCCCTGTCGCGGGCCGCGCCGGTCGGCTCGGCTTCTCGACCCTTGGCCTCGAAGGCGCCGGCGGTCGTACCCGCTGCCTGCGGCCGATCCATTCTCTTCCCGATTAAGCCCATTGACCCCTGCAGGACGGCATGATATGCGCTGCCCCAGATGACTGCAATACAAATCATAGGTCTTCTATAGAAGACAAGACAGAAACATGTCGAACAATCCGACACCCCATCTCCCGTCAGCCGCCCGCGATCCCCTGCGGCGAACGCGGCGCGGTCGTCCGAGCGCGACGGGATAGGCGATGCCGCTCGATCCGCAGATCCGGGCGCTGTTGGACAAGGGCGCCGGCGTGCCTGCCACGCACACCCTGCCGGTCGCTGCGGCGCGCGCGCAGTACGAGGCGCGCATCGCCCTGATGGCGCCTGCGGCCGACATCGCCGGCGTCCGCGAAGAGACCATCGACGGGCCGGGCGGACCGTTGCGCATCCGCCTCTACACGCCGCACGGCACCGGCCATTTCCCGCTGCTCGTGTTCTTTCACGGCAGCGGCTTCGTGCTGTGCAGCCTCGACACCCATGACGGGATGTGCCGCAACCTGTGCGCCGGCGCGCGGTGCCTCGTCGCTTCGGTCGATTATCGTCTCGCCCCCGAGCACAAATTCCCGGCGGGGATCGAGGATTGCCTCCGGGCGACGCGCTGGGCGGCGGCGCACGCCGCCGCGCTGAATGCCGATGCGACGCATATCGCCGTCGCCGGCGACAGCGCCGGAGGCAATATGGCGGCGGTCACCGCGCTCCGGGTGCGCGACGAGGGCGGTCCGGTCTTGTGCGGTCAACTGCTGCTCTATCCGGTGACGGACTACCACACGCCCGGCACGCCCTCCTACGAGCAGAACGCCGAGGGCTACGGGCTGACGCGCGACACGATGAAATGGTTCTGGGCGCATTATCTGAACGACGCCTCGGAAGGCGCGCATCCGCACGCCGCGCCGCTGCGCGCCCCGGATCTGTCCGGCTTGCCGCCCGCCCTCGTCGTCACCGCCGAATACGACCCGCTGCGCGACGAGGGCGAAGCCTATGCCGAGAAGCTCAAGGCAGCCGGCGTCCCCACCACGCTGAGGCGGTACGACGGCGTCAATCACGGCTTCATGTTCTGGGTCGGCGTCGTCGCCAAGGCCGGGGCCGCGATGGACGAAGCCTGCGCGTGGCTGCGCGGCGTCTTCGCCGGCCCGCGCTAACCGCTTTGCATCCCATCCCTGACCGATATTCCATCCGGAGCTGTCATGCCCAACGACGAGACCTATTCCATCGCCGCACGACCCGGGGAGACCCGTAGCTTCGACGCGCTGATTGTCGGCGCTGGCTTCTCGGGTCTCTACCAGCTCCTCTCTCTGCGCGATCGGCTCGGCCTCAAGGTGCGACTGCTCGAGGCCGGCGACGGGGTGGGCGGCACCTGGTACTGGAACCGGTATCCAGGCGCGCGATGCGACTCCGAAAGCCACTCCTACGCCTATTACTTTTCCGACGAGCTGCTGCAGGAGTGGACCTGGTCGGAGCGCTACCCCGAGCAGCCGGAGGTCCTGCGCTACCTCAATTACGTGGCGGACCGGTTCGATCTGCGGCGCGACATCCGCTTCGGCGCCCGCGTGACCGCCGCCCGTTACGACGATGCGGCAAATCGCTGGCAGGTGACGACCGCTTCCGGCGAGCGGTACGACGCCGCCTTCCTGATCACCGCCGTCGGCTGCCTGTCCGCGGCAAACATCCCGGACATCCCGGGTCTCGATCGCTTCGCGGGCGCCTGGTACCACACCGGACAGTGGCCGCATCGGGGCGTCGATTTCACCGGCAAGCGGGTCGGGATGATCGGCACCGGCTCGACCGGCATCCAGGCCGCTCCGGTGATCGCCCAAACCGCGGCGCATCTCACCGTCTTCCAGCGCACCGCGAATTACAGCATCCCGGCGCGCAATGCGCCGTTGACCCCGGAATTCAAGCGCTGGGCGAAAGAGCACGCCGCCGACATCCGGAGCGTCATGCACGCCACCCCGAACGGGCACCCTTTCGCGATCTCGGAGCGCTCGGCCCACGACGTCACACAAGAGGAGCGGGAAAGGATCTATGAGGCGGCCTGGCGGAAAGGCGGGCTGCAATTCCGCGCCGCCTTTGGCGACCTGTTGACCGACAAAGCCGCGAACGACACCGCGGCGGCGTTCATCCGGCAAAAGATCCGGGAGATTGTCGAGGATCCGGCGACGGCCGCGAAACTGGCGGACATCGATCACCCCTTCGCGACCAAGCGCCCGCCGATCGACACCGGATATTTCGAGACCTTCAACCGGGACAATGTCGCCCTGGTGGACGTGCGCGCGACGCCGATCGAATGCATCACCCGGGACGGCATCCGGACGCGGGACGGGGCCGAGTACCCGCTCGACATCATCGTCTTCGCCACCGGCTTCGACGCGATGACCGGGCCGCTGTTGCGCATGAACATAAGCGGTCGCCACGGGCTGCCCCTGCGCGAGGCGTGGCGGGCCGGGCCGCGCACCTATTTGGGGCTGCAGATCGCCGGCTTCCCGAATTTGTTCACGATTACCGGTCCGGGCAGCCCCTCCGTGCTGTGCAACATGCCGGTGGCGATCGAGCAGCATGTCGAATGGATCACCGCCTGCCTCGCCCATATGCGCGCGCACGGCTTCACGCGCATCGAAGCGACACAAGAAGCGGTGGATCGATGGGTCGCGCACGTCAACGATGCGGCCGACGCCACGCTGCTGCCGCAGGCGAAGCACTCCTGGTATCTCGGCGCGAACGTGCCCGGAAAGCCGCGGGTCTTCATGCCCTATGCCGGCGGGATGGCGCGCTACCGCGAGATCTGCGCGCACACTGCGCGCCGCGAATACGAGGGGTTCGCCCTCACCCGAGCGCCGGCATGTCTGGACGTCTAACCGACCGGATCCAGCACGACGACGGGGATTTCGCGCTCGGTCTTGCGCTGGTAATCGGCGTAAGGCGGCCAGAACTCCAAAGCCTTTTCCCACAGCCGCGCCCGCTCCTCGCCCGTCGCGGTCCGGGCCCGCGCCTTCAGCTTCGCGGTTCCGACCTGCACTTCGACCTCCGGATTGGCGAGGATGTTGCGATACCAGCCGGGATGTTGCGGCGCGCCGCCTTTCGAGGCGATCACGAAATAGCTGTCGCCGGCCTTTCCATAGAACAGCGGGAAGATGAATCTCTCTCCCGACTTGCGGCCGATCGTCGTCAGCAGCAGCGACGGCACCGTCAGTTCCGGCCGGCCCGGCTGGGTCATCTTGTACATGTGCCCGTCGGCGCCGCCGCTGGAGAGATAGCGGTTCGCGTGCTCCACCATCCAATCCGGAAGGTTCGGAGCGAGCTTGGCCTCGGTCATGTTTGAACTCCCTCTGAGAGCCCGCTTTGCGGAGCAGATCGGGCAATGCATCAAATCAACCCGAGGCATTTGTCGCAACCGCTCATTGCCGACAAGTGCGCGTCCGGCTCCGCATCAACGCCGCGGCAGGCCGGACCCGGCAGAGATGGCGGGCGGCTCTGCGCCGGGCGCAAGGCTCGGCGGCGATCGCCGGTGGCGCGGCGCGCGCAATGCCCGCACAATCGACGCTGTTGGGTCGTCACTTTGCGGAGAAGAGGATGAGCATCCATATGACCCCGGAACAGGTCCGTTCGAAAATCGACCACCCGATCGTCGATGGGGACGGGCATTGGGTCGAGTACGATCCGGTGTTCAGCGAGAAGATGCGCAAGGTCGGCGGCGATCTGGCGGCCGACGGCTATCTGAAAGCGATGGCGACGACCCGCGAGGCGCTGTCGATGTCGGTCGCCGAGCGCCGCCACAGGCGCATCGGCCAGCAGGCATTCTGGAGCCGTCAGGCGGAAAACACGCTCGACCGCGCCACCGCGATGATGCCGCGCCTGCTCTATGATCGGCTCGACGAGCTGGGTCTCGATTTTGCCGTCATCTATCCGACCGCCGGCTTGCGCTTCCCGCGCATCGCCGATGACGCCGCCCGCCGCGCCGTGATCCGCGCCTACAACATCGTCTCGGCCGATTATTTCAGCGGCCTCGGCGATCGCATGACGCCGGCGGCGATCATCCCGATGCACACTCCCGACGAGGCGATCGCCGAGCTCGAATTCGTCACCAAGCAATTGGGCTCGAAGGTCGGCATGTTCGGCAGCAACATGGCCCGCAAGGTGCCGTCGGTCGCGGCCAACGACCCCGACACGGCGCGCCATGCGGTCTGGTACGACGTGCTCGGCATCGACAGCGACTACGATTACGACCCGGTCTGGGCGAAATGCGTGGAGTTGGGCATCGCCCCGACCTTCCACAGCGCCAGCAGCAATCAGGGCCTGCGCCTGTCGCCGACCAATTTCGTCTACAACCACATCGGCCATTTTGCCGCGGCCGGCCACGCCACCGCCAAGGCGATCTTTTTGGGCGGCGTCACGCGGCGCTTTCCGGAACTGCGCTTTGCCTTCCTCGAAGGCGGCGTCGGCTGGGCCAGCCAATTGTTCGGCGATCTGATCGAGCATTGGGAGCGGCGCAGCGCCAAGGCGCTCGAACGCATGCACCCCGACAAGCTCGACCGCGACAAGCTGATGAGCCTGGTCGAGAAATACGGCTATGACGACATTGCCGCGGCATTGCGCGAACGCGGCGGCCTGCCCGACCCCGAACAGGCCTATCTGACCGGCAACGTCGACAATATCGACGATTTCGCGGCCTGCGAGATCACCCGCAAGGAAGACTGGATCGAGCTTTACGCCAAGCCCTACTATTTCGGCTGCGAGGCCGACGATCGCATGAACGCCGTCGCGTTCGGCCGCAACAACCCGTTCGGCTCGAAGCTCAATGCGATCTTCAGCTCGGATATCGGACATTTCGACGTGATCGATATGCGCCATCCGGTGCCCGAGGCCTACGAGTTGGTCGAGGACGGCCACATCACCGCCGACGATTTCCGCAATTTCACCTTTGCCAATGCGGTCCGGCTGTGGGGCACGCAGAACCCGCGCTTCTTCGAGGGCACGCGCGTCGCCAAGGAAGCCGCCGCCGTGCTCGCCGCGGCGCAAACTCCGATCCGCGCCGCCGCCGAATAGCCGGGTCCGGCAGCGCCGCCCTCGGGCGGCGCTGCCGCGCCCCCGCCTTGTTCCGCTGTTGCGCCGTGTTCGCTGCTGACAGAACGCTGTCAGCAGGACGGCATTATCCTGCACGCACAAAACCGAAACGCAGGAGGAAGTCATGCCGTCGATTCATGTCGATGTCGCGACCACGGAATGGACGAGCGGCGTCCCGTTTTACGGGCCCGGCGCCGTCTATCGGGGCCAGGACATCGTTCGGCTCAAGATCCTGAGCGACCGCCGCCGCGAGGGCGGCGGCATCGCCTGGCTCGCGAAATTCTCTCCGCCCCCCGGCAAGCTGATCAAGATTGTCGCGACCGCCTTGTCGGACGAGCACGTCTTCAACCTCGAAGGCGGCCGCGCAACAAAATCGGGCGCCCCGGCGCGCGCCGCGGGCGGCTATACGCTCAATCCGCAAGGGCAGCCGCACAGCGCGCTGATCGCGAGCGAAACGGTCAGCCTGGTCATCTACAGGGGCGAGCCGGACGAGGTCAAATCGATCGAGGTCATCGACCTTGAACCGGCTCGGGAGGCCGTTCCGTGACCGCCGATCCGGTGTTGACGGTCGCCGCGACGCGCAATCCGCGCGCAGAGGCCGCAATCGGCGCCGGGCTCGCCGCGTACAACGCCGACCGGTTCCGCCCGGGCGACACGGCGATACTCGACGTCGTGGTGCGCGACGGGGAGAGCGGTGAGCCGGTCGGCGGCCTCCTCGGGCACACCTCGTTCGGGCTGTTCTTTCTCGACCTGTTCTACCTGCCCGAGGCGCAGCGCGGCCGCGGGCTCGGCGGCCATATCCTCGCCCTCGCCGAGAACGAGGCGCGGCGCCGCGGCTGCACCGCCGCCTTCGTCTATACGGTGACGTTCCAGGCGCCGGGTTTTTATGAGCGGCATGGTTATCGGCGTTTCGGCGAGATCGCCTGCCCGCCCGACGGCGCGACGCGGATTTTCCTGACAAAATCGCTCCCTGCCGGCGCAAAAGAGGGCAAGCCGCTCCGGGCGGATGCTCGCGAGCCTGCCGCCTCCGGGCTTCCCCCGGGCCCATCCCGACCCTTACTCTGCCAACTCCGGCAGGACGGGCATACGGCCGAGCCGGAGCGGCCATAACCTGCGGCACTCCGCCCCTCGCCCTCTCGCGCTTTCGGCGCGGGTCCCTCCCTCTCCCCGCTTTGCGGGGAGAGGGCCGTCCACCCGGACTGGCGCTCTCCTCGCCGTAGCGACTGCACTTTCGAACGCTCAGAACCGTGCGGCTTGCCCGATCGGGCGAAAACGGGAGAAGTCCGATCATGGCAAAGCAGCCGGCTCGCGCTGAGGCGACACAACCGAGTCCTGCCTACCTGAAAGCGGCAAGGGCTTGCCCGCGATCGCCTGGGATGGTCCGGCCTCGGCATGCTCATCGCCGGGGTCGGCGCGCCTTATGCGCTGGTCGCGGCCGCCGGGTTGCTTTGTCCCCGCCTATGACGGCGGCGCCCTCAACCCGGGCGCTATGCCGCTTTTCGTCGCTCTTATCGCCGCCACGGCTCTGCGGGAGAGGCTTTCGGCGGCGCGAAAATCAGGGCTTTTGCTGATTGCGGCCGGCGCTCTCGTCGCCGTCGGCTCGCATGCCGGGGCGTCGAGCGCAGGATGGAATACCGCACGCAGCTTCGGCGATGCGCTCTTCCTCGTCGCGTCATTCTTGACGGCAGGCTTCACCGTCGTCATGCGCCGGGCGGAGCTCGATCCGCTGCACGCCGCGGCCATCGTCGCGACCGGGTCGCTCGTGATCTATCTGCCGATCTATCTCCTCCTCGACGGAGCCCGCCTCGCGCGGCTGCCGGCCGGCGATCTCATGGTTCAGGCGCTCTTTCAGGGCGTCGTCGTCACGATCGTCTCCATTTTCCTCTACGGCCGTGCGGTTGCCGTCCTCGGCGCCTCGGGCGGCGCGGCCTTCGGAGCCCTGGTGCCGGCGCTGTCGGCGCTGTTCGCGATACCGCTCCTCGGGGAGTGGCCGAACCAAACAGGCTGGGCTGGCATCGTCCTGATCTCGGCCGGCGTCTATCTGGCGAGCGGGGGACCGTTGCCGAGCCGAAAGCCGCGAGAGCGCCGTCTATCCGACGATCTTCGATGTCGATCCAGCCCTCAGGAGCCGAGGCGCCAGCCGGCTTCGCGCGCCAGGTCCTCGAAAAAGTCGAGATCGTAGGCCCGTTCCGGGGAGCGGCGGACCAGATCGTCGATCCGGTGCGCGTCCTCGCCGACCAGAATGCGCCAGCGCTCGGCCTTGACCCCGTCGAGAATGATCGTCGCGGCCGCCGCCGCGCTCGTCGGCGCTTCCTCGCGAAAGCGGCGTTCGCGCTCGGCGACGATCTTCCGAACCTCCTCGTCCGACAGGCTTGCGACGTCTCTGCCGGTCGAAGCGATGCGCGCCCGCGCCTGCGCGATCTGCCGCTCGTCCATTACGTCCGAGTCGTTGCCGCTGTGGATCTTGCGGGAATTGACGGTGATCGAGGTGCCGATATGGCCGGGCATGACGACCGAGCATTTGATGTGCGGGGCGTTGATCCGCAGATCGGTGATCAGCGCTTCGGTAAAGCCTTTCACCGCGAATTTCGCCGCGCTGTAGGCGGTGTGCGGAACCTTCGGCCCGATCGACGCCCAGAAGCCGTTGACGCTGCTGGTGTTGACGATATGGCCCTCCTCGGCCTTCTGCAGCATCGGCAAGAAGGCGCGGGTGCAGTGATAGACGCCGCCCCAGCAGATGTTGAAGGTCCTTTCCCACTCGTCGCGGCTGTGGGCGATCATGCTGCCGCCGCCGCCGATGCCGGCGTTGTTGAACAGCAGATGGACCTTGTCGGTGTCGTGACGCTCGGCCACTTCGTCGCGAAAGCGCTCTACCTGCGTCCTATCGGACACGTCGGCGACGTGCGTGGTGATGCGCACGCCCTGCGGCACTCCCGCGGCCTCGCAGAGCCGCCGCGTTTCCGCCATTGCCGGCGCCGAGACGTCGCACATCGCGACATTGCAGGCTTCGGCGACCAATTGGCGGACGAGCTCCCGCCCCATCCCGGAGCCGCCGCCGGTGACGACCGCGATCCTGCCCGCGAAATCCTTCATCCGTATGCCTCCCTTGCGTGATTGCGAGTCGTTACGAAGAGCAAGCCCAACCGGTCGCCGCCAGCCCGGCAAACGGCTCGGCCGCCGCCGGGACCGCTTCGAGGCGACGGCCGGTCTCGGCGTCGAACACGTGCAGGGCAGCGGCCGGCAACGCCACCGCGAGCGGTTCCGGCAGCGGAACGGTCCCGGCAATTTTGACCACGAGCGGGGTTTCGTCGGCGAGGCGGCCGTGCAGCAGGGTCTCGGAACCGAGCGGTTCGATCAAATCCACCGCGAGCGGCAGGCCGTGCGGATCGAGACGCACATGCTCGGGCCGGATGCCGATCAGAAGGCGCCTTCCGTCCATTCCCTCGCGCGGCCCGTCGGCGAAGAACAGAGACAGTCCCGTTGCCAGCGCCGCGGCCCGCCCCCGCTCGGCGAGACGGGCGGGCAGAAAATTCATCATCGGCGCGCCGATGAAGCCGGCGACATAGGTGTCGGCGGGGCGCGAGAACACCTCCATCGGCGTCGCCATCTGCGCGAGCCGGCCCTCGCGCAGGACCGCCAGCCGATCGCCGAGCGTCATCGCCTCGACCTGGTCATGGGTGACGTAAAGCGTGGTGACGCCGAGGCGGCGCTGCAGCCGGCGGATTTCGGCGCGCATCTGCACGCGCAATTTGGCGTCGAGATTGGACAGCGGTTCGTCGAACAGGAAGAGCTTGGGCTCGCGGACGAT
>Ga0070739_10007465_pt1 | contig 11582 bp, 9 predicted proteins | sample Coa_R1_7_FD_66445 | JGI IMG/M metagenome (GOLD analysis project Ga0070739, IMG submission 66445) | Surface soil microbial communities from Centralia Pennsylvania, which are recovering from an underground coalmine fire - Coalmine... | ecosystem: Environmental > Terrestrial > Soil > Unclassified ... | reverse complement strand
GGGGCGTGTCGATCACGACGAGGGCGCTGGCCGCGTCGGCCGCCGGCGCGGCCAGCGCCGGGCCGGGCAGCGCCGCGGGCGCGAGCAGGCCGGCAAGGAAGGCGAGGCGGAGCAGGCGTGTGCAGGGGGCCATAGGGTCTCTCCCGTCGGGGCTATTCTTCGAGGCCGTTGGTCGCGACGTGGGTGGGCTCGATCTTGACCAGGACGCGGCGCTCGCCGGGCCCACGGAACGGATACTGGTCCTTGCCGAGATACTTCTTTGCCATCCGGTCGATGTGGGCCTCGGCACCCTGCTCGGTCATCTGCACGACGCGCCCGCGGATGGACGCCTGCCGGTAGGGGTTGTCCTTGTCGACGACGCTGATCGCCACGCGCGGGTCGCGCTCCAGGTTGTTCGGCTTCTGGCGGCCGCGCGCCGTGTTCACGATCACGTGCTCGCCGTCGGTGTCCACCCAGACCGTCGTGACCTGCGGGGATCCATCGGGCATCAGCGTGGCCAGGCTGCCGAAGTTCGGCGCCTCCAGCAGCTTGCGGACCGGCTCGGACAGCTTTGCCATCGCATCCTCCTCGCGCGACCCGGGCCAGACGCGCCGCCCGCGCGGGAGCTGCCTCTGGCCCGTCTAACGAAGCTCCGTCCCCTACCGTTACTGTAGCAAGGAGGGGTACTCCGCGACTCGCCCTCAGCGAGAGCGGGAACGACGAGGCCGGGCGTGTGGGGGAGCGCGGCACCCCGATGCCGCGTGCTGCGGCCGGCGGGGCAGGTCGCCGTGGGCCCGGCCCCATTCGCCGCGCGAGCGGGTCCGGCGCCGGCGCCTCAGCTCGCCAGGGTGTCGGTGGACCGGTCGAGGTCGAGCGAGGGCCCGGTGGGCGTCAGCTTGGTCTCGACCCGCACCACCTGCTGCAACTGCTGGACGTGCTCGGCGGCCTCGCCGAGCGAGGCCATCGCTTGATCGACGCAGGCGCGCGCGTCGGCTGGCAGGTCGGAGCGACGCTGCAGCAGCGAGAGCATGATCAGCGGGAGCTGGAGGTCGTTGTTCAGCAGGTGGCTGATCTCGCGCGCTGTGAGGCGCACGCCGTCGAGCCGCGCCGCCTCCTGCTTCGCCTGGCACATCGCCTCGGCAACCTGCTTCACCTCGGTCAGGTCGGCGGAGACGCCGACGATGCCGACCAGCGTGCCGTTGGCGTCCAGCAGCGGCGCATCGGTGACCAGCGCCGTGAACTCACTGCCGTCGCGGCGGCGGAGCAGCAGCTCGCCCGACCAGGTCTCGCCGCGCCGGAGCGCGTTGAAGATCGCGGCGGCTTGTTTGCGCGAGAGCCCGCTCGGCGTCACCTCCAGGATCTGGCGCCCCAGGACCTCCAGGGCGTCCCAGCCGTAGAGCTGTTCGGCGTAGCGGTTCCAATAGACGATGGTCCCGTCGAGGTCGGTGGCGATCACCGCCTGGTTCACCGCGTTCAGGAGGCGGGTCGCCAGGCTCGCCCCGGTTGGCGGGGGCGCGGGGTGCTCGCTGAGAGGGGCGCCGCACGTCGCGCAGCGGGCGCCGGCGGCGCCCACCGGCGTCGGGTCCTGGATGCTGTCCTTGCCGTTCATGGCCGCGGGCCGATCATGCTGCTGTCTCCCCGGCACGCCTCACGGGTACCGCGAGCTGAGCCTGGGGACCGCAAGATCGGTGCCAGCCCGCGCCCCGCCTGGCGCTACAGGCAGTTTAGGATGGGGGTCGGGTAAACTACCAGGGGAAGTAGCAAGGTTCCTTGCTCGCTCCACCAGCCGCGACAGCTCCCGCCTTGCACGGGTCAGATTGCACGGGTCAGTTTGATAGTAGGTCGCCGGTCCTTCGCGCTCGGGCGACTGGCCGCCCCGCTCCTGGGCGCGCTGGCCGTCGTCGCCTGCGCCGCGCCGGTGGCGCCGGCCGCGCTGGAGGCCAGGCCGACCGCGGCGGCCACGAGCGCGCCCACCCCGCCTGCCGCCGGTAGTCCGACGGTCGCCGCGACACGCCTGCGCGTGTCTACCAACGGCCTGAGCGGCAACGTGCTCACGCCCTGGGCAGCCTACCTGGGCGGCTACTTCGCCGAGCACGGCCTGGCCGTCGACGGACTGGTGGACGTGGGCAGCAGCACTACCGCCGTCCAGAGCCTCCTCGCCCACGACCTGGACGTGATCAACATCGCGCCCAACGCGGCGATCGAGGCGAGCCTCAAGGGCGACACGACGCTGGTCGCCATCGCCAACCCGCCGCCCGGCACCGGCTTCTGGCTTTACGCCCAGCCGGATATCGGCTCCGTCGACGACCTGCGCGGCAAGCTGGTCGCGGCCAACCAGCCCGGCTCGTCGAGCTACTTCGCCGTGGAGTACGCCCTGCGCGAGCAGGGGCTGGAGGTGGGACGCGACTACGACATCCTCTCCGTCGGCAACTCGTCGGCGCAGCTCGCTGCGCTCCAGCAGGGGCAGGTGCAGGCATCGGTGTTCTCGGCGCCCACCACCGCGCTGGCCCGCCGCGGCGGCTTCGTGGAGTTGCTCGACCTCAACGCCGTGCCCTACAACGCCAATGGTCCCGTCGTCCGCCGCGAGGCGCTGGACGACCCGGCCGGGCACGACGCCCTGGTGCGCTACCTCGCGGCGAGCGTGGACGCCATCGCGCGGCTGCGGCAGGATCCCGAGTTCGGCTACCAGGTCCTGGGCGCCTACCTCAAAGTGAGCGACCGTGGCATCCTGGACGAGGTGTACCAGGCCTACCTGCCCAAGCGCGTGCCGCTGGTCGTGCCAGAGGGGATCGCGCTGGTGCTGGCCGGCATCGCTAGCCGCGACCCGGCCGCCCACGACGCCGCGCCGCACCGCTTCTACGACAACAGTATCGTGGAGGAGCTGCAGCGCTCGGGCTACATCGACGCACGGTATCAGTAGGGAAGGAGCTTCTCGTGGCCACCGAGCAAACCCCGACGAACGGGCGCACGCCCGAAGACACCGCCGCGCACCAGTTCACCTACGACCAGTGGATGCACTCCCTGGGCCTTCCCGTCTACACCGGTTTCTTCATCACCGACACGCGCACCCTCGAGCTGGGCCACTGGGAGGCGCGCGGCTGCGACGCGGCGTTCATTCAGCTCGCCGGGCAGGAGGGCGTGAGTGAGGCGCGGGTGAGCGAGATCGCGCCCGGCGGCAGCACGAAGCCGATCAAGCTGGCGATGGACGAGGTGGTCTACGTGCTGCAGGGCCGCGGCGTGACGTCGGTCTGGGGGCGCGAGGGCGACCGCCGCACCTTCGAGTGGCACCCGCGCAGCATGTTCGTCATCCCCCACAACTGCTGGCACGAGTTCCACAACATGCAGGGCAACCAGGCCGTGCGGCTGCTGCACTACAACTACCTGCCGCTCGGCATGTCGGTGATCAACGACCCCGACTTCTTCTTCAACAATCCCTTCGACCAGGCCGCCGAGCACTTCCTGGCCGACGCCGGCTTCTACTCGACGGCGCGCATCCAGTGCGACCCGAACAGCAGCTTCTGGGGCTACCGCCTCGGCCTGTGGTCGGGCAACTTCTTCCCGGACATGCAGGTCTGGGACAAGCTCGACGCCAACACCGGCCGCGGCGCCGGCGGCTCGTCGATCATGATCAAGTTCCCCAGTTCCGAGATGTCCTGCCACATGTCGGTGTTCCCGGCCCGCACTTACAAAAAGGCCCACCGCCACGGCCCCGGCCGCGTGATCGTCATTCCGGGCGGCGAGGGCTACTCGGTGATGTGGCAGGAGGGCCAGGAGAAGGTGCTCGTGCCCTGGCACGAGGCGAGCCTGTTCGTGCCGCCCGGCAAGTGGTTCCACCAGCACTTCAACCTCGGTGCCGAGCCGGCCCGCTACCTGGCCTTCCACCCGCCGCTGCAGTTCCACGGCTACGCCGAGAAGGTTGAGGACCGCGCCCGCGACCAGATCGAATATCCCAACGAGGACCCCTGGGTGCGCGAGTACTTCGAGAGCGAGCTGGGCAAGCGCGGCCTGACCTCGCTGATGCCCGAGCGCGCCTACCAGGACCCGACCTACGAGTGGAAGCCCGGCCAGCCCACCGAGGCGCCCGCCTCGTAGCCCACGATCGACCGGGAGGCCCACGATCGACCGGGAGGAAGGTGAACTCGTGCACGACCTGGACGACTTTCCCGAACACGACCACTTCGCGCTCCTCGAGCAGGGCGAGCTGGTCGAGGAGGACGTGCTCGGCCTGGAGAAGATGGCGCTCACCTCGGTGGGCATCGACATCGGGTCGTCGACCTCGCACCTGATGTTCTCGCGCCTGACCCTCCAGCGCCGCGGCGCCGACCTGTCGGCACGGTTCGAGGTGAGCAGCCGCGAGGTGCTCTACCAGTCGCCGATCATGCTCACGCCCTACCTCTCGCCCACGCTGATCGACGTGGCGCGGCTCGAGGCGTTCATCCACGAGCACTACGCGCGGGCCGGCTTCGCCCCCCGCGACGTGGACACCGGCGTGGTCGTGATCACCGGCGAGGCGCTAAACAAGGAGAACGCCCAGCCGATCGCCGAGCTGTTCGCGCGGCAGTCTGGCAAGTTCATCTGCGCCTCGGCCGGCCCGCACCACGAGGCGCTGCTCGCGGCACACGGCTGCGGCGCCGTCGCCGTCTCCCGCGCCGCCCAGAGCACGGTCCTGAACGTGGACGTCGGCGGCGGCACGTCGAAGCTGTCGATCATCCGCGACGGGGTCGTCTCCGCGACCGGCGCGATTAGTGTCGGGGCGCGGCTGTTGGCCTTCGATGAGGCCGGCCGCGTCGCCCGCATCGAGGCGCCGGCGCGGCGGATGCTGCGCGAGCTGGGGCGCGAGGCGGTGCTGGGCGAGCCACTGGACGACGAGACGCGCCAGGGCGTGGTCGAGCTGATGGCGCAGAGCCTGTTCGAGCTGATGGACGGCGCGCCGCGCACGGCGCTGGCCCGCGACCTGCTGGTGACCGAGCCGCTGCACGACCACCCGGGCCTGGCCGGCGTGGATGCGATCGTCTTCTCGGGCGGCGTCTCGGAGTACGTCTACGGGCACGAGGAGCGCGACTACGGCGACCTGGGCCTGCTGCTGGGCGCGGCGATCCGCCGCCGCCTGCGCGACGTGCCGGCGCGGCTGCTGGTGCGGGCGCCGAACGAGGGCATCCGCGCCACGGTGATCGGGGCCGGCGAGTACACCGTCCAGGCCAGCGGCGTGACCAGCTACCTGTCGGACACGTCGGTGCTGCCGGTGCACGGCCTGAAGGTAGTCAAGGCGGTGATCCGCGCCGGGCAGCCGGTACGGCCGCTGCTGGAGGCGTCGCTGCGCAAGTTCGACCTGGCCCAGTTCCAGCCCGGCCTGGCCATCGCCCTGGCCCTGCAGGAGCAGCCGACCTACCGCCTGCTGCACGGCGTCGCCACCGACGTGGCGGCGATCCTGGCCGGCTCGAGCGAGCCGACGACGCCGCTGTTCCTGGTCGTCGACGCCGACATCGCCAAGTCGCTCGGCGGCATCCTCAAGGAGGAGGTCGACCTCCCCGGCGCGGTGATCGCCATCGACGGCATCGACGTCGGCGACCTCGACTACATCGACATCGGCCGCCCGCTCGGCGTCTCCGAGTCGCTGCCCGTGACGGTCAAGTCGCTCGTTTTCCCGAACGCCACGCCCGGTTAGAGAAGTGACAGCTTTTCGCGTCACCGTGGACACCGGCGGCACATTCTCGGACTTCGTGTACTTCGACGAGGCGCGGCGGGCGCTGAGCATCGCCAAGCTGCCGTCGACGCCCGAGGACCCGTCGAACGCGATCCTGGCTGGCGTCGAGCGCCTGCTCGACCAGGGCGTGCCGCCGGAGGCGATCGCCTTCTTCATCCACGGCACGACCGTCGGCACCAACGCCATGCTCGAGGAGAAGGGGGCGCGGACGGGGCTGCTCGTCACGCGCGGCTTCCGCGGCGTCTACGAGGTCGGCGAGCAGATGCGCGGCTACGGCCCGGCGATGTTCGACTTCGACTTCGGCAAGCCGCCGCTGCTCGCCAGGCCGCGCGCGACGTTCGAGATCACGGAGCGGCTGGACGCCAGCGGCGCCGTGCTGCGTTCCCTCGACGAGGCGGACGTCGAGCGGGCCGCGGCGGGATTGGCCGCCCAGGGCGTCGAGTCGGTGGCCGTTTGCTTCCTGTTCGCCTTCCGCAACCCGGCCCACGAGCAGCAGGCGGGAGCGATCCTGCGCGAGCGCCTGCCCGGCGTGCCGGTCTCGCTCAGCTCGGACGTGCTGCCGCAGATCCGCGAGTACTACCGCCTCTCCACCACGGTCGTGAACGCCTACATCCGCCCGATCCTCACCCGCTACCTCGGCCAGCTCGGCGCGCGGCTCGACGCCGTCGGCGTGCGGACGCCGCAGCGCTACTTGATGCAGTCGAACGGCGGCGTGGCGTCGTTCCAGGGCGGCGCCGAGCGAGCGGTGACGACGATCCTGTCCGGTCCGGCCGGCGGCGTGATGGCCGGCATCGCCCTCGGCCAGACCTCCGGCTACCGCGACCTGGTGACGTTCGACATGGGCGGCACGAGCTGCGACGTGGCGCTGATCGTCGGCGGCCAGCCGTCGGTTGCCGCGCTGTCGGCGATCGGCGGGCGGCACATCGCCGTGCCGATGCTCGACATCAACACCGTCAGCGCCGGCGGCGGCACCATCGCCCGCGTCGAGGAGGCGGCCGGGCTGTGGCGGCTGCGCGTCGGCCCGGACAGCGCCGGCGCGCGGCCGGGGCCGGTCTGCTACGGCCAGGGCGGCACGGACCCGACGATTACCGACGCCGACCTCGCCCTCGGCTACCTGAACCCCGACAACTTCGTCGGCGGCGGCCTGCGCCTCGACCGCGCCGCGGCGCTGGAGGCGATCGGCGTGAAGATCGCCGCGCCGCTGGGCCTCGACGTGCCGCGCGCCGCCGACGGCATCGTGCGGATCATCGACGTGAAGATGCAGGAGGCGGTGAAGGCGATCTCGACGCGGCGCGGCCACGACCTGCGGGACTTCACGCTCGTCGCCTTCGGCGGCGCGGGCCCCGTCCACGCCTCGCGCGTGGCGCGCGAGCTGGGCATGGCCCGCGTCCTGGTACCGCTCTACCCGGGCTGCACGTCGGCGCTCGGCCTGCTCACCGCCGACGTGCGCCACGACTACGTCCGCAGCAAGCTGGGCGCGGTGGCGACGCTCGACCTGGCCGATGCCAACGCCATCTTCGCCGCGCTGGAGGCGCAGGCCCGCGCCGACCTGGAGACAGAAGGCTTCGGCGCGGAGGCCGTGCGGATCGAGCGCTACCTCGACTTCCGCTACGCTGGGCAGGGCTACGAGGTGCAGGTGCCCGCGCCCGACGGACCGCTCACGCCGGAGAGCCTGCAGGCGACGCGCCTGGCCTTCGACCGCGCCCACGAGCAGAAGTTCGGCCACGCCGCCCCCGGCGAGCCGGCCGAGATCGTCAGCTACCGCGTGGCCGGCTTCGGCCTGGTGCCCAAGCCGGACCTGCCGACGCTCACCGCTAGCGGCCGACCGCTGGCGGCGGCACAGGCGGGCACCCGCGAGGCCTACTTCGCCGAGCTGGGCGGCGCGGTACCCTGCGCGGTCTACGACCGGGCGCGGCTGGAGCCGGGCCACGCCTTCGAGGGGCCGGCCATCGTCGAGCAGCTCGACGCGACGACGGTCGTGCTGCCCGGCCAGGCGGTCCGCGTCGACCGTTACGGCAACCTGATCCTGGAATGGATAGAGTAAAGGGATCGACATGGCTGCGACTACCGCGCTCGACCCGGTCACGGCCGAGGTGCTCGCCGCGGCGCTCAGCGGCATCGTGCAGGAGCAGCAGGAGTCGCTGTTCCGCACCGGCTTCTCGACGGTCATCCGCGAGACACAGGACGCCTCCTGCGCCCTGCTCGACGCCTATGGGCGGGTGGTGGCGCAGCACGTCGTGCTCGGCCTGCACATGGGCGCCTTCCCCGCCTGCATCGCCGGGCTGCTGGCCGTCTACCCCAGTGAGACGCTGCGGCCTGGCGACGCCTTCGTCGTGAACCATCCCTACCACGGCGGCTCGCCGCACGCGCCGGACATGGCCGTGCTGACGCCCGTGTTCCTCGGCGGCGAGCTGGTCGCCTTCGCCGCGGCGATGGCCCACAAGCCGGACATCGGCGGCCCCGTGCCGGGCTCGTGCCTTGGCTCGGCGCGCGAGACCTACAACGAGGGCCTGCACCTGCCGCCGGTCCGCTACGCCAGCGCCGACGGCGTCAGCGCCGACCTGGAGCGGATCATCGCCGCCAACTCGCGCACGCCAGAGCTGGTGCTCGGCGACCTGCGCGGCCAGCTCGGCGCCTGCCGCCTCGGCGAGCGCCGCCTGGCCGAGCTGGCCGCCAAGTACGGGCTGGCGACGCTGCTGGCCGCCTTCGAGCACATCCCGCGCCTGGCCGAGGCGCGGGTGCGCGCCGCCCTCGCCACCTGGCCGGACGGCGAGGCGGAGGCCGAGCGCTTCCTCGACGACGACGGCGTCGAGGTGGGCAAACCGGTGCGGATCCACGTCCGCGTCGAGAAGCGCGGCGACCGCATCCGCTTCGACTTCCGCGGCTCGGCCGACCAGGCCCGCGGCCCGGCCAACGTGCGGCCGCCGCTGGTGCGCGCCGCCTGCGGCTTCTGCCTGCTGACCCTCGTCGACCGCTACCTGCCGGTCAACGACGGCTTGCTGCGCGTCGTCGAGACCGAGTTCCGCGACGGCTCGATCTGCAACCCGCGCTTCCCGGCGCCCGTGAACACCTACAACCCGACGATGCACGCCATCGCCGACGCCCTGTTCGAGGCGCTGAGCGCGCTGGTGCCGACGCGCAAGACTGCCGACGGCTGCGGCACGCGCTCGATCATCGTCGGCCACCGCCCGCGCGATGGCCGCGCCGTGGTCCAGTACGAGCTGTTCGGCGGCGGCTCGGGCGGCCGGCTGGGCCAGGACGGCGTGAGCGGCACGACGGTGAACCACTCCAACGGCAAGATCGCGGCGGTGGAGATCGTCGAGAGCGAGTACCCGGTGCGCGTCGAGCGCTTCGAGCTGCTCGCGGACTCCGGCGGGGCCGGCCAGTGGCGCGGCGGGCTGGGGTTCGTGCGCGAGTACACCAACCTGGGCGGTGAGGCTCGATTCTCGATCCGCTCGACGAAGCACAGGATTCCGCCGCGCGGCATGGCCGGCGGGCATGACGGCCGCGGCGGCCACTGCGTCGTCCAGCCGGACACGCCCGAGGCGCGCGAGCTGCCGACGCGCTACAGCGACTATCCCCTGCCCGCGGGAGCGCGCTTCCGCCTGGAGACGCCGGGCGGCGGCGGCTACGGCGACCCGCGCCGACGCGACCCGCGCGCCGTCCTCGAAGACGTCCTCGACGGCTACGTGAGCCGCGCCGCCGCCCGCGACGTCTACGGCGTGGCCCTCCGCCAGACCCCCACCGGCTGGGAGATCGACTCGCCCACGCCGCGCGGGACCGGCGGCTGAGGCAGCCGCCGCGCTAGGCCAGTGGGCAGGAGCTCTTGTTCGCGCAGGATGACCACGGCGCCCGCGGCGGTCACGCGCACCAACCCTCGGCCTCCCGCAGCAGTCGCACCCGCAGCGGCGGGACGCCGAGCACGGTCAGCAGCGCCATGGTCGCGTGGGGATAGCGCGCCAGGTAGGCCAGGAAGTCGGCGCGGGGGAGCACCCAGAATACGGTCGGCTCGACCGCGATCGCCGTGGCCGAGGGCGGCTTGCCGTCGATCAGGGGCAGCTCGCCGAAGCACGGGCCGGGACCGAGGTGCCCGTGAGGATCGTGAGGGGCTGGACGCGGAGCGAGCTGGGGGGTGCCGCCCGCCGCGCTGCTACCTGAATGCTAGAGCCACCAGGGCCAGCCCCAGCCCCACCAGGGCCAGCCCCAGCCCCACCAGGGCCACCACCAGCCACTGTACCAGGGCCACCACCAGCCGCTAGACCAAGGCCAGGTAAAGCCGGTCAGCGCACTAATTTGCCAGAGCGGCATGCCCGCCCACCAGGGCCAGCCGCCCCAGCCCCAGCCGCCCCACCAATGAGCCGGCGCACTGCTGATAGGCAGGAGCGAGTCCGCCCCGGCTACGGGAGCGGTCGCGAGGCTGGCAGGAATCCCGACCAGGGTGTCGTCGGCATAGGCAGGTATCGGATGAAACCCGGCCAGGAGAATGGCCAACACGCCGAGAAGGACAAGGGCAGGAAGCAACCGCCTCATCTCTCATTACCCTCCTAGCGAGCAGCGCCGCGGTACGGCACCCCGTATCAGGGTAAGACGAGCAGCCAGCCTATGGAAAGTAGACTATCGTTGGAAATGTGTTAACAATTTACGGCGGGTGTGTAAGCCGCCGTCAGAGGTGTGTATGCGTCGGCATACACACCTCTGACGGCGGCAACGAACGACTAGCTGCGCAGGGGGGCTACGGCCATCTCGGGCGTCGATACTGCCGCCGGATGGCGCGCGATCTGGATGATCCAGTCGATGACCACGCCGATCAACGTGGCAACGAGGGCGGTCACGACGTGGATACCTCCGAAGGTAGGCCCGTATGGCAGGAAGGCCTCACCGAACGCCATCAGCGCGAACGGATACGCCGCCACCCGCCAGGTGCGGTCCGATAGCCGACCCGGCAGCAGATCGTACCAGAACACACCGAGGCCGTAAGCAAAGGCCAGCATGAAGAGGAAGGTGCCGATATCCATAGTTACACCTCCAGTCTGGCACCTCACTGTCCGTTAGTGTCAGCGGTCTCTGCGAGAACAGGCTCTAGCTCTCACGGGAGAGCATCATCCAAGAATAAATAGTACAGAATGACTGTTAGATTACCACTAGGACCATATTAGAGAACGATCAGAGCCAAGTAGGAGGTACCAGCGGACGCCAGCTCTCCCATTGCCCGGCGACCGCCTATCGGTCATACTGCCAGCAAGGGCCAGTAAGCAGGGCGACACGCGCGGCCGCGGAGGGGCGAGCCGCGGCGCCCGAGACCACGACCGGAGGGAGAGACGATGGCCGACTATACGGTAATCGACGGCGATGGGCACGTCCGCGAGTCGATCCCCGCGCTCAAGAAGCTGCTGGGGCCCCTAGGCAACCGGCGCTCGATCTTCACCGGCGACGCCTGGGACCGCCACATCCGCGGCACGCTGGGCCAGGAGCCCGACAACGCCCAGCAGCAGCTCGCGGACATGGACCAGGACGGCATCGACGTGATGGTGCTCTACCCGACAGCCGGCCTGGGCATCGGGCTGATCGCCGAGGAGGAGTTCGCTACCGCGCTCGCCGGGGCGTACAACACCTGGCTGCACGAGTTCTGCCAGGCCAACCCCGAGCGGCTGAAGATGGTCGCCCTGCTGCCGCCGACCGATCCGGAGGCGGCGGCGCGGGAGCTGCGCCGCGCGGTCACCGAGCTGGGCGCGGTCGCGGCGATGCTGCCGACCCACATCCCCCTGCGCCCGGACTGGGGGCACCGCTACTGGGACCCGATCTACGCCGAGGCGGCGCGCCTAGATGTAGGCCTGGCCTTCCACCATAAGAGCGTCCACGGCGAGTTGACCGACCAGCGCTTCCACAACTTCATCACCGT
>Ga0070739_10007464_pt1 | contig 11583 bp, 11 predicted proteins | sample Coa_R1_7_FD_66445 | JGI IMG/M metagenome (GOLD analysis project Ga0070739, IMG submission 66445) | Surface soil microbial communities from Centralia Pennsylvania, which are recovering from an underground coalmine fire - Coalmine... | ecosystem: Environmental > Terrestrial > Soil > Unclassified ... | reverse complement strand
ATCGAGAAAGCCGCAGGTGGAGCGGCACAACCAAACCGAGGTCCGGGCAACAGTCGGGCCCGCGCCATACGCCGAACCCGTGCGTCGCATGAAACGGGCAGGCATCGGCCAACCGCGTGCGTAGTACACCCCCGACAGTGACCAGTAAGTCTCGTCCGCCGCGGCAGGAGCAGCAATGAGCGATTACGATGTTGCCGTTGTCGGGTACGGTCCAACAGGGATGATGCTCGCCGCGCTACTCGGCCAGCTCGGTCGGCGCGTGGTCGTGCTGGAACGCTACACAGGCCTGTACAATCTGCCCCGTGCAGCCTGCTTCGATGACGAGATCATGCGCACGTTCCAAAAGCTCGGACTTGTCGACGAAATTAGCCGCGGTGCGCAGGCGCAACCCGATTATGAATGGGTCAACGCCGCGGGGGAGACTTTGGTTGAGTTTCAGTACGACAACCCTGCCCCGGGCGGATGGGCGGCCATGTATATGATGTTCCAGCCGCATATCGAGGCCGCCCTCGACCGCCATGACAGAGCTTTGCCATCTGTGGAGATCCGACAAGGCATCACAATATCCGGAATTGAGCAGAACGCCGACACGGTCGCAGTCCGGGGTGTTGATCCGAATGGTGTACCGGTTTCGGTCAAAGCCCGCTATGCAATCGGCGCCGACGGCGGGAACGGCTTCACGCGTCGCACCTTCGGCCACCGCATTCATGATTACGGCTTTCAGGAGAACTGGCTGGTCTGCGACTTCCGCCTCCGCGGATCCGTGCAGCCTCCGCGGTTCCGGCAGATTTCGGACCCCGCTCAGCCAACGTCGATCGTAACCATTGGGCCCGGCTATCATCGGTTCTCATTCATGCTCGACCCGAACGAGACAGCCGAAGAAGCCACGAGGCACGAGGGTGTTTGGTCGCGCGTCAGCCGCTACCTTAGCAAAGATGACGCGGACCTCATCCGGGCAGCCAATTACGTCTTCCGCTCGCGCATCGTCGAGCAGTGGCGACACGGACGCGTATTTCTCGCGGGTGATGCGGCACACGAGATGCCGCCTTTCCTCGGTCAAGGCATGTGCTCTGGTATCCGCGACAGCCACAATCTGGCATGGAAGCTCGATCTCGTACTCTCCGGTCGGGCCGACGACGCGTTGCTGGATACTTACCAACCTGAGCGAGAGCCCCATGTTCGTTTCATTACCGAAAAAGCAATCGACTACGGCCAAGTTCAGACGGTGCGCGATCCAGTCAAGGCCCGCGAGCGAGACGAGCGGCTTCTCGCTCAGCGGCGTACGCATCAGGCACCCGCGAAGCTGCGGTACCCTGGGCTGAGCGGCGGCTTAGTCGCCGGCACCGGCGAGTTCTTCCCGCAGGGACGCGTTTACTCGAAAGGCCGAGAAGCTCTCTTTGACGATACGGTCGGGCCGGGCTGGTGCATCGTTGCATGTGAACCTGATGTGCTGGATGCCCTGACGGTCTCGCAACGCGAAGCGTGGCAGGCAATCGGTGGACACATCGCTGCAGTCACCTCACCGCCGATAGCAGGCGCTGTTGGGGATGTTGACGGGACCTATGCCTCCTGGTTCGCCACGCATTCGTGCGCAGCCGCGGTGGTACGCCCCGACTGGTATCTCTACGGAACGGCCCGTAATGGTCGTGAACTGAATGCGCTGCTTGAACAATTGGCGAGATCGCTGCGGCGCCAACCCGGTCAGGCTTCAAATTGACGCAACAAATCGGAAAGAGTCCCATGCACGGCAGCGTCAAGACGACGACTGGGTGGTTAGTCGTGGTCGCCTCCACCATCGCTTTGATTGTCGGCAATGGACCGATTTTGCTTTTTACATTCGCAGCGTTTTTGAAGCCGATTACAGACCAGACGGGTTGGCAACGCGGGACGATGTCACTCGGGGTAGCTCTCGGTTTGACGATCGCAGGACTCGCGACCCCGCTGGTGGGACAGTTCATCGACCGATGGGGCGTGCGGCGGGTGACCTTGGTTGCCGTGACACTGTTTGCAGCAAGCGTCGCAGCTATTTCGCTGACAGGTGCCAGCGTTGCGGTGTTTGTCGCGCTCTACGCAGTGGCCGGCCTGGTGAGCAGCGGTCATGCGCCGCTGCCATATTCGAAGGCGATTACCGCTTGGTTTGACTCACGCCGGGGAATGGCACTCGGGATCGCGATGGCGGGCGTCGGCATCGGGACCGCTGTGATGCCGCAGGTTGCCGGCCTTCTAGTGAAGGCGCTCGGCTGGCGGGACGCGTATATCGGTTTGGGATTGCTGACGTGGATTATCGCTTTCCCGGCCATATTGCTCTTCGTAAAAGAACCGCCCTTGGCCGGAAAACGGCTGGGTAACTCGGCGTCGGCCGCGGTGCTTGGGGACAACGTTGGCGTTGCGTTGCGCACAAAAGACTTCTGGACGATGGCGGTGGCGGTGCTGTTGATCGTTACGGCGGTCAACGGGATAATCGCCCACCTCGTCGCGCTCCTGACCGACCGGGGAATGCCGCCAGCCGTAGCGACCCGGATGCTTATTGGGGTCGGTTTGTCCACAATCCTGGGCCGCCTGATTTCCGGTTATCTCCTTGATCGCGTCTTTGCCCCGTACCTTGCCGCAGCGATTTTCTTAGTGCCATTGGCGGGAATCCTGATCCTTTGGTGGGGCGGAGCATCGCCCGCGTTAGGACTGTTGGCGGCGATCTGCTTTGGCTTCAGCCTGGGAGCTGAGGTGGACGTCATCGGCTTCATGGTGGGTCGGTATTTCGGCCTGCGCCATTACGGCGTGATCTACGGCTATATCTTCGCCATCTTCACGATCGGGTCCGGCGTTGGTCCGTACCTGATGGGACTGAGCTTTGACACCACTCATTCCTACGCAACGGCGCTGATTGTGTTCTGCGCGATGCTGATTACCTCGAGTGCGAGCATCTCGCGGATGGGCGCCTACCGTTTCCCGGGAGAAGTTACCGGCATCGCAGGTGCAGAGCGCGTCTCGTAAATAAGTTTAGGAGAATAGTGAATGGACGGGAAAATCGGTCTCGAAGAGCATTTCGCGCTAGAAGAGACGCTAGGCGACTCCGAAAGCTTCGTCGGCCCGGACACATGGCGGGATTTGCGCGCGCGCTTACTCGACTTCCACAAAATGCGGCTTCAGGAAATGGACGAGAATGGGATCGCGACGAGCATCCTGTCCTTGAACGCCCCTGCAATCCAGGCAATTTTTATCACCGGCGCGGCAGTTGAACTCGCGCAGCGCACCAATGATTTGCTCGCGGAGGAGATTGCGAGGAATCCAAAACGGTTTGCAGGCTTAGCGGCTCTGCCGATGCAAGACCCCGAACAGGCGGCCCGGGAGCTTGAACGATGTGTCAAGACCCTGAAATTCAAAGGCGCACTGGTGAACGGTTATTCGCAGGTGCAGTCGGATGATAATGCCGTCTATTACGATTTGAAGCACTATTGGAGCTTCTGGGAGGTGGTCGAGAAGCTGGATGTGCCGTTTTATCTGCACCCGCGCGAGCCAAGCCAACGTAAGGCATACGAGGGTCACCCTTGGCTGATCGGCCCCGCATATGGCTTTTGCGCTGAAACAGTCCTGCACGCTTTGCGTTTGATGGGCAGCGGACTTTTTGACAAATTTCCGTCGTTGAAGTTCATTCTTGGGCATCTGGGCGAGGCGCTTTCGTTCAACCTACACCGAACTGATCAGCGCATCGCATGGTCCCCGCTGGGTTATCCAGCAAGGAAAAAAATATCGGAATATTTCGCAGAGAATTTCTATGTCACCACGGCAGGCAATTTTCGAACTCAATCGCTCGTCAATGCGATTTTGGAAGTCGGCTCAGACCGTATCCTTTTCTCTACCGATTATCCATTCGAAGACGTCAAAGAGGCGGCCAGCTGGTTCGACAATGCGCCCATCAGCGAAGCAGATCGACAGAAAATAGGTCGTGACAATGCGGTCCTGTTGTTTGGATTACACTAACGGGTGACCTTTTTGAGCCGCTATCTGAAGGCCTTGCCGCGACCACGGTTAATTGCTGGGCTAAGACTGCAAAGGACGTTACCAGCGGCAAAAAAATCGAAGAGGTAATCGTGGCAAGAGTTGATAATCGAAACGAGAGTCCAGCTATGACGAAAGGCATCTGCAGAGAGTGAAACCAAGGGAAGTTAGCCAGCTATGATTGAACTGTATCACTTTTGGAGTTCTGTCTGTTCGGTCCGCTGTCGAATGGCGCTTGAAGAAAAAGGCGTCATATGGACCAGCCGATACATTGATCTCTTCAAATTCGATCAGCTGCGACCCGAATATCTAGCGCTCAATCCAGATGGTGTAGTCCCCACATTGGTTCACGATGGAGTGCCGATCCGCGAATCGACAATTATTAACGAGTACATCGACGCTGCCTTCGACGGGCCGGAATTGGTACCTTCGCAGCCCATCCTCCAGGCGCGTATGCGCGAGTTCGTTCGGAAATGCGAGGACGATTTTGATGCTATCGTCAAGCTTACTATGGTCAAGTACATCTTCCCAAAATTGAAGAACCGTTGGGGTATCGAGGAGCTAAAAAAGCAAGCGGCCAGGCGTCCAAAAAAATACTATCAGGACATCCACTCCCGTGCAGTGCGCGGTGAGATCACCGATCAGGAACTGGCACAATCGCGGACCACCATTGAGGGATTGCTTGATCGTCTTGAGGAGACCCTTGATCCCGGTCCATGGATCGTCGGTGAGCAGTTTACGCTAGCCGACATCGCCATCGCTCCATACATGTTTCGCCTCTCGGCACTGGGAGCAGAGCAGTTCTGGTCACATAATCGGCGTCGCCGGGTCAACGAATGGTATTCGAAGCTTGCCGCTCGCCCGGCATTTCGAACCGCAGTATCGTGGCCCGACGAAAGCGGTGGCGGATATGAGGAAGTTGGATTGAAATCCGCATTGCCGAGTGAGCCGGGAGGCATACCCTAAGTAGGTGCAAGCTCGGCGCAGCCGTTGCAAGCCAGCAATCGCAATAAGGTATGACTTCTCATTACCGCTTCAGCGATAGTGAAATGTTAAATCGCGAGGGCGAATTTGGCATCTAGGTCGCCATCGTCCTCAGAGAGTGGAAAAATCGTTGGGGAGGACAGGATTGTTACAATCAAGTATGACCACCTTCGAACCAGCGCCCATACCCTGCTTCAATCGGTTCGGCGGCCGTTTCCTCCCGAAGCCCGGTCTGCCATGTTGGCGGACATCAACGACCTGCGGTGTTTCCGGATGGTGAGGGCGGTTGTCGCTGCTATTACGTTTTCGCTGTGTGCCTCGCTGGGAGCGCACAGTGCACAAGCTCAAATTGTAGTCCAGACCGATGCCGGTCCCGTGCGAGGCGTCGCCGCAGGATCGGTGACGATGTTTCTTGGCATTCCCTATGCGGCGCCGCCCATAGGCGAATTGCGCTGGAAACCGCCGCAGGCGCCGAAGGCTTGGAGCGTCCCTCGTGAGGCGGACAATTTTGGTGCCAGATGTCCGCAGACGGCAGTGGTAGGCGAGTTTTCTGCTCCAAGCTCGACCGAGGACTGCCTGTTTCTGAATGTCTTCGTCCCTTCTGGAACGGTCGAGGGGAGAAAACTTGCCGTTATGTTCTGAATTCCAGGAGGCGGTTTTTTCGCAGGGGGCAGCAATGATTACGACCCTTCTCGGATTGTGGTCGACGGCGGTGTCGTCCTGGTTTCCATCAACTACCGTATCGGCTTGCTAGGATTCTTCGCGCAACCGGAGATCAATGCTGAAGGGCATGCATTTGGCAATTACGGATTGCTTGATCAGCAATTTGCCCTCCAATGGGTACACAAGAATATTGCGGCTTTCGGCGGTGATCCGGATAACATCACGATATTTGGAGAATCAGCCGGCGCGATTAGCGTTTATGGGCATTTGGCTGCGCCGGGATCAAGCGGCCTCTTTCATAAGGCAATCCTTGAAAGCGGCTTCACCGATTACGCCAAAAGCATTCGAGCCAATCCAAGGAGCGTTATTACTCCGCTGGCTGATGCTGAGCAGCTTGCGGACAAATTCGCCGTGGCGGCAGGATGCAATAAGGATGTCCCGACGTGCTTACGGCAATTGCCAGTTCAGAAAATCATAGATCAGCAAATGCCCTTTATTTCCGGTCTCATCGATGGCGCTCCGCCAGTCCCGGAACCCCTCGATTCAGTCATTCGAAACGGCACCTTCAACCGCGTTCCGATCATCAACGGCACGAATCATGATGAGTGGCGCTGGCCACTGGCCCGAACTGAGTTGCGGACCGGCAAGCCTCTTACGACTGAGCAATATCCGATCGAGCTCGGGAATTTTTTCGGGGATTTGGCGCCGAAAGTCGCGGATGAATACACGCCGGCCCAATTCCGTTCTCCAAGCGAAGCACTCGCTGCAGCGGAAACGGATGCCTATTTCTCCTGCGCTGCGCTTCGCAATGACGCCCGGCTCGCAAACTATGTGCCGGTTTATGGCTATGAATTCAATGATGCGAATGCTCCGATGTATATGCCCACGCCGAGCTTTCCCTATGGGGCCGCACATACCGCGGAGCTGCAATTTCTCTTTCCGATGTTCCAGGGTGGAAGTGGGGTGTCTCACCCGCTAACCCCGGAAGAGAGCGCGCTTTCCGCAATGATGGTTCGTTAGTGGTCAAACTTCGCAAAGAGCGGCGATCCAAATAGCGCAGGCCTGCCGTTTTGGCCAAAGATATCGCCGGCGGAAAACAGCATGTTGTCATTGAACACACCAGTACCGTCGATGCTCGCAGGCGCTTCCCTCAGCGGCGATCACAAATGTGCGTTCTGGCGCGCGGCTTTACCGTAAATCTACAACCTGTTTTGGCCGTCCGGTCCGAACCGTCCACGCGCTTACTCGCCGGCCCAAGACCGCTTTGAGGCACTCATCGAGACTTTGCCATGATGTCTCTTCTGCAGGGCGCCTAAACAAAACCACAGATCAACATCGATAACTTCCGACATAGTAAGATCAAACCCTACCGCCGCTCTTACAGCGATAGCGAGTTGGTATCGCGAGGGCAAATTTGGCATCTAGGTTGCAATCCTCCTCAGAGAGTAGAAAAATCTTGGAGAGGATAGGACTAGGATCTCGGCCTATTGCGTTTTGCGTCGAGTGCCGCTCGCTGCCTCCCGCTACCGCACAGACCTAATATGTCCATTGCCCCCATTAGCGCGGCGCCGCCCAAACCGAGCATCGGCGAACTAGCGTCGCGGGCTGCGGAAATTGCCAAGCTGGTCCGGCAACGCGCGGAGCAAACCGAGGCCAACCGCGTTGTTTCCGCCGACTCGTTCGCGCAAATGCGCGACGCTGGCCTGTTCCGCATCATGCAGCCGGAAATCTATGGCGGCTATGAACACGGCTTCGAAGCCTTGATCCACACCGTGACACCAGTTGCAGCAGGCTGCGGATCGTCCGGCTGGGTCTTTAGCCTCGGCATCGTTCACCAATGGCTAGTGGCATGTTTTCCGCGGCAAGCGCAAGACGAATACTGGTCCGATCCGGATGCTGTTGCAGCCGGCTCCTACGCGCCGGTCGGCAAGGTTGTCCGTGTCGATGGGGGCTATCGTCTGTCTGGTATCTGGAGTTTCACGAGCGGATGCGACCATGCGCAATGGCTCGTTCTCGGCGGCATGGTTCCACCGACCAATGAAACCGAGCCGCCAGCGCCTGGGTTTTTTCTGGTGCCAATCAGCGATGTCCGGCTCGATGACAATTGGTTCACCATGGGTCTCGCCGGCACCGGCAGTAAGAATACCGTGGCCTCGGACATATTGGTGCCGGCCCATCGCATGGTGGTCGTGAGCGACCTCTTGGCTGGAACGGCGCCCGGGAGCCAAGTGCATGGCAATCCGCTCTATCGGCAATCAATGCTATCGGCACTGCCATTTGCACTGGTTGCGCCGATCCTGGGTATGGCCGAAGGCGCGCTTGCTGATTTCATCGACATGGCGAAGGTTCGTACCACCCGCGGAGCTGTCGCCGGCGGTAATAATCGCATGGCCGAATTCGCGACCATTCAAGGCCGCGTTGCCGAAGCGACTGGCGCCATTGAAGCGGCACGGCTGATGATCCTGCAAGCCCTGGATAAGGCGGCAACTGCAGCCAAAGTCGGCCGACAAGCCGATCTTAATCTCCGACTGCGCAATCGTCTGAGCCAAGCTTTCAGTGTTCGGCTTTTAGTACAGGCTGTCGATGCCTTGTTTGCGGCTGCGGGTGGACAGGGGATTTTCACGGGAAAGCCGATCCAGCGAGCGTGGCGCGATGTTCATGCCGGCGCCGTGCATGTCAGCATGAACTGGGATGCGGTAAGCACGATGTATGGCCAGCACGCGCTTGGGTTAGAGCCCAAGGGGCAATACTAGCATTCGCGGCGAGCAGTTGGAGAAAGCCAATGGTGCGCAAGACTTTCGTCGACATGCCGGCGCGGCTAGGCGTAATACTGGCCCTCTCCGCCGCACTGACCATGACAGGCGAGCCGATTCGAGCCCAGGAGTATCCGACGCGGCCCGTCCGCATCGTCGTACCAACCGGCCCCGGTGGCGGCTATGATGTGATGGCTCGACTTCTCGCCGAACAGGTTGGTCCTCGCTTGGGACAGAGCGTTTTCATCGAAAACAAGACGGGCGCCGGCACCATTGTCGGCACCCAGGCAGTCATTGCGGCGCAACCGGACGGTTACACGCTGCTGGCCGGCGGATTAAGCAACATCGTCTTCAATGCTAGCCTGTATCGGAAGGCCCCATACGATCCGCTAAAACAACTCGTGCCGGTCGCCATCGTTTACAGACTCGCCTATATGCTGGTCGGATCCAACGATGTGCCATTCGCCGATGTAAAGGCGATCATATCCGCCGCGAAGGCCAAGCCAGACAGCATCAATCTCGCGACCGCGGGCGTGGGGACCGGTCAACAGTTGACGGCCGTGGCTTTCATGAAGGCGACCGACACCAAGCTTGTCGAAGTACCCTACAAAGGTGCGACGGCGGTCTATCCGGACCTGATCGCCGGTCGGGTCGATCTGTTCTTCGATTCTATCACGGGGGCGCTGCCGTTCGTTCAGTCCGGCAAGGTAAAAGGCTTTGCAATCCTAGCGCCGCAGCGGTCCAAAGATGCGCCAAATGTCCCGACCATGGACGAAGCCGGCGTAACCGGTCTCAACGTCGATTCGTGGATCGGTCTATTCGCGCCGCGCGGCACGCCGAAGTCGGTGATCGAAAAATTGCAAAAAGACATCACTGAATCGGCGCCAGAATTAAAAACAAAATTCGCCACCGTGGGCGCCGAGTATATGTGGGTGCCGCCCGACAAGCTCGATAGCTTCGTGCGCGCTGAATATGACAAATGGACGAAGCTGATCAAGGAGGCCGGGATCACCTTGGAGTAACCTGCACTTCTGATCGATCGGCACCAAGGCTGCAATTTTCTGGAAAAACGAGAACTGACGTGACGGACTACTGGCTCAATAAGCTGTTTTTCGATCTGCAACAGCAACCTGAAAAAGCTGCGCGGTTCAAGAGCGACATGAAAGCTGTCCTCGCGGATTATCCGCTGAAGGCTGATCTGCGTGAGGCGGTGGTCAGTGACGACTTGGCGACCATGGCGCCGCATGCGAATGCCTATCTGCTTCGCTTTTACTATGCGATCCGCGGCGTCAAAGATGATGATTTTATTCGCCGACTTAATGAGTTACCGGCTTCGGGGGGTACCTCAAATGGCTGAATTGGTTGGCATCTATGCGGCGAGCCACGGGCCAATGATCGCCCGAGAATGGGATCGCCTATCGGCCGACGTCCGGGGGCGGATCGAAGCCGGTTTCTCCAGTGTCGGCTCTCGTCTCAAAGCGGCGGATCCCGATGCCCTAGTCATCATGTCCCCTGACCATTGGGTCAACTTCTTCCTAAACAATCTTCCGGCGTTCTGTATCGGCGTCGGCGAGGAGCATGACGGTCCTCCCGAGCCGTTTCTCAGGAAGGTCTTCAAACACGACACGCTCAAAGGACATCCAAGATTCGCAAGGCATATACTGGATACTGCACTGGAGCGTGGCGCCGATCCGTCGGCGTCACACCGCCTGGCGCTCGATCATGGGTTCTGTCTGCCGCTGTGGCGAATGAATCTCGACACTATTCCGCCGATCGTTCCGATAGTCGTGAATGAAGTCGAGGCTCCGATGCCGACTATGCGCCGATGCCTGGAATGGGGCCACTTACTGCGAGAGGCTATCGAAACCTATCCGGAGCCAATCCGTGTCGCGGTCTTAGCGACCGGCGGCCTGAGCCACTATATCGGCCAGCCGGGGATGGGACAGATTGACGAGGAATTCGATCGCACCTGCATATCCGTATTTGAGGACGGCGATGAAGCTCGGATTGCCGAGAGGTTGCAACAGGCCGTGAAGAAGACCGGGAACGGCGGCGACGAGGTGCGCAATTGGGTTATTGCGCATGGCTTATCGGGCGCTAAGGGCTTCGAGCTTTTAGGCTACGAGCCGTTGCAGGAAATCTACGTCGGTTGCGCTTTTGCTCAATGGCAGGTGCAGTCTCCCCGATCGGCGGCGAAGGTTTAAGCTTCACATTAGGGAATGAATTGCCACAATAGAAGTCGGACCGCATTGTTATGGAGGTGCCGTGCCGAACCAATCGTTTAGTTCTGGTAGGTGACGCGCAACGACTCCAAAGGAGGAGCCAGATGATAAATCAGAACTCCATCGCTTCTGAAACTCCGTTGCTTCAGTGAAAGTGACGGATGCGCGTGGAGAAAGCGGGATTGAATAGTAATGGCGATTTTGATCTCTTCGCCCTGATCAGTTCTGCTCAGAATACCTGTCCATTTATGATCCCGATGACAAGTCCAGCCAACCCCCAGCACCTAACGGCAAGTATTATCAATTCATTTATAGTTTCAGCCTGGCTCCCGGCCATTGCGTGACCGCGCCAGATATCGCAGGTAAGTCGGAAAGCCGACGATGGTATGCCTCGACTGAGGTCAATCGGCCACTCGACCAGATATTCGAAAGACGAAGGTCCTCAATTCTGATAAGCTCTACGCCCCAAAATAGGTCGGCTATTGTGACCGACGAATCAAAAAGGTAGGGCCCGGCACTTTTCGACAGCCTTTTGTCGAGCTGACACAATGACTCCTCGATTAAGCTCCGGGCGCGATCTGTTGCTGATGATTCGAACAAATTATCCGCGGCCGCCTTTTCCTTTGCGCGCTTCGCGCTATAAGCGCGATGCAAGACTGTATCCCGAGCGTTTTCAGCCATCAGGCGCTCGCAACGACGCACCTTTGAAAGCGCGAAGCTGTTATCGGCCGCAAATGGGGTGGGCTTGCCAACAGTCACAGCGAGAAGCTGATAATTCGGGAGATTATCGACTATCGCAATCTCGGTTGCTATAGCGTCGCGAAATTTGTCTGGGATGAGACTATTCGGCGCCGCAGAATTCCGCCGATCAAGTTCGATGCAAATGTTCTTGGAATCGACAATCACCTCTTGCGAATCACTGAGAACTATCGTTGGCACAACGCAAGCGTCGCAACCTGTCATCG
>Ga0070739_10007461_pt1 | contig 11596 bp, 8 predicted proteins | sample Coa_R1_7_FD_66445 | JGI IMG/M metagenome (GOLD analysis project Ga0070739, IMG submission 66445) | Surface soil microbial communities from Centralia Pennsylvania, which are recovering from an underground coalmine fire - Coalmine... | ecosystem: Environmental > Terrestrial > Soil > Unclassified ... | reverse complement strand
TGCCCGGGTCGGCGCGCCACGCCATTCCATCCGGCTCGACGATGGGCTCGCTGCCCGGCTTCCAGGAGAGGAAGTGGCCGTCGGGGTCGAAGGTGGTTTCTTCCACCGTCAGGTCCATGCCGGGAAATCCCGCGCCGGGAACTGTTTCCTGGCGGCGGGTGGCGCCGGAGCGATCGAGGATAACGTTGGCGTGATGGAAAACCCGCGGATTACCGGGCCGGACTTCCATCGCCTTCACCCATCGCGTCGTGGTGATGGGAACCGGCAGAATGAAATTCCAAAAGACTTCGGAGCCTTCGGCCGCGAGCTGGTATGGTTTGGCGACGCGCAGAATCAGGTCCGGCGCGCCGCGCTGCCATTCGCTGGAAAATTTCGGAGGCGCGGGCGCGTGGGCGGCAGAGCCGGCGGGAGCGCCCTGGGCGACCCACGCCTGAATTAACTGGATCTGCGCGTCCGTCAGCCGGCGTTCTTCGGCAAAATCGCCATGGCCGGGCTCGGGCAGCCAGGGCGGCATGTACCGGCGGCGCGTGACCGCGGCGATTTCACGCGCGTGCCGCCGGGCATCGGCGTACTTCAGAAGCGAGAAGGGCGCGGGTCCGCCGGGCCGGTGGCAGCCGGCGCAATGCGCGTGGAGAATCGGCGCGATCTCGCGATGATACCCCGGGATCACGGCAGCGAAAGCCGGGACTCCGGCCATCGCCAACAACAAACATCCCGCCCGCGCGGCGGGCTGCCACATCGGCCGGCGCAACGGCAAAACCGCCACAACGTGGCGGTTTTGCTCTGCAAGTGATTGATTCTGCGTGGCCGCTTTTCCGAAAACCGCCAATTTTGGCGGTTTTGCGGTTCTGGCGCAGCCCAAGCGGCCCGTGCGGGCCACGGCCCTGCGCCACCGTTTCAAAAGTTCACACGCAGGCCCAACTGCCATTTCCGCATCTGCGAAAGCGCCGCAATGCTCGTGATCTGCCCCGCCGTCGGAGAATCCACCGTGCCGTTCGGCTGCCCCAGGTTCACATGATTGAAGCTGTTGTAAAGCTCCGCGCGGAATTGCGCGTTGACCTTCTCGGTAATGGCGAATATCTTCGAAAGGCTCGTATCCGTGTTGAACAGGTGCGGCCCGAAGAAGGAGTCGCGCGCGACGGTGCCGAATGTGCCCGGCTGCGGACGCATCCACGGCCCGCGCGTGCAGCCGTTCGCGTTCAGCTCGGGCGTCGCGGTCGCGGTGGGCAGGCATCCGCTCCCGCTGGTGCCCGGCGTCGCGATCGCGTACCATTCCCGCGGGCTCGGATTGGACACGTGAGGATCGCCCACCAGAATCGCGCGGCACGGTCCGGTATCTTCATCCTTGCCGCAATCGGCATAACCCGGCGTGAACGGAGCGCCGGACTCCCAGGTCGCGGTCCCGGAGAGCTGCCAGCCGCCGAGCGCCAGATCCGCGGCCCGCGAAGCGTGGGTCAGATATTTGCGGCCCTTGCCGAACGGAAGCTCGTAAACTCCGTTGAAGTTGAACACGAACCGCCGCACGCCGCCTTCCCGCCCGTAATCGATATTGTGGTTCCACAGGAAATAATCGTTGGCGTAGTCGAACGCGCTGGCCCACGTGAAGTTGCTCTGGAACAGCAGCCCGCCCGCGAATCGCTTCTCCGCGCGCACCTGCAGCGAATTGAATTTCACGGTCGAATCGTCCGCGAAATACTTGATCGATTGCGTCCAGCCGAACAGGTTATAGAACAGCCGCCGCTGGTTCGTGCTCAGCGTGCCGAAGCCGTTGATGGTCGGCTGATTGATGTTGTAGTTCGTCCCGCCCGCCGTCACGTGATACCCGTGGTTGCCGACGTAGCCGACGGAAAACAGAAAGCTCGACGTGATCTGCCGCTCCACCATGAAATTCCACGCATCCACCACCGGCAGCCGCATCGTGTTGCCGCTCGTGAGCGGCAGGACATTCGGCGAAATCCCGTTCGGCAGAATCGGATTCCCCGTGGGCCCCTTCGGCTGCGTGGCGAGAATCGTGCTCGGGTCGAGCGACGGCGGCCCCTGCGCCAGCGTGAACACCGGGAGCCACGGGTTCGCCGGATTCAGCGACTGGTTCGCCAGCACCGGCACGTTCTGTGTCACGTTATGTCCGAAGGAAACGCCGAACACGCCGACGTCATAGGAGCGGCCGTAGCCGGTGCGGATCACCGTCTTCGGGGAGGCCTGGTAGGCGATCCCGAGCCGCGGCGCGAAATGCGTCAGCGCGGTGTTGACGTTGCCGTTCATGCCGATGCCGTTCTGTCCCGTAATCAGCACCTCGCCGGTCGCCAGGTTCTGAAAGCCGCCGTGGGCCGCGCCGTTCACGTACTGCGGGAAGTAGATCTCCCAGCGCAGGCCGTAGTTCACCGTCAGCTTCGGCGTGACGCGCCAGGTGTCCTGGATGTAGGAGAACAGGCGCCGCTGGCGCTCCGCGGCATCGAGCGAGTTGCTGATGTAGCGGGTGAACGTCTGCACATCGCCGAGAAGGAAAGAGGCCAGCGAAAGCCCGCCGCCGTTCGGCCCTTCGGTCGTGGTCGGATCGAAGATCAGCTCGCCCGAGCGGTGCGAATCGCTCGGCACGCGCAGGTTCTGCTGATACCGCACATCCACGCCGAATTTTACCGCGTGATTGCCGAAATTATGCGTCACGTTGCCGACCCATTGGAACTCGTTCTCCTGCTCGTTGAGCGGGCAGTTGCAGGAATTCGTGGTCAGCGAGTACCCCATCTGAAAGCCGCCGGTGCCGTTCAGACGGAAGTTGGGCATGGCCGAAGTGAAGTAGTTGTCGAGATTCAATCCCGGAATGCCGGCATCCTTGGCCGGCGAAGTGCCCAGGCCGTTGGGGTTCACGAACACGCGGTAGCGGAAATAGCCGAACCGGAAGTCCGTGAGCCACGTCGGGCTGATCACGTAGTCCGCGCCGTAAGAGAGGCTCTGGTCACGCAAGGACGCGGCCCCGGCAAACGCCATGGTCTGGAATTGCGGTCCCCCGGCCGCCAGTCCGAACGCGCCGGGATTCGTCTGCCCGACCTGCAGGAAGCTGTACCGGCCGAACATGTGCAGCTTCTCGGTCTGATAGCGGTCCACCCGCACGTCGAAACTGTCCCAGTTCACGATGCCGGTGCCGGACGCGGCGTAGTTCGGCGCCGCGCCGCTTGCGCCGGCGATATTGGGCAGCGGAATGTAGCCGAGCAGCGCTTTGGTCTGCGGCGCAATCAGGCTGCTCGGAATCACGGCGCCCGCAAATTGCTGCCGGTTGGCCGGATTCACGTTGCAATCGCTGCCGTTGCAGGGGTTGAAAATCGCGACGCCCAGATCGCTCAGATCGCCGTTCCGTTCGGCCTGCGTCGGCACGCGGGTCAGCAGCGAGCCGCTATTCTTGTTGCGCGTGCCCTGGTAATCGCCGAAAAAGAAGGTTTTGTCCTTCTGAATCGGGCCGCCCGCGGAGCCGCCGAACTGGTTCCACAGCGTCGGCGGGATGAACGTATTGGTAGTTCCCACCAGCGGCTGCGACTGCGCAAACGGGTCGCGGGCCGCGCCGTGCTGGTCGCGCCGGTATTCGAAGGCGCTGCCGTGGAGCGAATTGGTGCCCGATTTCGTCTGCGCCGAAATCACCGCCTGGCTTGCCTGCCCGAACTCGGCGTCGTAGGCCGTGGTGGTGATCTTCAGCTCCGATACCGAATCGAGGTTCGGCGTAATGACGGGCTCGCCCAGCACCGATTCGCGGTTGTCCGTCCCGTCGAGCTGGAACGAAATGCCGCCCCAGTATTGGCCGCCGATGCTCGGCCGGTAAATATCCTGCGGCTGCTCGCTGGCTGCCGTGGTCCCGGTCGCCTGGACGCCCGGAACCAGGAAGTATAGCCGGCTCACGTCGCGCGAAAACACCGGCAGCTCCATCGCGGCTTTCTGCGTCATGGTGTCCGAGACGTCGGACCGCTCCGTCTTGAGCAGCGCCGCCTCGCCCGTCACCGTCACCGTCTCGCCGATCTTGCCGGGATGGAGCTGGGCATTCACCGGCGCCGTCGCATCCACGTCCACATTGACGTTCTGCTGAACGAAGGTGTCGAAGCCCGGCGCCTCCACCCGCACCTCGTATACGCCCACGATCAGGTGAATCTGGCTGTAATTGCCGGCCTCATTCGTGGTCGTCGTGTAGGTGACACCCTTTCCGACATCCCGAATCGTGACCTTGGCGTTGGGAACGGCTGCGCCGGACGAATCCGTAACGGTGCCGGCAATGCTCCCATAAACGGCCTGCCCGGAGCAGATCCCGGGCAGCAACCATAAGGCGAATACACACCCCAAGACGACGGCGACGTGGCGCATCGCAATCCCCTCCCTTTACGCAAACCCCGGCTCCCCGAGCCGGCAGACTTACCTCGTTCGACTCACCAGCCAGCGGATTATATCCAACGCCTCAGGCGAACTCAAGGCAAATCCGGCCGGAATTCCGCTCGAACCGTGCTATGATGCCCCAGATTTGCCGTAAGGCGCCGTAAGCCAGTCCGAGGAGTTGCCATGCGAAAGTTCATCGTTTGCGCAGCGGCCGTTCTTGCCGTCCTTCCCGTCGCCGGGCAGGCGCAGCAGGCCGGCCCGTACAAGGTCCTGAAAATGGCGCGGGTCGGCGGAGAGGGCGGCTGGGACTATATCTATGCCGATTCCGCCGGCCGCCGCCTGTACATTCCGCGCCGCGGCTCGCCTGCCGTTGCGGCGGCGGATGGCCGCCCCGCCGTCCCCGCGGCGCAAACCCGCCTTTCGATCTATGACCTCGACAGCCTGGAACTGATCGGCGAGATCGCCGGCGTCGGCGGCAATGGCGCTGCCGTCGACCCCAAGTCCGGCCACGGTTTCACCAGCAGCCGGCCGGTCTCGATGTTCGACACCAAATCCCTGTCGCTGATCAAGACCATCGACGTGGGCGCCGCCGCGCCGGACGGCATTTACTTCGATTCGTTCAACGGCCACGTCTACGTCTTCAGCCACCCCACGAAGGACGCGACCGTGATCGATGCGGCGCAGGGCACGGTGCTCGGCACGATCGATCTCGGCGGCGTGCCCGAGCAGGCCGTGGGCGACGGCAAGGGAATGCTCTACGTGGTCATGCAGGATGGGCAGGGCAGCGTCACCGCCGTCGACGCCAAAACGATGAAAGCAGTTGCTCATTATCCGCTCGGCGATAAAGGGCGGTGCAACGGCCTCGCGCTCGATGCGAAGAATCACGTGCTCTTTGCGGCCTGCGCGAATTCGGGGAATCCGCCCGCCCAGCCGCCGCAGCCCATGATGGTGATCCTGAGCGCCACCGATGGCAAGATCCTGGCCAACCTGCCGCTGGCCGGCGGGTCCGATGGCGCCGTGTTCAACCCCGCGACCATGGAAGCCTTCAGCACGCACGGCAACGGCACGCTGACGGTCATTAAAGAGCAAAGCCCGACCAGCTTCGAAGTCGAGCAGAACCTCGAAACCATGAACGGCGCGCGCACCATCACGCTCGATACGAAAACCGGCCACATCCTGACCATGAGCCAGGAGCGCGGTCCCGCACCGGCTGCGCCGGCTCCCGGAGGACGCGGGCCCAGGGCCCCGGCGATTCCCGGCTCCTTCACCATTGTGATGATCGGCAAGTAACGGTCAGCGCCCGGAAGCCCGCTCGATCACCAGCAGACTGAACGTCCCGGGCAGCACCGGCCGCCTGCCCCGTCCACCGGCCGGAGCTTCGCCGAACTTTGCCGCAACGACGAACACTCGATGATTCGTCGGGTCGAGCCCCATATTACGCGATCCCGGCGGAGTCTCCACCGTCTGCGCGACATGATATTGGTCCGGCCCGTCCTGGTGAATGACCGTGAGGGTGCCATCGGCATTGGACGCGAAAGCGTCCGCGGCAGCGGCATCGTATCCGGCGCCGTCCACGCCCGTGCCGATCGGCACGGTCGCGACGATCCTGCCCGCCTGGTAATCGGAAACCGCCATCACGCCGCTGCGGCAGCCGCTGAACAGGCGGTGGTGGCCCGTGTCAATCGCCATGGAAACCGGATTTTTGCACGGCGCGGTGGGCCAGCGCCGCACCACGGCGGCTTTCGCGGCGTCGATCTCCACCACCTCGCCCGTGTCGGTGAGGTTGGCGTAGACCTTCCCATCGCCCGCCGAAACGCCGTATTCCGGCTTGCCCCCGAGCGCGATGTTCGCGATTGCCTTCCCTGCCTTCGGATCGATGACGGTCGAGGAATGCGCATCACCATTCAGCGTGAAGACGCGGTTCGATGGCGCATCGTACAGGATGGCGTCGGCATCCTCCGCGGCCGGGATGCGGCCCAGCGGCTGGAACGTCTTCCAATCGAACATCACGACCGACTGGTCGTTGCCCGAAGTGGCAAATCCGTGCCCGGACGATTCCGCGATTGCCGTCCCATGCGCGCCCTGGATGCCCGTGACCTCTCCGAGCAGTTTTCCGTTGTCCTCATCCACTACCATCACCCGGTTCTGCCGCGCGATGAACAGCCGGTGGCGTGGCGGATCCGGCACCACGTAATCCCAACTGCCGTCGCCGCCCAGCAGGTACGTATGGGTGATGCGATAAGACGAAGACGATTGGGCCAGCAGAGAGGCGGTCGCGATCGCAAAAAAGACGGTGGTTTTGCACATGTGGGGCTCCTTTTCCGCCGAGTATATCGCCGTCTCGGCTCAGGAACCGGACGCCCCGACGGGGCGGGCCATTCGGCACAATGGCAGGCTAATTGCGCCATCGCATGGTGTGCCGAGCGCAACTCGCAACTCCGATATCCCGCACGCGCTGGAACGGCGCCATGCCCGCTACGAAATTCAGCCTTACTTTGTGATGCTCGATCTGCGTCCCGAAACCGGTCCGGCCACGGAGCAGCGCGTCCAGGCCGGGTTCGAGGTGACTCTTTACGGTGAGTTGCTGCCGGGCGAGCATCTGCCGCTTGGTGACAGCCAGGAGGCCCGCACCATCGTCGCTTATTTCGAGGACGCCGTGCGTGAGATCCAGTCGCGGGTCGGGCAGCAGTGCGCGGTCGAACTGGTCCGCTACCCGGACTCGCTGGTCCTCGACCCGCAGCACGATTTTGGAGCGCAGGCGATGCTGCAGATTCGCATCAGCCATACCCGCGGCCTCGGCGAGCCCAAAGGCCCGGCGGAGGATCAGGCGCTGCAAGCGCTGCGCGAAAAGCTGCGGGAGCTGCACGTCAAGGAACCATAGACCAGGAACCCTGGACGATAATGGAGACTATGTCCGAGGCGCCGTCCGAAATCGCCCACGTCAGTGACACAGCCCTGATGGTAGCCGCCTGCCGCGCGCTCGAAACCGAGTGCGCGGACGGCTTCGTTCACGATCCGTTCGCCGCGCGGCTGGCCGGCGAGCGCGGTATGGCCATTCTCCAGGCGTTACCGCGGCCGGAAATGATGCGCTTCGGCGTCGGCATACGGAGCCGCTTCCTGGATGAGCTCCTGCTCGATGCGCTCCGTTTGCATCGGATCGAGACCGTTCTCAGCCTCGGCTGCGGGCTCGATACCCGTCCGTGGCGGCTCGATCTCCCGCCGGGGCTGCGGTGGATCGAAGTCGATTTCCCCGCGATGCTCGAGTATAAAGAGCGCCTGATGTCCGGGGAAATGCCGCGCTGCCGCCGCGAGCGCATCGCCGCGGACCTCACGGATGCGGCGGCGCGGCACGCCATCTATGCCGCCGCCGGCCCGGCGCCCGCGCTGATGATCACCGAGGGCCTGCTGCTCTACCTGCCCGCCGCGGCGGTCGAGGCCCTGGCCGATGAGCCCTGGCAGAGAAGCGGCGTGCAACACTGGATCGCCGATATCACCAGCGCCGCATTCGCCGCCGCGATCCAGATGGGCACCCTGCGCTCGGTGCGCCACGTGCAAGCGCCGGATTGCCTCACAGGCGATCAGATCCTCGAGACCATCGGACGGCACGGCTGGATCACGGAGGCGCGGCGGAGCTACATCACGGATACCGCATTCGCGATGGAGCGGATCGGGCACCTGCTGGGCAACCGGCCGCAGCCGGCGTCTCCGCCGCCAGCCGACGATCCCACGGGCGTGCTCCGGTTTACGCGGAGTTAGCCTCCGGCTCATTTTGAGCCGTTGGCACGAAACGCGTATTGCAGGCAATGGACTTGCGCGAGCGTGCCGGCTCATTTTGAGCCGGCCGTGTCGTAAACTTGGAAAACAGTGTCTCGCTTACAGAACAAAATTGCCCTCGTCACCGCCGCCGGCGCCGGCATTGGACGCGCCACCGCCGAAGCCTTCGCCCGCGAGGGCGCCCACGTTTTCGCCACCGATATCGACACGGCCAAGCTCGACGGACTCTGCGCGGAGCGGCTGCCGCTGGACGTCCGCTCGACCGAAGCCGTCCGCGCGCTGGCCGTGCGCATCGGACCCATCGACATTCTCTTCAACTGCGCCGGCTTCGTCCATCACGGGACGGTGCTGGAGTGCTCCGAGGACGATTGGGACTTCTCCTTCGACCTCAATGTGAAGTCCATGCACCGCACCATCCAGGCGTTCCTGCCGGGAATGCTGGAGCGGGGCCGGGGCTCGATCATCAATATGTCCTCCGGCGCATCCTCCGTGCGCGGCATTCCCAACCGCTACGTCTACGGCGCGAGCAAGGCTGCGGTGATCGGGCTCACCAAAGCCGTCGCCGCCGATTTCATCCGCTCGGGCATCCGGTGCAATGCGATCTGCCCCGGCACCGTGGATTCGCCTTCGCTCGCCGCGCGCATCGCCACGCTTGCTGAGAAGCAGGGCCGCCCGGTCGAGGACGTGCGCCGCGAGTTCGAGGCCCGGCAGGCCATGGGCCGGATCGGCCGTCCGGAAGAGATTGCCGCGCTCGCCGTCTATCTCGCGAGCGACGAGAGCAGCTTCACCACGGGCGCCATCCACATCGCCGACGGCGGGTTTTCCTTGTGACGCCGGCCGCTCCAGGCATCTCGCGCAGAGACCTCGAAGGCCTGGGGCTGTCCACTGCCGGCGAGCCCGTCCGCATTTCAGCGCTGGCCGGCGGTGTATCTTCCGACATTTATAAGGTGGAAGCGGGCGGCCGCGTCTTCGTCGTAAAGCGCGCACTCGCACGGCTGCGGGTCGCGGACGATTGGCAGGCGCCGGTCGAACGCAACCGTCATGAGGCCGATTGGCTGGAGACGGTGGCGCGCATCCGGCCCGGCGCAGTTCCAGCCGTCTTGGCCCGTGACGACGAGGTGGGCCTGTTCGCCATGCAGTACTTCGACCCCGCCCAATTCCCCGTGTGGAAGGAGCGCCTCCGCACAGGCGAGGTCGATCTGTGCACGGCCGAAGCCGTCGGCCGCAGTCTGGCCGCGATTCATGCCGCCACCGCGCACGACCGCACGATCGCGGAGCGCTTCGCGACGGGCGCCATCTTCCACGCGATCCGCCTGGAGCCTTACTTCGAAGCCAGCGCCCGCCGCCATCCGGATGCGGCCGGGCGGCTGCTCGACCTTTCCGCGCGCACGTTGAACACGGAGATCGCGCTGGTCCACGGCGACGTGAGCCCGAAGAACATTCTCGCCGGACCGCGCGGGCCGGTCTTCCTCGATGCGGAATGCGCCTGGTTCGGCGACCCGGCTTTCGACCTCGCATTCTGCCTCAACCACCTGCTGCTGAAATCGCTCTGGATCCCCGCCGCGGCGAGCCGCCTGCTCGATGCGTTCGCCGCGCTCGACACCGCATACCGGAGCGGCATCGCGTGGGAGCCGCCGGCCGCTCTCGAACGGCGGACCGCGGAGTTGCTCGGCGCGCTGCTGCTCGCGCGCGTCGATGGCAAGAGCCCGGTCGAGTATCTCGGCCCGGCCGAGCGCGCCCTGGTGAGGGATATCTCGCTCGATCTGATCGCCGCGCCGCCCGAATCGCCGCGCGAAGTCGCGCGCATCTGGGCGGAGAGGACGGGCGGGTGAGCATGGCCGGCACTCGCATTCGCACGGTCCGCGCGCGCCGCGTCTGGGATTCGCGCGGCCGCCCGACAGTCGAAGCCGAACTCGAGCTGGAATCCGGCGCCACGGGGCGCGCCATCGCGCCCGCGGGAGCTTCCACGGCCTCCGCCGAAGCGCTCGATTTGCGCGATGCCGATGGCTTCGACGTCCGCCAGGCGGTCGCGAATATCAATGAGCGGATCGCACCCGCGTTGGCCGGCGCGGATGCCGCGGATCAGGAAGGCGTCGACCGCTTGCTGCTCGCGCTCGACGGCACGCCGCGCAAAACGCGCCTCGGCGGCAACGCCACGATCGCGGTCTCGCTCGCCGCCCTGCACGCCGCCGCGGCAGCATGCCGCCTGCCGCTCTGGCGATACCTCGCGCCGGACGCCGCGCAACTCCCGCTGCCCGAAATCCAGATCTTCGGAGGCGGAGCGCACGCCGCGCGCCGCATCGATATTCAGGACCTGATGGTCGTCTGCCCCGGCGCGGCCTCGTTCGCGGAGGCGCTCGACCGCACCGCGGCGATTTATCACGCCGTCGGCAGCCACATGGCGGAGCGCGGCCTGTTGCAGGGCGTGGCCGATGAGGGCGGCTGGTGGCCCGCGTTCGATTCCAACGAGCAGGCGCTCGATGCGCTGCTGCGCGCGATCGAATCCGCGAGGCTCGTCCCCGGTGCGGACGCCGCGTTCTCGCTCGATATTGCCGCCTCCCAGTTCGGCCGCGCCGGCGAATACCGCCTCGCGCGCGACGGCAGAGTCCTCGATACCGACGGGCTCATCGAACTCCTCGGCCGCTGGATCGAGCGGTACCCCATCGCCGCCATCGAAGACCCGCTCGCCGAAGACGACATCGCAGGCTTCCGCCGCTTCACCGCCGCATTCGGCGCCCGAGTGCAGGTGATCGGCGACGATCTGCTCGCCACCGATGCCGAGCGCATCCGCCGGGCGGCGGGGGAGCGGGCCTGCACCGCGGCGCTCATCAAGCCAAACCAGGCCGGCACCGTCACGGAGACGCGTGCCGCTTTCGACGCCGCGCGCGCCCACGGCCTCGGCGCGATCCTCTCCGCGCGCTCGGGCGAAAGCGAGGACGTCAGCATCGTTCACCTGGCCATCGGGTGGAAGGCAGCACAACTGAAGGTCGGATCTTTCGCGCGCTCCGAGCGCATGGCAAAGTGGAACGAGGCGCTGCGCATCGAAGAGGCGATCGGCCCGGCCGCGAGATTGTGGCGCGGGCCAGGGAGTTGATATGACCCAGGACACCAAATCCCGCTACCGCTCCGCCGAGTGGTTCGGCAAAATCGACAAGGACGGCTTCGGCCACCGGAGCTGGATGCGCAACCAGGGACTGCCGGGCGACGTGTTCGACGGCCGCCCCGTGATCGGCATCTGCAACACTTGGTCCGAACTCACGCCGTGCAACGCTCACTTCCGCGATCTCGCCGAGCACGTGAAGCGCGGGGTGTGGCAGGCCGGAGGCTTCCCGGTCGAATTTCCCGTCACGTCTCTCGGCGAAGCCATCATGCGGCCGACCGCCATGCTATTCCGCAACCTCGCCAGCATGGACGTGGAGGAATCCATCCGCGCCAACCCGATCGATGGCGTCGTGCTGCTGTGCGGCTGCGA
>Ga0070739_10007460_pt1 | contig 11597 bp, 5 predicted proteins | sample Coa_R1_7_FD_66445 | JGI IMG/M metagenome (GOLD analysis project Ga0070739, IMG submission 66445) | Surface soil microbial communities from Centralia Pennsylvania, which are recovering from an underground coalmine fire - Coalmine... | ecosystem: Environmental > Terrestrial > Soil > Unclassified ... | reverse complement strand
GCGGACTTTACCGCGAGCAGCGCACCCGCGAGCGCGTGCTGCTTGCGATGTTTGTGCACGAGCACCAGCTCGCAGATCAGCGTGCTCGTCACGTACTTGGCTGCGGTGAGATCCAAGATGACGAATCGTTCGTAGTAAGCGGGTTCCAGCAGCGCTCGCAATTCCTCGCGCCGGTAGATGTCCCACTCCCCCGCCAGTGATACGACCATGGCTTCATGGTAGCCGGTAGCCGGCAACGGCGCCCTACCCGATTTTCGGTATGTCGGCCTTGCGCGGCCGCGACTATTCTGGCATCGAGGAGGAAACCACCGATGCAAAAACTCGCTGTCCTGGCCGTGGCGGCCGGAATACTCACCGCATCCTGCGCCGGTCACGGCGGTTCGTCCGCCGTTCCGCCGATGTCGAGCTCGCCGGCGGGCGGCCCCGCCAAAGCGATGGCGTCCGCGCCGGCGCCCGCAGGCTGGGCCAGTACGAATACGCAGGCGATCCCGGTCGCGAACGCCAGCGACCTGGGCGCCGTCTCCGCCGGGCAAACGATCACGGTGCGCGTCGGCCTTGCGCTTCACAATGCGAAGGCGCTTCAGCAATCGGTCGCGTCGGGAGCGGTTCTCGACGACGGCACGTTCATGGCGAACTACGCGCCGACGTCGTCCGACGTCTCGGCGGTCACGGCGTATCTGCAAAGTAAAGGCTTTTCCAACATCGCCGTCGAGCCGGACCACCTGATCGTCAGCGCCACCGGTACGGCCGCGCAAGTGCAGAGCGCGTTCGATACGTCCATCCACTCGTTCTCGGGCGGCGGCACGAACTTCATCGCCAACGTCACGCCCGCGTACGTGCCTTCTTCTCTGGGCGGCATCGTCGTCGCGGTGCTGGGATTGAACAATCTGCAGGCGTTCAAACCGAATCCGCAGCTGACCTCGTGCAGCGTCTTCGGCGAGTCGACTCCGCCGCAAGAGTGCCTTCGCTTTTACGATCCCGCAACTTTCCAGATCGCGTACGACGCGGGCAGCGTTCCCACGGGCGCGAATACCGCGGTCGCGATCATGGCCGAAGGCAACGTCGCGCAGTCCATTTCGGACTTCCGTTTGAACGAGTCGAAGTTCGGATTGCCGCAAATTCCGGTCACGGTCGAACAAGTGGGGCTTGCAAGCACCGACACGGCCGGAGACACCGAATGGACGCTGGACATGACGTATTCGACGGGCATCGCGCAAAAGGTGAAAACGTTGTACTTGTACGACACGACGTCGCTCACGGATTCCGACATCGCGCTGGAATACAGCAAATGGGTAACGCAGCATCTGACGAACATCGGCAATTCGTCGTTCGGCGGATGCGAAGTGTTTCCGTATCTCGACGGCTCGATGGTCCTCGACGACGAAACGCTGCTCGAAGGCGCGTCCAAAGGCATGACGATGTTCGCATCGAGCGGCGACAACGGCGGCTATTGCAACACCTTCGTGAACACGAACGGCTTCCCGGGCGGCGCACCCTTCGTGATGTATCCGGCGGCTTCTCCGTACGTTGCCGCAGTGGGCGGGACGGATCTCTTCAGCAACGCGGACGGCACGTACAAAGGCGAGAGCAGCTGGGAAGCGGGCGGCGGCGGACTGAGTCAGTTCGAGTATTCGCCGTACTGGGAAGCACAAGCGCAACCGGTCAGCAAGAATGCGTCGAGCATGCGCGGCGTTCCCGACGTGGCGATGGATGCATCGCTCGAAACCGGCGCGGAGCTTTGGGGCGGCTCGGCCGCGAACGGTGCGTGCACGCCGTGCGTAACCGGCGGTACGAGCCTCGCGTCCCCGCTTTCCGCGGGCGTGTGGGCGCGTCTGCAAAGCGCGCACGGAAATCACCTTGGCTTCGCACCGGTGCGGTACTACCAGAACTTCGTCAACCACACCGCGGGCGCGGTCAATGCAGGCCCTCCCGCGTGGCAGCCGGACGGCGGATTCCACGACATCCTCTCCGGGAGCAACGGCCTGTACTCCGCGACGCCGGGTTACGACTACACCACCGGTCTGGGTTCGTTCGACATCACCGCGTTGAACGGCCAGATGTAAACGCGGCAAAAACCTCCTCACGGCTTCGTGGAGGAAAACCGGGGCGCGCACGCGCCCCGGTTTTTTTTACTCGTACGGGTTTCGCGAATACATGCGCGCCTCGGCGCCGTTTACCGTCACGCGATAGGAATCGCCGCCCATCGCGCGCTTCGCGCGTAAGTCGTAGCGCGTGCCCGAACGCAAATGCGTCACGCGAACCGTGTAGAGCAGCGGCTTTCCCGGCGCGATGCGCCGGGCAGGACCGCCCTCGATGATCCAGGCGCCTTTGGGTACGTACCCGTCGTCTTCGCGCGCGCGCTGCACGAGCGTGGCGACGCCGTTCGCATCGACAAGGAGCGCAGCGCCTTCGTCGACGTCGACGCCGTAGATTTTCGTACCGCGCACCAAACCGTCGCGCAATGCGCGTGCCATGAACGCTGTGGTCCGGCCGAAGCGATCGCGCCGCGCCACGTGCGTGTCGGTAATCACGGCGCGCATCGGCGCCCAGTCGAAAAATCCGGTCGTGAAACTGATCGCGGGCTCGTACGGATTCTTCACCGCATCGGGCGTGGCCACGTCGCGATCGTCCGGCAGCACGCGATCCGCGGCGACCGAATCGAAAATCACTTGACCTTGAATCGCCAGACCCGCGCTTCCGCCGCCGACGATGCCGCCGCGCTCGTACACGTTGCGCACGGCCGCGATGAGTTTGCTGCCTTTCCAGGCGGTGTAGTGCGATTGATCGCCGCCCGCGAAGAGCACCGCATCGGCTTTATCGACTTGCGCCGCGATGCCGTCGACTTGCGCGCGCGTCGCGCACGGCGGAACGAGGATCTCGCGAACGTACGCGAAGGCGCTGCGCCGGTAGAAGTCGTCGGTGTAGTAGCGGCCGCCCGAAGCTTTGAGGACGAGCAGATTTCCGGCGCGTCCGGTGCGCGGCGCATCGATGCGCTCGCGCATCCACGCCAGCACGCGCGCGTCCGGCATTTCCGAGAGCCCGCCGCCCGAGAGGACCAACGCCGGGCCGCGCAGCCGCGCGTGCGAGGGGGATCCGTCGGGGCGAAAGAGCTGCGGCGCGCACAATGCGGCCGCGGCAAGCACCGCATGGATCACCGCGCGGAGCCCAGCAGTTTTTGCGTGTCGGTCATAACGGCGTGCGCCGCGCGTTTGCCGGGAAATCCGCTCACGCAGCCGCCCGGATGCGCGCCCGATCCGCACAAGTACAGGTTCGAGATCGGCGTGCGCGTCGCAAAACGATCCTCGTAGATTTGTCCCGGAAGCAGTTCGCCGTGAAAGATATGACCGCCGATCAAACCGAAGCGATCTTCCAAATCGACCGGGCTGAGCATCTGGCGCGCTTCGATGGCGTTCGGAACGTTCGGCGCGTACTGCCCGATCAAATACACGATGCGATCGGCGACCGCTTCGGATTGCGCGCTGCTCCAGCCGTCCTTTCGATCGTAAGGATAGTACTGCGCGAAGATCGACAAGATGTGCTTTCCCGGCGGCGCGAGCGTGGGATCCGTCGGCGTTTGCAGAAAACACTCCAGCATCGGCGCTTTCGAAATGCCGCCCTCGCGCGCGTCTTCATAGGCCTGCTGCAAATAGTCGATCGACGGCGCCACGTGAATCGTCGCGCGGTGGTGAGGCTGCGCGTTCGTCCCGGGACGGCATCGAAAGTTCGGCAGTTCGCCCAGCGCCAGATTGAGTTTCACCGCTACCCCGGTAGTCTTCCACTCCCGTACCATGTTCGAAAATCCCGAATCCAGATGGGCCGGCCCGACCAGCTCCAAAAAGGTCGTCCGGGGATGCGCGTTCGAAACGACGACGCCCGCCGAAAACTCGCGCCCGCTTGCGAGGGCGACGCCGTGCGCGGCACCGTCGCGCACGAGTATGCGGCGCACCGCTTCCCCTTCGTAAAATTCGGCGCCGCAGCTGCGCGCGGAGGATGCGAGCGCCTGCGAGATTGCGCCCATGCCGCCGCGCACGTATCCCCAAGCGCCCGGCACGCCGAGCGCACGGCCCGCGTAATGATGCGCGAGCACGTAGGCGGTACCAGGCGTTCTCGGTCCCGCATTGGCTCCGATGATTCCGTCCGTCGCGATTGCGGCTTGCAGCACGGGCGTGCTCACGTGACTTTCGACGAGCTCGCTCACCGGCTGCAGCAGCGCCGTGCGGACCGGCGCCGGTAGACTGTCGAACCGCGGCTCCGCGTCGGAAAACGTTTCGAACAGCGCGTTTCCCAATTCGCGAATCAGCGCATCGAGGCGCGCAAAACCGTCGACGTCGTCTTTATCGAACGCCGCGATCTCGCGCGCGTTCGCCGCGCCGTCCGATCCGAGGAGCAGCGATCGTCCGTCCAGGAGCGCGTTGAACGTCGCCGGATCTTTACGATAGGCGTGGTAGCCGTGCCCTTCCAAGTCGAGTTCTTCGATGAGCCACGGGTCGAGCAGCGTGCACACGTACGCCGCGGTGGATACGGTGTAGCCCGCCCACGGATGTTCGCTGACGGCGGCGCCTCCGAGACACTCCCTGCGCTCGAACACCGCAACCGACAACCCCGCCTTTGCCAAAAGCGCCGCGCACGCCAAACCGTTGTGCCCGGCCCCGACCACGACCGCGTCATAGTTCGGCGTGCGCATGCGTCTTGAGTTTAGAGTTTGATGCGCAAATCGAAGTACAGTTCGAGCGGCAACACCTGATTGTACGAGGCAACGTCGTTGCCGTCGAACGACGGCGCGAACGCCGCCGCGAAGTACGGGTTGAGCGGGACGCCGTTGGCGAACGTATCGTTCGGGCTGCTGCCGTTGTAGAAGTTGCTGATGTAGAACCGGTTGCGGTAGTACGCGCACGCGTTGTGATCCGGCGGGTAGATCTTCGTCCAAGGCTCCGACGAGCCGCCGAAACAGCGCTGATAGAGATTTGCAACCGTGAGGTTGGCGGTGACCCTCGGCGAAATGTCGTAGCGAATCTGCAAGCCGAGATTTGCCTGCCACGGCTGCCGGAACTGCCCGAACGTGTCGAACTTGCCCGTATACGGATTCGGAATGAACAAATATCCGGGCGTCGATCCGCTTGCGCCTATCGCGGCGGCGTGACAGGAAGTGTAATCCGGCGCGAGCGGATTCGGCGCCGACGCAATGTTCGCTCCCAGCGGTCCTTGGTTCTGACTGCACGTACGCGGGTCGAGGCCTTGGAAATTCGCGGGATCGCCGTAAGACGCGCCTTCGTTGATCATCAACGCCGGCGTGATCGAGAACTTGTCGTGCTTGTAGTTCAGCAGCAGCACGAAAACGTTGGGCGAGATGTACGGACCGTCTAAGCCGGTGTCGTACCAGCCGAACTTGTCGAGCTGCGGTTGCGGCGACATGTTGTAGTACGGATTCAGAATGTCGGCGGCAGTCGCCGCGGAGGGAGCGGGGCACGCTTCCGGTGCGCCGCCGTTGTAACATGGCGCACCGCCGCCCGCTTGCGTCAGCAAGTTGAAGGCAAGAATGTCCTGATTGTAGGGGTCGACGGGATTGACCGTCGAGCCGTGATAGTTCGCCCACTTTTCTTTCGAATTCGTGTACGTGTAGGAGAACATCGCAGCCAGGCCGTTCTTGTTGAAATCGCCTTTGGTGAGTTGCAATTCCAGGCCGTACGTCTTTTCGACGCCGGAATTGAAGCCGGTTCCCAGCGCAAGCGTCGGGACGCTGGCGGAGTAAATCTCGTCCCAAGCATACCGGTAATAGGGCGTCGCTTTTAAGCCGATGTCCGTTCCGGGGAACTGGTGCTCGTACGAGAAGTCGTAGTTGTCCGCCACCTGCGGATTCGTCGGATGGAACGGCGTGTTGAAGCCGAATTGCAGAAAGCCGATCAGCAGGGCAGGCAAGTTTTGCTGCGCCGTGTCGTATTCGATCGAATACGTTTGCGGCTGTTGATAGTACCGTCCGGCGGAGAAGCGCAGCACCGTGTTCGGGTCGAGCGTGTACGTGGCGCCGATGCGCGGCGAGAAGTAATTCTGCACGTAGGTCGGGTTGAATTGATCCGTCATCAGGATATGTCCGTTTTTGCCGTCGGGATGAACGGTCTGCACGCCGTCGTCGGGGTTGATCGGACAATTGAACGTCACGTACGGCTGAATATCACGCAAAAACCGCGGCGGCTCCGGAATGAGCGCGAACTGCAGGGTGTTCGGATCGTAGCAGTACTCGTTTTGGGCCGCTTTGAACCAGAAGTCTTTGCCCGGGTCGCCGGCGATGGGGCTCAGATCGTATTGGTCGCGCTCGAAGCGCAAACTCGCGTTGACGTCGAGCTTGTCGCTCGGCCGCCATTCGTCGCTGATGGAAAAGTTCGCGAACTTCGGAACCACGCGATTGACGTCGCCTTGATTGCCCAAGTACGTCATTCTCCAGGATGCGCCAGCCGCGCACGCGGCCGCGGGAATAGGCGCATTCGCGCCGCCGCTGCAGTTCTGATTCTGCTGGGAGCCGTAATCGGCATTGCCCGTGAGGTCGTCGAAAGACCCTTGCGTAATCGGATCGTTGCACGGAGCGACTTGGCCGGCCGTATACGTGTCTATGCCGTTTCCGCCGGTGCCGTCGTATGCCGCAAAACACTGCGCGCCGTTGGTGAGATTGCTCACGGCCACGCCGCCCGAACCGGTGGAATCGTTGAACGGCGCTCCGCCGAAATTCAGATCGTTTTGATTATTGTACCGCAGCGTGTTGGACGTCACGTAGTTCAACGTCGCCGTGAGCTGGTGCGCCCCGTTGATCTGATCGACGAATTGAAGTTGTCCGCCCCGCGCGTGCGATCCGATTTCGTAATCGTAACCGGTGCGATAGCCGCCGAGATTCAAGCCGGGAAAGCCGTCGCCCATCGCGCCGTTCTGCAGCCACGCGGAGTAAAACGTGTACCCGTACGCGCGCAAGTAGGCGTTGCTGCCGATGTTCTTCTGGTATTGCAGTTTGAGGATGCTGGCTTGGTAGCTTTCGCCGTCGCGATACGTGTTCGGCAATGCGCTGAAGGTTCCGGCGGGGCACGCATTGGGAACGGGCACCGAACCGGCGATGATGTTCGTGTTGTAACAGCGGTTCAGCGGGCCTCCGGGGAATGGATACGCGATCACCGGCACGCTCGCGGGCGCGAGGAATCCCGTACCCTCCGGGAAGGTGTAAAAGTCCGGCCACACCGGTTGAATGCCGAGCACGCCGACGTTGCATGCACCGAATGAGGCGTAGTACGGGGCGCAGTTGCCGCCGTTGGCCATGAGGTTCTGCTGGAATAGGCCGGTAACCGGCTGCAGATCGTTCGGCGAATTGTACGCGCTGATCGTCTGCGTCGAGTTCGTGTAGAGCAGTTGGATGTCGTCGCGGCCCGCATCGTGCTTGTGCGGAATGCCGAAATGGAAATTCGCGACGTTTTCGGTTCCGTTGATGCCTGCCGGCAGATCGATGTTCGATCCTAGATAGTCGTAACACCCGGGCGTGTTCCACAGCGCTACGGTCGTCGACTGAAGAATCGGGTTGTCGTAGAAGTCGCTCACGCTGTTGTTGTTGCACGTCGGATAGACCGCCGGCCAGAACGAGAGGTTCGTCGTCTTGTAGCTGGGCCAGAATTGCGGAAACTCCGCGGAAACGCTCGCGCCGTTGTCTTGTCCGAGATAGCGCAGCTGCTGGTTGTATCCCATCAAGCCCGCGTAATAGGAAAACATCCGGTTGGGGCTGGCGCCGCCCGCCTCGAGTTGCACTTCATGGTCGAACGTCGGCGAACCGACGCGCCCCGTAAGGGAGCCGAAGCCCGGATAGGTGCCCGTTTTCACGACTTGATTGATAAAGCCCGAAAGACCCGTCGCGTTGGAATCGGCCGTACCGCCGCCCGTGTAGATTTGCAGCTCCTGCTGTCCGAGCGTGGACGCCGTGTGCGAGGGATAGTTGTCGAACGAGCGATTGACCGGAACGCCGTCGTACTCGTAGCCGATTTGATCGTAGTTTCCGCCGCGGATGTAGACGGTTTGATTGACCCCGCTCTGATCCGGCGGCACGTACGCGCCGGGCATCGCGGCGATTGCCGAGTACGCGTTGTTCAGATCGGCGCCGCCGCCCACCGGCGCGGCTGCTTGCGTTACGGCGGGATTCACGGAATACACGTCCGTCGTGGTCCCCGGCTTGACGGGGCTGATCGAGGAACGGCTCGTGATCGACGCAATCGTTTTCAAACTCGCGCGCATCTGGAAGGAAACGGTCTGCGTCTGGTCCGCGAACACGCTGATGCCGGCGATCGACATCGGTTCGTAGCCGTTCTTTGCCAAGCCGATGACGTACGTGTCCGGGCTCAGGGAGATAAAAATGAAGCGCCCCGACGCGTCCGTGAGCGTGGTCGACGATTGCGAAGGGCTGGTCGCGGTCACTTGCACGTCCGCAATCGGCTTGCCCGTTTTCGTGTCGGTGACCAAACCGCTCAGCCTGCCCGTCGTACCGGCAAGCGCCGCCGGACTCAGGATGCCGCCGATCAGCGCAAAGATCGTAAGCGATGGAACCAAGGCGCGAATCGCGCGTGAAAAAATCCGCATACCGTCCCTCCGAGAGCCGTTTGCCTTCAGGGTTTCCTTGAGTATAAAAACCGAAGGCCACAGCCGCTATCCCGGATTTCCGCTATTTACGCCGTTGCACTAGGAGGTGCGCCACTTGCGCGCGCGAGTGCAAGCCCAAGCGATCGAAGATCCCTTTGAGGTGATGCTCGACGGTGTTCTCGCTGATGCTCAACTGCCGCGCGATGCTGCGGTTCGTTTCGCCGAGCGCCACCAGCGAGGCAATCTGCTGCTGACGCGGCGTGAGGCCGAGGTCTTGAGAGGGTTTTTCCGCGATGCGCTTTTCGCCGCCGCTTGCCTGGGCGGCTTCCAGCGCATAGCGCGCATACAATTCGTTGCCCATGCGCCGGAAATTGGCGGCGGCAATGCGCGCGAGCTGCGCGCGGCGGCGATCGTCCTCGCGACTGGTGAGCGCGTCGAAGAGCATGCGGTACGCGCGTTTGACGATGGGGCGCCCCGGAGCCATGTCGAGAAGCGCTCGGGCGAAGACCACGTCCGCCGCGTCCCCCCATCGCGCGACGGCGACGAACAATTCCCACGCGCGGTGACAGCGCGCGACGGCGCGCACGGCTCGGTGCAAAATCGCGCGCGCTTCATCGGCGCTGCCCTGGGCGGCGCGCAGCGCCGCAAACGCCGCGGACACCGAGGCAACGCGCTGGATTTCGCCGGAACCCGCGGCGAGATCGAGCGCGGACTCGTCGGCGCACGCGTCCATCAGCGGACGGTCGTTCAAAAGCAGCGCGAGCGGAATTCCGACGCTCGCCGCTTTCGTCCGGAACGTCGCCGTCGTTACGCCGGTCTCCACCGCTTCCCAGCAAAGCGCTCGCGCGCGCTCGAACTCGCCTTTGTAGGTCAGCGTGCGGGCGTAGTTCAGCGAACTGTAGGCGATGCGCCACATCATTCCGGTGCGATGCGCCTCGTCAACCGCGATTTGGTGTCGCGCAACCGCCAGATCGAGATCGCCGAGATCGAATGCGGCCAGCGCGCAATTGTTCTCGACCTGCGCGATGAGTTCGCTCACGCCGCTCTGCGCGGCGAGCTGCGCGGCGGATCGGAAGTGCGCGATCGCCTCGCGCGCGTTCCCCAGCACCGCGCTTACTTCGCCGCCGATCTCGTGCCAAGAAGCGCGCGAGCCGGCATCGAAGCACGCCTGCAGGGGTTCCGCTTCCCGCAAATTCGCACGCGCGTGATCGATATCTCCAAGCGTAACCGCGTATCGCGCGATGCTCAGCAGCGCTTCGGCGTACAACTGCCGGTGATCGAGCGCGAGCGATCGGTCCGCCGCAGCGCGCGCGGTCGTCAAACTCTCGCGCGTGCGCGCATCGACCCAGAGTTGATCGGCGAGCAGCAGCATGGCGTGCGCCGCGCCCACGCCGTTGAAGCATGTTTCGTACTCCTCGCGCGCGGACGCGAACCAGCGCGCCGGCTCGTCGCCGCATCCTTCCACGTACAGCAGCGTGCCGAGGCGTTCGTAGAGATCCGCTCGCTGCGTGGTGCGGCGATCGTGCCATCGCAGCGCTTCGGTATAAAAGCGAATGGCATCGCGATAGGCATAGACGGCGACGGCCGCTTGCGCCGCACGCTCGTTCCAATATCGCGCTTTCTTTCCGGCGCGCGCGGCCGACCAGTGGTAGGCGATCTGCGCGCAGCGTTCGCTCGCGTCGGGCAGTGATTCGAGGCGCTCCGCGATGCGCGTGTGCAGCGGCGTTGCCAGAGCAAGCACCACTTGATCCGCCAGCACTTGCCGAATGAGGGCGTGCCGGAATGAGAAGGTACCGCTCGCATCGACTTGCATCAAGCCGCCGTCAACGGCGCGCTCGAGCACGCCGGCGACTTCCGTTTGCGGGCGTTCCGCAACGGCCGCGAGCAAATCCGCATCGAAGGCATCGCCGATGACGGCGGCACGGGAAAGCGTTGCCCGCTCGGTGCCGGTGAAACGCGATAGACGCTCGTTGAGGATGGCCTGCGCCGTTACCGGCATCTCGCGCCGGAACGAAAGCGCGCCGGTCTGCAGCGCGATGCTGGCGAGCTCCTCGGCGAAGAGCGGATTGCCTTCGGCCAGCTCTTCGATTTGCGCGATGAGCGCGGGTGCCAAACGCGCGCCGCGCGCGTTCAGGGCCTCTTGCACGACGCGCTTGATCTCGTGACGCCGCAACCCGCGCAACTGCAGGGTAGCCGAGCGCGTCCGAAGTGCCGCCAGGTGCAATGCCGTTTGCGCGGTGGTGCCGGGCGCGAGCGCGTCACGCCGCAGCGTGCACACGATCATGCAGCGCACAAGCGCAAGCCGCGCCAAAAGAAAACGCAGCAAATCGAGGCTCGCATCGTCTGCCCACTGCCCGTCCTCGACCGCGATGATCACCGGACGGCGCGCCGCGCACGCGCGCACGACGTCTACGACGGCGCAGAAATACGCCCACTTTTCTTCGCTGCGCCGCAAATTCGGATCGCGCGGGCGCAGTGCGGCCAACCGGCCGCGCGGATCGAGCGTTTCGACGATTTCCGCGAAGGGCAGGTACGGCGAACGCACGTGCTCGCTGCAGTGCCCTACGGCCACCGTCGCGCGCTCCTCTACACCGCGAACAAACTCGTCGAGGAGCCGCGTCTTTCCGATGCCGGGCTCGCCGTCGATCAGCGCGAAGCGCAGCCGCCCATCGCAAGCCGCGCGAAACTCGTCGGTGAGAAACCCGAGTTCGTCGCGCCTGCCCACGAATTCATCGCTGTATAGCGGCCGCGAGATCATCGCCGCAGCGACTTCGACCCGACGGCGCCGGATTCAGTCCGAAACCCGCCCGGCGAGGTGAGGCGCGTGAGGGTCAGGTCTGCGCGGTTTTCTTCGGAAGCGGACGCGCCGGATTGCCCGCGACGCGTTCGCCCGCGGGGACGTCCTTCGTGACGACTGAGGAGGCGCCGGTAAGCGCGTCGTCGCCGACGCTGACCGGCGCGACGAGCGACGTATTCGACCCGATGAAAGCGTTGCGCCC